>Ga0074045_10003276_pt1 | contig 14592 bp, 10 predicted proteins | sample BogForMeECP23OM2_FD_94442 | JGI IMG/M metagenome (GOLD analysis project Ga0074045, IMG submission 94442) | Bog forest soil microbial communities from Calvert Island, British Columbia, Canada - Bog Forest MetaG ECP23OM2 | ecosystem: Environmental > Terrestrial > Soil > Wetlands ... | reverse complement strand
CTCCCTATAAGTGTGAGCGAATCTCATCGTCAAAAAGTGTTTGTTTCTACAGTACGAAACACCCCGGTCATCTCACCAAAAATGTTAATTTTGGAGAATGTGTTAAAAACTTTTACATATCACATTATTATACATAGCGCATTTAATCATTGCGCATGATTTGTCATTCCCGCAAGCGAAGCGCGTCGGGAATCTCTTGCACTCAGATTCCGGACAAGCCGGAATGACAGTAACTAATCCGCAACTACTTATTGCGTTATGTATAGAAGTCCTCACGGCCTCATTCAAACCTTGACGACAAACAACACATGAGGCATACTGGAAACTGCCACGTGCAGGCTATTTATTAAAACTGGCGGCATGATGAATGGTGGAGTCCACCTTAAATCAACCGGCAAACTGTCCAATCAATGGGATCCACCTCACTGTTGTTAGGCAGGAGTTCCCCGACCTCACATATTAGAGTCTCAATCGTTTTCACAGGCATCCCATAACTATATCAAAGCGGTGCAAAATATCATCCTTTGAACGCTTCATAGGCCTCATCAAACTTGGAGGAAATGTCGGTAAACGCCTTCAGCACCAGTGGATCAAAGTGCTGAGGCATTGTCCGGCCATCCCCCTTTGTCAAAATTTTAAACGTAGCATTGTGGTCCAGCGCTGGTTTATAAACCCTGGAGTTTCGCAGGGCGTCATACTGGTCCGCAATGGTTATAATTCTGCCTTCAAGAGGGATATCCTCACCCCTTAATCCGTGCGGATAGCCGCTTCCGTCCCATCTTTCATGATGAGTTAGGGCTATCGATTTGGCCAGCCTGAGACGTGGATGATCGCCGATTATTTTCGCACCCAGAACCGTGTGCTGCCGCATAATCTTTTCTTCTTCCGGCGTAAGTTGTCCAGGTTTCCGCAATATGTATGAGGGTGTGTGTATTTTCCCAACATCGTGGAGAGAGGCCTGGACGCGGATAGCTTGCACAAAGCTATCCGGTTTTTTCATTTTTTTTGCCAGCATTGCGCAATACAGGCCGACTCTTACGATATGCTTTCCCGTGTCCTCGTCGTTAACCTCGGACGCCCGCGCGAGCGCCTTCACCGTATATTCGAAGGCATCTTCGGTCTCCTTTATCTGCGACGCCAGGGACCTCAAAAAAAGTGTCTGCATTACAATGCTATTCAGTATAGCCGCGTCATACGAAGAAACCTCTCTGCCGTAGTTCAGGGCGAATATACAAATGGGGTCACTCAAATAACAAACCATATTCCTTACAATTATGTTATATCCCCTCAGCTTCTCGGTAAAAGACTCGAACATCTGGCCTTCCATCACCGCCTCGTTATAATAAAGAAGCCTGGACGCCTCCGTTTTGGAGAGCCTCATATCCATGCTAATATCAAACGGCGTCCTTTCGAACTTGTCGAACACAAACTCGTAGCGGAACCACTCATACTGCTTCTTGTCGTTGAGAATACGCACGAGGACGGTCTCCGGTCTCTCTACCATGTCGCTCTTTTGTCTTATGAGTTGGCTGACTATGCTGTCTATTTTCGGCATGATATCAAACTCAAGGGGATTAAAAGTATTAATGATATCCTCACCGAAAACAGTGAGGCGGGTTATGTTGTCATAGGCATAATTCAGCTTATCGTTGAGCTCTTTCACCTTGAGGAGCATCTTTATCCTGGCCATCACTTCCGTATCGTCGAAGGGTTTTGACAGGAATTCCTCTGCTCCAGCTTCAATACCCTTTATTCTGTCCTGTTTTGCAGTCAATGCCGTAATCATAATGACCGGAATGTTCCGGTACTTTTTATTCCATTTTATCTCTTTGCAAACCTCGAAACCGTCCATTTCGGGCATCATTATATCGAGCAAAATCAGGTCAATATGCTCCGTCCTTATTTTATCAAGCGCCTCCCTGCCATTTTTGGCCTCTATCGTCTCGTATCCTTCAGGCACAAGTATAGCCTCAAGCAGCTTTAGATTCTTCACCTCGTCATCAACGCACAATATTCTGGGCCTGATTTGCTGCATATTTCACTCCTCCATTTGTCCGACAAATCCCTTTACCGCTTCCGTAAGTTGGTCGATATTTATAGGCTTAGTCATGTAGCCGTCGAAGCCAGCCTCTATGAACTTCTCCCTGTCGCCCTTCATTGCAAACGACGTGAGGGCGATAACCTTCTGATGCCTCGTGTCCGCGTCTTCCCTTATAAACTTAAGGCAGGCCAGCCCATCCATTACCGGCATCTGTATGTCCATGAGTATCAAGGCTGGATTGAGCTCCTTTGCGGCCTTGAGTCCCTCAACACCGTTGACAGCTTCAGTCACCTCGTAACCTTCACTGGTCAACAAATCTCTGATTAGGATGCGGTTCTTCTCATTGTCCTCAACTACAAGTATCTTGCGCATTATGCCTTCCTCCCTGCCGGACAGGTATCACAAAAGCAAATCTGCTCCCCTTGCCGAACTTGCTCTCGCACCATATCCTTCCGCCGTGCTTTTCGACAAGCTTCTTTGTTAACGCAAGCCCGAGCCCCGTGCCCTCGTATTTCTTATCGTATGAAGATTCGATTTGCGAAAACTCTTTAAACAGCTTCAGCATGTCTTCTTCCTTTATCCCAATGCCGGTGTCCTCAACCGAAAGTTCAATGCTATCTTCGTCGCGCTTCTGTGCCCGCAAATACACAGCCCCTCCATCAGGCGTAAACTTAACCGCGTTGCTGATCAGATTAAAAAGTATCTGTTTTAAACGCCGCTCGTCGGCCTCTATTGCAATATCCGCATCAGGCGCAATATCAAGCTTCAATGCTATTCCGTGTTTCATAGTTTTTTCTCTGAACATGGAGAGCGAGGCATTCAAAGTCTCCTGCAAATTGAAGCTGCCCACTTCAAGCTCTACTTTGCCCGCCTCCACTTTGGAGAGATCAAGGATGTCGTTGATGAGGGCAAGCAGGTGTTCTCCGGAATCTATGACATAGCCGACGTATTCATCCTGCTTTTCGGTTAACTGTCCGAACTTCCGCTTTTTCAAAACCTGTGAAAAACCTATGATCGAGTTCAGAGGAGTCCTCAACTCGTGGCTCATATTGGCAAGAAAGTCGGACTTGGCCTGAGTTGCGGAGTCAGCCTCCTGCCGCCTAAGTGTAAGCTCATTGTTTAAAATTTGGAGTTCAGTGTTCGCATCCTCAAGTTCCCTTGTCCTTTCTGCGACCATGGCTTCAAGGTTCCGGGCATATTCCCTGAGTTGCTGCTCCATCTTCTTGCGATCGGTTATATCCCAAGAAATCCCAAGAACAGAGACCACGTTCCCATGTGCGTCTCTCACCGGCGTCTTAATGGTCTGGACAAGCCTTTCCTCTCCGTTAAGGATATAGCGTTCTTCTATATCTTTTAAAACTCCTGATTCCATAACAACCCTGTCGTCCGCCCTGTATTTTTCAGCCAGCTCTTTTGGATAAAAATCATAATCTGTTCTGTCCCGTATCTCCTCAGGCGTTATCTTCAAATCAGTCGCATAGCTTTTATTGCAAGTGACGTAAACAGAATTTCTATCTTTTAAAAATATCTTCTGTGTCAGATGTTCAAGCAGCGTCCTATGTCTTATCTCGCTTTCCTTTAATGCCACCTCTGCCGCCTTACGCTCTGTGACGTCTCGGCCTACACCGCTTATACCTATGGGGATCCCCTTATAATCCCTAAGTAATGCAGCGGTAAACTCATAGGGGATTTGTCTCCCGTCTTTGGTAACAATTAGCTCCTCAATATCGGCACTGCCTTCTTTAACTACCGCCAGAATGGTCTTCGATATTCGCTCTGCGGCTTCCTTTTCGAAGAAATCAGTAGGTTTCATTGAGGCTATCTCACTGTCGCTATAGCCTAAGACATTATTCATCGTCTTATTCCACCTGAGCAATCTTTCCTCCAAATCAAAAACAAAGAATAGGTCTTTCAGACTGTTGAGTGCATTTTCTGTAAATGCCTGTTCTTCTTTAAGCGCTGCCTGTGTCCACTTGTTAACGAGCGCGATCCCTATGCTGCCCCCCAGTCTCTCAAAAAAACTTATCGTCTCCGGGTTAAACTGGTTAGGCCGATGGTCGTTGAGTTGCAGAAGCCCAATGCTTTTACCGTCGACCACTAATGGTATGAGCGCCACAGATTCGTAGCCTTCTCTATTACACCTGTTATGGGTATGCGCCAGACGGTCAGCCTCGGTGGTCGAGGCCAGCAATTTGGTGGTGCTGTTGGTCCAAAAGCTACCTCCCTTTGTGAAGAACGGCTGCTCCGGGTCAGTCCGCCCGCATATGATGTTTCCGCACATGCATTCGAGTACCGGGTTACCATTGCTGCCGTACTCGATTTTTCCTGACGAGTCACGCGCACACAAAAACCGCTCCGTGCGAACGAAATCCTCGGAAAAACCATCGGTAACATAGTAGGGGAAGTCGTCGCCGTCGCGCAGGCGTAAGGCTACCGCTTCAAAGCCGGTGGCTTTCTTGATCTCCGCCAGAATATCGCGCATAGTGCCTTCATCTAATTTCGAACCGTTCATCAAAGCCAGCGTTTCATGAGCAAGATGTTGCAGCTTCTCAAGCTTTTTGCGCTCAGTTATGTCGCGGATATTGCACTGGATTACCTTATAATCTTTCACTTCATATGCATTGCTGACAAACTCCACCTCGATTTTCCGACCATCGCACGTTTCCAGCGTCACGTCTTCGTAGCGTGCGAAACCCTTATGCAGCAATTCCAGGAAGTTTGCCTTGTTTGCAACTATGTCCCTGAATAAATCAATGTCCCAGAAGCTCTTACCAATGACTTCCGCTTTTGAGAACCCCAACAGCTCTATCAAGAATGGATTAACATCTCTAATCTCTCCCGTTTCAGCATTGATTATCAGGATTCCATCCTTAGCAGCTTCAAAAAGCCTGCGATACTTGATCTCGGAAGAGACTAAATCCATCTCAGCGTTTTTACGCATCTCGATCTCTTCGACAAGAGCCGAGGTCCTCTTCTGAACCGTGTGTTCGAGATTTTCATTGAGGGTATTCAATTCCTCTTCAGCCTTAATAAGCTCGGTGTTTTTTTGTACGGCGCTTTCATAGGTCGATATGAGAAGGTCGAGTATCTGTTTTTTCTCTGAGGTAATGAAATATTTTTTCCCGGCAAAATACAACTCTACACCCATCTGCGTCCGTGAATTTTCCTGGAATTCACGGTTCAAGATAATCTGCTTTATTCTTGAAATCAAATGATGTTTTTCATAAGGCTTGACTATAAAATTATCAGCGCCGCATTCAAGTCCGCTGATGACATCTGTCGGATCGGAAAGAGAAGTCAGCAGGATAACAGGCGTGGAACTAATTTCCGCATCACTCTTTATATGTTTGCAGAGTTCAAACCCGTTCATCTCAGGCATTACGATATCGCTGATGACGAGTTCCGGTCTTGATTCTTTTGCCTTTAAAAGCCCCTCTGCGCCGTCCTTTGCGACAAACACGGAATAACCCTCGGCAATAAGCATACGCCTCAGCGTTTCCGCCTGTATGGCACTGTCTTCGACAATCAATATCCTGATATCGGAGTTTTTCATGTTTTCTCCTTCCGTTCCAAAAGCTGCAATACAAACTTCAAAATCATCGGCCCTATTTCATCCAGAGGAGCGATATATGCCGCGGCATCCAATTCAATGGCCTGTTTTGGCATTCCGAATACAATACTGCTTGCCTCATCCTGCGCAATGGTAATTCCGCCTGCCTGCTTAATAGCCAGTAAGCCTTCCGCCCCGTCTTTTCCCATCCCTGTCAAAAGGACGCCGACAGCGGAATTCCCATAGTATTGGGCCACGGCTTTCATGGTTACGGTGACGGACGGACGATGCCCGTCAAAAGGCGGCTCGGGTGATAAGGCAAACCTGCCCGTGCCGTCAATCTTCAGGTGGGTCTCTTCCTTAGGGAAATATATATTGCCGGGCCGTGGAACCGCACCTGCCTTTGCTATCTCGACCTTCATCCTGCACTGGGATGAAAGCCACTCAACAAGACCCTGCTGGAACCCCTCGCTTATATGTTGAATACAGATGATCGGCAAGGGGAAATCAGACGGCATGTTAGTAAGTATTGTCTGAAGAGCCTGAGGCCCTCCTGTTGAGGCACCTATAACGATGACACGGACCGCAGTGTTCGGGAGCCTTATTTTAGTTACTGCCTCGGTATCCGACGCCCGGATTCCTGCTTTGGAATCACTCCTGGTCCTCCTGAATACACGGACCCCTGAAAGTATCCTGATCTTCTGAATCAACTCAGGGGCAAGTGTCTCATCGTCAATTTCAAAGCTTGCCTTTGGCTTTAGAAATATATCAACAGCACCTGCTTCGAGAACTTTAAAGGCATTGAGAGAGCCTTCCCGACCGGATATGCTCACAAGAAGTATTGGCAGCGGATGTCTTGCCATAACCTCTTTTGTAAACTCGAGGCCGTCCATCACAGGCATATGAAGGTCGGTGCAGACGACATCGGGGGTTACCTGAGGAATAAGGCGTAATGCCTCCCTGCCGTTCTGAGCTGTTCCGACAACCTTTATTTCCGGTGACTTCGACAGCATCCTTTTAAGGATTGTGATGGCAATAGGAGAATCGTCGACGAGCAGAACCCTGATCATATTAGCCTCCTCAGTGTATCCAGGAGGGCTTTCTGGTCAAAGGAAGGCTTTGTTATATATGCGTTCGCGCCCGCCTCCAGGCCTCGTTGCCTGTCCTCATTAGATGCCAGCGATGTCACAAGAATAACAGGCATCTCCTTGTATTTTTTGTTCTGACGTATCTTTTCCGTAAGTGTCAATCCGTCCATATTCGGCATCATGATATCCGACACAAGCGCATCAAAAGGACTACCACCAAGTTTATTGAATGCATCAAGTCCATCCACAGCGACAGCAACCTCATATCCTGCACCTTCGAGGATGCGTTTCATTTGAGTTCGTACTGTGATACTGTCTTCAGCAACAAGGATTTTTTTCCTGGCTTCCACCTCTGCGCCAGGCTTCTCTTCCTTTGTCGGAGCCCCCTTCTTTTTTGAGGACTTTATCAGGTCGTAAGGGTTTAAAACCATGCAGACCTCTCCGGTGCCTAGAATTGACGAGCCTGAGATATTCCTTGCCCGCTTCAATATGCTGCTGTATTGTTTAAACACTACTTCCTGTTCGTCGAGGAGTTCCTTAACAAAAAGCCCGAGCTTATCATCTCCCGTGGAGATAATAATGCATGGAAGGGTTTCAGATTCCGGGATGTGGCCTTTGGAAGCCGAATTCGCTCCTTTTAATTCAAGAAGGTCGGAAAGGTCGGCAACAGGAACAGGCAACTTGTCGAACACGATTGTCCTGCGTCCTTCGATGTTAAATACATTTTTACGGTTTATAAGACAGGTCGTCTGAATATGCTCAACTGGAACGGCATATTTCATATTGTTAACTGTCACAATCATTACCCGTGACGTTGCAAGGGTCAGAGGGAGTTGAATTCTGATGGTACAACCTCTGTCAGGTAAAGATTCAATATGGATTGTCCCTTTAAGACGTTCCACATTTGCCCTTACCACATCAAGCCCGACACCTCTGCCGGAGAGGTCAGATACATAAGTGCTTGTCGAAACCCCTGAGGCAAATATCAGAGACTGAATCTGTGAAGGAGACATTGCGGAAAGTTCAGTTTCAGTTACCATTTTCCTTTTCAAAGCAGCTCTTTTGATCTCCTCTATATCAAGCCCCTGCCCGTCGTCGCTTACCTCAATCACCGCGTTAGCGGGTGTCTGATAAGCTCTTAACGTGATCGTGCCTATACGGGGCTTATTTTTTAGTTCCCGTTCCCCAGGCATCTCAATCCCATGGTCAACTGCATTTCTAACCATATGCATCAGGGGGTCTTTCATTTCCTCTATAATGCGCTTATCGGCCGCTGTGTCTCCGCCCTCAATAATAAGCTGGATTTCCTTTGCCTTTTCTTTTGCCAGGTCCCTGGCCATCCGCTGAAACAAGTTGAATATCGTGGACAGAGGCAAAAGCCGGATCCGGCTGATGCTGTCTTCAAGTTCAGCGGCGATCAGGCTGAGTCTTGAGCTGTCCGTATAGACTGCATTTTTAAAAGTATTGAGCTGGGCATTGAATTTTTCTATTCCTGGTTTATCTTCTGCCCCAGATTTAGGAAAATGCTTCGATAAGTTCTCCCAGAGCATAATGATATCCTCAATATCTGCAAGTCTCTGGGCGACCCTGAGCTTTGTTACGCTTAGTTCGCCTGTCTGAGACATCAATTTATCAAGCTTATGCGTCTCAACACGTATTGTATCTATGCGGAATGGCCCGAAGGCCGGTTCCTTTATCTCCGTATGCCGGGCTGAGATTTCCTCCTCTTTGACTAAAGGCTGTTGACGAGGCATTGCCGACTCTTCAATTCCGGCTTTTGGAGTTTCTCGTTTCTCGTTTCTTTCTTGTGATTTTAAACCCCGATCTCCGATCACTGGACTTATCGTTAACTGCTCAAGCGCATCAGAAACAATGACACCCGACGCCTCACCTGTGACAGCCTCATTTGCAAGACTTCGTAGCGCATCGAGCCCCTTACAGAACTGCTCAATTACCTCCGACGACAGCCTGACGGACCCTTTTTTTGCGGAACCTAGAATATCCTCGATGCGATGAGATAGTGTCTCAACGCCTGACAGCCCAAGCATGTGGGCAGCGCCTTTAAGACTGTGCGCCTCGCGGAAGGCTTCTTCAAGTACCCCCTCGTTCTGCGGCTCTTTTTCAAGGCGCAGGAAGCCTTCCTCAAGTCGCTGGATATGTTCAGCGCTTTCAATCTTAAACATATTTCTTAGTTCATCATCTTCTATCACTTATTCGTACCAGGTGTTTATAGTATCTGTTTGAGATTGACCGCTGCACTATTCAGTTGCTCAATCCCTGTCTTTGTTTGGACTATCCCGGCGGCCGTCTCCCTTGCGCCTGTATTAAGGCCGTTCATCGCCTCCACAACCTGACCTATCGCCGCGGCCTGCTGATTTGTATTCAGCAAGACCTGCTGCGCATTCTCATAAGACGTATTTGCCGACACGGAAAGGACATTGAACAACTCGCCTACATTCCGGACATGCCCGGTAACCTCTTCAACCACCTTTGTCCCTTCCTCTGTCCTTAGTATCGTTGCATTGGTCGCCTTCTGTATATCGGATATGACCGCATTCGACTGCTCCGCAGATTTCTTGCTCTCATTGGCAAGTTTCCTTATCTCGCCGGCTACAACCGCAAAGCCCTTTCCATGCTCACCAGCACGAGCCGCCTCGACCGCCGCATTCAGTGCGAGCATATTTATCTCCACTGAAAGGTCTTTGACCATATTGGCAAGATTTCCAATCTGAGCGGTCTGCTCGCCCAATTTAAGTATCTGGTCTGCAATCATGCCGACCTTGGTCCCGATGTTGTTCATGCCGTCAATGGCCTTTGTGACTATGGCCGACCCTTCCCCCGTGGTCTTTAGTGACTTCTGCGCAACCTCTGCGGCGGATGATGCCTGCTCGGAGGTCTGCTTCGAGGATGCGCCCAGTTCCTGAATGGTTGTTGTCGTCTCATTGACCATCGAAGCCTGTTGCGAAGCGGTCCGCTCGTGCTGGTTTACTGTTGCCGCTATCTCGGTAGAGGTACTGGCAATACCCGCCGTTGCGTCGACAATAGGCTTCATGATTCTAACGGAGATAAAGCGAGCTAAGAATATGCCGGCCAGAAAGGCCACAAGGGTACCCCCAAATGTGATGAACATCCCCCTGCTGATGGATTCATTAGTCGCCTTTTTGCGGACTAACTGCAGGTCATTTTCCATCTTCTCCATGTCGTCAAACTTATCACGCAGTTCATCCATGATCATCTTACCTTTATTGCTTATGACAATATTCCTCGCGTCCTGTTCTTTCCCGGTACTTTTCAGTGCTATAGTTTCCTCAAGTTCCTTGAATTTCTCCTCAATCAGGCTACGTATCTTGTTGGCCCGTTCCACTTGAACAGAGTTGTCGTTTATCTCTTTTGCAAGGCCATCGATTTTCTTTCCGATGCTTTCTTTAGCCTTTCTGTACGGCTCCAGATAGTTCTCCACGCCTGTGTAGAGATACCCCCGCTGACCTGTTTCTGCGTCCACCATAGTCTTCTTGATATCGGCTACGGCCAATTTGACTTCATAGGTATGTTTATCCCAAAACAGGGCCAGCTTCAAATTGTCGGTATTAATCCACGAAAATATGGCAACGATAATCATAATGAAGTAGATGACGCCAAAACTAACCATAAAAATCCTTTTCATGATATCCCTCCTCGGAAAGATTTTCGTATTTTGGAGTTCGGAACTTGCGTATTAAATCCAAAATCCGATATCTAAAACCATTACACTTCCTCGTCCACTATTAAACCATCCCATGACAGTATCTCTTTCAAGTCCAGAAGGGCCATCATCCTGCCGGAGTAAGGGGCGGCGCCTTTGACAAATTTCTCATTGTCAACCCTCATGGAAGAGGGCCCCGAAACAATATCCGGCGCTTTTAGATCTATGACATCGATAATTTCATCAACTATCACCCCGACCGGAAATTCCCCTGAATCGGCAACTATCACTTTTGTTGTTTCGCGGATATTGCCGGCCTGCATATTCAGCAGCCCTCTTATGTCAACAAGCGTCAGGACGTTGCCTCGCAGGTTCATATTGCCTGCAATATGTTCGGGACAACACGGCACGGGAGTAAAATTGTGGACCCTTGAAAACTCACGCACTGTCTCAAGCTCCACACAAACATATTCATTGTTTAAACTGATAACGGCAACAGGCATTACTTTTTCCGAATCATCGCCTTCAAACATCTGTTTCAGATTAGTCGCCCGGTTATGGAATATCTCCCTCTCATTGTCGTCCGCCTCAGGGCAGAAATAGCTGATTGCAACTTGTGGAATGATTTCGTGTTTCTCACTATCCGATTCTTGAGTCTCGAATTCCGGATCGAGAATTGTTCGTGGGTCAATAATCATGATAATGTTTTCACCGGCTTTTGCCTCACCGCTTATAAAGTGAGGATGAGGCTTGAGTTCTCTTTTTTCAAAAAGTGGAGGTTCAATATTTTCTTCAGCGACATCTATCACATCCAGCACATCATTGACGATTATTCCCAGCAGGTCAATTTGGGAGTTGAGGGTTGGGAGTAGGGATTGCCGGTCCGGAACCTCGAAAATAAATTCTGAGACGTCAAGCATAATAACCCTGTCCGAACAACTGTATCTCTGAGGGGTATGTCCAAAGCGGACGGTTAAATCCATTGCCGGAACGAGCTTCCCATGCATATTGATAACGCCTGAAATATAGGCGGGACACTCCTCGATCAGTGTCAGCTCGGGAAGCCAGATTATCTCCCTGACTACTTTCGTATCGATCGCCAGAAGCAGTCCGTGTAAAGTGAATGTGAGGAACGATTGATTTGTCATCGCCTGTTTGTCTCCTTCGGTCCCGCCGGCATTAAAGCGGCATCTCTTGCCCCTGCCAGATACTCCACATATTTAAGCAATTCTCCGGCTGTAATATCGTATGGCTTTACAGGCGCCTGCGATGGTAAAGACTTAAGAAGTTCAATTGCTGTAGTGCGGGCTTTTCTTGCACGCAGGATATCATTTCCCTTCTCATAAAGACCGCCGAGTTCGCAATAGGCGGCGATAAAGCTGGGATTCAGATATATAGCCTTCTTGAACAAATCCATTGCCTCTTCGATGTTCCCTCTCGCCTCTGCGATATGCGCAAGGAGAAAATATGGGTCCGCTGAACCAGCATTAGTATTAATGGCCTTTCTGCAAATGCTTTCTGCTTTTTCATAGTCTCCTGAATTTGCAAGCGCCTGAGCCATAAGATAAACCTTGTCATCTTTACATGTATTCAACATGCTTGCTGCCTTATCAACGGCCTCGGTATGCCGCCCTTTCTTACTGCTCTCTGCAATCTCGGTTTTGGGTTCCAGGGGTTTGATTTTACTGGCCTCCTGGACAGGCAAAGCAGGTTTCGAAAACCCTTTTGCTTCAACTTTCAGGTTGTTTCCACCTTCCAACTCTGCCGTCTTTTTGTATATCACAGCCTCCGGGAACATAATCTGGCGCAGTCTTGAGAGATCAAGTCCATAGAGTTCGCCGTGTCCTGTAATGAGATATCCTCCCTCGTTCAATATTTTTAAGAAATTATTAAAAACTGCCGACACAGCTTCTTTCCCGAAATATATAAAAACATTGCGGCAGACTATGATGTCCACGTTGCATATATCAGGGTTTTGAGAAAATGAGCCGTCTTCGATCAGATTCCCATATTGGAATTTCACCATCTTTTTTATATTTTCATTAATCGCCCATTCATCGTGATGCTTTTTAAAATAGTTTCCTTGTATGTCTTTATCCACCATACGGAAAGACCACTGCGAATATATACCGCGCGCTGCCTTTTTCAGGGATTCTTCATTTATGTCTGTTCCGACAATTAATATGTCCCATCCCTTCAGATCCGGTAAAATCATATCGAGAAGAATGGCAAGGGAATAAGGTTCTTCACCTGTTGCACAGCCTGCGCTCCAGATACGCAGGCATCTCTTATCCCTGCGGTTTTCTATTAATTCAGGAAGTATCCAGTTTCTAATAAGTGCTAATTGCCCTTTGTCGCGGAAGAAATAAGTCTCGCCAGTGGTAAGAAGAGCGGCAACCTCCTTCCACTCAGACCCGCTCTCTGTTGTGTCTGAAATCAGGAATTGGTGGTATTCCTCAAATGTGGAAAGTTTAAGACCTTTCAGTCTCGACTTAACGGCCGCGCGACATGCCTCTCTGTCTTCAGGCCGCAGTTTTAACCCTGTGCGACTTGAAATAAGTTCGGAGAGGGCTTGATAATTATCAACCTTCTCAGTCAGCATAAGCGTTACCTATGGTAAGTTCCGATGGATGATTAAGAAGATGCGTGTTGAATAGATAAAATTCTCTAGAAAAGAATACTGACTGACTGACTGACTAAGCAAATTTTGTACCGATGCCATTTCTATGCCCCTTGGGAATTCTGTTAAAACCATATTACCCAAAAAAGTGCTCTGTCACCCGGCGATTTCAAAGTCCTTCGAAAAATTCCATATCTACTTTTCAAGTTTGAGCCAAAATTTCTAGTTGACTCCACTCCCCGACACGCGTGTCACGTGAAAAGCTGTGTCACACCGAACTGCATTTTTCGGCTACCATATACAAATAATAAAACTTTACATAGTGATGTCAATTACCCGAAAGTAGTATGCCCGAGCATGCCCACAATTTTGTAATAATGCATTGTTTTCCATGCATAATTAATACCTATTCCCAGTAATATAAAATATGCTTAGAAAACAATAACAAATGACGCGCAACTCTTAAAGGTCTAAATAGTCATTGTCAATAAAAGTTGACAGGAATTTACCGTTGGCTAATAAAGATAAGGATAATCAATAAGTTGTGGGATATCGGCTGTAGTAGCGCATTTGGCGACAGACGCAACAAAAATTGATACCCTCTGATAAAAGGAATTAACTTTAAGCGGTACAGTAAGAAGAAACTTATGACTCGGCACTAGTGCCTTTGCCGGGCTAATACGGCTGACCAGCCCGGCGTCTTTTGCCCGGCAGGTGTTGAGCTGCCGGTTAGGACATTTTTTGAATAGAAACGTGTTAAACGTGAGCTAATGCAGGTAATCTTTTTATCTTCTTTATCTCCTTCGCACTTGATGAATGGGTTACATGATATAAATCCCATGCCAACTGCAAATTAAGCCAAAACTGAGCATCCATGCCAAAAAGTCTCTCCAAACGAAGTGCCGTATCAGGCGTTATCCCCCGCTTCCCATGAATCAGTTCATTAACACGGGGATATGAAACCCCGAGTTTTTCAGCCAATTCACTTTGAGTCATGTTCAGTGGTTTAAGAAATTCCTCCAACAGCATTTCGCCGGGATGAGTCGGCGGACCATTTTTAGGTATGCGAACCATCTTATGCCTCCTTAGTGGTAGTCCGTAATTTCAACGTTTTCCGCACCGTCATCAGTCCACACAAAACAAACGCGGAACTGATTGTTAATTCGTATGCTGTGCTGCCCCTTCCGATCATCTTTAAGGGGTTCCAGAAAATTTCCTGGTGGAATTTTCAGCGAATCCAACGAAACGACACCATTGAGCTGATCCAGTTTTCGTTGTGCCACGCGCCAGATTTGCTGCGGACAGGTCTGACGCGCCTCTCTTGTGTTTTCCCTATCAAAGATATCCTCTGTGCCCTTGTCACGGAACGATTTAATCAACAGGCAACCTCACGTTTTTATAATAAAATTATAATGGATAACGTTATATATAGCAATAGATATTAGCGGCCTAAGACATACAAGAATGAAACCGGAAGCATCCCAACTTAAGTCGACTCATTAGCCGTTTTATCGGGGCAATGCTGATTCGAATTCTTAATTTCTTTTTTTAAAGCTTTTAACCCGTAATTACCAGGATTACGGCGTTCCTGCCGTTAACACTTTGTGGCTG
>Ga0074045_10003275_pt1 | contig 14592 bp, 8 predicted proteins | sample BogForMeECP23OM2_FD_94442 | JGI IMG/M metagenome (GOLD analysis project Ga0074045, IMG submission 94442) | Bog forest soil microbial communities from Calvert Island, British Columbia, Canada - Bog Forest MetaG ECP23OM2 | ecosystem: Environmental > Terrestrial > Soil > Wetlands ... | reverse complement strand
GTCGAGCATCGAGGTGAACGACAACAGCAGGCGATGGATGGCCAGGTCCCGGCAATCGCCAAGGATCTTCGCCGTCTCCCGCGGCAGCGGGCGGCGGGTGGCCGGTTCGCTGGTCGTCTGGTTCACTGCGCCGAGCCCCTTCCCGTGCCTCCGCGGTTGCGGCAACCTCTTCGCCTGCGCCCGCGCCGGCCGGGGCGCGTGTTCATCTCAGTTGGCAAGCATTTCCGCCAAGTTACTGTATCACGCGTGGTTTCCGGGTGCCAATGCAAAAAAAGGCCGCTTAGCCGGCGGCAATGGCCTTCCAGACCTTTTCGAGACGTTTATACGATACCGGAAAAGGCGTGCGCAGTTCCTGGGCGAAGAGCGAAACCTTCAGTTCCTCGAGCAGCCAGCGGTAGTCCTCGAGACGCCGGTCGCGGCGCCCGCGCGAGCGCAGCGCCGCATCGCGTTCCCGGTAGCGTTCCCAGAGCAAGGCGACGGCCTGCGCCTGCTTGGCGTCGCGGTCGGGATTCTGGGGATATTTGGCCACCCGGCGCTCGAGCGCCTGCAGATAGCGTGGCAGGTGCGTGAGCTGCGGCCAAGGCACGGCGGCGAAGAAGCCGGGCCCGATCAGGGCGTCGCGCTGCGCTGCCACATCGGCGGCGAGCCGCCGCTGCGCGCCGGGCAAGGTCGAGAGCTGCTGCGCGAGGCCATGGTAAGCGGCCGCGATCGCCGCGAGCAGCGCGAACGCGCTCTCCGCCACCGCCGGCAGCCGAACCCGGGCGCGCTTGACCTGCTCGGCGAACGCACGCTCGGAACGCGGCAGCGGATCCTCGCCCAGGAAGGCGCGATCGCAGACCGCGGCCAGAACGTCGCCGAGCAGGTCGCCCCCGGGCAGCGCGGGCTTGAGCAACAGTGCGGCCTGGACGAAACCCGGAGCACCTTTCTCCCAGCGTCGCAGCGCATCCTTGAGCTGGATTCGCATGAGGGCGATGATCGCCGCCCGGGTCGCGCTGTCGGCGGCCTCCCGGGTATCGAGCAGCTGCAGCGCCACCGCGTCGCCATCGCGCACCAGGGCCGGGTAACCGGTCAGACGCAAACCGTCGCGCAGCACGGAGAGCGTTTCGGGAAGATCGCCGAAGTCCCAGGAGCGGATGCCCTTGCGCTCGAGACCCGGGTCGGCGGTCGCGAAGTCGAGGCGGGCGGCCTCGCCGAGCTGCCCGCGCAGCGCGCGCAGGTCGCGCCCAGCCGCGAGCTCGTGCCCCCCGGCGTCGACCACGCGCACCTGGATGCGCAGATGCGGCGGCGGCGCCTCGCCGTCCCACACCTCCGGCGGCAGTGCTTCGCCCAGCCGCCCCGCCACGAACGCGCGCAGCGCCGCGCGCAGGGAGTCCGCGCCGCCGTCGCCCTGCTCGAGGAACGCCGTGACCACCTCGGGCACCGGGGGCAGGCGGCTGCGCCAGGCCCTGGGCAGCGCCTTCAGGTACCAGGTCACCTTCTCGCGCACCAAGCCCGGCACCAGCCAGGACAGTCGCGCCGGGTCGAGCTGGTTCAACAGCGACAGCGGCACGGTCAGGCACAGGCCGTCCTTAGCATCCCCGGGGGCGAAGCGGTAGGCGAGCGCCAGGCGCGCCCCGCCGCATTCGAGAAACTCGGGGAACTGCTCGGCGGTGACCGCAACCGCGGTGTGGCGCATCAGCATCTCGCGACTCATGAACAGGCGGCGCGGATCGGCGGCCTCCGCTTCGCGCCGCCAGCGCTCGAACGCCACCCGCGTGCTTACCCCCGCGCCGACCCGCTCGGCATAGAAGGCGGCGATGGTCTGCTCGTCGACGAGCACGTCCTGCCGCCGCGACTTGTGCTCGAGCAGGGCGACCTCGGCGACGAGCTTGCGGTTGTGCGCGAAGAACGGCGCCGGCGTGTCGAAATCGCCGCCCACCAGTGCCTCGCGGATGAACACCTCGCGCGCCTCCTCCGCAGCGATGGCGCCATAGGAGACTTGCCGCCGCGCCACCAGCGGCAGCCCGTAGAGCGTCACCCGCTCGCTCGCCACCACCTCGCCGCGCTCCCGGTCCCAGCGCGGGTCGAAATGGGCCTTCTGCACCAGCTCGCCGGCAACCGCCTCGACCCACTCCGGCTCGATGCGGGCGGCGCAGCGGGCGTACAGGCGCGTGGTCTCGGTCAACTCCGCCGCGAGCACCCAGGGCGGCCCCTTTTTTGCCAGCCCCGATCCCGGGTGCAGGAAGAACTTGATGCCGCGCGCGCCGAGGTAGTGCTCTTCCGCTTCGGCCTTGCGGCCGACGTTCGATAGCAGGCCCGCGAGCAGCGCGCGGTGGATGAGCGCGTAGCGCGCCGCGTCGATGCTCTCGGGCAGGGCCTCGGAAAAGCGCCACCCGAGCTCGCGCACCTGCTCGGCGAGCGCGCGGTGCAGGTCGCGCCATTCGACCAGGCGCAGGTAGGAGACGAACACGCCGCGGCAGCGCTCGACGAGCCGGCGATGGGTGAGGCCCTCGGCGAGCGCGTCGGCGAAGAACTGCCAGAGCGCGATAAGGCTCAGGAAATCGGAGCGCGGGTCGCGAAAGCGCAGGTGCGCCTGATCTGCCGCTTGCTGTTTTTCGAGCGGCCGCTCGCGCGGATCGGGAACCGACAGGGCGCTCGCGATCACCAGCACCTCGGCCAGGCAGCCGCCGTCGCGCCCGGCGAGAATCATGCGCCCGATGCGCGGGTCGACCGGCAGCTTGGCGAGCTCGCGCCCGAGCGCGGTCAATTCGCCCCGCGCGTCGACGGCGGAGAGTTCCTGCAGCAACTGGTAGCCGTCGGCGATCGCGCGCGGGCCGGGCGCATCGAGAAACGGAAACGCCGCCACCTCTCCCAGCTCGAGCGCCGCCATGCGCAGGATCACCGCCGCGAGCGACGAGCGCAGGATCTCCGGCTCGGTGAAGCGCGGCCGCGCCGCCAGGTCGTCCTCCGCGTAGAGGCGCACGCACACGCCGGCGGCGACCCGGCCGCAGCGACCCGCGCGCTGCTCCGCGGCCGCCTGCGCGATGTTCTCGATCTGCAGCAGCGACACCTTGTTGCGCAGCGAATAGCGGCGTACCCGCGCCATGCCCGAATCGACGACGTAGCGGATGCCCGGCACCGTGAGCGAGGTCTCGGCGACGTTGGTCGCGAGCACGATGCGTCGCCCCTGGCTGGGCGCGAACGCGCGCTGCTGCTCGGCAACCGACAGCCGGGCGTAGAGCGGCAGCACTTCGACGCTGCGCGCGTACGGCCGGCGGGCGAGGCTGCCGCGCAGCAGGTCGGCAGTCTCGCGGATCTCTCGCTCGCCGGGGAGGAAGACGAGGATGTCCCCGGGCGCGGCGCGCCACAACTCTTCGGCGGCCGCGACGATGGCTTCCTCGAGCGGCTCCTCGTCGTCGCCCGGGTCGCCGGAGAGCGGCCGGTAGCGCATCTCCACCGGATAGGTCCGCCCCGAGACCTGGATCACCGGGGCGGGCGCCTCGGCGCTGCCGAAGTGGCGCGCAAAGCGCTCCGCGTCAAGCGTCGCCGAGGTGATGATGAGCTTCAACTCCGGTCGCTGCGGCAGCAGTCGCTTGAGGTAGCCGAGCAGGAAATCGATGTTCAGGCTGCGCTCGTGCGCCTCGTCGATGATGATCGTGTCGTACGCGGCGAGCAGCCGGTCGCCCTGCGTCTCGGCGAGCAGCATGCCGTCGGTCATCACCTTGATGTACGCCCCGGGGCCGCTGCGATCGGCAAAGCGCACCTTGAAGCCGACCGCGCTGCCCAAGGGCACCGCGAGCTCCTGCGCCACGCGCGCCGCGACGCTGCGCGCGGCGATCCGTCGCGGCTGGGTATGGCCGATCAGGCCGCGCACGCCGCGCCCGAGTTCCAGGCAGAGTTTGGGCAACTGGGTGGTCTTTCCCGACCCCGTCGCGCCGCAGACGATGACCACCTGATGGTCCCGGATGGCGGCGGCGATGTCGTCGCGCCGCGCGGTGATCGGCAGCTCGGCCGGATAGCTGATGCGCGGAACCGCGGCGGCGCGGGCGACGGCGCGCTGGCGCGACGCGGCGACGCCGCGCGTGACCGCCGCGATCTCCGCCGCCGCGACGCGGCCCCGTTCGATCCGGTCGATGCGCGAGCGCAAGCGCGCGCCATCGGCGATCATGGCCGCGTCGAGCTCGGCACGCAGGCGGTCGGCAAGGGAGGTCGGTGCCATCGGGCGAGCTTCAGGCGCTGCGCATTCTAGCGCAGGGCGTGAACGCGATTGGAGCCAGCGCGGTTGGCGGCGGTATCATGGTTTTCCTCGCTTCGCCAAAGGAATCGATCATGCTGCGGCCCTTCGCGCTTGCCATCCTGTTCGCCGCGCTCGCCGCCGGCGCGGTCGACGCCAAGACCCTGCGCTGGGCCAACCGCGGCGATCCGCAGACGACCGATCCGCATGCGCAGAACGAGGGGTTGACCAATAACGTCAACTCCCTGGTCTACGAATTCCTGGTCGCTCGCGACAAAGAGCTCAACCTGGTGCCCGCGCTCGCGGTGTCCTGGCAGCAGATCGACCCGGTGACATGGCGCTTCAAGCTGCGCCCCGGCGTCAAGTTCCACGACGGCACGCCGTTCACCGCCGACGACGTCGTGTTCAGCTTCGAGCGGGCACGCGCCGAGACCTCGCAGCTGCGCGTCTACGCCAACGCCGCCGGCATCCCGCGCAAGATCGACGATCTCACCGTCGAGTTCACGACCAACGGTCCGAATCCGATCGAGCTCGAGCACATCAACTCGATTAACATCATGAGCCGCGCCTGGTGCGAAAAGAACGGGGCGACAAGGCCGCAGGACTTCACCCGCAACGAGGACATGATCACCGCGCATCAGGCCAACGGCACCGGCCCGTACATGCTCAAGTCGCGCGAGCCCGACGTGAAGACGGTGTGGGTCAAGAACCCGAACTGGTGGGGAATCAAGGAGGGTCGATTCGAAGGCAACGTCGACACCGTTATTTTCACGCCGATCGCCTCGGATGCGACCCGGCTGGCGGCGCTCGTTTCGGGCGAAGTCGACCTCATCAACGACCCGCCGCCGCAGGATGTGCCGCGGCTCAAGCAGAACAGCGCCATCAACGTGCTCGAGGGGGTCGAGAACCGGGTGCTGTTCATCGGCATGGACCAGCAGCGCGACGAGCTTCTGTACTCCAGCGTCAAGGGTCGCAATCCGTTCAGGGACAAGCGCGTGCGCCAGGCGCTCTACCAGGCGATCGACATCGAGGCCATCAGAAGCACCATCATGCGCGGACTGTCGCAGCCGACCGGCGCCATGCTGCCCGCGCCCTTGCCGTGGATCGTCGCAGCGGAGAAGAGGTTTCCCTTCGACCGGGCGAAGGCGCGAGAGTTGCTCGCCGAGGCAGGCTATGCGAACGGCTTCGAGGTGACCCTTGACTGCCCGAACAATCGCTACGTCAACGACGAGAAGATCTGCCAGGCGCTCGCGGCGATGTGGAGCCAGATCGGCGTGAAGACCGCGGTGACCGCGCTGCCGCGCGCCAGCTACTGCCCCAAGCTCGAGAAGCGCGACACCAGCCTGTACATGCTCGGCTGGGGCGGCGGCGCCACCGATCCGATCTTCATCCTGCAACCGGTGCTGCACGGGGCCAACGGCAAGGGCGACGGCGACTACAACTACGGGCGCTACGATGATGCCAGGCAGGACGCGCTCATCGACCAGATCAAGACCGAAATCGACGTCGACCGGCGCCGCCGCCTCATCAACGAGGCGCTCATGATCCAGCACGACGAGTTCTTCCACCTGGTGCTGCATCGCCAGGTGATTCCCTGGGCGTCGCGGGCGAACGTGCGCGCGGCGCACCGCGCCGACAACTTCGTCATCCCCAACTGGGTGACCATCCAGTAGGGCGCCCACGCGGCGCCGCGGCGACGCCTATTCGGACGCCGGATGGGCTGCCGCTGCGGGGATTTCAGCGGCGACAGGCGAAGACTCGGCCGCCGGGCCGGCGGCGACGAGATAACGGGTCGCGGCCCAGCCGACGGCGAGCGTCGCCACCGTGCCCACCGCGCCGAGGTACGCGGCCTGGGGCGTGCCCTTCTGCAACGCCTGCGCGACGATCATGAGGCTCGCGTAGACCGCCACCATCGGGGGGACCGCGCGCAGATCGAAACGCAGCACCGTGGCAAAGAGCAGCGCCGCAAGCGCGCCCACCACCAGGCCCGCGGCGGCGATGTCGAACCATTGCTCGGCGCTGATCGCCGCGATCGCGGCGTTGGTCACCATCAGCAGCAAAACGGCCAACACTCGATGCCGCGTCCAGCCCGCCGTGATGCGGCTGAGCCAATCGAGGGCAACGATCGCGAACCCGATCACGGGCAGGATCTTCACTGCCGCCAGGGCCTGCGAGAGCATCGGCAGCCACGCGTTCTCGGCGTCGTATTTCGGCCACAGCGGCGCGGTTTCCGGCGACAGCGCGGCCAGGGCGACATTGGCGCCGGTCGCGAGCAGCGCCAGCGCCGCGCCGCACCGCCACAGCGCGCGCTCGTCGAGGCCGGCAACGATGTGGATGCGCGCCGTGAGAGCCCCGACGCCGACGAACATGGCCCCGACCGCGGCAGTGAGCACCGCGCCGAAAAGCATGCCGCCGGCGGAGAGCGCGACCTGGGTCAGCACCGGCTCCGTGGTCTTGAGCCCCATCGCCAGGCTCGGCCAATGGTTGGCCGCGGCCAGGATCGAGGAGCCGAGCAGCAGCGCCGCCGTCCAGATGCAGGCGCGGCGATCGAAATGCTCGCGCGTCCAGGCGAGCGTCGCGCCGATCAGCGCGGCGATGGCGAGCAGCGCGAAGCACAGGCCGACGGCGATGCGCAGGATGCCCAGGCGGCTGGCGCGATCGCGTTCGGCGCGATACCACGATTCCGGCACGAAGATGTAGCGGCCCCAGCCGACGACCTCGTCTCCGGCGAGATCGATCACCGCCCGCGCCTCGCCGCCCGTGCCGACTTCGACCTGCGGATCGGCGTAGATGAACTCCCAGTCGGTGCGCGCCGGATGCGGATCCTGCTTGACTTCGACTTCGCGCAGCGCCGCCGGGTCGAGTCCCAGGCGGGCGGTGATCTCGCGTTGCGCGAGACTCCTTGCCTGGTCCTCGGTCAGGCGGGCGCCGGGTCGATTCTCGGGCAGCTGGTGCTGTATCTGGCGCAGCTTGCCGTCGCCTTGAATCGCCACCTGCCACTCCTCGGCGCGATCGGCCACGTCGACGCCGGAAAAGCGCGCGTAGCGCACCGCCCACACTGGCGGCGCGAGCCAGCTGCCGACGAGCCCGCGGTAGGCCTCGGGGCCGGCCTCGCGCCAGACGAACTTGTTCCACGACCACGCGGTGCCTTCCTCGCTCGCCTCGCGTATGACCGCATCGCGCTTCCACTCCGGACCGAGCGCGATGCCGCGCTCGGCGAGCGCGGCGTCGGCGATCGCCTCGGCCCGGTCGCGGCCGATGCGCACCGGCGGCGCGTCGCCGTGAAAGTCGGTGACGAAGGCAAAGCTCGCGAGGCCCGCCAGGGCGAGCAGCGGCAGCACGCGCTGGACCCGGCCCGTCCACACCCCCGCCGTCGCGCGCTTGCCGTGAGCCGCGCGCGCCGCGGCGGCGGCCCCGGGCCGCCAGCTGCCGTTCAGGCATTGACTCGGCAGCGCGAGCCAGCGCCCGGCCTCGGCGCGCCGCCAGAGCACCAAGCCCAGCGGCACCAGCGCCGCGGCCACCACCAGGGCGCGGTTCAGGTTGGCCCCCGGGCCCTGCACGATGAACACCGGCAGCGACATGAGCGTCAGATCGAACAGCGCATGCAGGATCACCGTCGGCAGCAACCCGAAGCGAAGAAAGATCAGGCCCCAGATCAGCGCCGGCACGAACAGCTCGACTAAGCGCGAGTAGGACGGGAAGCCCGGATAGTTGGCGTGCGCGGCGGCGAAGACGAGCGCCTCGAGCAGCAGCGCCGCGACGATCATCGGTCGCCGCAAGCCGAAGCGCGCGCCGATGAGCGCGGCAAGCGACAGGGGCACCGCGCGGAACAGGCACTCCTCCATGAACCCGGCCTGCAGCGCCTGGCCGATCGGCGCGAGCGCCGGCACGGCGCTGCCGAGAATGTTGGGATCGGACAGCGATTCGGACGGCTGCCACCAGCCGAAGTAGGTGTTGGTGACCAGGTAGAACCCGGCGATGAGCGAGAGCTCGACGGGAACGAACAGGTAGCCGCCGAGCGTGCGCCCGAGCACGGCGCTGGTGGGCGCGGCCGCGCGCGACCAGAGGCGCCAGAGTTGCGGCTGGTAGGGGAAGGCCTTGCGCGAGAGGCCCTCCGCGGCCATGAAAACGAGCGCCAGCGCGAGCCCGCCGCCGATGAGCACCAGGGCGGCGACGCCGATCTGCTGCCCCCAGAACACCGTGGTCGACTGCGCCGTGTCGTACCCGAACCAGGCGTCGGGCACATTGGCCAGGATCGCCGCCGCGTTCAGCCCGGCCACGACGGCGCCGGCGACGAGCGCTTGCTTCCACAAGAGCCAGCGCCGGCGCATCAGCCACACCACGCCGATGATGCACCCGCCCAGGCCGTACAGGGCGCCCGCGGCGAGGCTCGCGACACTGGCGATGGTGTTGTTCGCCGAGCGCAGCTCCTCGAAGCGGCGCTCGAAGGCCTCCGGCACGTGCACGAAATAGGTGACCTCGGTCAGGGCATCGCCGCTCACCGTGAGCTGCAGCCGCACCCGGGCCTCGCCCAGGGTGACATCCTTGCGCTCGTAGACGAAGGTGTGATCGACGCGGCCGTTGGGGCGCTTAACGTGCGACTGGTCGAAGCGTGCGTAGGGGCCTAAGTCCACACCCCAGTCGGTGCGCGCCGCAGCCTCGGCGATGGCGCGCGCCGCCTCGGGCTCGAGCGCCGGGCCCGGCGCTACCTCGGGGACGTGGCGATTGAAGCCGTACACCGAGCCGTCGGGCTTGAAGCGGATCCGCGCCTCGGCGGTCTCGCCCGGCTTGAACAGCCGCACTTCCCAGCGATACGGCGAGTACACCTCGCCCGACAACAGGCGCGTGAACGCGCTCTTGCCTCCGCCCTCGAGCTCGACGTAGTTCTGGGTCGAGCCGTCGTGGCTGAACACCACGGCCCGCTGCGCGTCGGGATCGGCGAGCCGCAGGCGCTGCGCGATCGCCCCGGCCTGCTCGAGCGCCTCCTCGCGCGACATCTTGACGTCGAGGTTGATGAGCGGCAGGGCGGCCGGAAAATAGCGCCAGGCGAGGCCCGCGCAGACGAGCGAGACCACGGCAAACGCGGTCCAGAATGCCGGCCGGGTCGTGATCGGGCTCATGGTCGCGGTTCGACTCGTTTGGCTGTGGCTTGGTTTGGCTGTGCAGCGCCCGCCCGCACGGGCGGCGGGGCCTCAGCCGAGTATACGCGACAGGTTCAGATGCCCCCGCCGCGACCCGGTCGGCGGGCGCGGGCGGCCGGCTCGCCCGCCGGCGCCGCCGCGGTCAACAGCGGAGGCTACTCGACGGCCTTGACCAGGTCTTCGACCACCTTCTTGGCATCGCCGAAGACCATCATCGTCTTGTCCATGTAGAACAGCGGGTTGTCGAGCCCGGCGTAGCCGGAGGCCATCGAGCGCTTGTTGACGATGACGCTGCGCGCCTTGTAGGCCTCGATGATGGGCATGCCGTAGATCGCGCTGCCCTTCTGCTCGGCCAGCGGGTTGACCACGTCGTTGGCCCCCAGGATCAGCGCCACGTCGGCTTGCGCGAACTCGCCGTTGATGTCCTCCATCTCGTAGACCTGGTCGTAGGGCACCTCGGCCTCGGCGAGCAGCACGTTCATGTGCCCGGGCATGCGCCCGGCCACCGGGTGGATCGCGTATTTCACCGTGACGCCCTTCTGGGTGAGCTTGGCCGCCAGCTCCTTTACCGCGTGCTGGGCCCGCGCCACCGCCAGGCCGTAACCGGGCACGATGATGACCGTGTCGGCGTTGGAGAGCAGGAACGCAGCGTCGTCGGCGCTGCCGCTCTTGACCGTCTTCTTCTGGTCGTCGCCTGCCGCATCGGCGGTCTCGCCACCGAAGCCGCCGAGGATGACGCTGATGAACGAGCGGTTCATCGCCTTGCACATGATGTAGGACAGGATGGCGCCCGAGGAGCCGACCAGGGAGCCGGCGATGATGAGCATCGGATTGTCGAGCGAAAAGCCGATGCCGGCCGCCGCCCACCCCGAATAGCTGTTGAGCATCGAGATCACCACCGGCATGTCCGCGCCGCCGATGGGGATGATCAGCAGGAACCCGAGCAGGAAGGCGAGCACGGTCATGGCGATGAACGGGGTCCACTGCAGGCGCTCCGGTGAGGCGAAGAAGGCAATGCCGAAGCCGATCATGGCGATGCCGATGGTCAGATTGAGGTATTGCTGGCCCTTGAACACCACCGGCGCGCTGCGGATCTTTCCGGACAGCTTGCCGAACGCGATCACCGAGCCGGAGAAGGTGATCGCGCCGATGAAGGTGCCGATGAACAGCTCCGCCTTGTGCAGGCCGGTGAGCGGCGCGTGCAGGCCCATCGCCTCGGGGTTGTTCACCGCCGCGGTGGCGATGAACACCGCCGCGAGGCCCACCAGCGAATGCATGGCGGCGACGAGCTCGGGCATCTGCGTCATCTGCACCCGCCGGGCGACGATCGCGCCGATGACGCCTCCGACCACCATGCCGCCCAGGATCGGCAGCACGTTCTTGCTGTGCGAATAGATGACCGCCAGGGTGACCAGCACGGCGATCGCCATGCCGACCATGCCGTACAGGTTGCCGCGCCGCGCCGATGCGGGCGAGGACAGCCCCTTGAGCGCGAGGATGAAGCTGACCGCCGCGACCAGGTACCACAGTGCGAGTTGATTGGCGCTCATGGCGTCTCCCCGTCGCCTACGCTTTGTCCGCGGGCTTCGGTTCCTTCTTCCTGAACATCTGCAGCATCCGCTGGGTGACGAGGAAGCCGCCGACGACGTTGATCGACACCAGCGTCACCGCCAGCACGCCCAGCCAGCCGCCCCAGTCGAGCTGCGCCGGGCCGGCGGCGAGCATCGCCCCGACCAAGATGATGCTGGAGATGGCGTTGGTGAGGCTCATCAGCGGCGTGTGCAGCGCGGGGGTCACGTTCCAGATCACGTGATAGCCGACAAAGACCGCCAGCACGAAAATGGTGAGGTAGAAGACAATCGGTTCTACGCCTGCGGTCATGGAGCTCTCCTTGTGGCAATGCCGGCGCCGCGAATGAGACAGCGCCGGCTTATCGCTAGCTGCGCGGCACCACGGCGCCGTTCTCGCACACCAGCGTCGCCTTGATGATCTCGTCGTCCTTCGGCAGCGCAAAATCCCCGCTCTTGGCGTTGAGCGACAGGGCCAGGAAGTTGAGCACGTTGCGCGCGTAGAGTCCGCTCGCATCGGTGGCCACGAGCGCGGGCAGGTTGCCCAGGCCCACGATCTTGACCCCGTTCCGGGCCACGATCTGGTCGAGCTCGGAGCCCTCGACGTTGCCGCCCTGCTCCACCGCCAGATCGACGATCACCGCCCCGGGCTTCATCGCCGCGACGGTGGCGGCCTTGATGAGCTTCGGCGCCGGCCGCCCGGGGATGAGCGCGGTGGTGATCAGGATGTCGACGCTCTTGCAGCGCTCGTGGATGATGTCGGCCTGGCGCGCCATCCATTCCGGCGGCATCGGCCGCGCGTAGCCACCCACGCCCTCGGCGATCTTGCGCTCCTCGTCGTTGGCGTACGGCACGTCGACCCACTTCGCCCCCAGCGACTCGACCTGGTCCTTTACCGACGGCCGCACGTCGGATGCCTCGATGACCGCGCCCAGCCGCTTCGCCGTGGCGATCGCCTGCAGGCCGGCCACGCCCACGCCAAGGATGAGCACGCGCGCGGCCTTCACCGTTCCGGCCGCGGTCATGAGCATCGGCATGAAGCGGCCGTAGCTGTTGGCGGCCAGGATGACCGCCTTGTAGCCGGCGATGTTCGCCTGCGAGGAGAGCACGTCCATCGACTGCGCCCGGGAAATGCGCGGCAGCCACTCCAGCGCGAACCCGGATACGCCGCTCTGGGCGAGCGCCTGCATCGCCGCGGCGTCGAACGGATTGAGCAGGCCGATGACGAGCGCGCCGCGCTTGAGCCTGGGGATCTCCTCGCCGGCCGGGGCGCGCACCTTGAGCACGATGTCCGCGCCGAGCGCCTCGGCGGCGGCGCCGATGCGCGCCCCGGCGGCCTGGAACTCGCCGTCGGGTATCGAGGAGGCCGTGCCCGCGCCGGCCTCGACGACGATTTCGTGCTTGCCGCTGGCGGCGAGCTTCTTGACCGTTTCCGGTGTCGCGGCCACGCGGGTCTCGCCCGCGCGGGTCTCGCGTGGAATGCCGATGATCATGGTGAGCGCTCCCCTGCCGGCCGTCTGTTCTTGTAGCGGCCGCTATCTTGCCACAAATGCCTTACCCGATTGCGTCGGCGATCGCGCGCCCGAGCTCGCCGGTGTTGGCCTTGCCGCCCAGGTCGGGGGTGCGCGGGCCTTCGGCGAGCGCACGCTCGATGCCGCGCATCACCGCGGCCGCCGCGTCGGCGTGGCCCAGGTGCTCGAGCATCATGGCGCCGCACCAGATCTGGCCGATCGGGTTGGCGATCCCCTTGCCGGCGATGTCCGGCGCCGAGCCGTGCACCGGCTCGAACAAGGACGGAAATTCGCGCTCGGGATTGATGTTCGCCGACGGCGCGATGCCGATCGTGCCGCACACCGCGGGACCGAGATCGGAGAGGATGTCGCCGAACAGGTTCGACCCCACGACCACGTCGAACAGCTGCGGCCGGGCCACGAAATGCGCGGTCAGGATGTCAATGTGATACTGGTCGGTGCGGATGGCCGGATACTGCGCCGCCATCGCCCGGAAGCGCTCGTCCCAGTAGGGCATGGTGATGGCGATGCCGTTGGACTTGGTCGCCGAGGTGAGGTGTTTCGCCGGGCGCCGGAGGGCGAGCTCGAAGGCGAAGCGCAGGATGCGGTCGACCCCCTTGCGCGTGAACACCGATTCCTGGACCACGACTTCGCGCTCGGTCCCCTCGAACATCCGCCCGCCGACGGAGGAATACTCGCCCTCGGTGTTCTCGCGCACCACCACGAAGTCGATGTCGCCCGGACGGCGGTTGGCGAGCGGGCTCGGCACCCCGGGCATCAGGCGGCACGGCCGCAGGTTCACGTACTGGTCGAAGCCGCGGCGCCACTGGATGAGCGAGCCCCAGAGCGAAACGTGGTCGGGAACGCTCGCCGGCCAGCCGACGGCGCCGAAATATATGGCCGCGTGCGTGCGCACGCGCTCGAACCAATCCTCGGGCATCATCCGCCCGTGCTTGAGGTAGTAGTCGCAGCTCCACGGCAGCTCGTCCCAGTCGAATTCGACACCGAAGCGGCGGCCGACGGCTTCGAGCACGCGCTGGCCCTCGGGCATGACTTCCTTGCCGATGCCATCGCCGGGAATGACGGCGATGCGATAACGCTTGGCCATGGGGGGACTGCAAGTTGCCGCGGGAGCACCATGGTAATGTAAGGCGGCGATCGATCCAAACGGTCGTCTCCTTGGGAACAGCGCGCCGATGCCGCGGGTCGATTGGCAGTGGAGGCGCTTCGCCGAGCTCTCGCCGGCGGAGCTCTATGCCCTGCTCGCGGCGCGCGCGGCGGTGTTCGTCGTCGAGCAGGCTTGCGCCTTTCTCGATCTCGACGGCCTCGACCTCTTCGCCTGGCACCTGCTCGGATGGGCCGGCAGCGCACAGGGCGCGGCGCTGGCGGCGTACCTGCGCCTGATCGATCCGGGCCGCAAGTACGCCGAGCCGTCGCTCGGCAGGGTGCTGACCACCGCGCCATTCCGAGGCCAGGGGCTCGGACGCGCGGCGATGCGCGAGGGCCTCGAGCGCGCGGCCGGGCTCTATCCGGGCCGCGCGCTGCGCATCGGCGCCCAGCAGAGGCTCGAGCGCTTCTATGCCGAGCAGGGGTTCCGCACCGATTCCGCACCCTACCTCGAGGACGGCATCGCCCACGTCGAGATGCTGCGCGCGCCCTGACCCCTTGCCAAGGCGGCGGTCGTCGTCGGCCCCAAGTTGCGCTAATATCGCGCCCTCGCAAACGGGAAACCTCCGGGTTCGATGAAGCAGACTTTCCTCGATTTCGAGCAGCCGATCGCCGAACTGCAAACCAAGATCGACGAGCTGCGCTATGCCCACGAGGACTCGGCGGTGGACATTTCCGACGAGATCAATCGCCTGCAGAAGAAGAGCCAGCTGCTCACCAAGGAGATCTACGGCAAGCTCTCGGCGTGGCAGGTGGCGCAGGTCGCGCGGCACCCGCAGCGGCCGTACACGCTCGACATCATCGCCGGCGTGTTCACCGATTTCCACGAGCTGCACGGCGACCGCAGCTACTCCGACGACGCCGCGATCGTGGGCGGAGTCGCGCGCTTCAACGGCGCGCCGTGCATGGTCATCGGCCACCAGAAGGGGCGCGACACCAAGGAAAAGATCCATCGCAACTTCGGCATGCCGCGGCCGGAGGGCTATCGCAAG
>Ga0074045_10003273_pt1 | contig 14599 bp, 14 predicted proteins | sample BogForMeECP23OM2_FD_94442 | JGI IMG/M metagenome (GOLD analysis project Ga0074045, IMG submission 94442) | Bog forest soil microbial communities from Calvert Island, British Columbia, Canada - Bog Forest MetaG ECP23OM2 | ecosystem: Environmental > Terrestrial > Soil > Wetlands ... | reverse complement strand
TGCGTATCTACCGCGCGAATCACATGCAGAATCCGCGCTCCCACCGCCAACTCCCCCGCCGGACGGTTCCCGATCGCCACCACTTCGCAACTCACTCCCGAGGGCCGCTTCTGCAGCGGAGACCGCATCTCCGCCGCCAGCGTCTCATCTTCCACCGCGCGATTCAGCGCCAGCCGTAGATTCTGCTCCAGCCGCTCCATCTCCGTCATCGACGTCGACCGGATGTCCACCTTCATGCTGGCCGACTCCGGAATCGAATTCACTGAAGTCCCCCCGCGAATCACTCCAATATTGAAAGTAGTCTTAGGCGCCGTAGGCACAGGCGTCGCGGTGAAAGTCTCGATCGCCTTCGCCAGAATCACAATCGGATTCGGCGCCCCAAAGTCGCTCCAGGAATGTCCGCCCGGCCCCCGCACAATCACCTCAAAGCGCCGGCTGCCGAGAGCCTCGGCCACAATCGTATCGGCGCCCGCGCCATCAAGCACCACGCTGTAAGCAATCGCATCCTTCCACCGCGGCGTGGAAAAAATATGCCGCATGCCCCGCAGATCGCCCTCACCCTCCTCACCGACGTTACCGATAAACACAAACGGCAGCGCATGCCGCACCCGCACCGAGCGCAGCAAAGACGCAATCGCGAGCATCGCCGTCACCCCTGCGCCGTTGTCGGAAACCCCGGGACCATACAAGCGGCTTCCCTGCTGCCTTATGTTCAGCGGCGTCCCCGCCGGAAACACCGTATCGATGTGCGCGCTTAAAGCCACATAGCGCTGCCCAAATCCCGGATGAATCCCAAACACATTCCCCACATCGTCGATGCGAACATCGTCCAGCCCAACTTCGCGAAAGCGCTCCGCCAGCCACGCCCCGCGCGCCGTTTCACCAAACGGAGGCGCCGCAATCCGCGCCATCTCCATCTGCCACTGCGATAGCTGCGGCTCCTGCGTCCTCAGCCAGTTAAATGCCGACCGCACCTCCGGCGATGCCGCCACCCGCGCCACGTCCTGCTGCACCGTAGGGGCAACATCCGGCAAATCCGCGCGCGGAGGAATTGGGCTCATGGGAAGTTATGCGTCATCTTACAACGCGCGGCAAAGAATAGGGATTGACGAAACGGGGAACGCGACAATGCCCCGGCTTGCCTGCCGCACCGCGCTGGGTGGAGCAGACGCGCTAAGGTGGAGCAGCGCTTTCAGCGCTGCGGTAAAGGAGCCAAAGATTGTGGGCTTTAGCCCCTGAGGCACATGCCCTCAGAAGCACCCCTGAAAGAGGATGCTCTATCCATTTGTTACGAATCCCGAACATAAAATACCAGTTCGCTCAAACCAGAGCGAACTGTTGTAGCGTCACTAGCATCTCTATTCTGCGGTTCCTGCCATGACTGCCTTCCCCGTATCTCGCCTGGATGGCCCCAAGGGTCAATGCCGGGCAGGCAATGGTGTGCCGGATCGCCGATCCCTTTTAATCGCTTCCTCTCAGAATTGTGCGGAGGCTCTCTATGCCTGCTCCTCGCCTGCTCTTCGGAATTCGAAACCAAGAACAAAATCCTGCCCGTGAAGTAGAAGGCAGATCAACCGCGCGGTTAACAAAAGCAATTTCACTTCGACGTGAAAAGGAGGAAAACACCATGTCGTGTTCAAACTGGATCGGATCTTCGCCTGCTCCACGTACCCCCACATCCCCTGCAAGCCGTAGACTGGGCTCCGTTTGCCAATTGGAGATGTTCGCTGCCCTGCTGGCGGCCTCTCTTCTGGCCGCTCCATACTCGAGGGCCGCAGAACCTTCCGCACCCAATTTCGGGCCCAACGTCTACATATTCACTCCCAGCACTCCGCTCAGCCAAATCCAGGCCACGGTCGACACGATCGCAACCCAGCAAATTCCCAACCAGTTCGGAACACAACGTTATGCCCTGCTCTTTGAGCCCGGCACCTACGGCTCCAGTGCGACTCCGCTCAATTTTCAGGTCGGCTACTACACCAGCGTGGCAGGCCTCGGCGTCTCTCCATCCGACGTCGTAATCAACGGCTCCATCGACGTATACAACCAGTGCAGCGCTGGCAGTTGCATCGCTCTCACAAATTTCTGGCGGTCGCTGTCGAACCTGACCATCAACGTTACCAACCCCACCTTCGGCTGCTATACCGGCGAATTCTGGGCAGTGTCGCAGGCCGCGCCCCTGCGTCGCGTCCTCGTCAACGGAGCCGCCACGTTCATGGATTACTGCACCAGCCCATCCTTTGCCAGTGGAGGCTTCGTCGCCGATTCGCAATTCGAAAATGCCTCCATCGTCAGCGGCTCGCAACAGCAATGGATCACCCGGAACAGCCAGATCGATGGCTGGAGCAATGGCGTCTGGAACCAGGTGTTCTCAGGCGTGATCGGAGCGCCCCCGCAATGCTTCCCCGTTCAATCGGCTTGCGGAGGCCCTTACACTACGCTTGCGACCAGCCCGGTCACGCGCGAGGCGCCTTATCTCTATCAGGACTCCAGCGGCAACTACAATGTCTTCGTCCCGGCGGTGCAGTTCAATTCCTCTGGCACGACCTGGGCCAGCGGCCCCACTCCTGGCTCATCCATCCCGATCTCGAAGTTTTTTGTTGCACAGCCGGCCAACTCTGCAGCGCAAATCAATGCCGCGTTATTCGCCGGGAAGAACCTGATATTCACCCCAGGCATTTACAACCTGAATCAGACTTTGCTGGTCACGCGTCCCGACACTATTGTCCTCGGGGTTGGATTCCCGACGCTGATCCCACAGAACGGAATCGTCTCGATGATCGTCCTTCCGTCAAAAGGGGTATCGCTCTCCGGGATGATCTTCGACGCCGGCACTCCGAACTCTCCTCTGCTTCTGCAGTTCGGAACTCCCTTCGGCCCAAATCCCACCTCTGACCCCTCGGCCCTGCAGGATGTCTTTTTCCGCATTGGCGGCGCCGAGCCGGGACAGGCAACCGTAAGCCTGTCCGTCGGCAGCAACAACACCATCCTCGATGACATCTGGGCCTGGCGCGCCGACCACGGCAGCGGCGTAGGTTGGACCGAAAACACCGCCGACACCGGCCTCCTGGTCACCGGCAACAACGTAACCGCATACGGCCTTTTCGTTGAGCACTACCAGAAATACGAGGTCCTCTGGATCGGCAATGGCGGCACCGACATCTTCCTCCAGAACGAGATGCCTTACGACCCGCCCAGTCAGGCCGCGTGGATGGAGGCTCCCGGTGTCGACGGCTGGGCCGCCTTCAAAGTCACCAACAACGTAACCAGTTTCACCGGATACGGCATGGGCAGTTACAGCTTTTTCAACCAGGGCGTCAGTATTTACGCCGCCAACGCCTTTGAAGTGCCGAGCACTCTCGCACCGGGGAGCATGCACGATCTGCTCACCATCTTCCTAAGCACCTCAGGCTCCGGGGGAATCCTGAACGTGATCAACAACACCGGAGGCTCATCCACCATCGCCAACCCCGACACTCCAGTCACGGTAGTGAGCTATCCGTGATCCGTAGATTCTCACGGGAAAGCGACGAAAGCCGAGTGCCCCATGTCTCGCGTCCTTTGCGAGACATGGGATTCCACGGCACTGTCCCAAAGACTTTGCACCGGGGCCGGGTGCCCCATGTCTCGCGTCCTTCGCGAGACATGGGATTCCACGGCACCATCCCCTGAAGGACCTTGTCCCGGGCTTCGGAAGTCAGCGACATCAATCCCTCCGTCGCGCCTCAGCTTCCGCCAGCCACCCCCGACGCAGCTTTTCGTACGGAACGCCAGACAACAGAGGTTTGATATCGAGAAGAGGCGTTCCATCCAGCATATCGACGCCGCGAACATGCAACTCGATGCCGTCGCGGCGAAGCAACTCCACAATAGTCAGCCCAATCGGATTCGGCCGCCGTGGAGATCGCGTCGCAAACACTCCATGCGCGCGATTATCCGAAGGAGGCGTACCGAGCAATTCGAATCCCTGCGACCGGTCAAACTCCCAGAGCACGACAAGATGCGAGAAGCCTTCAATGTCAGTAAGCCCCGCCCCAAACTCCGGCAGGATTTTCAGAACACCCTCAGCCTCGTGCTTGGCTCCAAGCCCCCTGGGAACTTGGCCTGGATCTTTGTAAGGACTACTCACAAATCCAATCGCCCGAGAGGTAAACATGACGAATGGTGCCTCCGTTGTTCGCTGTCGAAGAAGATCGCAAAACATGCGTTGTCATCCTGAGCGAAGCGGGGCAAGCGAAGCGCAGCCCCGCGCAGCCGAAGGATCCCTGCACCCCAGCACCGACCCGACTGTCGGGTGCCCCACTCTTGCGCGCACTTTGCGCAAGAGTGGGATTCCACGAACCTACCCTTCTTAGGATTTGGACGCGCGCTCCTCCACCTCAGCCACCAGCTTCTTAGTCGCCGGAACCTCGATCCCATGCCGCCGAGCCCCACGCAAGATCGGCCCGGCAATCGCGTCCAGTTCAGGCGTCTTATGCTGCTCCACATCCTTCTGCATCGAGCTGCGCATGTTCCCCGGCATCTTCATCACCCCGGCAATCACAGCCTCGGCATCGACTTTCGCGCCCTCGGCAACGGCCACGGCGCAGGCCTCCCGCAGACAATCCAGTCCCAGCTTCCTCCACTCCGGGTCGGCGAGGATCTCGCCCGTAGTCTTGTCGGCCGCAGTTGTGCTCAGCGCAAAGGCAGCGAGGAAAACCAACTTGCTCCACATCAAAGTAGGCTCGTCGTCGATAAAGCGGCACTCAAAACCAATTCGCTGGAGCTGATCGACGCTGCTCTCAAGCAAACCGCGCCCCGCGGAAGACACATTGAGACGCGCAAAAGGAGAGCGATGCACGATATGCCCCGGACTAACGCGCTCCGTCTCAACTGCAATCGTCGCCGGAATCACCCGCCCAGCGCCGTATCTGGTGCGCAGCAAAGCGAGATGATCGATCCCATTCAGCAGCGGAACCAGAGCCCGAACAGAATCAGGATTCGTAAAAGCGGCAAGCGCCGAATCCAACTGGGTGGCCTTCACCGTAATCCAAAGCACATCAACCGCCGGCACTTCCGCAGCGACCGCAACGTCAACTGTGAAGTTGCCGAATGGACTTTCGAGCTGAAGTTGCTTGGGATACTGCGCGACAGTCTCGCGTCGCACAACCAGAGTCACGGAATTCCCAGCGTGCGCCAGGCAAGCGCCGATTAAGCCGCCAACGCCACCGGCTCCAAGAATCGCATGTCGCATAGATTTCGCCATTCAAAGCGCCATTCGCAATGCGTCATCCCGAAGCCCCGCGCTTTCACCAGCGGGGCGAGGGATCTCTAGCTCCTCGATCCTGTCGTCGGCTCCCGATGCGAAACTCAACCCGGCTTCACGGTTGAAGTGGGTAAACATTCCGCCACCTCGGCATCGCTAAGCGTGTGGTCGCTGCTCTTGGCGCGTTGATAAATGCGCTCCACCAAATCGTCAGTCGCCAGAATCCCGCGCCGCTCCAGCCAGAACAGCACATTCGATTTCCCGCTCATGGGCCCGATGTCGATGATCTGCTCCAGCCCGAAGACATGCGAGGGCACGCCCGAGTAAACCGTATTCGCCAGCACCACATCATTCTTCCGATAGGCCTTGATGATCGCCGCCGCATGCACACCTGTAGCCGTACGGAACGCATCGTCGCCCACCACCGGATAATTCGCGGGAATCGGCACGCCAGTGGCCCGCGAAACCGCCTGGCAATACTGCTTCAGCTTCGTCAGATCCTGCGAATCCCAGGGAGCGATGCCCATCAGCTTCAGGTTCACCAGCATCTGATCCATCTGCGTATTGCCCACGCGTTCTCCCAGTCCGATAGCGCACCCGTGAACGCAATCGGCCCCGGCGATCAACGCCGCCATCGAATTGGCGATGGCCAGCCCGCGGTCGCTGTGCCCATGCCAATCAACGCGCACCTGCTCCCCCGAAGGCTTCACCACTTCGTCAATCACAAATCGCACCAGCGCCAGAGCGCCCATGGGCGTGGCGTGTCCAGCGGTATCGCAAATCACGATAGCCCGCGCCCCACAACTGATGGCGGTCGAGTACAACCGCTTCACCGTCTCCGGATCGCAGCGGCTGGTATCTTCGGTGACATACATCGAGTCGAGGCCGAGTGAAACCGCATACTTCACGGCCTTCTCGGTAGTCCGCAAAAGAAAATCGTCGGACCAGCCTTCCGTAAAACGGCGGATCGGGCTCGACCCAATAAACGTAGCGGCCTCAATGCGCAAGCCAGTCTTCTGCACAATCTCAGCAATCGGACGGATATCATTCTCATGCGTGCGGGCCGCGCAGTTGGCGCGAATCTTCATCTTGTGCGCGACGATCTCGCGCGCCAGCGCAGTCACATGCTCTACTGCACGCGGCCCGGCTCCCGGCAGTCCGAGATCGAGCGAGTTGATCCCGAGCGCCTCCATCAGATGCAGAATTTCAATTTTTTCTGGGATCGAAGGATCGCGCACCGAAGGCGACTGCAGGCCGTCGCGCAGGCTTTCATCGTTCAGCAGCACCGAACCGCCAGGCTTCAGTCCCGGTGGATGATTCTGGTTCCAGTCGTAGATGAGTTCGGAGGCGTTCATGAAAACAGCTGCTGGCTTCTAGCCCCTGGCGTCTAGCTACGGCAAAGGCGCACGTGCGATTGGGCTTGGCTAGCAGCTAGAAGCTACTTCTCTTTCGGCGGCAACGTAAGCCCGAAGACCGAAATCATCCCCTGTCCGGCAACATTCACTTTCGCTTCTTCTGGATTCGGCAAGTACAGCGTCTGGCAGTGCTCGCAGCGGTAGACTTCGGCGTCCGGTCCCCAGGCCTTTTCGGCGTCGCCGCAAGCCTGCTCGATCACGTCGGTGGTGTAGAACCAGCGCTTGAGATGTCCGCCGCAGAACTTGCCTTTTTCGTTTTTCTCGTTGCAGGCGCGCTGCCCGGCCTTCTTGATTTTGACTTTATGATGCGGAAGCTGCGCCGGAGTTGGTGCGCCCGAAGTCATGATTTCGCCAGTCGCCAAAGACCTACCCTCGCTCGCACGGCGCGGACGCCGCTGAATTTCGTTCTGCGATAGTGATTGTACTCGAAGGCGAATTCGCGAGCCACGGGCCGCGAGCGTCTTGAGGCGATGCGCTCCCAACCGCCGGGATAGGCGGTTACGAGGCGAAGACCGTCGACTGTGTGCTCAATGTTCCCACCGGAACATTTTAAAATGGCAAAATCTTGTGGCGTAAGTCGTTGATTCTGGGTTCGGACTTTTGAGGAGACCCATGGATTCAGGTGGTTAGGCTGTGGAAGAAATGTCTACTTTCGAGGGGAGCTAATACTACGAGAGTAGACTTGACTTGTAGCTTTCGGTGAGAGCGCTGGTTCGAGGAGCAAAGCCGGGGACGGAGAGGATGCTCCCGAATTCCTGGCGGGTTGGCCCAGCCTTTCGCCATTTCAATTCCGTTTCTGGCGCTCCTCGAAAATAAACGTGAAGAGTCGACCGTGTGCATCAGCGGAGCGGAATCGCCGTCGGTGCTGGCGCTGCGGGCAAAGTCGGAATCGCCGTCGTACACCGCCGTAATCGAATGGCTGCCGGATTCCAAGGTTGAGGTCGAGAAGCGAGCCGACCCGTCCTTTAACGTTGCCGTTCCCAGTACCGTTGTCCCTTCCATGAAGCGAACGGGTTCTCCGTCGGGCAGCACACCCGCGTCGGAATCGACCACTGCGGTAAAGGTGACAAGTTCCCCGTAAACCGACGAATTTGCTGACGACCTCAGCGTAATTGTAGTGGGTGCCGCAGAAGCGGTTGTGGAATTGTCTGCGGACCGGCCAGGGTCTCGGCATTCCACACCTGAAGTTGTATCTTATCGCCCACGGAGAGCGTGTAGTCGTGCGTGCCCCAAGCCCAGAACCCGCACTGCTACAATGCCCTGTTTCGTATAACTTGCGGCTGTATGGTTGAACTCGCGAACTTACGGGAGCACATCCGCGTACTGTCTTGTGAGGGAGAGCTGTGGCGTGGGCGGCAGACAGCAGGTTCCTCCCTTCGGTCGGAATGACAAGCTTTATTTAATCGGTCGGAACGCCAAGCGCGGCTTAAAGCCGCGCCCTTTCAAAGCTGGCGGGGAGATTGGTTTGGAAGATGTCCAGGTAGTGGCGATGCTGGTGCGGCGCTGTGTGGCCGGCGATTCGGCTGCCTGGGAGGAGATCGTTCAGAACTACCACCGGCGCATCTATAACATCTGCTATCGCTTCGCGGGCTCGGCCGACGACGCCGAAGACCTGGCGCAGGAAGTCTTCATCAAGATGTATCGCACGCTTTCGAGCTACGACAGCTCGAAGGGAGCGTTCATCACCTGGGTTACGACGATCACGCGCAATCTGCTGGTCGATCATTTCCGCAAAACCAAGCAGGACCGGATCACCGACTCGCTGGATGCGGCGGCCTCGTCGCACGAAGATGCGCAGCCGCTCAGTGAGCAAATCGAGGACCAATCTGCGCCGCCCGATGCCCGGGTTCGCAGCCGGGAGGTTGGCGAAACCGTGCACGCGGCCCTGGCGAAGCTCTCGCCGGAGCTTCGCGAAGCTGTGATTCTAAGGGACTTACAGGATTTTGACTATCGTGAAATCGCAACCGTTTTGAGGGTTCCGGAGGGAACTGTGAAATCTCGAATAAATCGTGGACGGGCGGAACTAGCGCGCCTGTTACAACGTACCTATAGGCAGGTAATGTGATGCCAGATCACACTCAAGACCATAGCAGTAACGGAATGCAGTGCGGCGAGTTTGACCTGCTGCTCAGCGACGCGCTTGATGGCGTTCTGACGGGACTTCAACTCGATCGGTTCCAGGCCCATGCCCGGGTATGTTCCGCATGTGGGCCGCTGCTCGCCGAAGTTGAAGCGGGCCGCCACTGGCTGAAGGAACTCACGGAGGTGGAGCCTCCAGCCAGCCTGGTCACCAATATCCTGGCATCGACGACGGGCGTTGACAGCCAACGCCTGCGGGTGCACGTGACGACGCCGCAACCGCGCGCGCTGGGTGGTTGGTGGGAGCGGGCGCAAGCCTGGGCCTCGGAAGGAATGCAACCGATCTGGGGCACGGTACGGCAGCCGCGGTTTGCCATGTCATTCGGCATGGCGTTCTTCGCGCTGTCGGTGGCCTTGAGCGTACTCGGAGTGAAACCCTCCGATCTGCGCTCGGTGAGTTTGAAGCCCTCGGCCATCCGGCACACTTACTACAACACGCAAGCCCGCGTGGTGCGGTACTACGAGAACATCCGCTTCGTGTACGAGGTGGAATCGCGGGTGCGCGAGTTGAAGCGTACGGTAGAGCCCGCGGAGCCGCGTCCGGAGGCCGCACCGGCAAAGCAGAAAGACCACAAGGACGACACAACCGAACAGCCTGAGCAGAAGCAGGAGCGCAACTATAGCCAGACGGATAGTCGTATTATTCTGGCCAGCGCTCCGCTGGGTCCATCTGTAGACGAGTCGTATTCAGTCGAACGGCCTGTAGTGTCGGTGACCACGTACAGGAGGCTCGTATGAACTGCTCAACTCACAACGATATTGCCGCCGTGGCGTTCTGCCGCAGTTGCGGCAAGCCGCTCTGCGCCAATTGCACCCGCGATGTTCGCGGAGTGGTCTACTGCGAGCCTTGTCTCGCAGCCCGTCTGGAAGGCACCGCGCCGGCGGCGGGATTCCTGCCAGTGCAACCTGCGCCGCCTCAGCAGTCGGCATATCCGGTGGTGGCGCCGGCGGTCAGTCCGCGCGGTACCGGTTCCGGTCCTAATCCCGCTGTGGCCGGTATTCTGGCGGGATTCTTTCCCTTCGGAGTGGGCGCAGTTTATTGTTCGCAATACGCCAAGGGACTGGCGCATCTGCTGGTCTTCGCCATGCTCTGCTTTGCCTCCGGCCATGCTGGGCAATGGGGTTGGATCTTCGGCATCAGCATCGCTTTCTTCTACGTTTACCAGATCATCGATGCGGTGCGCACCGCGCATGCGTTGCAGGCTGGGCAGCCGGCTCCGGATCCCTTCGGCTTGGGGCAGGCTTTCAGCATGGGGGAAAAGGGCGAGTCGAAGAATATCCCCGCGGTCGCGGTCATTCTCATTGGACTGGGCGTGCTGTTCTTGCTCCACACGATGAACGTCTTTGAGTTTGGCCTGGACCGTTTCTGGCCGCTGATACTGATCTTTTTCGGAGGCTGGATGCTGGCCAAGCAATGGGGCATGATCGGAGGTTGTCGCGCCTTATGCACCTGCGATCGCTGCCGTATGCGCAAGCTGATGGGGCCTGCGTTGCTGATTACCGTGGGCATATTGTTCCTGCTGCAGAGCCTGAATGTGGTTGACTTTGATCGAACCTGGCCGGCGATTCTGCTGGTGATCGGGATTGTGAAACTTTTGCAGAGTAATGCCTCTTCAACCGGGCATATCGATCCTCTTTTGCCCTCGCCGCCGGCGGTCGCACCGCCGGCGCAATCGAGTCCGCCGCCGGCGAATCCGTCTCCTTCGAATGCGGGCGCGTCCTCCGGGGAGGTGCGCAATGGCTAGCCCCGTACAACCGCCGGTACAGCCGCAGGTTCCGCCGCGCCGTTATCGCCGTTCGTTTGCCGGACCGTTCGTGTTGATCGTTCTCGGCGTAATTTTCCTGCTCGGCAACCTGCGAATGATCGCCTGGAGCAAGCTGCTGATGCTCTTCGCGCACTACTGGCCGGTGCTGCTGATTTTCTGGGGCATCATCAAGATCGTCGAGTATCAGCGGGCCCAGCGCGATGGCGTCCCGGCGCGCGGCATTGGCGCCGGAGGAGTCTTCACCGTCATCATGCTCGTTTTTTTCGGAATGATCGCGACTCATGTGGCGCGCTTTCACTGGGACGACATCCGCGAGAGCATGAACATTGACGATAGCGACTTTAATAACATGTTCGGCGAAAAATATCACTTCGACGATCACCTGGAACAAAACGTACCCGCGACCGCGACCAGTTTGCGGATCAACGACGATCACGGCGCGGTGCGGGTAAGCGCGGCCAGCGACAATAAGATCACGGTCGTCGTCCGCAAAACCGTGGGAGCCGAGAACCAGGGCGACGCCGATAAGCTCAACCAGCAGACTCACCCGCAGATCACCATGGCCGGCAATGTGCTCGTGCTCGATGCCCGGAACCAGGCTGGGGATCACACCGTGCAAAGCGATCTGGAGATCTCCATTCCGCGCAAGATGGAGTTGCACGTCACCTCGAAGCACGGCGAGGTCTCAGTAAACGGACGCGACGGAGAAGTGGAGATCAACAACCAGCACGGCGACGTTTCCGTGGAAGATGTCAACGGTGACGTGAAGCTGAATCTCGAAAAGAGCTCGGCCAAGGTGGAGCAGGTCACGGGCGACGTTCACATCGCGGGGCGGCTTAACGAAGTTTCGGTCACCGACATCAAGGGCGGAGCTCATCTCGAAGGCGAGTTCGAGGAGAGCGTAAAGCTGGCGCGCATCACCAAGGACGTAAGTTTCAAGTCGTCCCGCACCGACATGGAGTACTCCCGCATTGATGGAGATCTCGACCTTGATTCCGACGATCTGCACGCGGAGCAGGTCAGCGGCCCGGTTCACTTGACGACGCGCTCGAAGCAGATCCGTTTGACCGATGTAACTGGCGATCTTCGTTTGCAGGACAACAACGGGGGCATCGAAGTGTCGATGCGCTCGCTGGGAAATGTGCAGATCGACAGCCGCAATGGTGACGTGCAGTTGAGCGTTCCGGATAAAGCTGGATTTCGCGTGGATGCGCGCACCCGCGATGGGGAAATTCAGTCTGACTTTCCCGAGCTGAAGATCGAGAACGGCGATCACCAGGGGACAGCCACCGGGACGGTCGGAAATGGCTCTTCCCACATCGTGATTAACAACGAGCACGATGGCATCGAGATTCGCAAAGTTTCGGCTAGCGCGGCTCCGGCTTTGCCTGCGCCTCCGGCGCCACCGGCGAAGCCCGGTAAGGCATTGCCCGCGCCGAAAGCGAAGGTGGAGCCGACCGAGAACTGAAGAGGATGAGGGAAAGCCTGATCTTTAACCCAGCCCATCCCGGAGAGGTGTTGCGCGACTACCTCGGTGAAATGACCGTCGGCGAAGCAGCCGCGCGATTGAGAATCACGCGAGCCCATCTGTCGCGAATACTGAACGGACACGCCGGCATCACGGCGCCGATGTCGCTGCGCCTCTCGGCCGCGCTGGGCACGTCGCCGGAATTCTGACTGCGAATGCAAGTGCAGCGCGATCTTTGGCTCGCACAACGAGCGCGCCAACCCAAGGTTCGTCCGTTCCCGCACTTGGCTGTAAAACGCGCGTCAGCCGCGCGCGCTTAGAGTTGCGGCGCGGTCGATGCGAGCCGTCTAGTGCCGTAATCGTTCTGCCGCTAGGTCTTCCAGCTTCTGTAGAACTTCCTCCTCACTAAGCGACGTCGAATCGATCACTACCGCATCTTCGGCCGCGACGAGCGGCGAAACGGCCCGGGTGCGGTCGCGGTGGTCGCGCTCGCGCAGGTCCGCAGCTACGCTCGCGGCTACCTCGCCTTTGATCTTCTGCTGCTGCATGCGGCGCTGCTCGCGCACCACGGGGTCGGCGTCGAGAAAAATCTTCAAATCGGCGTCGGGAAACACTTTGGTTCCGATGTCACGGCCCTCCATCACTACGCCGCCGCCGGCTCCCATCTCACGCTGCCTGGCCACCATCCAGGCGCGCACCTTGGGATGAACTGAGACCCGCGATGCGGCCTCGGTGACATCGCGCTCGCGAATGCGCGCGGAAACATCGTGCCCGTTGAGCAGAGTGCGATTCCCTCCGAGCGCAGGCTCGATCTGAATGCGCGATTCCTCTGCCAGTTTTAACAATGCCGCTTCATCGTCGAACGACAAATCCTGCTCAATCGCTTTGAGCGCCAGCGCCCGGTACATGGCGCCGCTCTCCAGGTTCACGTAGCCCAGTTTGCGCGCGAGGCGGGAAGCGATGGTGCTCTTGCCCGCGCCCGCCGGGCCGTCGATGGCAATGATCAGTTTGCGGGAAGAAGTATGGTCGTGGTCGGATGAGCCGGTCATTTCGCGACTAGATTGTACATGGCGATTCGGAATTCTCGCGCGGCTTTCAGCTTAGAATGATATCGGCAATATGCCTCTGAATTCGCAGATACGAGATTTCGCCGAGCTTCCGCGTTCAGGTCGAGCAAGGCAGTTCGTCACATCGTTGCTCATCGTGCTTTTTCTCGGGGCTTTCACCACAGGACAAAACGCCGCGCAGAACGCAGAGCCAAAACCTGCCCGCGATCCCGGAGTGCGCGAGGGACGCCCGGGAGCGGGCTCGCCGATTAAGGGGTTGACCGCGGCGCAGCAAGCTTTTTTCTCCGCCGGCCTCGTGAGTTTCAGGCAGCTCGCATCCGTCACCGGATCAATCACCGACACGCGAAAAGGGCTCGGCCCCACCTTCAATGCGTTGTCCTGCGCTCAGTGCCACGCCCAGCCCGCCATCGGGGGGAGCAGCGCCGAGATTAATCCTCAAATCAGCGCCGCGATTGCGCAGGGCGCGACCAACAAAATACCTTCCTTCATCAACTCGCGCAGTCCCGTACGCGTCGCCCGCTTCCCTTATGCCGATGACATGCATCAACCCGACGGCAGCGTTCATGGCCTCTTCACCATCACCGGCCGCGGCGACGCTACCGGCTGCAAGATCTCGCAGCCTGACTTCAAACAGGCCGCGGAAAGCGGCAATCTCATCTTCCGCATCCCAACGCCGAGCTTCGGCGGTGGACTGATCGAAGCGATTCCTGACTCTGCGCTGCGAGACAACATGCGCGCGGAAGCAGACAAGAAACGCAGCCTGGGAATCGCCGGACGGCCGAATCTCAGCCCGAACGACGCGACCATCACGCGATTTGGCTGGAAGGCGCAAAACAAGTCGCTGGAGATGGCGGCCGCCGAGGCCGACAACCTCGAGATCGGCGTGACCAACGATCTCTTTCCCAACGAACTCGACGGCACACCGGGTTGCCAGTTCAACGGCACTCCCGAAGACGTGAGCCGCTTGAACCCCGACGGAAGCGTGCTGCCCAGCGACATCGATCGCTTCGTCGCCTTCATGCGCTTCCTGGATCAGCCGCAGGCAGCGGCCGCAACGCCATCGACGGCGCACGGAGAGCAAGTCTTCACACAAATCGGCTGCGCGTTATGCCACACGCCTTACTTCACGACCGGGAAATCCAGTGTAGACGCACTCAGCAACGTTCGGGCGAACGTGTTTTCCGATCTGCTACTTCACCACATGGGACCGAAACTCGCCGACAACATTGTGCAGGGAGTCGCGCAAGGAGACGAGTTTCGCACCGGGCCGCTCTGGGGCTTGGGCCAGCGGACATTTTTTCTGCACGACGGACGAACTGCGGACTTGGCGCAAGCGATCGAAAACCACACCAGCGCCGGGGATCAGCACTACGCTGATTCTGAAGCGAATGCCGTGATCGACAACTACAAGAAACTTACGGAGCAGGACAAGCAGGATCTGCTGAACTTCCTGAGATCGTTGTAGAAAAACACTGAATTCTCGCGTCTTCTTTTGTCAT
>Ga0074045_10003272_pt1 | contig 14603 bp, 17 predicted proteins | sample BogForMeECP23OM2_FD_94442 | JGI IMG/M metagenome (GOLD analysis project Ga0074045, IMG submission 94442) | Bog forest soil microbial communities from Calvert Island, British Columbia, Canada - Bog Forest MetaG ECP23OM2 | ecosystem: Environmental > Terrestrial > Soil > Wetlands ... | reverse complement strand
TGGGGTCCGATTATCATTCGCGATCCTCAAGCCACCAAGGAACGCATCGCGGAAGTAGCTAACAACCGGTATTCGTATCGGCAGCTGGATGATTTCACCGATCTGATCCAGCGCACGCTGCAACGTGTGCCCGAGGTAGCGAAGGTCCAGCGCGCCGGCATTCTGCCCGAAGAGATCTATCTGGAGTACTCGGACGCGCGACTGGCAGCATTGAAATTGCAGCCCACGAAAATCAAAGACATCCTGAACGCGCGGAATGTGACGGCTCCAGGTGGAATTGTCGAGACCCAATCGCGAAATGTCCTGGTTGACGCAACCGCCGAGTTCAAAAGCACGAAGGATATTGGCAACGTGCTTCTGGCATCGCCGTCTACGGGAGCGCCGCTTTACTTACGTGATGTGGTGGACATATCGCGCGCATATCAGACACCAACACGCTACTTGAACTACCTGACGTCACGCGAGCCGAACGGGACTTGGCATCGGAACCGTTCCATCACTCTTGCAGTGCAGATGCGATCGGGAGAACAGATCTTCAAATTCGGCGCAGCGGTCGACAAAGCACTAGCAAACGTGCGCCCGCAACTGCCGGCCGACCTCATTGTGGCTCGCACGTCGGACCAGCCGCGGCAAGTGAAGGAGCTTGTCAGTCTGTTGATGGGTAGTCTCTATGAGGCCATTGTTCTCGTCGTGATCGTCGCCCTGATTGGATTCTGGGACTGGCGTGCCGCCATGCTGATGGCGGCCTCCATCCCCCTGACGCTGGCGATGAGCTTCGGTATCGTTCACGTTCTGGGAATCGACATCCAGCAAGTTTCTATCGCCACACTGATCATCGCTCTCGGCCTTTTGGTAGATATGCCGGTCGTGGCAGGGGATGCGATCAAGCGCGAGTTGGGTTCCGGCTCCCCGCGCGATCTCGCATCCTGGCTTGGACCGACCAAACTGGCGAAAGCGATTGTATTCGCCACCATTACGAACATCGTCGCCTACCTCCCGTTCCTGATGCTGAGCGGCGATACGGGCTTTTTCCTCTACAGCCTGCCGGTTGTGATGACGTGCACGCTGGTCGCCTCCGTCATTGTTTCTTTCACCTTCATGCCGTTAATCGCGTACTACCTGATCAAACCACCCAAGCGCCTGGAGCCGCCCATCTCGGAGCGGCGGCAGCACGGGTTCCCGGCACTCTATTACCGGGTAGGTAATTTCGCGCTCAGACATCGTTGGGGCACATTCGCAGCCTCGTTGATCGTGCTCGTTTTAGGAGGCGTATTTTTCCGAATGCTCAAGCCGCAGTTCTTTCCCAAGGACCTCTCCTACTTGTCGTACGTGGATGTCTGGCTTCCGCCTGATGCCCCGCTGGGTGCGACCGACACGGTCACACAACGGGCAGAAACTGTCATTCGACAAGAGGCCGAACGATTTGGAAACGAACATCATCACCAAGATGTTCTAAAGTCGCTGACCACATTTGTCGGCGGCGGCGGCCCCAGATTCTGGTTCTCCGTCGACCCCGAGCGACAACAACTCAACTATGCGCAGATCCTCGTCGAGGTTTCCGACAAGCACTTCACCAACGAATTCGTTGGCCCGCTGCAGACGGCGTTGAGCCGCGAAGTCCCGGGCGCCCGGGTCGATGTGCGCCAGCTCGAGACCGGCAAGCCGGTCGGCATTCCTGTCTCGATTCGAATTTCAGGTCCCGAGATGGAAGTTCTGCATCGTCTCTCTGGCGATCTCCAGGCCATCTTCCGCGCCCAACCAAATGCGACCCGGGTACGAGACGACTGGGGAGAGCCTGCCATGAATGTCCGGCTGAAGGTTGACCCCGACCGCGCCAACCTTTCCGGCATCACGAATCTGGACATAGCTCTCTCCTCGGCCGCGGCGATGAGCGGATTACCGATCTCAACTTACCGGGAAGCGGACAAACAAATCCCCATTGCCGTTCGTTTGCGGATGGAGGACCGTGCCGGACTATCTGACGTTCAAAATGCGTACGTCTACTCTTTGTCCAGCAATCAGCGCGTGCCTCTGAGGCAGGTATCAAACGTCACAACGGAAATGGCAGTATCGAAAATCAAGCGTCGAAATCAATTCCGCACGGTTACGGTTTCCGCGTTCCCCATCCCGGGAGTTTTACCGTCTCAAGTGCTCACGCCGCTGTTGCCGAAAATCAAGGAGTTCCAGCAGAACCTACCTCCCGGTTATTTCCTCGAGATCGGAGGCGAATACGACGAACAGCAGAAAGGTTTCAAGGAACTCAGCACGGTCATGGCGATTTCGGTAGTGCTGATCTACATTGCGTTGGTTCTGCAGTTCCGAAGCGCGGTCAAGCCGTTTCTCGTGTTCGCTGCAATCCCCTACGGAATGACAGGAGCGCTCGCCGGCCTGGTGATCATGGGACAACCCTTCGGATTCATGGGGTTCCTCGGAGTCGCCAGCCTTGTCGGTGTAATCGTCAGTCACGTCATCGTGCTTTTCGACTTCATCGAAGAAGCACACGAAAGAGGAGAGCCCTTGCGAGAAGCTCTGCTCGACGCCGGCATCGTGCGACTCAGGCCTGTAATGATCACGGTCGGTGCGACGGTGCTTGGATTGATACCCCTGGCCATTCACGGGGGACCGCTCTGGGAACCTCTCTGCTATGCCCAGATCGGTGGTCTTTCTATCGCGACGTTTGTGACGCTGCTGCTTGTCCCGGTAATCTATTCCATCTTTGTGTTGGATCTGAAGCTGATTAAGTGGGAAACGGTCGCTCGGGTAGAGTCTGAAGCTCCTGTGCAGGCCGTACAGGCCGATTAGCTGACGGTGCTGAAAGAGGGGCGCAGCTTACGGCGCCATCGAAAACGAGCTAAACCAGAACGGTGGCCAGTCTTCAATGGAGAGGAGCGATCTCGGACAATGAATTTGCTTCAACAAATTGGCGCCGCCAGTCTTCTTGTAGTGCTTACACTATGCTTGCAGTGCGCTGGCGTCGCCGCACTTATCACTTGGTTGAGAAGTGTTGCCGCAAGGGGCCTTCGCGACCTGCGGATGTTCCACTCCGCCGTGCTGGTCATGCAAACCACGGTAGTGGTCATCGTTCTGCACGGAATGGTCATTCTGCTTTGGGCAAGTTGCTATCGCGGCCTTTGCTTTTCAACCTGGGAATCCGCTTTCTACTTCTCGGCGAGCAGTTACACCACGGTCGGATACGGCGATCTGATCCTCCCGCTCAAGTGGCGACTGCTGGGCCCTTTGGAGAGTATGGTGGGCATGCTGATGTCCGGAATCTCGGTGGGCCTTCTATTCGCGGTGATCACCCATCTGGTCGAAGGCGAGTCACAATCTCGTCTATCACTTCGAGCCGAACCCGTTACTGCGGATCCCATCGGCCTTCCACAAAGGTGACGCTGTTACTTCGGTCGGTCGCGGTCGGCCGTCACGCCCTGAAAAACAATGAACTGTAAGTTTGGGACTGGAAGCGTCAGAGAAATCCGTTGCGATCAATATCGACCGCGGTTTCAGAGCCCGGGGATGGGTGACATGCTGAATTAAGCGTCGCTCTTGCCGTCGTAAGAAACCGTCGGATGAGGTGCGGGCGACTTGATCCGTAACTGCTTGGGGAGAGGTGGGATCAAGTGCAGCGCACCCCTACTTCACCGACGGGCTTTGCGTGCGCACATGACATTTGCATGCAGTGTGCCAATCGAGACCGAACGTGATGATGCGCATCCTGCAACAAACAATTGTGAATTTTCGTCGCCGGGTCCTTCCATCAAGCCCACATTGAGGCACTGCCCGGACAGGGCACGCCGCATCAAGCTTGGCTTCTCTGAAATAGGCGAAACTAGCGCTTGTAAGCGGACATCCAGATTGGCAATCCGTCTGCTGTTCCTAAATGTCGAGTTCCGTAAATCGACTGAGAATGGGGAGGCGCCGCGGACCATAGCGGCGAAGCTAGATCCGGCAGTAGAGCCGTCCCACGGAGAATAGGGCTCGCGAATACTGCAATACTCGATCACTAACATTCTTCGAATCAACCCGTTTTCCGTGACCAGATGAGGTCCGCGTGCCCGTTGCTGGGCACGGTATGGTTGTCCGGAACCTGGTTTATTGCGGAACCACAACATAAGCCATGATTTGATTCCGAGAGAGTTCGGCACGTGGCGTGCCTACATCATCTGGTGCACTGCTTCCGGTCCTTTTGAGAAGCCGTTCACAAGACTGTCTCGAGCGCACTGCGCCGCTGCGCCCGCGAATGACACGACAAGCGGCTTAGGAGTTCAGTCAATGATTAAGAATTCCGCATTACTCATGATCACATTCGCGATGCTCGCATTTTGCCCTCTCAGCCGTGCTCAAGATCAGGAGCCCACCATCGACTCCAAAATCGCAGTCGTGAGGGCGAATATGCAGGCAGACAGGACTGCCCTCATCACGGCAGGAATGAATTTCACCGACAAAGATGGCGCGTTGTTCTGGCCGATCTATCATCAATACGAATACGAACGATCCCTGGTGGATGATCGTCGCGCTGCCGTCATAAAGCAGTACACCCAGAAGTACCCGAACCTGACCGACGCCGAGGCCAAAGCGATGGCAGAACAAATGTTGGACTGCGCATCCCGTCTGGCTGAGTTGAAGAAGAAGTACTACAAGAAATTCAACAAGGTGCTTCCGGCCCTCACAGTGACGAAGTTCTTTCAGTTGGACCGTCGCATCGATTTGCTGATGGATATGCAAGTCGAAGCCGCCCTTCCTCCGCTTACACAGGCACAATACGTTGTGCCCGGAAGTAGCGTGGCAGAACCGCCTCAGCAATGAGGCACGCTCTATGAGGCACGCTCTAGCACGAGCGCAACTTTGATCCAAGGACTAGTCAATGTTCCACATGATGAAGCATGAGCCGGTAATGTTCGGGGCAGTGCTATTGATGATGGCCATGGCCGTGGCGCAATCTCAGCCCGACAGTGAGACGTTGTCCGTGCAGGGCTACCAGGGACAGGCAAGTGTCATTCGATACCAGGGGCGCGTGTTCGTGGATGCGCAAGCGCTTGCGCAAATCACAAACGGGTCGCTAAGTTTTGAGAAGAACAGAATTATTCTGACGTTGCCTTCTTCGGACGGCGCATCCTCGAGCGGCGATGCTCACACCTCAGGCTTCTCGCGCCCTTTCATAAGGGCGGCGATCGAGGCGATGGCGTCGATCAGAGAGTGGGGTGGAACCCTGCAGGCGGTCGTGCAGAATGGGTATCCAGTAGGAAATACCACGGCAGGAAACACGATCATGGCGTTCCAGGGGCGAGCTGCCGACAGCGTCGCATTAGCTGCCGCTGCGGCATCGACAGACTCTGACTATCGCGGGCTCGATTTGCTCAAGAACGAATTTAACAATGTGCAGACCTGGGCTGACGGATATGTCAAAGCGCGCGGTTCGCTGAGCGCGGCGGAGCTAAGCATGTCTGAGAGCCAGCTCAACAACGATTCCGAGGCCCAGAAGATCATCCATTGCGGCCAATTTCTGGCGCAGATGTTCGCCAGCGGTAACTTCCAGGATGATGCGGCCTGTCGTTAGCTTCTTAACTTGAAAAATATTACCTCCCCAATCCATTGCGGTGAGGGACTGCGTATCTGACGCAGCGTCCATCTCAGCAGCGTCACCGCAAAAACGTCGCACTTGGAAGGCGTTCTATCGGAGCCCGTCGACAGACCAGAATCACTGACAAACGTTAGAGAGAGTGGTACATTAGCTCGCGCAACAGGCGCTGGTCAGTACCAAAGCACTTCCCTTCGTGTCCCTTTGGTTGGTACCTTAGGGGCCGGGGATTGTTCTGGCTCATCCGCGGCTCTTTTTACGGTTGGCGGGATCAACCTGTTTGTTGGCTTTCCAGTTACGGCAAATACGCGCCTGCGAAGGGTAAGACACCATCTGAGCGTTTTCGGAAAGATGGCAAAATGGCTGCTCCCCGAGATCTTCTGTTTCGCTTCAATTCACGACGCACAGCCATTGCCGGGTTCGGCTGCTGCCTGGTCTGCGCATTGCTAATGGCAGCTCCGGTTCACGCCCTCGATCCGAACAAACGGCTCACCCAGTACATGCATACGTCATGGCGAATCCAAGATGGCTCCGCACCCGCCGACATGTTTTCAGTTGTACAGACCTCAGATGGCTTCCTTTGGCTCACATCCGGTTCCCAGGGCATGTACAGGTTTGACGGGATTCGATTTGTTCCGTGGACGCTGACGGTTGACGGCAGGACGATCGATCACGTCGTGAGCGTTCATAGCGACCACACGGGTGGACTCTGGGCAGTAGGGGAGCATGAAGTCTTTCACCTGAAAGGTGGGGTGGTCACCTCTCATTTCGCGTTGGAAGGACAACACAGGACTGGGAACATCAGCGAAGACCCCGACGGCTCGTTGTGGATGCTGCTAGCAGGTTTCAATCTGCATGCGCCCCTTTGCCATATTACCGACCATGAGGTGAAATGTCTTGGAGAGTCCGATGGGATACGGCTCCCTCCTACGGGCGGCGAAGCCTTATTGGCCGATGGGAAAGGCGGTTTCTGGCTTGGGGGGCAAAAAGCCGTTGTGCATTGGCATGGGGGCGTTTCGGAGGTTTTCCCGATCGAAGCGCTGAAAACGAATAGCGGGGATGGCGTAAGTGCACTCACACTTGATTCGAATGGATCCCTCTGGATCGGCTTACTCCCTCAGGGGCCGGGGGAAGGGCTCGGAAGACTGGAGAAAGGGGTTTTCAAGTCATTCGTCGCGCCTGGGTTCGATGGCAGCAAGTTCAACGTTATCGCTCAGACCCTTGATCGTGACGGAAGCCTCTGGGTGGGCACTCTAGGCAATGGGCTGTTTCGCATACGCGGGGATGTTGTGGAGCACTATGGGCGGGCGGAAGGCTTGTCCAGCGATTACGTGAACGACCTATTTGAAGACCGAGAGGGGATTCTGTGGGCCACAACATCGAATGGAATCGACAGCTTCCGTGATCCGCGGGTGGCCACCTTCTCAACCTCCGAGGGGCTGGGGAGCGAGAGCGCGGTAGGGGTCTTGGCCAGTAGAGATGGCACGGTCTGGGTTGCAAACGGCGACTCTCTCGTCAAAATCAAGAACGGGACGGTCACGCCAATTCGAGGTGGACATGGTCTCCCCAGTGACCAAGTCTCGTACATGCTCGAAGATCGAGCCGGGAATCTATGGATAGGAGTTTATCCGGGCTTGTATGTCTTCAAGAATGGATATTTCCGCCGTATCTCCGAACCGGATCATCAGCCGCTCGGGTTGATACTCGGGATGGCGGAGGATGTCGATGGCAACATCTGGGCCGTGTGCTCCGGTGTTTCTCGAAAGCTGATACGAATACGCGATTTCCAGGTGCGTGAACAGTTTCCAACGTCGCAAGTCCCAATGGGGCTGATTGCGCCGGATCCACACGGAGGAATTTGGATTGGCCCTCGCATAAGGAACGGAACACTTGTGCTCTTTCGCGATGGTATCCAGAAAGAATTTCCGACAGGTGCTGGTGCCAATCTGCGCACCAATCACCTGATTGTCCGGGCAGACGGTTCCGTCATGGCAGCCTTCGACGACGGGCTCGTCGGACTGCGGCAGGGTAAAGCGCAGCGGATGACGACGAAAAACGGGCTGCCCTGCAACGCGGTCTACTCCTTCATTGAGGACAAACACAAAGGCTGGTGGCTGCTCACGGAGTGTGGCATCGTCGAGTTTCCCGATTCCGAGCTACAACGGTGGTGGGCCAACCCGGAAGCCGTTGTGCAAACAAGGCTCTATGACGCCCAGGACGGGGCGCGGCCGGGGCGATACGGAATCAGATCAGCGGACGTGTCCCCTGACGGACGGGTGTGGTTTGCGACCGGATTCGTCCTGCAGATGGTGGACCCGTCCAGGCTCTCGCAGAAAGCGCTCCCCGCACAGACATACATCGAGTCAGTCATCGTTGATCGGAAGGAATTCGAAGCCAAGGACAACCTGAAGCTCTCGGCGCACCCACGCGACGTCCAGATCGATTACACCTCGCCCACCTTTACGATTCCGCAGAAGGTTAAATTTCGTTACCGGCTCGAGGGCTATGACCGTGATTGGAAAGACGCCGGTACGCGCCGGCAGGCGTTCTATACGGACTTGCCTCCGGGGAAGTATTCATTCCGCGTGATCGCAAGCAATAGTGACGGCGTCTGGAACGATAGTGCCGCGAAGCTGGATTTCTATGTCACGCCGGCGTACTACCAGACGAATTGGTTTCGCGTTCTCTCCGCCTGCATCTTTTTGGCACTGCTGTGGGCGGCGTACCAGTGGCGCGTCCGGCAATTGCATCATCAGTTCGACCTGACGCTCGAGGCGCGCGTCGGCGAGCGAACACGGATTGCAAGGGACCTTCACGACACTCTGCTTCAAAGCGCACACGGGGTCCTGCTCCGATTCCAAACTGTTTCCCAGTTGCTGCCGGATCGCCCAGTGGAGGCGAAAGAGAAGCTGGACAATGCGATCGACCAGACCGCGGACTTCATCACCGAAGCCCGGGATGAGGTGCAGGGATTGCGGGACTCTACGGTACAAAGCAATGATCTCGCGCTCGCCATCAGCACTCTGGGGCAAGAACTCGGGACCGACTCAGCCCAACACCGACCTGCATTCCGTGTTGCCGTCGAGGGCGAGGTGCGAAATCTGCATCCCATCCTTCGTGACGAGACTTGCAAAATTGCCGCCGAAGCGTTGCGGAACGCCTTCCGGCACTCTCAGGCACGGCAGATCGAGGTTGAAATCCGTTATGACACTGAGCAATTCCGATTGCGCGTGCGGGACGATGGAAAAGGCATTGATCCAGCAATTCTTTCCAGCCAAAGCGGTGAGGGACACTTCGGCTTGCCCGGGATGCGGGAACGTGCCACTCTTATCGGAGGTAAGCTGGTGGTGTGGAGCGAAGTCGATGCTGGCACGGAAGTAGAACTGCGCGTTTCTGCCAGCGCCGCCTACCTGACAGAACAGAGAAGTTCGTGGTTTTCACGCAAGGCGAAGGCATGAAGTAGGAACTCATGAGCGCCGCCACCTCGCAAATTCGAATTCTTGCGGTTGACGACCATCCAATTGTGCGCCAGGGGATTGCCGGTCTGGTCGGCATTCAACCCGATATGGTTGTGGTGGGCGAGGCATCCAACGGACGCGATGCCATTCAGCAATTCCGGACGCACCGTCCGGATATCACGCTCATGGACTTGCAGATGCCGGAGATGAACGGCATCGATGCGCTCATTGCGATTCACAATGAATTTCCCGACGCAAAAGTGATTGTGCTGACGACCTACGCAGGCGATACGCAGATTCTGCGTGCGCTCAAGGCCGGTGCTCACGCCTACCTGCTCAAGAATACGTTGCACAAGGAATTACTGGAGACAATCCGGGCAGTCCATGCGGGCAAGAAGACCCTTTCGCCCGAAGCGTCGTACCAAGTCGCCGAGCATGCAACGGATGACGCCCTGACCCCAGCAGAGATCCTTGTGTTGCGCCTGATCGCGGCTGGGAATGCGAACAAGCAGATTGCGGATCGGCTCTCAATCACCGAGGAAACCGTCAAAAGTCGAGTGAAGTGCATCCTTTCTAAACTCGGAGCCAACGATCGAACGCACGCCGCAATGATCGGCCTGAAAAGAGGAATCATCGAGCTTTAGCTTCCACCTTGGCTTACCCGCCTCAGAAAAATGCAGAACTCTAAAGAGTGACGGTCAACGCTCTTTTTGGGGTTTCGCTTCATCTTCAAACGGAGGAGTCTGGTTATGTACGGAAAGGTGCGTCATTGCGACGTCTGTATTCCACATTCGCCGGCGGTTGGCCCGGCGCAGGTTTGCTTCTCATGCGCGTGGTGATCGGCTCCGCGCTGATTGCGCGCGCGAGCTTGCAGCTGTGGAGCGATCTGCCACCGATGAATGTGACCATTCCCGCTGTGCTCTTAACAGGAGCGGGAATACTGTTAATCGTCGGTTTATGGACTCCAATCGTAGGATCTTCTGTAGCCTTGATTGAAATCTGCAAGATGCTTACGGTAGCCGGGGACAAATGGGTGTGGCTGTTGTTAGGAACCGCCGCTGCCGCTCTCGCGATGTTAGGACCCGGTCTATTTTCCATCGATGCTCGCCTTTTTGGGTGGAAGCGCATCGAAGCTCCGCCCCGCAAAACCAGCTCTCAGTCTCGTTAAGCTCCCCATATACCGCCAAATTTCTTGCCTCAGAAGAGGGTGACATTCGTTCCCCCAGAGTTTGCGATTTGCCCCGATGTGGGGCTGCCCGCAAACAGAGGTTGGTTGACAATGGCTACGTCATCACGACAACAGGTGCAAAGGTCGGGAGGCGCTTATGTGGAAGATCACCACTCGCGGTTTCACGCTACAGGAAGTCCTAATCATGGCTGCAATGAATGTTGCACCCGCACTGATAGCGACCAACAGAGGCCAGCGAAAGATCTGGCGCAGCCGCGCGCACCGAGATGCACTAGGATCCAGAGATTGTTTTGCCCGCAGACGAAGAAATCAGCTTAGCTGCTCTAACTTGTGCGGATTGAGAGGAAATATGACGTTCATTCCCACACAAACCGGCTGTATGCATCTTGGTTAGGGAGGAGACTATGGGGTGCGCCACTATGGATTTCACAAACCTCGGAGACCTCGCAGCAACAGGTCTTGTCAATGTGATGGAGCTCGGAGACCAGCAGCTTCATCTGGAACCAGAAATCAGTCCTGAATGCTGCTTCGAAGGCATTGTCGGCAAGAGCTCGGCCCTGCAGAAAGTCCTGGAACAAGTCGCGATCGTTGCGCCTACCGATTCGACCGTCCTGCTGCATGGAGAAACCGGCACGGGGAAGGAGTTGATTGCACGAGCCATTCACAACCTCAGCTCCCGGCGTGACCGCACCTTTGTGCGCATGAACTGCGCCGCTATTCCCTCGGGGCTGCTGGAGAGCGAACTGTTCGGTCACGAGAAGGGAGCCTTTACCGGAGCCTTGATGCAAAGGAAAGGCAGATTCGAGCTCGCGGACCGGGGCTCGCTGTTTCTCGACGAGATCGGAGACATCAGTCTGGAACTGCAACCGAAATTGTTGCGGGCGGTGCAGGAGCAAGAGTTCGAGCGTTTGGGAAGCGCCCGGACAATCCAAGTCAACGTTCGCATCATCGCTGCGACTCACCGCGACCTTCCCACGATGATTCGGGAGGAGAAATTCCGCGAGGATTTGTTCTATCGGCTGAATGTCTTTCCCATCGAAATCCCACCACTGCGGGAACGGCGAGAGGACATTTCCCTGCTGGTGAACTATTTTGTGTCGAAGTTGGCACCACGCATGGGGAAGCATATACGTTCTGTCCCCCCCCACGCGATGGAGGTCCTGACGAACCATGCTTGGAAAGGAAATGTTCGAGAACTGGCGAACTTCATCGAACGCGCTGTCATTCTCACACGCGGTGAGGAGTTAGAGGCGCCACTTACCGAGCTGGCCACCTCATCGGAGACTAATGTTGCTGTTGGAACGGGCTCCACATTTCGACAAGCGGAATCTTCTGTAATCATCGACGCTTTAAGAGCTGCATCGGGACGAATCGCCGGCAAGGGGGGAGCCGCCGAACGTCTCGGATTGAAACGAACCACGCTGCAAAACAAGATTCGCCGCTTGGGCATCTCGAAGGCGGCCTACGGCTGTTAGGTGCATTCCGTCTCTCCCAAGCGAACTCGCTTCCAGCAATTAGCGGAAGCGATGTTCCCAGAGTGGTGATGGGCATCCCTCGAAGCGCTAAAACGATTGGGGGCAAGTCAATGAAGAAAGACAGAGAACGAGTAACGGCCGAAATCACAGTTTCGCATCTCATGCGTCTGGGAAACGAACAAGGCTGCCCTGTGAGCCGAGAACAGGCTCTCGCATTTCTCAATCAGGAGGGGCGAGCGTTCGAGATGTGGAAGCACATGATGCAGGCCGCTGAGGCCTTCATCGCACGCAGCTTATCGCGGAGTACTCTCAGCACCGGAGGACACGAAGGATTTGCGTCTCGGTCGCGCCCGGTGCAATCAATTGGCACTGCCGTCCAGTAGCGTGTTTTCGTGCTCACTCCACCTATGTCCGGGAATCATTTCTGTACCGACCCCGATAGCCGCGTCGTCGTGAACCCGCTCAAGGGCACGCATTACCAGGCGTTGTCCGGAACAATCAAACAACGATCAAACAAAGACCAGCGCGAATGGATGGCAACCATCTTGGGTCGGTCGTCAATTTCGCACTCATGCAATCGTTATGTTTGGTAGTTCTCTAACGGGGCGCCCGAATCTGGTCGCCAATTCGCATAATCTTTCGGCTACTTCCGACGTGCTCGTATAGCTAGAGTGCTCCTGCGCTTGTTCGAGAAGGACGTTGTACAGCAACCGAGTTTCGTCGTCGTTGAGTTCGATAATCATAAGATCCTCGCAATAAACTGGCTGGGCCCAACGTGGCCGTTGTGAAGCCATGTCATGACATGACAATTGGCGCCGACCACTGCCGCGCGGGACACGTTCAGACGCAAAGCGCAATCCTGAATCGACGATCGGATGGCAACTCTGAGTACCAGGACTGCCCGGCACAGCGGATCCAATTCCGCAATCAGTGTTTGGGCGTCGGTCGCAAGAATGAGGTCGAGACTAGCCACGCGTTCATCAGCATCGCCCTGCGATTGGTGCTCGAGATGTGGGCATTGGCGATCTTTGTACGCGGCTTCACAGGCGCGAATCGCCTCCGTTCCGCGTGATATCGCACTGGCAATGGTCGCAGCCTTGGCCCACTCGAAAAGCCAATTGCGGAAAGGACTGTTTCCTCGAAGCGTCATCTCACAAGCTTGGATAACTGCCTGTTCCGCAGTTGCTTGGTCCCCAGTGATCAAGAACGCAAGCCTACCCAGAATATTTCTTTGATCCTGGAAGCAGGCCACGATTTCGGCTGGCGACGCATAATTGCGGGCATCGACCGCCTCTGCGATGGAATGAACTTGCGCCATGATTCTCCTCTTTCTATGCCGCTCTCAAATGGCCTCAACCGGATGGGAATGCCTGATTTAGGACCTCTCCTAATTGCAAACAGCTTCCGTAACGGCCCGCTACTCCGCTACTTCACCAGGATTCGATACGGTCGCAGTTCGCTCCGGCCTCGGCGAGCTTCGGTGCAGCAGAGATTCTGCAAGGCAGCGAATGTCGTCGTCTTGATCGTCGAGCGCCGCAAGGAGCTCCTCGTACGCGGCCAAGTTCCGTTTGATGCGCCACTCCAAATGGCAAGCAAATAAGTACAAAGGGTCGCGATGTCCGATTTTCTCCGACATGTCAGTCAACGCGATCCGGTTGCTGCAGACCGACTCAGCGGGAACCATTATCGAGTCATGCTCCTTTTCCATCTCAGGCAATTCGGAACCGAGTCAAGACCGGAGTGAGTGGCAGGCGGTGCTCAATCGACATCGTCTCCAGTGAGTATGCAAACTTCGCACCGCAGTCACAGCACACCTGGTAGGTCTCGTCTTGCAGTGTGAACACACGGCTGAGGTGAACGTGGTGACACCCAAAGACGAAATCAAGGATAGTTAGGAGGATTGCCATAGACTCTCCTTTGCGAGTTTCATGCTCATTTTGATCGCGTGATCCCTTGCCAACGTCGAACAGTTCGCCCTCCGGTAAATGGATCGGCTCAAGAAACAAATCCGCCTCCCTTAATACGGAACTGAAATCAACCGTGTCTACTGCAGGCCGCCGACCAAGTCGGCCATCTCGCTAAGCCATTGGTTCTTGGTGTGATCCATGCATTCCGTCCTCCGGCTGTCGTGACCGTTCGAGGGCACTGCCACAATGTGGGCACCAATCTCCAGGCCGCTGCTCGTCCGTGCTCCCGCAATTCCCCCCAATTCAATGATTTTGCCGTGCCACATCTTTGGCGAGCCAAATGCGTTAAGCCGCTGCGATGCGACGATGGCTGAACTGCTTCGAGGCGGCTATTCCGGCAGAGCTACCGCGGCATGAGAGGGTCAGGTAGGAACGAAGGAGTCAACATGTACGCCACAAAAGTAATCAATGGCGTCCCCGCGATCCAGCGCGATGGACAAAGTGTGTTGGGTGTCTGCGATCAAAATTGGGACTTTGCAAACTGGCTATGCGCGCTCCTCAACGAACTCGGCCACAAGTCCGAATTGTTGCTGAACGAGCAGGAATGGGAATGGCTGAATTCGCACGATCGCGCCTTCAGAAGGACGGCACAGCATGCCTGATATCAAGACAGTTCCCACGATTTCTGTCGTTGTTCCTTTTCATAACGAGGAACCTAACGTCATCGAACTGTATGGCCGGCTGCAAGGCGTCATGGAGGAGCTTGGTCGCACTTACCAGTTCGTCTTTGTCGATGATGGCAGCAGGGATCTTACATACAAGTTGCTGAAGGAACTCGCCGAGATCGACCCTCATGTAGTCGCCGTTCGGCTGCGTCGAAACTTCGGTCAGACGGCCGCGCTCGCTGCCGGGTTCGCGCACAGCACTAGCGAATATGTGATCGCTATGGATGGCGATCTTCAGCATGATCCAGCCGAGATCCCAGTCTTTCTGGCA
>Ga0074045_10003271_pt1 | contig 14603 bp, 15 predicted proteins | sample BogForMeECP23OM2_FD_94442 | JGI IMG/M metagenome (GOLD analysis project Ga0074045, IMG submission 94442) | Bog forest soil microbial communities from Calvert Island, British Columbia, Canada - Bog Forest MetaG ECP23OM2 | ecosystem: Environmental > Terrestrial > Soil > Wetlands ... | reverse complement strand
GCATTTCTGGTCGCGGACTTCCGCCAGCCCGCTGCCGCGAAACTTAGCCACACGCTCATACTGACGAAGAATATCCTCGGAAATCCCCTGCCGCAGCCCGTCCCGCTTGGCGTTCCACTCGGATAGCTTCTTCTGATCTTCCGCCGTGACCCTTCGCGCGTCTTCTTTTTCCTTTTCGATCTCGGCCGTCTCCGCCTTGAGTTCAGCCTCCGCCGCCTTGACGTCCTTTTCCCGCGCGTCGACGTTGACCATCACCTCCAGGATGCGGTCTTCGTTGAGCCGTATCTCCTGCTCGGCAAACTGTATCTCGTGCAGCAGAGCTTTATATTGGTCGTTGGTTTTTACGTCGAGAGACTGGTCGCGATACTTGGAAATTTTGCCTTGCAGATCTTTGATGTTGGCTTCGAACTTCTTGCGGTTGGCCTCGTCGCCTTTGGCGGCGACTCGCACTTTTTCCAGATGCGCCTTGGTCCCAGCCAGTTTTTGTTCAATCACCGCGACGCGTTTCGGCAGCGCGGAAACTTCGTCCTGCAGTCGACGGATTTCTTTGTCCGCGATCTGCAGCTCCAGTAATTTTTCGATATCAGGAAGCATCGGCCCCAAGCATCACAATAAAGATTCTAGCATGTGTGGTGACGGGGCTTCGTTCCGTCCCGGTGCTCCAGCACCTGCGCTTGGGCGCCGCACCGTTGCGCTTGCTCTTGGGTGGCGCAGCGCTTCAGCGCTGCGGTAAGACTTGCCCTCTTCACAAACGGGATGGGCACGGCTTCAGCCGTGCCGTCAGAACCCTCCACAAAATCGACGGGGGCCCCGGCTCCTCGCGTTTTATGCGATGAGTGGGATGATTAGGACAAGGGTAGCTGCAAGTGCTAGCGCTTACAAATCGGGTCGCTCTCAAGGCCCCCACTCGGCCAGCGATATCAGTTCCAGACGGGATTGCCTTTCCCGTCGCGCATAACCAGAGTGTCCGTGCCTTTCACGACTTCACGGGCAAGAATGAGGTCGGCTTCGCCCCACTTTATTTTTGATCCGGTGAGGGCGATTTCGTCTCCTTTGCTGAAGCTTACGCCCATGTCGTCAAGAAACGACTTGGGACAGAGGTACACGTCGACCAGGTTCGTCCCAGTCTTCACCACCAAGTAAGCGATCTCCTTTTCACTGCCTTTTGGAGGCAGCTTCACTTCTTCGACGACACCTTTCATCTTGGTCTCGGTGTTGACATCGTATTTAGGCTGGTTCGTTTCTTGGGACTTCGCAACCAAGAGCAAAGCGTAGAGAATCGCGATCGCCAGAAAGATCGACTTCCGAGTGGTGCTACAAGAATGGGGCATGGCTCCTCCTGTCTGCAGCTATCCTCGGAAGCCATATTCGCGAATTCCGATATCGTACCTCATTTTCAAAGAGACGGATCAGTTCATCCTGGGTTGAGATGGGGCAAGTCTTTTTTTCACAATTCCATCGCCCGTCAACTGTTGCAAAATCCCCAACTGATTGACTCGGATGCGAGCGCAATCGCGATCCGGGTGCTCAAACCTGACCCTCCAAGGGGCGACCTTTTTTTGTCACATCCAGCCAGTGCGCCCCATCACAGACATCCATCCCACCCTATGCAACAATATTTCAGTTGAGGCCAATAAAAACGAATAAGTCTGCGAGTCTTCAGCCAGTTACCACATAGTAATTTTTCACCGCTCTTTGACAAACGTAATCTGAGCCGATCATCGGACGTAAAGTTCCTCCAATATTCCAAAAATCGGAGGGAAATCCGCTAAGTCCTTATTCCGGAATATTTTGAACATAAGTCCTTGGCGCTCTAGATTTTGGCGGGAAGACTCCCCCTAACTCCATGATTCCAGCAGATTGGGGGGAGGGGGTACTGGTAAACACGCATTACTACCTCAAGAGTGAACAGCCGGAGCAAGCAGCAGGATTTAACGAGAAAGAAATCGCGCCCCACCCAAAACGCCGTGAAGCAAATACCGCCGCGCCTCCGAAACGCGCTCACACACGATCCGCCCGCTCCGATCCTGCTGCTCGAACACAAGTGCGCAAGCGCGGCCAATACCGAATGCCTGACTTTGGTAATCTGCCCCGCAACCAAGGTCTGATGCCATACTGACCAAGAGAATGTCCTCCACCGCCAGCACCCAAAAAGGACACCGCGGCCAGCGCGTCAGGCTCGGAGGCTCCATCCTTGCTCTGTTGTTGCTCGAAAACGGACGCCAGATCCGCGGCCGCATGAATCAGCTCTCCGTCAACGGCGGCCTGCTCTCGCTCCAAAATCCGCTCGACGAGGGCATCCGCGTGACCGTCTTGTTCCACCTCGGCTGCACCAGCATCCGCTGCCGCGCGCAAATGTTGTTCCCCATGTGGGCGACGCAAGGGTGCCTCCAGCCATTTCGCTTTTTGGAATTGCCCGAGACCAGCCACGCCAGCCTGAACCGGGAATTGGAAAACCTGGTCCGAGCCGGCGCGTCTCAGGAAGACGAAGAAGTCGAGTAAACGCTCACTTTCCTGCCGCTGCAAAAATCTGTTCCAGCGAATAATTCTGCAGCTCTCCAATCCGCTCAATCGTGATATCCGGCTTGGGATACTGCGCTACCAGCGCCGCATCCAGCGCGTAGTGTCCCTGGCGCGGAAACACCGTCGTCGCCCGCGATCCCCAATGCTTCTTGATCGCCGCCAGGATGCGCACCTTGTCGTCCACCATCACGTAGTGAGTCGCCGGATACTTCGCCTCCACGTCGTCCAGTTCCTGTTCCTTATGGATGTAGATCAGGACGTGTCCTTCGAAGATCTCATACAGACCCGACCGGTCGATCTTGCGCGGCTGAAAAACCACATCGCCGTCGCTCAAGATCACTGCCCGACCCAACCGGCGCGCATATTCCACCGCGTCCAGAGACTCCGGAAACAGGCGGTTCGCAAACGGATAATTGATCATGAAGTGCGATACGGCCAGCAGCTTCGGCTCGCGCGGCCGCTCGACGCGATAACGCTGCAGCGCGCCCAAATAATCCGCATATCCAAGTTCGTTGCGCAGCTGCTCGAAGATTTCCCAATAGCGCTGAGCGCTGGTCTCGCCTACTTTAGTCGCGAGGTAGCGTTTCAAATCCTCCGCCACGCGATCGTTGTCAAGCAGAGTATTGTCCACATCGAAAAAAAATGTGACGCTCGGGTTGGCATCAGCGCGATTCACGAGATGTCCAGAATAATGCTCCTCAAATAAGCTCTTTGGAATAAAGGGTATGCCTTTATGATGCCAGAAATCACCGCCCTACGTGGTAACCGTCACAGCACGGACTTCCGCCCTTCCTGTACACTTGAGTCATTCCGAAACATTAGAAAATTGCTACCGCCACAAAGGGCTTGTCAGGTCCCTTGCCTTGTAGTACAAAAGCGGCGGTCAACAAACCATAGATTATCCGAGTCTGAATACTGTGACTGTGATTCACAAATCGAGCCAATCCGTACTGGCCCTCCTAGGAGAACGCCTCTCGTGGAACACATCGATCCAGCCATCATCAATCGCTTCGACACACGCTCCAGCCGGCCTTGTGAATACTGCCGGGAACTCGATCCACAATTTCATCAACGCCGCCCGCTTGACCAGATGGTGGCTACGAGCCGCAAAGCGATTGCTTCCGCCCATTTGACGGAGGATGGCTACGTCCGCCACCGGATGCTTGAACTGCGCCGGCTTACTTCTCGACCGCCGCTCGTTGCAGCGTAGGCGGAAATCTTTACCCTGACGGATTTCTACCCGAGCGCGGATTTCTCGCGCAGCTTTTGTGTGCAACTTCCGCGGGGGCGGCGCATTCTAATAGTTCGGGCTTCAAACTGGTTTACCCTGGGCGGGGAGGCTTTCCCATGCTGGCCGGTATGCGATCCCGTTTCTTGCTCGCCCTTTTGTGGGTGTTTTCCGTCGCTGCATGTTTGCCCGTTCAAGCTCAGATTAACGGTGTTGCCCCTTCGGTCACTTCCATCGGTTTCGGCGGGCGCTTCATTAACGGTGTTCGCCCCAGCGTGACCTCCCTTGGGCCAAACGGTTACAGCTACGGCAACGACTGGTTTGTTTTTGGAAACTGCTGCTCCAACTTCCTCTTGCCGCCGAATCCCAATCCACCGCTCTCCTCCGGACGCCACCACCGCCGCAGGGATAAGGATCACGATCACGCCGATTTCGCCATAGGCATCATTGAGCCCGCCTACATTCCATACCCGGCCCCCGACGCTCAGGCGGACGATGAGTCAACCGACGTCGACTACGTTCACGCTCCTGGCCCACCGAACCAGGATCCCCCCACCAAACCCTCTCGATATCGGGATTCGGCCCCGGAAGCGGACGCTTCCGCCAAACCAACTCCCGATGAGACGGCAGAGCCCGTGACCATCCAGCCCCCGACCGTGCTGATTTTCAAAGATGGTCACCAGTCCGACGTGCTCAACTACGCCATCGTGGGTGATACTCTGTTTGACTTTGCCGCTGGCCGTACCCGCAAGATCCTCCTCGCCGACCTCGATCTCCCTGCGACTCACAAAGCCAACGACGACCGTGGCGTGGACTTCCAGATGCCGGTGAGCACGGCCCGGCAATAAGCTCCTACCCCCAAGGGATACACGGGCTTCCCCTGTGTTCCTCGGTGTCCCCTGTGGTAATCGCCCTTCGATTTCCCGCTTGACACGGCCCTCTCGTCGCATGGATACTTATGCATAGAAATGGATGTTTATTCATGTCGAAAACAGCGCGTCACAAAGCCATCCTCGACCTGCTCGACGACGGTCCTGTCGAAAGCCAGGACTCGCTCCAGCACAGACTCGAGCGCAAGGGCTTCGAGGTGGGCCAGGCAACCCTGTCCCGCGACATCCACGAGCTCAAACTCGTCAAAGGCCCCGAGGGCTATCGGCGCGCGGACGAGACCTTGGCCGCGGACGGCTTTCTGCCCTCGGTCATGCATCTCGCTCGCCAGTTCGTGGTCGAAATCCGCCAGGCACAGAACCTGCTCGTGGTGAAAACCACGGTCGGCAGCGCCCAGCCCGTAGCCGCCGCGCTAGACACCTCGCACTGGCCTGAGGTCGTCGGCACAATCGCCGGCGACGACACGGTGCTGGTCATCGCCACCGACAAGAAGAAAGCACATGCGCTCGCCCGACGCATCGGTGAGCTGTTGTAAGTGGTTTGCCGAGACCAACTCCTCGAACCGCGGTCAAGTTTTCCGGAAATGGAGTGTCACGAAATCCAAACGAGAACCGATCCCATGGCCCTGATGAGTCCGCCGACGATGAAGATGAAGACGACCCCGCCGCAGCTGCTGGCAGAACCGGCTGCGCCGCGCGATCTCGTCTCGATCCACGACCTCGCCCCGGCCGAGGTCCTCTCGCTCTTTAGCCTCACCTCCATGCTTAAGCAGCGTCCTGCGGACTTCCGCGGCGTTCTCGCCGGCAAGCAGATGGTCATGTTCTTCGAGAAGCCCTCCCTGCGTACCCGGCTCACATTCGAAGCCGGTATGGACAGCCTGGGAGGCAGCACATTCTTTGTCGACCAGACGGCCAGCCGCCTCAACGCGCGCGAATCTCTTTACGACATCGCCCACAACCTCGACCGCTGGATTGACATCATCGTGCTGCGCACTTTCAGCCATGCGGTCGTCGAAGAGATGGCGACCTACGCCGACATCCCGGTGATCAACGCTCTCAGCGAGCTGGAACATCCTTGCCAGGCGCTCGCCGACTTCTTCACCCTGCAGGAGCATTTCGGCGATCTCAAGAAACTGCATTTCGCCTACGTTGGCGATGGCAACAACATGGCGCATTCGCTGCTGCTGGCGGGTGCCTCGGTGGGCGCGAAAGTTTCGATTGCTACGCCCGAGCGCTATGGGCTTAATCCCGTCATCGTCACCATGGCGAAGGCTATTGCGGACGAGACCAAGGCCACGCTCCGCATCTTGACCGACCCGCGCAAAGCGGTTGCCGGAGCCGATGCCGTTTACACTGATGCTTGGGCCAGCATGGGACACGAGCACGAGGCGGAAGAACGCGCCACCATCTTCAGCCCATACCAGGTAAACTCGGCGCTCATGCAGCTCGCCAAGCCGCACGCGCTGTTCATGCACTGCCTGCCCGCGCATCGCGGCCGCGAGGTGACCGACCAGGTCATTGACTCGGTGAACTCGGTCGTTTTCGATCAGGCGGAAAACCGTCTGCACATTCAGAAAGCCATTCTCGTATGGCTGCTGGGCGGCGGCGTAGGCCGCTTCCCGGCTAGGAGCGCGCATGCCTGAAAAGATTGTTCTCGCCTACTCCGGTGGGCTCGATACCTCCATCATCATTCCATGGCTCAGGGAAAACTATGCCTACGAAGTGATCGCCATGGTCGCCGACGTAGGCCAGGGAGATGATGTCGAGGCCGTCGTGAATAAGGCCTACAAGACCGGAGCCGCCAAGGTCGTAGTCGAGGATCTGCGCGAAGAGTTCCTCACCGGCTACGTTTGGCCCGCGCTGAAGGCGGGCGCCGTATACGAAAACAAGTATCTGCTCGGCACCTCGCTGGCACGGCCCGTGATCGCGAAACATCAAGTCGAAGTCGCGCTGCGCGAAGGAGCCTCGGCCGTCAGCCACGGATGCACCGGCAAAGGCAACGACCAGGTCCGCTTCGAGATGGCTTACCAGGCGCTGGCTCCGGAGCTGAAAGTGGTGGCACCGTGGCGCGAGTGGGATCTGAAGTCGCGGGAAGACTGTCTCGACTATGCCGAGAAGCGCGGAATCCCCGTGACCGCGAGCCGCGAGAAGATCCACAGCCGCGATCGCAATATCTGGCACTTGAGCCACGAAGGCGGAGAGCTCGAAGACGCCGCCAACCCGCCGTTCACGAACACCTGGCAGGTGACGAAGTCGCCGCAAGAGGCTCCCGATCAGCCGGAACAAGTTGAAATTGGATTCGAAAAGGGCGTGCCTGTTTCGGTCGGCGGCCAAGCGCAAGATCCCGTATCGCTGGTCGAATTGCTGAACGAGATCGGCGGACGCAACGCGGTTGGCCGCATCGACTTGGTCGAGAACCGCTTCGTCGGCATCAAGTCGCGCGGCTGCTACGAAACTCCCGGAGGCACGCTGCTGCTTGCTGCCCACGGCGAACTCGAAGCCCTGTGCCTCGATCGCGACCTGCTGCACTTCAAGCAGCACGTCGCGCTCAAGTACGCCGAACTCGTCTACTTCGGCCTGTGGTTCACGCCGCTGCGCGAAGCGCTCGACGCCTTCGTAGAAACTACGCAAACGAATCTAACCGGCACAGTCACCTTGTCACTATACAAAGGCAACGTCAGCATCGTCAGCCGCAAGTCCGATTACTCTCTCTACCGCACCGACCTCTCCTCATTCACCATGGGAGCCAGCTATGATCAGAAAGATGCAGAAGGCTTCATCCGCATTCTGGGATTGCCCTCGCGCTGTCGCGCTGAGACGCAGCAGGGTCGTGCGGTGGGAACGGTGCATGAGTGATCGTCTAAAAATAATTTGTCATCCTGAGCCAAGCGAAGGACCTGCTGTCCTCGCCTTGGCAAGGTCGCTGATGAACGCTGCTGAGGTCGCACAATGAAGATGTGGTCCGGCCGCTTTCGGCAGGCGCTTGACCCCGAATTTGAAAAATGGCAGCGGTCGTTTCCCTACGATCAACGGCTGCTGCCATTCGAATTGGCCGCCAGCCGCGCCCACGCCAACGCTCTCGAACACGCGGGAGTGATTTCCTCCGAGGAGCTTTCCGAGATCGTCAAAGCACTGGGAGAAATCGGCCGCCGCCCCCAATCGTCGCCCGAATTTCTGAACGATCCGGATGCCGAAGACGTCCACCATTTCGTCGAAAAACAGCTCACGGCGCTGATCGGCGCGACCGGCTACAAACTGCATACCGGCCGCAGCCGCAACGAGCAGATCGCCACTGATCTCCGCCTCTTCGTCCGCCAAAGCATCGACACCCTGCAAAGCCTGATCGCCGATTGGGTCGAGGCGCTGCTCGCGCGCGCCGAAGCCGCAGGCAGCAACGCCATGCCCGCGTACACGCACTTGCAGCCGGCAGAGCCTGTGCTGGTCGCGCATTGGCTGCTGGCTTATGTCGAGATGTTTCTCCGTGACGCTTCGCGCCTTGCCGACTGCCGCAAGCGCGCGAACCTTTGCCCGCTGGGATCCGGCGCCGTGGCCGGAGCCACGCTCAGGCTCAATCGTCAAGCCATGGCCTCGGAGCTGGGGTTCGATGGCCCGACAGCGAACAGCATCGACGCTACCAGCGACCGCGAGTTCGCCATCGAATTTGTCGACGCGCTCTCGTTACTCGCGCTGCACCTCAGCCGCTGGGCCGAAGAGATGATCCTGTTCTCTACCGCCGCGTACGGATTCGTCGAGTTGCCCGAGGCTTACTCCACTGGCAGCAGCGCCATGCCGCAGAAAAAGAATCCCGACTTGCTGGAACTGGTACGCGGCAAGGCGGCGCGCATCATGGGGTGCGCCACCACGCTGCAGACTTTAGTGAAAGGACTGCCGCTTGCCTACAACAAAGATCTTCAGGAAACGCAGGAGCCTCTATTCAACGCCTCCGACACGGTCATCGGGATGCTGCCGCTGGTGACGGGATTTATGAACACCGTCGCATTCAACGACGCCAAGATGAATCAGGCCGCAAATTCGGGTTTCATGAACGCCTGGGCCGCAGCCGCCTATCTGGTCGAACGCGGAGTGCCATCTCGTCTCGCCCACGAGGCGGTCGGCAAGGCCGTTGCTTTGGCCGTGGAGCGCGGATGCGATCTACAAAAACTGCCGCTCGCCGACCTGCTGGCGATCCACTCCAGCTTTGACGCCGCGTTCCACTCCAGCCTTGGACTAACTGAGGTGCTGGCGCTGCACGACGTGCCCGGAGGCACCGCGCCCCGTCACGTCAAACTTGCTCTGCAGAATGCCCGGGAGCGCGTTGCCGCTTTGCGGTCTTTGGAACGGGAGCGGGAACAGATCGCGAGCCCTTAGCCAGGTTATTCTCCGGTAGGTCAAAGTCCCCCTGTCTATCTACTCTCGAAACCTCGAAACCTGAGATTGACGGCAGACTTTGCGAGCACGTATACTTGTGCTGCACGTATATATGTGCTAATCCTCGACCATGAAAACCAATATCACTTTGAAACTTGATGCGGCTCTGCTGCGCGAGATTCGCATCCTGGCTGCGGAGGAAGGCACCTCCATCAGCGCGATGCTAGCGGCTCGTCTGGAGCAGATCTTGCGCGAGCGTAAGGGCTACGATCGTTCGCGGCGACGCGCCTTGGCACGACTGCGCGAAGGGATGAGCCTGGGTTGGACTCCTCCTCGGTCGCGCGACGAGCTTTACGAGCGTTGATCTGTACGAGCTATGACCCCGGCAAGTCCCAAATATTTCGTCGACACCAACATTTTGATTTACGCCCATGAGCGCGAGGCTGGCCCGAAGCACGAACGCGCTCGTCAGCTGATTGAGCATTTGTGGACCACGGGGCATGGAGCTTTGAGTACGCAAGTCCTGCAGGAGCTCTGCGTGAATCTTCGTCGCCGAGTGAAGCATCCTCTGCCCAGCGATGAGATCGCAAAGCTGATTGAGGACTACTTGAGTTGGGAGATCGTCATCAACACTCCGCAATCGATCGTCGCAGCCCTCGGGATCGAAGCGCGGTACAAGGTTTCGTACTGGGACGCTCTGATCCTGCATGCCGCCGAGAGCTGCGGAGCGGCGGTCGTCTACTCCGAGGATTTGTCACACGGCCAGCGTTATGGCGCGGTTGAGGTGGTGGACCCGCTACGGGGTTAATTGCGTAACACCCACTCATCGCAAAGTGCGCGATGAGTGCGGCACCCGGCAAATCCCGTGGTAAGCTGATCGCCTTTTACCGCCAGGATGTTTCGGGGGACCATTGGCCTTTAAGTCGAGCCATCCGGTCTACGCGATCGTACTGCTCGCGCTTTCCAGCCTCTGGATGTGTGCAATGTCTCTCCCGCTTTTGTACTCAATCGTGCTTCCGAATGAGGACCTCCGAAGAATTGTTTACGCTTTGGAAGGGCGCGGAAACGCTACTCCAGAGGCGATAGGGGCTGTTCAGGAAACCCTCGCTGTAGCCGGTCCAGTACGAAGGGCCGTGCAGGTTGGTTACTACGCCGGCGTGACGGCTACAGTTCGAATCAGCGGATCCCGGAAGTCAACCAGGAAACAAGCGTCTTACCTTGCATGGTTGAGAAGCGTTCTAAGCCCCTGTTGCTTGTGATCACTCGCGATGAGGGCGGTGAAGGTGGGACCGCTTACTATATCAATGAGGGTGAAATTGTGGGCCTCGTGCGTGCCTATTCACTTCCAATACTGTTGTTCGGAGTTTCGCGCTTTCTGGTGCGCAGAAGGCAAACTCCCAACCGTCCCGCTTCGTGACTGCCCTCGTCGAGACGCTGATAGTGTGGGGGGATCAGCGCATGCCCACTGTGGCATACAGCCGTGCCAACCGGTGGGCGTGCTCGTCGTAGGCGGCTTCAAAAAGCTCAGCGGACCGCTGCTCGCCGATCAGTGCGCCGGCGGTCAGCACCTTAGGGGGCGCTCCAGCCTGGGTGAGGAGAAGCGCGACTTGAGCCTTGATGCAATTGACCAGAAGGCATCCACCGACCGTCGATCCCGGCGAGACGGGAGTGTCTAACTTAGGAATGTTCACCATGGCGTCGCCGACGGGCGCTCCAGTGTCAAGGACGAGGTCGGAGACATCCTGAAGTTTTTTCCCCTGAGGATGACGGCTGCGGCTCTTAGCGCTGTGTTGGGCGCTCACGATCGAAACCACGCGAATGTGGTTGCGCTGAAATTCCTGCGCCATCTCCACCGGAACCACATTGCATCCGCTGGAGCTGATGACCAATGCGGAATCGTTGGCGGATAGAGAAAAGTTGCGGAGGATGCGCTCGGCCAGTCCACGCACATTTTCGAGAAACATCGCCTGACGCTGTCCGTTGGCTCCGACGACGAGATTATGGAACGTGAGGGACAGTTCAACGATGGGATTAAAACCGGGAAACGATCCATAACGAGGCCACATTTCCTCTACCATGATGCGGCTGTGGCCGGCGGCGAAAACGTGGACCATGCGACCCGCGAGTATGCTTTTAGCAAACCAATCCGCCGCCTTCTCAATGGCGGCTTGCTGCGACCTTACATGCTCCACCAGGGCCGCGCACTTAGTCAGATATTGTTCTGTCAGCGTCATAGCACTCCAAGTTTGAATGTGTGCCCGGAGACTACACCTGCGAACAGCGACGAATCAACCGGCGACGGCAATCACGTCACGGTCATGATCCGCGCATCTTTTGGCCGAGCCTTCCTCTGTCCGGAACGCATCCAAGATAGGTAACGTTGCGTCGTTTTTCTTGGAGCCTTAAACTTGATTATTAGTCGAGTTCTTTTCTTCGCGCTGTTTCTTTTAGCGGTCTACGCCGTACAACGATTTTGGTTTGTGCGCGCATGGGCGTGGATTGGTTCGTTTTCGAACGCCAACTGGCGTTTTGGCCTGCATGCCGTATTGATCACGCTCGCCGCCGCGCTGCTGGCTACGATTCTCGATCCGCTGTTTGGGCATTGGATTTCGCGGCACACCTCTGACAGTTTCAGCTTCGGCGGCTTGAATCTGGGTAAGTCGCTCGCCACGATTTCCCGTTTGTGGCTGGTCGCTTCATTCTTTGGATTCCTGGCGGTTGAATCGGTGGGAGCGATCGAGTGGGTCACGAACGTCGCGGCGCGGCTTCGACCTGGAGCGGTCGCAGGGGGGTTCAGTCCTTCGCGCCGGACCTTTTTTCATTACGCCGCCGTGCTTGCCGGAGGCTTTCCATTTCTTGCGGCTACTTATGGATTTGCCGCGGGGCGCTTGCGCTATACGATCGAGCGCGTGGATGTGCCGGTGGCCAATCTTCCTCCGGAGCTGGATGGTCTGCGCATCGCTCAGCTTAGCGACATCCATATTGGCGACTACATGCCGCCTCGCGAAATTGCTCGCGCTGTGGCCATGGCTAACGAGCTGCACCCCGATATTTCCTTTGTTACGGGAGACTTCGTCTCCAGCGAAGGCGATCCGCTGGACGCTTGCATTACCGAGTTGAGCCGGCTGCGCGCTCCGCTTGGCGTCTGGGGATGCAATGGCAACCACGAAATTTATGCGGGAGTCGAAGACGACGCGGAGCGGCTCTTCCTCGAAAAGGGGATGCGGCTGCTGCGCGCCGCGAGCACCGTGATCGAGCACAATGGAGGGCGCTTCAATCTGATTGGCGTCGATTACCAGCGCGACCACATGACGAGCGGGGAGCGTACCGGGCCGATGCTTGCGGAAATTGAGCATTTGGTTCGTCGCGACATGCCGAATTTTTTGCTCTCGCACAATCCGAATTCGTTTCGGCGAGCCGCCCAGCTGGGCATCGAACTCAGCCTCGCCGGACACACTCACGGCGGGCAGGTTAAGTTTGAGATTGTGGATCATAGCGTCAGTCCGGCTCGGCTAATTTCGCCTTTCGTCGCTGGCCTTTATCACTTGCCGATGCAGAACGGCGCCGCGTCCGGCGGCAACGGCTTGCAGCGAGCGGCGCTCTATGTGAACCGGGGCCTCGGAACGTTCGGCTTTCCTGTGCGGATCGGCGTCCCGCCGGAGATTTCGCTGCTTACGCTACGCAGAGCGTAGACGCGCGCGGATCCCCAGTTCGAAGCCCACCAGATCAGGCCGATGAACAAGATTTGCATCGGTGTCCGCAGCCCGAGTGGGGTCACGGGCTTGCCACGCAGCGTCACTCTTTTCCAGGCAGCGTTGATATTCGCGGCGAACATCCCGATGAGCAGCAGGATGAGGCAGGATCCGCGTTGACCCTAAGGGAAAGCCCGCGGGAAGAACCTGAAAAGCCAAACCTTCATTCCCACCTTGGCAGCCCCGAAACGTGGTATAATTCTCGAGTAAATCCAGTCAGATAATACCTGTAGATGCAATAACTTAGCGAGATTTTTAGCGAGACAGAACGCGCGGAGCTTTCGGTTCGCTGGACAGCCGAGGGCGGCCGTCCCTACGCAAGTTTTTACTGAGAACTGACAACTGAGAACCGAGAACTGAATTTCATGGCTGACGATCCCCAAAATCCTGAACTTCCTTTAACTCCTCCTCCCGGAGGTGACGGACAAGGTCCCACCGGTCCGGGCGCCCTCAACATGCAGCCTGTCAACATTGAAGAGGAGATGAAGCGGTCGTATCTCGACTATTCACTGTCGGTGATTATCGGCCGCGCTTTGCCAGACGTCCGCGACGGACTGAAGCCGGTGCATCGCCGCATTCTTTACACCATGCAGCAGATGGGCCTGGCTCCTGGACGCGCCACGCGCAAGTGCGCCCGCATCGTCGGCGAAGTGATGGGCAAGTACCATCCGCACGGGAACCTAGCTGTATATGACGCGTTGGTGCGGCTGGCGCAGCCATTTGCCATGCGCGCTCCGCTGGTCGATGGTCAGGGCAACTTTGGCTCGGTCGATGGCGATCCGCCCGCGGCCGATCGTTACACCGAAGCACGTTTAACTCGTGTCTCTACCGCTCTGCTTGAGGATCTCGACAAAGAAGCGGTCGACTTTTATCCGAACTACGATGGCACGGAAACGCAGCCCGCGGTTTTGCCGGCTCGCTATCCCAACTTGCTGGTCAATGGATCTGATGGCATTGCCGTTGGCATGGCCACGAAAATTCCGCCGCACAATCTGACAGAGATTGTCGATGCCACCATCACGCTGGTGAATAATCCCGGCGCGCAGTTGCCGGAAATTCTGAAGTTCGTGCAGGGACCCGACTTCCCCACCGCAGCCATCATTCACGGACGCGCAGGAATCTTCGAGGCTTACCGCACTGGCCGCGGCCGGTTCATGATGCGGGCTCGCGCCGCCATCGAGAACGTCACCAAAGACAAGCAGGCGATCATCGTTACCGAAATTCCTTACCAGGTGAATAAGGCGCGGCTGATCGAGCGCATCGCCGACCTGGTTAACGACAAGACCGTCGACGACATCTCCGACATTCGCGACGAAAGCGATCGCGACGGCATGCGCATCGTGATCGAGCTCAAGCGCGGAGCCGAACCCCAGATCGTGCTCAATCAGCTCTTCAAGCACACCTCGATGCAAGAAGGCTTCAGCATGATTCTGCTGGCCGTGGTCAACGGGCAGCCGAAAGAAATGGGCCTGATCCAGGCCATCAAGCACTTCATCGATCATCGCGTCGATGTGGTGCGGCGGCGGACTTCGTATCTGCTGGCCAAGGCGCGCGATCGCGAGCACATTCTGGAGGGCTACCTGACCGCGCTCGATCACCTCGATAACGTGATCGTGATTATTCGCGGGAGTGCCAACCGCGCCGACGCTCGAGAAAACTTGGTCACGTATTTTGGCGGCAAGAAGATCGACATCAACACCACTGGACGCGCTCCGAAGCTTGATCCAGAGAAACCTTTTACCGCGAGGCAGGCTGACGCCATCCTCGAACTGCAACTGCATCGGCTGACCAAGCTCTCGATCGACGAAATTTCCAACGAGTTGAAGCAGGTGCGCGAAGCGATCG
>Ga0074045_10003270_pt1 | contig 14605 bp, 11 predicted proteins | sample BogForMeECP23OM2_FD_94442 | JGI IMG/M metagenome (GOLD analysis project Ga0074045, IMG submission 94442) | Bog forest soil microbial communities from Calvert Island, British Columbia, Canada - Bog Forest MetaG ECP23OM2 | ecosystem: Environmental > Terrestrial > Soil > Wetlands ... | reverse complement strand
CAGAAGCAAAGACGCGCTGGAGGCCGCCATCGCCGACTCTCTCCCACACATCACCCCGGACAACGCGACAGCCTGGTTTCGCGGGTGCGGACTGATCTACGGTAATTCCTAAAATGCTCTAGAAACTCACCAAGGTCCAGTGGAATTCCGAGGTCCGATTTGTACAGAGACAAGAGTTCGCGGGCCTGCTGTTGCTGTACGGGCGTAAGATGCCAGCGGTCTTCGGGTGGCCGGCGCAGGTCGATCGTGATCCCTTGGGTCATTTCAGCCTTGGAAGCGTACTCACCCACCGCAACCCTACGCCGCGCCCAGGAGGGCCTTGGCGACCGTCTTGGGAAAGCGGTCGATGACGGTAAGGTAGGCGCGGACGGGGCTGGGCGGTTGAGACCGGCCAAGCTCCCAGTCCTGCCAGGTGCGAGTGCTGAAACCAAAACGGTGGGCGAACTGAGATTGCGACAGGCCCGATTTTGCGCGAATCGCACGCACGTTCACCGGACCCGGAACATCGTACTCGTATGTGCGCAGAGAGATCTCACCGCGGACGTGCGCGGCGGATTCCTTCAATCCGTGGACCACGTCTCTGCCTACGCGGCTGAGTTGCTCCGGCGCGCGTTTACTTACCCGCTTGCTTCTTGACGGAGTTGTCACAAACCAACTATACGGGATGTCCGCATAGTTGTCAATTCAACCTGCGGATGCGGGGCGTCAACGCTTCGGCATCGGCTGGGCTCCACAAGACGGCGAGTTTCTGGGTGCAGCGTGTACGTCCTCTCCAAAACGCGGCGAGCCCCGGCAGGGGCGACAGAAACGTAGCCCAGTGCGTGAGCACTGGGAATCCGGCATCGAATCGCATAGCCCCGGAACGGGGCGAAAGAGAACGGCTGCATCAGCGAGTTTAGGCAGGCCGCTTTCTTTCGCCCCGTTCCGGGGCTGGACGACTTCACGTGCCGTTCCCAGCGCTCACGCGCTGGGCTATTCTCTTTCGCCCTGTCGGGCTGGACTTGCGCTCGCTCCTGCTCAACTCCTATGTCCCGCGCCCGCACCCTGTGTGCCCGATTGCCGCCCTATTTCGCCACCTTCGCTTCCAACTCCGCCCACCGCGCATACAGTTCCTCAACCACCCGCTGCGCCTCCTGCATTCGTTCGTAGGCTTCGGTGAGTCGTTTCGCATCCGCCCCGGCTTCTTGCATTTCGTTGTGCCATGCGGCTAACTCGCGTTCGGCTTCGAGTATCCTGGCTTCCATGCCGTCCCATTCGCGCTGTTCGAGATAGGCCAGCTTCTTCTTCGGGCCTTCTTCCGGTGCGGGCTGGCGCGGCTCCCGTGGCGACGGTCTCTGCGCGGGTGACTCGCTGCGCGACGACTCCCATTGCGAGTAATCGGCGAACGTTTCTCCGCCGGCTCCGTCGAGGGCGACCACGACGGTGGACACGCGGTCCAGCAGATAGCGGTCGTGACTGACTAACACGATGGCGCCGGGGAACTCGAGCAGGCTGTCTTCGAGCACTTCGAGCGTCGGAATGTCCAGGTCGTTCGTGGGCTCGTCGAGCAGCAGCACGTCGGCCGCCGCCAGCATCAGGCGCGCGATCATGGCGCGGGCGCGCTCGCCGCCGGAGAATCGCGACATCGGCATCTCCAGTTGTTCGTCGCGGAAGAGAAAGCGCTTGGCCCATCCCGCGACGTGGATGGGACGGTCGCGGTACATCACCGAATCGCCCTCCGGACACAACGTGCGGCGCAGGCTGAGCTCCGGGTCCAGGTAGGCATGACGGTCCTGCGCGAAGCTGACGATTTGCAGCTTGTCCGCGCGGCGGATGGAGCCTTCGTCGGGCTCAATCTCGCCTTCGAGAATCTTGAGCAGGGTGGTCTTCCCGCTGCCGTTCGCGCCCACCAGGCCGACACGCACGCCCGGCGAGAGAACCAGGTTCAAATCCAGAAACAGCCTGCGACGCCCAAGCGTCTTTCCAATGTCTTTGGCCTCGATCAGGCGCTTGGTTTTGCGGTCCGACGCGGTGAAATCAATCTGCGCGGTCGCCGTCCGGCTGCGCGCGGTGGCGTCTGCGAGTTCCTCGATCAGGCGGCCGGCCGAATCGATGCGCGCGCGCGACTTGCCGGTCCTGGCCTTCGGTCCGCGCCGCAACCACTCGACCTCACGCTTCACCTTGGTGGCGAGCGAATCCTGCCGCTTGGCTTGCGCTTCGAGGAACTCCGCCCGCCGCTCCAAGAACTCGCTGTAGTTCCCACTCACCTGGAACGCGCTCTGCGGATAGATCCGGTTCACCTCCATCATGTGCGTGGCGACGTTCTCGAGGAAGTACCGGTCGTGAGTGACCACCAGGCAGGCGTTGGCGGCCAGCAGCGCATTCTCCAGCCACAGGATGCCTTCCAGGTCGAGGTGATTGGTCGGCTCGTCGAGCAGCAGGACGTCCGGCCCGGTAATCAGCGCAGCCGCGATGGCGAGCCGCTTCCGCCAACCGCCCGAGAGCGCGGTGGCCGGGGTCGCCGCACTCTCGAAACCGGCGCGGCCGAGCATCGTCTCTTTGCGCGCCGTCTTCTCCTGTTCCTCCAGCGGCAGGTCCTTCAGCGCAGCCGTGAGGACGGAGCCCACCGTATCGCCGGGAGCGAACAGGGAATCCTGCGGGACATAGGCCAGCCTGGTTTGCTTGCGCAGCGCGCGCTCGCCCGAATCCGGCGCTTCGCGGCCGGCGAGAATCTCCAGCAGCGTGGTCTTGCCGCTGCCGTTGGGCCCGATCAGCCCGGTCCGCTCGCTCTCGGAAATGCCGACCGAGAGATTCTCAAACAGGGGCCGCGCGCCGAACGACTTGGCGAGGGCGGCGCCGCTCAGTAGAATTGCCATCTCTTTCCAGCATGGCATGGCAGCGCAGCGGCGCGCGGGCCTGCAGCAGGAGATTTGGCTGACAATGGATGGTATGGTAACAATTCGGTAATGTTGGGCGGGTAGGCTGATTTTAGCCGCGCCAAAGCGGCGAAAGGAGAGTCAGTCATGAGGTTCCGGCATCTTGCGGGAGCGGCGCTGGCGTTGGCCGCGCTCGCCCTGCCCGGCTCGACGCAGTCGGTTGCCCAGCAGTTGCAAGAGGGCGTCTACGCACAACAGGTGGTCGGGGATTTGGATGGCGCCATAAGGATCTACCGGCAGATCATTGCCTCCAACCCGGCGAAGCGGGTCTACGCCGCGCAGGCCCAAATGCACCTGGCGCAGGCGTTGCTTCAGAAGGGCGACCTGGCGGGAGCGGCGCAGGAGTTCACCACGCTCTCGGCGAACTACTCGGAATTCCGCGACGCGATCGCCAGCATGGCGGGCAACGTGGCGGGCGGAATGGCGGCCAACGTGGCGGGCAACGTGGCGGCCGGCGTGGCGGCCGGCTTGGCGGGCAGCATGACGCTGCCTGGTAACGCGATCGTGTTCTCGTTGGGAACGGCCATGCTGGCCGATGGGCAGCGCGACCGCTACATACACAAAGCTACCGGCGTGGAGCTCACCGCGCCGCAGGGCTGGCGGCTCGCTGGCGACAATTACTCTTCCGGCGGGGGCCAGATGGTGCTGTTTTCCAGTTCGAGTTTCGAGGCCGACCAACTGGCGGTCTGGCTGAAACCGCAGGATGCCCCTGCCGACATTCCTGCCGCCTTGCGCCGCGAGATGGAAAGAAAGGCGCAGGACCGCGCCGGCCTCACCGGCTGGAGGATTCGCCCGGAAAGCGTACAGATGCGGGAGGTGGGTGGGCAGCCGGCGTTGAGCGCGGTGGCGGACTACGACGAGTTAGGTCTGCGGTATACGGTTCGTTTCGCGGACGGGCAGAACATCACCGGGTTCGGGCTTTCCAAACCCGACAACACCGCCGAAAAGATGGTCGAGTACCTGACCTGGGTGCAGTCTCCAAAGGCGCACGTGTTCTTTTTTGGGCGCGCCAACGCTTCGGACTTGGCGGCCTTGCAATCGGGTCTCGATCAACTGATGGCTACGGCGGTGATTCCGTAAGGGACTGATGGCGAGCTTGCACTGGGACCGAAGCTCGTGGCTGCTCGCGCTGTTCCTGCTCGTGGGCGTGCTGGCGCCCTCGGGCTCCGTACTCTGGTTCATGAACGACGCGGCGCGTAGCCAGGCCGAATCGGCGAGCCAGAAGGTTGCCGAAGCCTATCGCGGGCAACTGGGAATGTTACGGGAGCGGGTGGACACGTGGTGGCGGGAGCGGGCATCTGCCTTGGACGGTTTGGCTGGCGCGGGCCCATCAGTGTTCCCGGCCTCGCTCGGGGCCTCTGGCGCGGATGCGCTGGTGTGGCTCGATGAGCGGGGATCGCCTGTCTATCCCTCGCTCCCGGGCGAGCCGGCGCCCGATCGAGCGCCGGACACCACGGCCTGGCGGGAAGCGGAATCGAGCGAACGCAGCGGGCGGCTGGCGGAAGCTGCGGCGCAGTGGGGGGAGATTGCCGACTCCGAGCGGGATGCCGACCGCGCCGCGCTCGCCGCGCAGGGCCAGATTCGTTGCCTGCTGCGAGCCGGCCAAACGGGTGGCGCGCTGGCGGCCATTGAGCACCGCTTCGCCGGAACAGCACCGCGGCGGGCCAGGGACCGCGAGGGGCGCCTGATCGCCGCCGACGAGCTGTTGCTCGCGCTGCACCTGCTGCCGCATCGCGACCCGCGTTTCGGCGCCTTCGCGGCGCGGCTGGCCGCCAAGCTGAACGACTACCAGGGACCCCCGATGCTTTCCGCCCAGCGGCTGTTTCTCGTGGGCGAATTGCGCAGACTGGCACCCGAGGCGGCCAGCTTCCCGACTTATCCCGCCGAGCTTCTGGCCGAACAGTTTCTGGAGGCGGACCGGGCGCAGCGGGGCGACCCGGTACTCGAATCGAGCGGCCTGCGCGACGTCTGGATGCTGACGTCGCCCAATCGCAGGCTCGTCGCTCTCTACCGGGGCGCGACCGTCGCGTCGCTCACCAACCGGGTGCTGGCAGGGCAGAGTACTTCGCGTGGCGCCCTGTTTACGGTGGCTCCTCCCGGTGCGCCGGCCGCGGGGGAGGCGGTTGCCGCAGGCCCGATGTTGCCCGGCTGGCAGATCTCGTTTGCGTTGCTCGATAGCCGGCTGGCCGACGCAGCTGCGCGCCGCCGCACGGCAGCGTATATCTGGTTGGGCAGCGCCGTGGTTGTCGGTCTGCTGCTGGTGGGACTCTTTGCCGGCCAGTATTTTCGCCGCCAGATGTGCCTCAACCGGCTGAAGACGGACCTGCTGGCGGCGGTCTCGCACGAGATCAAAACGCCGCTGGCTGCCATGCGGCTGCTGGTGGACACGCTGCTCGCCGACGAGCGCCCCGATGCGGTGAAGACGCGCGAATACCTGAAGCTGATCGCCGGCGAGAACCTCCGCCTGACGCGCCTGGTGGAGAACTTCCTCGCCTATTCGCGCATCGAACGCAACCGGCAGCGTTTCGAACCGGCCGAGACCAGCCCAGCGACCATTGTTGATGCCGCGCTCGCAGCTATGCGCGAACGCTTGCAGGCGCCTAGCTGCCACCTGGAGGTCGAGATGGCGCCCGGCCTTCCGCCGCTTTATGCCGACCGCGACGCACTGACCACCGTGCTGCTGAACCTTCTGGACAACGCCTGCAAGTACACACCCACCGAGAAGCGGATTCGCTTGCGCGCCTACTGGGAACACGGGCGCGTGGCCTTCGCAGTCGAGGACAACGGAATCGGCATCGCAGCGCGCGAACAAAGGCGCATCTTCCGGCGCTTCTACCAGGTGGACCGTCGGCTGGCGCGCGAAACGGGCGGATGCGGGCTGGGGCTTAGCATCGTCGAATTCATCGTCCGCGCGCATGGCGGCGAGGTGACGGTGGAGAGCCGGCTGGGAGCGGGCAGCACCTTTCGCGTGTGGCTCCCCTGCCCCGCAATGGCGAAGGAGACTGCGACGTGAGCCAGCGGATTCTGATTATCGAAGACGAGCCCGCACTCTTGCGCGGCCTGAAGGACACCTTTCAATCCCTCGGCTACGACGTGCTGGTGGCGCAGGACGGCCAAGCGGGCCTGGAGGCGGCGCTGGGCCGCAACCCGGACCTGATTCTGCTCGATATCATGCTGCCGCGCGTGAACGGGTACGAGATCTGCCGCGCGGTGCGCGAGCGCCGCCTGGAAATGCCCATACTGATGCTCACGGCCAAGGGTCAGGAAGAGGACATCGTGCTTGGATTAAACCTGGGCGCCGACGACTACATCGCCAAACCATTCCGCCGCGCCGAGCTGATCGCCCGCGTTGGTGCATTCCTGCGGCGAACGCGAACCCCAAAAGCCACCAGCGCGCGGTTCGGCGAGTTCGAGCTGAACCTGGCCGCGCACAAACTGTTCCGCGACGGCAAGGAGGTGGAGCTGACGGCCAAGGAATTCCGCCTGCTCGAGTACTTCGTGTCGCGGCGCGGGTGTGCGCTGACGCGCGACGACATATTGAACGCGGTGTGGGGCAATTCCGTGATGGTGACACCGCGCAGCATCGACCGCTGCGTAGCCACGCTGCGGTCGAAGATCGAACCAGACTCGCGCAGCCCGTCGCACATTCAGACCATTCGCGACGTCGGCTACCGCTTCGAAGGGCCGTAGCAGGCCGTTCCCTACTTCAGCAGCGCGTTCCACCGAGCTTTGAGGCGCGCGAAGAAGCCCCGGGGGGGGGAGGGCGCGGCCGGTGAGGCGGGGGTGGCGGCGGCCACGCCGGATGGCGGCGTGTAGGCCGGCGGCGTCACTGGGCACGCGCTGTCCGATAACGGGCGTACCCTGCCACCCAACAGCGCATACCCACGGCGCACCCGCTGGCCCGCGCGGTTCACCATGCAGATCGAAAAGCCCGGATCGGTCCGGCCACCGACACCCGCCGGCTCGGCGAGCACGGGCAGGTAGCCTTCCAGGTTCCGTTCCACGTGGCTGGTCTCGTAACGGTGATGGCGGAAGCTATAGACGAACACGCGAAAGCTGTCGAAGTCGTAATCGTGAATGCCGCTGCCCACGGTGGTCCACAGCCAGATGTCTTTCCGCTCGTCGTGATCGGTCAGTTGGCCGAGCGAAAAATAGGAGACGATGCGATGCCCCTCGGCGTACTGGGCTACTTCGTCCGGGATGGCCATTGCGACGAATCGAGTCAACACCCAGCCAGCCTGCCCTGTGGAAACGCGCACCAGACTCCAGTATTCGAGCGCTGGCGCGGGCCGTTCGGCCGGCTCCGCGGGTTCGGGCGCCGGCTCATCCGAGTCCCTGCCGGAAAGCTCCAGCCAATCGGCCGGCGGTGTCGGCGGCTTCGGCATGGGAGGCGGCGGAAGCTTGCCCTTGGGCTCTGCCTTCTTGCTGGGCGGCTTCTTCGCCGCCGGCGCGACCAGCGGCGCACGCGGCAACTCGGTCCGTGGCAGGGGAATCGTGGCCAATACATCGAACTTCTCGCCGGCGCGGATCTGCAGGAAACTCGGCGCGGCGCGCGAAGGCTGCGTATGCGCGTTCAGCTCGCTGTAACCGGAGGCCTTCCCTTGCGACGCCATTTCGGCGGCGCGTCCGGCGAGTTCCTTCAGGCTAGCCATATCCGCAGCCGCCAGCAATTGGCGCTCTTCGGTCCATCCTTCCGTCCCGCCCGGCGTGCGCACGCGCATCAGCATGCGCCGCCGCGCCAGAATCTCCAGCCGCTCCCCGTGTTTCACCGTAGCCACTACGGCAGATTGCAGTGAAATGTCGCTGTGGATCTTGAGCGTGGCCGGCCCCACGAAAGCCTGCCCAATGGATGGCTCATGCACCGGCGAGCCGGAACGGCAACTGGCCAACACCAGCAGCGCTGCTACGAGAATCGCGCCATGAATCGACCGGAATCGCACCTATCGTGATTCTAGTGCAGCCGGCCGCGGCGTTTCATCTGCCGCACGACGGGCAAGAGAATGAACCGAATTGCGCTCGCCGTTTGCCACCCACACAATTGTTGCGGCATCGGCGTACCTACCGATCGGCCTCGTCCAGGAAACCAGTGGCAATGCGGATCACCAGATCGGCTTTGCAGTCGAGGACGACGTGCCCGCAGCCCGGAATGAAAGCAAGTTGGCCTTTCGGCAGCAGATGGTAGATGTCGACCAGGTGATCGATGCGGATGTTGTAATCGCGGTCTCCGGACATAATCAGCGTGGGAGCCTGTATCGCACGGATTTCTTCCTGCTTCACCAGGACCGGCGTGCGGTACATCCTGTCCAGTTCCCGGATCAGTGGCTCCCACAGTTCGGGTCTGGCCATGATCTTCTTTCGACTCGCCACTAGGTCCGGGACCTGCCGTTGCATGAGTTCGGGTGTGAGGGGCTCGGCTTCGAGCCACGGCAGTGAGTGCCCGTACGTGCCAATGGCTCCGCCGATGGCGATCACGCGGTGTATTAACTCCGGATGCGCGGAAGCCAGGATATAGGATGTGATCGCGCCTTCACTGAAGCCGAGCACGTCAACCTTCTCGCCATTCGGGAGGATGTTCTTGATGACCGTCGCGGCGTCCTGAGCGAACTGGCTATGAGAGAGAGGAACGGTACCGCGCTCCGAGCGCCCATACCCGCGAGTGGCGATGGCGATGACGGTGCGCTGTTTGCTCATCGCGCCGATCAACTCACCGAACTCGTCAATATACCCGTACTCGCCGCCGTGCAACAGGACGAGGGGCCGGCCTGCGTTTCCGTAGCGTTCGTAGTAGATCCTCGCGTCGGGCGTTTGCACAAAGTGGCCCGCCGTGGCGTCAGCCCCGTACTGCGGCCCACTCTCGTTTTCCCTGGAGGTGCCGGGACCCAGCCCCTTCGCTCCGTTTCCTTCCGCGGCTGCACCGGAAATCGCCGCGATGAGAGATGCCAGGATGCCTGCAAGAAATGGCGCTCGCACTTATACCCGTCCTTTCTCCACTCATCTTCGCATGGTCTTGCGAGGATTTCGGAGTCACAAAGCTGAGACGCTTGCCGGTTGACACATGCTGGTTGACAGCGGTTGCAGGGAACCGGGAAGGGCGCTACGATGTCCTGCGACAACCGGCGCGTGGCGAAGGAAGATCCAGGAAACCTGGGGCCTCCGGTTTGTCGAGGCCAGTTAAGAGTGGCTTCCCGCTCGACGGCTGATGGCGATCCGGGCGTAAGAGCAAGGAGATAACGGCATGCAATTCGGGATTCACTCGCTATTGTTCCGGGAGACGTTTCTGGAGAAGGACTTGCCCTTGCTCGACAAGTGCAAGCGGCTCGGGTTCGACGCCGTCGAGATCATTCCCTTCGACCCCGATGGTTTTCCGGCAGCGAAGGTGAAAGCTACCGCCGCCGATCTCGGCCTCACGATCAACACCGGTTACGGCATGCCGGGCCAGTACAACATCATCTCGCCCGATCCCGCGATCCGGCGCGATGGCATCGAGTTCGCCAAGCGGCTCATCGATCTGAGCAACGAAGCCGGAGCGAAGATCCTGACCGGTTTGATCCATTGCGGCTGGGGGTACCTGACGGGCAAGATGCCGACCGCCGACGAGTGGCAGTGGGGCGTGGAGGGAATGCGGGAGATCGCCGGGTACGCGCAACAGACCTCCAAGTTGCCGTTGGGAGTCGAGGCGTGCAATCGCTTTGAAACCCATTTCATCAACACAGCCGCGGATGCGGTCCGGTTTGTGCGGGACATCGGCCTCTCCAACGTGAAGGTCCACCTCGATACATTCCATATGATCCGCGAGGAGAACGACATCCCGGCCGCGGTGCGGGCCGCCGGCAGCTACGTCGGCTACGTACACGCCTGCGAGAACCAGCGCGGCATACCGGGAACCGGCATGGTCCCATGGGTTCCCTTCTTCGAGGCGCTGAAACAGATCGGCTACGACGGCTGCGTGACCATCGAGTCGTTCGACCCCGGTCTCGAGAGCGTGGTCAAGCTGTGCTGCATCTGGCGAAGGCTGGCCGATTCCCCCGAGCAGCTTGCCACCGAGGGGCTCAAGTTCGTCAAGAGCGTTTACAAGCAGGTGTACTTGCGGGAGGCTGTGCCGGCCAATTGAGCCTGAACTCCCGTCGCGCCGGAAGCGACGGGTCGCGATCAGAAGATGAAAGCGAGGCCGCCGCGCACGCTGCGCGGGTTGTCTACCAGCAACAGTTGGCCGCTCGAGGTATTGATCCCCAGATAACCTTGCGCCAAGAGGTTGCGCAACTCGGCGGTCGCCTCGACGCGTTTCCCCAAGCCGGGGATCGGCTGCCGCACGAACACATTCAACCCCGGCAACGACCGCAGCGGCTGCATGCTATACGGGTTGTCCGCCATCACCCAGCGCGCGTCGCCGAGCGCGATCTGGTAGCTGCCGATCAGGTGGGTGCCGCTGTGCGGCACCGTCATGGCAAGCCGCGCGGTGACGGCCTGGCGGCGCCCGGCGTGAATCATCGACCGCAATTCATCCGGGCTGTTGCTGACCAGTTCCTCGTGCCAGGCGGTGAGGGCGCCGTCGTTTCCGTACGACACAGTGGCGCTCCCGTGTTCTCCCAGATTCTGCGTAATCGCGGCATCCAATCCCGACATCTGGAAATTCCCGGCGTTGAATACCGAACTGTTCGAGAACAGGTCGGGAACCACGTTGCCGCTCATGAAGAACCCCGCCGGCATCACCATCGCCAAGGCGGCGTCGTCGAGCGAATCGCGGTAAGCCGACAGCCGGACCGCGCGCGATCCCATCTTTCGCCCCAGCGCAACTTCAAATTCCTCGCCTCGCTGCAGCCGCGTGCGGCCGTTCGAGAGCGATAGGCGCGGGAACATTCCCAGCGTGTTCAAGTCCTGACGTAAATCCGAGTCATCCGCACTCGTATCCCCAATCTCGGGCCGGGCGTTGCCGGAGGAGTACGCCAACTCCAGATCCGTAGCATGGTCTATCGCCCACGCCAAGCGCGCATACGGACTCAAATACGTCAGATGGTCGAGAAACGATACCATGTCCACCTGACTGCCGTACTGCACCGACACGTTGTCGGCAACCTGCGTGCGGTTGTCCACGCTGGCCGTGACGGTGCGCAAGATGGGCACTCCCGTATCCGTGCCCGCCAGCACCGGCCCCAGGCGTTCGGGCAGGTACAACTGCCGCATGGTGAAGGAAGCCACCGGCTTGCCGCCGGCGAGTTCGCGGCTGTAGCTGGTACGAAACGCCGCCACCGGTACGCCGGTCTGCGAGCCATATCCGAAATTACCGCTCATCTGCAGCAGGCTGTTGCCGTATAGCGAGGTTGCCAGCGCAAATGCCGTTCCCAGATCCGCCTCACTGGCCGCGTTAGCCACCATCTGGCCGTCGCCGGCGGAGAAGCGAAGAATTCCACGCGTGTCGGTCAGCAACGTCACCGGCGGCGCGCTGCCGCTCCCAACCGGTTCCTCCTGGAAGTGCATCACCGGGCGCGCGTCGGCAGCGCTGCGCAACACCCACTTCCAATCGTCCGCGATGAGGCTGCCGTTTTCCAGGTTCGGATAGTCCAACTGGATGGAACTGAAAAGCGTATTCAAGCTGACATGCAATCGGCTGAGCCGTCCGGACTCGACCGCAATGTCGCGGCGGATGGCCGGCACGAAACTGGCCAGCGTCACGCGCAACGAATACAGCGATGGAAAAAGGCCCAAGACATGGAACTGGCCGTTCTGATCGCTCAGGACCTTGCCGACCTGCCGGTCCTGGCGGTTGTAGACGGTGATCGTGGCGCCCATCTGCGGCATGCCGCGCGAATCGTTCACCACGCCGGCAATCGCGCCGGAGAGCTTGACTGTCTCGACGCCCTCCGCGGCGCCAGGCGCAAGCAGGCACAACAGCCCCGCCAGCATCCAAGCCGCCGTGTTATGCGCCTTGCTCGTCACCATCGCGACGCTCGTCGGGCCCTTGACGGACAGGAACCCGAATCCTAGGTTACCGTAAACTTGGCCGAAGGTGTGAGGGTCTGGTTACGGTTCCTGTCAACTATTTTCATCTGCAACGTGTATTGCCCGGGAAGCAGACTCCGAAGCGGAAGGAACTTTTCGATCGTCATCTGGGCAGACGAGGCGTCGGGAATCTCGCTGAAGTCCTGCTTCACGTCGAAAATCCTCTCATTGGAACCGGAGCGCACCAGCTCGTACTCCACCGTTCCGACCGGCTTGTGGGTGTCCTGGTCTGCCCCCAAGTTATAGACCTTGAAATAGATACCCATCTTCTCGTCGTGCTTGAAGACATCGCCCATGCGCGGCCGGACTTTCGAATCGCCGATAATGAACTGCCCGGCGCCGATGCTCTTCATGGGCACCTTCTCGATCACATCCGCCAACATCACGCTGCTCACACTGGCCTTGTCCGGGTCCAGGCGGGGCACGGTGATGGCCGCCTCAAAGTTGTTCATGTTCCCAGCGGTAATGTCCTTGGACACCACGTTCAGCCGGTACGTCCCCGGCGCCAACGGCAGCGCCTTCTGATAAATCGATTTCTGCGCCTGATACGCTTGCAGCATCTGCGGCGGGGCATCCACTGCAATCGTGTCTTCGAAGGTCGATACGATGCGGCGTGTCATGGTAGTGATCCGGCCAAAAACGTTCACCGTGGCCCGCTGCAAGCCCTCCACGGACTTGTACTGCAAATCTTTGTTGTCAAACTGCACGGTGACGTAAGTCAGCACGGAGGCATCTGTCACCGGGAAGAAATCCGTGCGCACCTTGCACGGCAATATGTTGTAGCTGATCTTGGAATAGACTTGGGCCTCGAGGTCGGGGAACTTGACTTTCGGGGGGCTGGATAGCTTGGCGAACTGGTCCAGGCGGGTGAACTCGTTCATGCTCTCCGGCTGCATGCCGCCGAATGCCGATGCATTGTGCGTGCCATCGGTGTTCATGAAGCGCTGGTTCTTGCTGCTCATTCCCATCTGTTCCATGATCGTGAGACCGGCGCCGGGTACGTACAACAAGGCGTCCTTCTCCGAAGCGTCCATGGTCATGTGGAACTCGCCCGACATGGTGGGATCCACAAATTCGATCATCACATTGTTGCCGATCCCGTCGATATACCGGTAGCGCCAATCCTGGAACGGATAGGTGGAAGTTTCGCCGCCGCCTTCTTCGGGGGACCGATTATAGGACCCACCCGACGAGTGGTCGTCGATTTCATCCGGCGGCCCGTAGACGATGTAGATGCGCCCGCGATCCGTCTTCCACCCCGGAACTCCCGAAGCGAAATGTTCGTTGGCGTACGCGATCCGCCGGTAATGCTCTTCCTTGAACTCGTTCTCGATCGTGTCCGGCGTCGGATCGCGCCGCAGCCAGAAACTCTCGATGAACTGTTCGCGTTCTTCGTCGGTCTGCAGGCGCTTGAATGCGGCCCGCTCTTCATCCGTGATGATGTAGGTTACGTCTTCGTTCAGCCACTTGCGGTAGGGCGATTCCAGCTCACGCTTGAGCTGCGCTTCCTTCTTCTTCTTCTGCTTCTCGGTCAGCGGCTTGGAGACGGTCTCCTGGAGCGTCTGGGCCTTGTCTCTGTCTTTTTGGGAATCCTTGGAGTCCTGGGAATCGGTCTGCTGGCCCGCCGCAATCAGACAGACCAGAATCGAAATCGAAATGCAAACGATGGAAAGGCGTATTCGGTCCATGCGACACCCGCACCGGGACAGGAGTAATCTGAGCTCGCTCTCATTGTAGAACCGCTATCCCAGGCGGGTCAATCCCGTGAAACCGGAGCACACCTGTGCGCGTGGCGCAAGCCTTCGGCCTGCGAACCGTGTCTCCAGACTTGGTGAATCCCTACACCCGGCCGGGCTAGCCCGGGCCGATCTTTCACGCCAAACACATTGGCAGGTCGGGGACCTGCCTCACATCAATCTGCCAAGCCCACTGCCAGGTGCGGCGTGCCCCTCGCGTTCTGATCGTCCGCATCGCTGCCAATCGATTCCTGGCAGTCGACGCAATAACGCGCCCACGGCAATGCCTTGAGGCGCTTGGCCGGAATCGGCTCCTCGCAACCCAGGCAAGTGCCATAGTCGCCCGAGTTCAGGCGGTCCAGCGCTTCTTCGATCATTCGGAGTTGCAGGTAGTCGAGCCGGTTCAGGCTCAGCGACACGAACTCGTCGTGGGTGATCTGCGCCTGGTCTTCTTCCGCCACGCGGCCCATTTTCGCCAATGTATCGAACTTGATGCCGAGTCCAGCCATCACATCCCGCCGCTTCTTCAGCAGCATCTCCCGGTAATCCCCGTTACCGGCCGCCACCCGTTGTTTCATCGCTCCCTCCCCGGCGGCGAGTCGAGCTCGCCACAACAATTCATAAGGTCAAGGCAAAGTAACAGAATTCTCGACAGAAAATCAACCAACGACTTGGTTAGTACCAGCTAGGTCGCTTTTGGACAGCGGGACTCCGCTCTCCAAAGTTGGCGTCAGCCGGGCTATTTGCCCGGTTTGCCACCCAGCGGGTACTCGGGCGGCAGGTTCAGCGCAAGGCCGCTCAGGATCTGCCGCTCGGTTGGGGAGTACCGGGCCGCGAATTCGTCGCTATCCAGCCTCGCCGAGCGCTCCTCGGGCGGCATCCGGTGCAGCCGCAGCAGTTCCTGCCCGACTGGCACGCGGCGCTCGTCGGGCAACTGATTGAATGCCTGAAACTGGT
>Ga0074045_10003269_pt1 | contig 14608 bp, 9 predicted proteins | sample BogForMeECP23OM2_FD_94442 | JGI IMG/M metagenome (GOLD analysis project Ga0074045, IMG submission 94442) | Bog forest soil microbial communities from Calvert Island, British Columbia, Canada - Bog Forest MetaG ECP23OM2 | ecosystem: Environmental > Terrestrial > Soil > Wetlands ... | reverse complement strand
GCTTTGCAGGCGCGGGGAAGAATCCTCTCGACATTGTCGTAGAAACCACCCCCGGTGATGTGAGCCATCCCATGGACCCGGTATTTGCGCAGAAGATGCAGAACGGGTTCGACATAGATGTTGGTGGGTTCGAGAAGTTCCTCGGCGACGGTCCGGTTCAGTTCCGAAACGAAGCTGTCGGGTTTTAGGCCCAGTTTGTCGAAGATGATGCGCCTCGCAAGGCTGTACCCGTTTGAATGCAAGCCGCTCGATCCCAGCCCGATAATCCGATGCCCAACCCGGATGGTCGAGCCGTCTATGATGTCAGAGTTGTCAACAAGGCCAACTGCGAAACCGGCCATGTCGTATTCATTTTCTTCGTAAAAATCGGGCATTTCTGCCGTTTCCCCTCCGATAAGGGAACAGCCCGCCTTTCTGCATCCAGCAGCGATCCCGGCAACAAGCTGTTCGACCAGACCGAGGTCTATGCGTCCCAGGGCAAGGTAGTCCAGGAAAAAAAGAGGCCTCGCACCCTGAACCACGATGTCGTTGACACACATGGCCACCAGGTCTATTCCGACCGTATCGTGCGTGTGCGTCATGAATGCGATTTTAAGCTTTGTCCCCACTCCATCGGTGGAAGAAACCAGCACTGGGTTTTTCACATCCTGGAGATTCAGGGAAAATAACCCTCCAAAACCGCCAATATCGGTGATGACTCCGCTGTGGTAGGTGGAACGAACTATCGGCCTGATTCGCCGGACAAGTTCGTTTGCCTTGTCGAGGTCAACTCCAGCTTCCCTGTACAGATCGCCAGGCATGAGAATACGAACCCTTTCGAACAGTTGGAATACAATTTTCCGGCTCTGTCCATCTACAGCCCTGTCGCTTCGACAGATCAGGCCGGAAACAATATACGTCAATGGGACTTTCCAGTAAACTATGTACTTTATCATGCGCTCGGCTCTTTATAATTGATTTCCTCAGGGATTTATTCCCTCCTGGGATTATCCATCATCGGAATCGGTCAACATTGCCAAAACCCGAACTCCTGTGTTAAATGAGACCCAACGCCCGAGGTTAGCATGTCCCTACTGAAGAAAGTCTGCATTGCGGTTTCCGGATTCTTTCTGATCCTTTCCTGTCTTACGGCGGTTACGGCAATCCTGGGTTTTTTTCATTTCTGGCTCTTTTTGCACCTGCCCGCAAAACCTTTTTCCGAGAAGAGGCAGTTTTTAATTCCCAAAACAAGCGCCTATGGAGTCGCCAGGCTCCTTGAATCCGAGGGGGTCATCAGGGATGCGCGCGAGTTTTATCTACTGGGCTGGTTGAAGAATTCCCTTCACCGCATGCGGGCAGGCGAATACGCCTTTTCGACGCTTTACACCCCGGAACAGGTCCTCGACCAGATCGTAAATGGAAGGGTGGTGATCCATACTGTTACCCTGCCTGAAGGCTCCACCTTGTGGGACGTGGCGAGGATTCTTCAACAAAAAGGACTTGCGCAGGAGAGTGAAATCATCGAGGTTGCCGGCAGCGCCGAATTTGCCAGGTCGCTCCGAGTTGAGGCAAACGGCCTGGAAGGTTATCTTTTCCCTGACACCTATCAATTCACAAAACCTGTATCGAGCGCTTCCATCGCAGAGAAAATGGTCCGGCGGTTCTGGCAAAGGTTGCCCAAGGAGTGGCCGGACCGGGTGAAAGAACTCAGGCTGTCTCTGCATGAGATCATCATTCTGGCTTCCATCATAGAAAAGGAGGCTGTGGTCGATTTCGAGCGGCCGCGCATTGCCGCGGTCTTCTACAACCGGCTAAAAATCAATATGCCGCTTCAGAGCGACCCAACGGCGGTTTACGACATCCCGGGCTTTTCAGGACCGGTTACCGCCGCGCATCTGACGAGGCAAAGTCCCTATAACACTTACCGCATCAAGGGGCTGCCGCCCGGACCGATTTGCAGCCCTGGGGCGGAATCCATCAAAGCGGCGCTCAATCCTGAAAAGGGAGCCCCGTACCTCTATTTTGTAAGCAATAATGATGGTACTCACCACTTTTCGGTTACCCCCGAGGAGCACCGGGATGCTGTTTCACACTATTACGAGCTGAAAAAAAAGACGCTGGGAGACAAAAGTCCCACAAATGGCGACTCGCTGGAAACGTCGCCCCGGAATAGCCGGGCCGGGGCCGAACCCCACCGGCAAACCGATGGAGTTAATACCAACAGCCCTTAAATCCGAAAGGTTGAACTGGATAAAATGAGCTCGGTTGCCAGCCTCGTATTTGCCGCAGGAAGAGGGACCCGCATGAAGGGCTATTCCGGCAACAAGACACTGCTGCCGCTGATTCCGGCAAAATCCTGCTATCAGGGCGCCCGTCCCCTTATCAGGGAAGTCCTTGATAACCTTCCTGCGGGTCCCAAGGGAATCGTAGTCAATTACCACGCAGAAGAGGTGCGCCGTGTCACCGAAGGCCAGGGGATATCTTTTGTTTACCAGCCGGTTACGAACGGCACAGGCGGAGCCCTCCTTGCGGCGCGCTCCTTTCTCAACTCCGCCGATGCGGACCGTGTGATAATTACAATGGGGGATGTCCCCCTCATCCGGTCGGCTACTTATTACGGACTTCTTGACCTGCTGGGGCGCTGTGAGCTGGCGCTCCTGGCATTCGAATGCAAGGACAGGGGACAATACGGCATGATCGAGATGGAAGGCGAACGGGTAACCAGGATTGTGGAATGGAAATACTGGAAGGATTTTCCTTTAGAAATGCAGAGCAGTCTCAGGTACTGCAACGCCGGAGTCTATGCCGCCTGGAAGACCACTCTGCTCAGGTACCTGGACCGGATGGAAAAGAGGCCGCACGATGTCAGAAAACAGCAGAACGGAGAGTGGTTTACCTTAAGGGAGTACTTCCTCACGGACTTAGCTGAAATGATGAATGAGGATGGCTTGCTGGTGGGAATGACGCCTGCGCCCGAAGAAGAGGTGACAGGGGTGGACACGCCTGAGTCGCTGGAGGTAGTGCAAAAGCTATACTCAAGGCTCCAGGGTTGAGAGTGAATTAAGAAGTTCTTCCATATTATCCTATAACGATCCTGTCTCATGCGGTGCTACGCAATATGAAAAAAGCATACGTACACGGGTACAATTCTCGAGAAAGCATTCGGCTTCAGGACCAGGCCTCGACCTTGGCCGACCTGCTGCATTCGGACTCATCTTTTCCGGCCGGGAGCCGGGTTCTGGAAGCCGGATGTGGAGTTGGGTCGCAAACGTCAATGCTTGCCCGAAACAGTAAAGGCGCTGAAATAATAGCAATCGATGTGTCCGAAGCATCTCTGGCCGAAGCTCAAAAGAAGCTGGATTCAGAGGGGATCACCAATGTGACCTTTAAGCAGGGCGACATCTTTAAGCTGCCTTTTGAAACGGCATCCTTCGACCACGTTTTTGTCTGCTTCGTGCTCGAACATCTCGCAAATCCGGTCGAGGCGTTGAAATGTCTGAAAAAGATTATAAAACCCGGTGGAACGATCACCGTTATCGAAGGGGATCACGGCTCAGTTTATTTCCATCCTGAGAGCCATGACGCTCGCAGGGCCATAAACTCCCAGATCGCTCTTCAGGCCCAGGCGGGCGGCAATGCGCTGATCGGACGCGAGCTTTATCCCCTGCTGACAAAAGCCGGTTTCCGGAACTGCCGTGTCTCACCTCGCATGGTATATGTCGACTCCAGCAAGCCTCATTTCGTTGAAGGCTTTACCAAAAACACCTTCACCGCAATGATCGAGGGCGTACGGGAAAAAGCAGTGGCAGCGGGGCTCATGGATCGGAAATCCTTCGACAAAGGAATAGGCGACCTGCACAGGACGACAGAACCTGACGGCGTCTTTTGCTACACTTTTTTCAAAGCCCTTGCCGAGGCATAAGGGCCTAAACCAAAGCTTTGCCTGGCCCACCCCGCGGAGCGTGGAGATTGGCCTACTGAGATGGACCTAACAAAGTCCAGCTCAGTAGCAAAGAACGGCATGTCGCAGTTTACCATAATTAGATGCAGAACGACCATGGGGGGTGGGGTCTATCATTTGCGGTGGGCTGCTGCGGAGCGCCTTTTCATGGTTTACGGTATGCCATGTTGATCTGATTAGCCCTGACCGGGCCGTGTCCTATTTTTTGCGCCCCAGCATATACGGCGAGTTCGGCCCCCATCGGGGCGATGCTTGCAGCCTGTTCTGAACAATATCGAGCCGCATCATCTCAACAGAGTCTTTCCAGGGGCGGTTGAAACTCATTGAACAACCGGACGACATCGTATACACTGACCTGAGAGTTCAGTTTTCGCACGATACCTGTCTTTCGTACTCAGCGGATCAATCTTTCGATCCGATTTCGCTTATCAGGAAAGGATCAGGCTGAAATGCAGGACAAAGCGGCTAACAAGCTCGAATCTCTTGACGACCTCTATTCCACATGCCCAACTGGTGAGGTTTTCCCAATTCCAAAGCAATCCGACCACCAAGCCGAGTTTGCGCGGATCAGCAAAATTGTCGTGGAGCAGCGGAGCTTAGGCCGCGAGATCGTAGTGGTGATGGGTGTTGGGTTCGTGGGCGCTGTAATGGCCGGGGTCGTTGCAGATTCAGTGCATAAGGTGACGGGGGCGCCATGCAAGTTTGTGATCGGAATGCAGCGGCCCTCAACCAGATCTTTCTGGAAGATTCAATATCTCAATCGGGGAATCGCTCCTGTTGAGGCCGAAGATCCCGAAGTGGAGCTGCTTATCCATCGGTGCGTCAGGGAGAAAAAGACACTCATCGCGACGTATACCTATGAGGCACTTTCACTGGCCGACGTTGTGGTGGTTGACGTGCAATGCGATTATCAGAAAGAGACGCTTGGAAACGTTCGCCAGGGCCGCGCCGATATTGCAGCTCTGGAGGATTGCTTAAAGATAATCGGTGAGAAGATTCACCCCGAATGCATGGTCCTGATTGAAACCACTGTGCCGCCCGGCACCACCCAGTATGTTGCATACCCCATAATCAAGAAGGCTTTCCAAAGTCGCGGCATCGGAGCCGAGCCGTTGCTGGCCCATTCCTTCGAGCGGGTTATGCCGGGTAAAAATTACGTGTCTTCTATTCGGGACTTCTGGAGAGTATGCAGCGGCGTCAACGAGGCATCCAGGCAAAGGGTGCAGACCTTTTTGGCCGACGTTTTAAATGTGGAAGAATATCCACTGACTGTGTTGGAAACGCCTATTGAGAGCGAAACCTGCAAAGTGGTCGAGAATTCCTATCGTGCCACGATTCTGGCTTTCCTTCATGAATGGAGCGTTTTTGCGGAGCGAAACGGCGTGGACCTGATAAAGGTCATAGAAGCTATAAAGGTTCGGCCGACGCATTCAAACATCATATTTCCAGGACCTGGAATAGGAGGCTACTGTCTGCCAAAGGACGGAGGACTGGGGATATGGGCTTACCAGACCCTTCTTGGGTTCGAAGACGATATCTTCAAGATAACGCCCCAGGCTATCGACATAAACGACACAAGAGCTCTTCATGTCGCCCGCCTTGTCCGTGATGCTCTTCGAAATATGGGCAAGATCGTCGCTGCCTGCAAAATCGCCATCTTCGGCGCATCCTACAGGGAAGACGTCGGGGACACCCGCTACAGCGGTTCGGAAATGCTTGTTCGAAAGCTTGCCGAAATGGGGGCGGATATTTCTGTCCACGATCCCTATGTCAAGCACTGGTGGGAATTTGAGAAACAGGATACATACCCCGCCCCCGGCCATTCATGGTCGAGGTTTTTCCGAAACCAGGAAAATCTGAAGGACCTCTCTATCAGCAAAGGAATGACGGAAGCCGTTCGCGGGGCAGATGCCGTGGTGTTTGCCGTGCGGCACGAACATTACCTGCGCCTTTCAGCCGACGATTTATTGGAGATGACCGGGAAGCCGGTTGCAGTGATAGATTGCTTTGGGATTTTCACAGATAGCGAAATAAGGCGCTATTTTGAGCTGGGATGCGAAGTAAAGGGCCTGGGGCGAGGAAATGTCAAGCGGATCAAGGACGCAGTAAGGTCTGCCCAACAAAAAGGACAGGGTCTTTTTCATTAATCTAAGTTGCGTTCAAATAGTTGGATTCAGCCCAACAACTTAAGCAGATACTGTCCGTATGCGTTCTTCATCAAAGGTTCGGCCAGCCTTCGCAACAGAGTCTCATCAATATACCCCATGCGGTAAGCTATTTCCTCCACACAGGCGATCTTGAGACCCTGTCGTTTTTCGATCGTCTCCACGAAAGTGCATGCTTCCAGCAGGGATTCGTGCGTACCGGTATCGAGCCAGGCAAATCCCCTGCCCAGCAGCTCCACCTCAAGCTCGCCCATTTTCAGGTAAGCGTTGATGACATCCGCTATCTCCAGCTCTCCGCGCGCCGAAGGCTTAAGGCCCGAAGCTATTTCGACCACCCTGTTATCAAAGAAATAAAGCCCCGGGACAGCGTAGCTGGACTTGGGCTTTATCGGTTTTTCCTCAATGCCGAGCACTTTGCCCGATTTATCGAACTCGACTACCCCGTATCGTTCCGGGTCCCGCACATAATACCCGAACACAAGCCCGCCGGATTCAAATCCGGCAGCGCGCCGGACGATTTCCTGAAACCCGTGCCCATAAAAGACATTGTCCCCGAGTATTAGGCAAACCTTGCCCGCGCCGATGAATTCCCTGCCGAGGATGAAGGCATGGGCAAGACCTGCCGGGTAATCCTGCCGGATGTATGAAAAGCGCAGCCCCCATTGAGATCCGTCTTCAAGCAGCGCCTTGAACTTTGGCAGGTCCTCGGGGGTGGAGATGATCAGAACGTCCCGGATCCCGGCAAGCATCAGGACCGAGAGCGGATAGTAAATCATCGGTTTGTCGTAAATCGGAAGAAGCTGCTTGCTGATCACCTTGGTTATCGGGTAGAGGCGGGTCCCCGATCCCCCGGCAAGAATGATCCCTTTCAAACCGCCTGCCGATTCCATTTCGATCCCCCGAGCTATCACGCTTGCCTCGGCGCCCTTTGTGGTGAATCCTCGTTCTTGCCGGCCCCGTATTGCCTTAACATCCACTCCCGGTAGGCCCCGGTTTTTATTGAATGGACCCACTCGGGATTATCCAGGTACCACTGAATCGTTTTCCTCATGCCCGACTCAAGGGTCTCTTTCGCACGCCAGCCCAACTCGGCGCTTATCCTGGAGCAGTCGATGGCATAGCGCCGGTCGTGTCCGGGGCGGTCCTTTACGAATGTAATCAGGCTGCAATGCGGGACATGCTTGGACGTGGGAATCATCTCATCCAGAAGAGCGCACAGTACATTTACGATTTCAAGGTTCGTTTTTTCGCAGCATCCGCCGATATTGTATGTCTCCCCGGGCCTACCCTTTTCGAGTACTGCATGCAGCGCCTCGCAGTGGTCATCGACGTAGAGCCAGTCACGCACGTTGAGCCCGTCACCGTATATCGGCAGAGGCTTTCCTTCGATCGCATTGAGGACTATGAGCGGCGCAAGCTTTTCCGGAAACTGCCGAGGACCGTAATTGTTCGAACAATTCGTAATGAATGTGGGGACCCCAAAGGTATGAAAATATGCCCGCACCAGGTGATCGCTTGCAGCCTTGCTGGCTGAATAGGGACTGTTGGGAGCATAGGGGCTTTTTTCGGTGAACGCGGGCGCCTGCGGCCCCAGGGAACCGTAGACTTCATCGGTCGAGACGTGAAGAAAGCGAAAATGCTCGCGGCGCTCTGCCGGAAGCCTTTTCCAGTACTCCCTCGACTCCTCCAGGAGCTGATAGGTCCCGATGATATTGGTTTGGATGAAGCTCTCCGGGCTGTCAATCGACCTGTCGACGTGGGATTCGGCAGCAAAATTTACTACGGCATACGGTTGGTATCCTTTGAGGAGTTTTCCTACGAGTTCCCGGTCGCGTATGTCTCCTTGTATGAAAATGTGATCGGGGTCACCGTTGAACTGTTCCAGATTCAAAAGGTTCCCGGCATAAGTGAGGATATCGAGATTGATAATACGGTTATTCCGCAGCCTTTCACAAGAAACGAAATTACTTCCGATGAATCCTGCACCACCAGTAACGAGTATTGTTTTATTCATGTGAAACTCACCGTAAAATCCGCAGAGACGCGGAAATAGGAGTTAAGCTCGATACCATATTTATAAGAACCGAAAAATTGATTTATTTCTACCACAAAAAGCATGAGGTCACCAAGCAGTTACAGAGCCTGCCCCCTTAACGGTGGGCAGCAGGAATTCCATCGTCGTGTTCTTCGCTATCTTCGTGCCTGGCCGTCCGGCTAACAGTTCCCCCTGTCAGGTCTGCAGAGGACTTTCAGCTCCAAGCAGGTGCGCCCTGCCGGGCGCACCGCCAAATCAAATGCAGCGCCACTTAAACCGACCCTTCCTTAATGGAGTGGTCCGGGAAGTCACCGCTCGATACGGTATCTGGGGCCTCCTCCAAAATCAACTAAAGTATGAATTTCTCCATCTCCAGCCAACCAGCCCGGCCAAACCGGAACCGAGGAGCAGCAAGGTGGAGGGTTCGGCAACGTTTATCTGTGCATACATGACGTTGTTGGCGCAGTTCGGCTCCCAACCAATCGTGATCTCACCGGAGGAAAGGCTTAAGCCACCACCGGTCAACCCAGTGAAGTCAAAGGAGGGTGAAGTGCCCCAACCAGAAAAAACTACCGAGCCAATATCACCGGTCAGTGACCCTCCCCAGGCAACGGGATGGTTGTCCCTAATGTAAAAACCGGTCCAGCCGCCAGAATTGTCTGTACCGGAAAGAGTATAGCCTGGGTTGGAGCTAGAGTTTCCAATAGGAATATTCATTTTATAGATATTGTAAGAACCAGCGGGTACTGCTTCATCCTGCGCGCCCGGAACGATCCAGGTACTGCTAGTTGTAAGATCGACAATATAGTTCCAAACGGTCTTGGCGCCGGAACCAGTCCCGATAAACAGGTCGCCTGGCTGGATATTGCAATCCCACGCAGGAGGAGCGGTCGGATTCACTACGGTAAAGCCGAGATTGGTGAGTTTTCCAGAATTGACCGTGGCCATGCCGCTCGTGATATCAGGGTCGCCAATAACGGCAATGTTGTTAATATCACCGTATCCAGTAGGTGGGGATCCCCATCCGGGCCAGTAATAGCTGCTGCTGACGAAAGAGTATTTCGTTGCATTGGCAGCACCAGCGGCAGCCAGGAAGCAGGCCAAAAGAGCAATTGAAAATCCAAGTTTTTTCTTTATCATATTATCTTCTCCTCGTTAGGATCTCGCATCACAAAGATCTGCCGATCCTTGAAAGCTCAACTCATGTTTCATGCCGGACTCAAAATTTACTGGTAATTGCTTTAATTTTCGCCAACTTAACTGCACTTTCCTTTGAGTGCCTTCTGAATGGGGAATCTGCGCAACGAATTTGTAAACAAGACCGGCAAAGCAAACGCCGAGCAACGGCAGTTGTCATAAAAGACCCCGTAATGACTGCCACTTCCTGTCTTATAGAGACTGTAAGGAATCTTTACGGATTTAGCATTCTGATTTTAACCACCTGATTCTCCGTATAAAATTCATGGATCGCACTGTAAATTGCCAAGGTCACAGCAGTCTGCCCTTGAGCGAGAAACAGGTTTGACAACGCAAAACTGGCGCCGATAAGCGACCTGGCATTAAAAATTAAAGTCAGCCACCCATATTTGCCTCAGCAACCACAAGTCGATTGGGTCTTACCATCCCCGTGCATGCCTCCCGGGCATACAAGGAATATGAGAAATCTAGCTAAAGTAAAAAAGCTTAACAAGGGGGATTCAGGGTGGGAGGGATTAGGTAGTACAGATACCCAAATGGGCTGTTTATAATAATTAACTCAGTGGATTGGAGATGATAATCCCTATTGAGTTGTTGACCGGAACAACAGGGCTTTTTTCCATTTTTTTGTTCGCTTTTGAACCGGCACTTCGATCCGAACCTCACTTGGGTTCTTTTTCATAGTCGCCGGTTCCCTATGCGGGCTCCTTCCGTTGGACTTTCGAATACCGGCTTTCTTATATCCTTGGATCGCCGGTATTTCTTCTGGCTCTTGCAAACCGTTTCACCAGGCGCCCCTGGAAGTAAAAATAGATACACGGGGAAGGCATGGGAAGCTTTCACAGGCCCCTCGAAACCGCGAATGCCATTTTTCAGCAATCAGTATCGGGATTCTTTACATTCGGGTTACGGGCAAAAAGCATTGGCTCGTGTGAGGCTTATTTTAAGGGTTGGCGGCTGATAAAAACAAATCTCCAGTTTATCTCTTTATCCCCAGTTTATCCATCAGCTCATATAATGTTGGGCGGCTGATCCCAAGGTCGGCGGCTGATTGGGTCAGATTGAAATTGTTTTCCGTGAGGACCAGGAGGACCAGTTCACGATCCGTTTTTTCACGGGCCTCCCTCAGAGACATTCTTCCCAGTTCTTCAGGTTCTTCGAGCTCCAGGTCTTCACTGGCGATTTTGGATGATTGCGCCATAATGACGGCACGCCTGATCCGGTTTTCCAGCTCTCTCACGTTCCCGGGGAATTTATGGTTAACGAGCGCCGTGAGAGCTTTCTTGGTGAAGCCGAGGATTTTCTTCTTATTTTCCTCCGCGTATTTGCGCACAAAACTCATCGCCAACAGGGCAATATCGCCTTCCCTGTCACGAAGAGGCGGGATTTGTATCCTCACCACACCCAATCGGTAATAGAGGTCCTCTCTAAAGTTGCCGTCGCGGATTGCCTGATCGATATCCCTGTTGGTTGCAGCGATCACCCTGGTGTTTATCGCAATTTCCTTTCTTCCCCCGATGTGCTCGATCGTGTGCTCCTGGAGAAAGCGGAGCAGCTTCACCTGGAGCGATGCGGGCAAATCCCCGATCTCGTCCAGAAACAGAGTGCCTCCATCGGCCATTTCGATTCGGCCCTTCCTTTGCGTGTGAGCACCTGTGTATGCCCCCTTCTCGTAGCCGAACAACTCGCTTTCGAGCAGGGTCTCGGGGATGGCGGCACAATTGATTGCAACGAAAGGTCCGGCATTTCTCAAGCTTCTCCCGTGAAGGGCCCTGGCAACCAGTTCCTTCCCGGTGCCGTTTTCGCCGAGGATCAAAATCGGCGCCTCGGTTGCAGCCACCCTCTCGATAGCCGCAAAAACCTGCTGCATCTGAGGGCTTGTGCCTATCAGCTCATCAAATGAATCCTGAGGCCGGGCCGCCTGGAGCTTTCGATGTTCGCTTTCAAGTTGATGGACCCGCAGGGCACGCCGCAGAATTACGCTTACCTCCTCGACCTGGACCGGCTTACAGAAAAAATCATAGGCCCCCTGTCCGATCGCAGTGAGGGCGTTTTGCTTCTCGCCCTGGCCGGAAATGATAATCACCTTTGCGAAGGGGTCCTCCTCCAAAAGCGAAGCCAGGGTGAGGAAACCCTCCTCGACTCCACGCGCGGCGGGAGGAAGCCCCAGGTCGAGCGTCACCAGCGGGGGCCTCTCGCGCCGGAATATCTCAACTGCTTCCTGCCTGTTGCAGGCAAGCAAAATCTCGAACTCCTGGGCAAAAGCCCATTTCATCGCCAACTGAATGCTCTCGTCATCATCGACAATAAGGAGCTTGTGTTTATCCATCTGCCCGCCCCTGGCCTTAAGAGTGTGCCTTGCAACCAAAAAACAATACCGGGGTCAAAACCACTGCAAGAGGGCATATTACAGGATTATCGGGGTCTTGTAAAAAAAAACCGGCCTCGCCCTTCGATACCTCAGGGCGAACGGGGTTAAGAGGGCAGGACTCTGAGCGGGGTCTGGCGGGATTAAGTTGCGGGCCGGCTGAACTGGAGGATGTTACGCCAGGTTGCATTTGGCGGGGCCTCGAATTCTTTTAACCCCGGGCCGCGCCGGGTGGGGGCAATGGAATGTTTCCCCGGCACCAGTCTCCTGGCTCCGCCGGGCCCACAATACAAAAATGGCAGAGCCACTTGAACTGACCCTGCCATTTGAGGCCGCTGTAATTTTGCGGGCTGCGATTTAAGCCTTTTTAAATCTCCTGAAAGCGCACAATCCGAGCAGACCAGAGCCGAGGAGCAGCAGCGATGCCGGTTCGGGAACTCCGTGAAAGTCCGTAATGTCTGAACTGTCAACCAGATAAGGGAATCCACCCCCGATGCCGCTAACAGTACCGCTAAACATCCACCCAGTGGTCGGGAGCCCTAAATCAGCCATTAGGTATGGATCTTTCGTATCCCATCCGGTAAAGTAGATAGTTTCGGTGTTATCATAATGGCTAACTGTAAAAGTCAAGATCGTACCTGACAACAAGGTGTCCGTAGAGGGGATACCTAAAGTAGGCACGCCACCAACGATGCTAAAAGCCCCTGTACTTGTGTTGAAGCTTAACGAGGCATAGCTACCGCTAGCTGTACCAGTCAACGGGAACAAATTGGCTGAAAAAGATGGTGTAATAGTAATCAAAAGATCATCGATCGCAATACCTGATCCTGAATAGTTACCACCACCTAAGTAGGTAATGGTTCCCTCGGCCCCGGCGGTCCCAGTGCCAAAATCCAAATAAGCGTCTGCAAATGCACTCCCGGCCAATAATACTCCGAACGCTAAAATCACCAAACTGAATAGAATTTTCTTCAATTTCATCGTTTTCTCCTTTACCCCCCTGGCTATTCGGGTTTCGTTACCCAAGGTCAATTATTACTCTGCCACATCTTCAGTTTGCTTGTCGGACGAAATACAATACAAGAGGTATGCCAAATTCCTTTCGCATTAAAAAATTCGGTCCTCATATTTTCTAATATGCCGTTATTACAAGTAATTTTGTTTTGGTGATTACGCTCCTTACCCAAGTTCAAGCCTCTCGTACCCAGGCCACTAGTTTGAAAGTGTAAATAATTCCGACACGAAAAAGTGATAAAACCGGGCATTTTAGGAAAAAAGCTGGATAAGTTGGCGTAATTTAACGAAATTGTCTCATATGCAAAGTTGTAAAGTTTACCGACGTAGAGAACGATGCGAAGACGGCTAACGGAATGGGACGCCCGCAAATTCATCGGAAGATTCCTGGTAGGTAAGCGTAAACCAAAGCAATTTCGGTCTTTGCAAAAAGTGTAAAATATTATTACGGAAAAGGGAGTGATTCGAAAAATCACTCCCTTTTCCGTCAGGGAATTTATCCGAGACAGGCTCCACGGGGGGCCGAATGAGAGTATCAAATCGGGCCGGATCAAGTTGACGAAACCAATATATCTCATCTTTTCCGGGGCGATGCCTTTTCCGCCTTTGACGGATGCCGAACTGTAAAGTATCCCTACACCTGTTTTTCCGGAAATGCTCCATTGCCCCGGTCTATTTTTGAATCCCGTCCTGAGATCAATAGGTTAATCAGGGATTTAGGAATTTAGGAATTTAGGAATTAATTCCTGAATCCCTTAATTCGGAATTCTTCAATTCGTTTTGTGCCTCTGCGGTGGACTTGAGCGGATCGTGGCGAACGCTCACGAAGCAACGGGCAAAATCACCCGAAAGGTGCTCCCGCTCCCCTCCACGCTCTGGACTTCTATCGTGCCCCCGTGGGCCTCGACTATTTTCCTGCTCTGGTATAGCCCGATACCCGATCCGCCGTTCTTGGTCGTTCTGAAGGGACGAAAGAGATCTTTTTTCATGAATTCACTCGACATCCCACAGCCAGTGTCGATGACGGATAAAACCAGTTTATCCTTATCCCGGCGGGTTTCAATACGGGTTTCTCCATTGCAGGCCGACGACTCATCGGCGTTAAGCACCAGGTTGAGTATTACCGTTTGCATCTGTTCAGGATCGAGCAAGGTTCTGGGGAGAGTGCCAAGATTGGTCACAACCACACAATTCAGGTTCAAATTGGACAGCGTGGCGGCAACAATTTCGTTCAGATCGCAGTCGCATTTCCTTATTTCGAATTTCTGGTTGAGGACCGATAGCTGTCCGCACATCTTCTGGATTTTTTCCCTGCTGTTCGAAATCATCTTCAGGGCATCGGTTCGAAATTCCGGATTATCATAATGGACAGGGAAGTTTTGCAGGGTGAGAGACAAGGTGGAAGCGATATTTTTCAGATCGTGCATGAAAAAAGCGGACAGTGACTGGAAAGCCTGCATTTCCCTGGCGCGTCCGAGACTCTCGAACAGCTTTTGGTTCAGGATCAGAGCGGCAGCCTGGTCGGCAAAGGTTTTAAGCAGGTCGAATTCTTCGATGGAAAACGGCGGTCCGGCAGGCGTATTTATGGTTATAATCCCCATGAATTCCCCTCCCGCGGCAAGAGGAACGCAATACCGGATTTTCGCTGCCTCCAAAAAGCTGCTCAGCGGTTGGGAAAAAAGCTCCCATCCAGGGCTTTCCATGTCTACGGGCTCTTGCTGCCCTCGCATTCTTTCCGCCAGCACAGCCGCTTCGTCATCGGCGGACTCACCGCCTGCCTGCCCTGCAGAAAGAGCAGTCGAGGCGGTAAGGACCGGCCTGCGCAGGTCTTCGTCAACCAGCCAGATGCTCACGGCGGACGTCAGGAAAGTTTCGGAAAGGGTTTTGGC
>Ga0074045_10003268_pt1 | contig 14609 bp, 11 predicted proteins | sample BogForMeECP23OM2_FD_94442 | JGI IMG/M metagenome (GOLD analysis project Ga0074045, IMG submission 94442) | Bog forest soil microbial communities from Calvert Island, British Columbia, Canada - Bog Forest MetaG ECP23OM2 | ecosystem: Environmental > Terrestrial > Soil > Wetlands ... | reverse complement strand
GGTCGATTCGATCGAATTCAAGCTATACAAGGACAACGTGAAGTCACGGATCAGTCGTCCGGCCGGCGCCAAGAGCGCCAACGTCAATGGCGCGCACATCAACGGCGCCCGTCCCGCATCGCGCCGGGTAGCGAAAGGTGCGGGCGTCAGCGCGAAGCCCTAGCAGGAGTCAGCCATGAGCATAATCAGTCGGATGCGTGAAGATGTGCGGGCGATCTTCCAGCATGATCCCGCTGCCCGCAGTACCATGGAAGTTGTCCTTGCCTATCCCGGTTTGCACGCTATCTGGATGCATCGGGTGGCCCACTGGTTGTGGAAACACGATCTCCTGCTGATCGCGCGCCTGACCAGCGAACTGTCGCGCTTTATCACCGGTATCGAGATCCATCCGGGGGCCACGATTGGCCGCCGCTTCTTTATCGACCACGGTATGGTTGTCGTAATCGGCGAGACCACCGAGATCGGCGACGACGTCCTTATCTATCAGGGCGTCACGCTGGGCGGAACGAGTCTCAAGAAAGAGAAGCGTCATCCGACGATTGAAGACAAGGTGATGGTCAGTGCGGGAGCTTCGGTGATCGGCCCGGTGCGGATCGGGCGCGGGAGCAAAATCGGCGCGGGCGCCGTGGTGGTCTCCTCGTCGCCGCCGAACTCCACGATCGTGGGAATCCCCGGCAAGATAATCGAAGGCGAAACCACGACCAAGCAGGATATCGCGTCGCAGGACCATGCGCGGCTGCCCGATCCGGTGGCGAAGGCGATGACCGCGCTGGCCGATAAGCTGAATCAGCTTAATGTCCGTCTTGATGAGATCATAGAGCGGCAGAATTGCCTCGAAGACAAGCTGCTCCCGGTCGAGCACCATACCAACGGCGTCGTCGCGAAGAGCGACAACGGGGGTCCAACCGCCTGAGCCTTAGCGCGTCGCCACATGGCCGAGTGTTTCATTCAGGGCACTTGAGACGATTGCGGATCAGCCGGCGCGCTTTCGCGGCTTCGGCGGGAGCGGCATTTTGAGGAATTGATAGCTTCCCGGGGTTGCCTCATCGACGTTGGCCATTATCTACGGGCCATAATTTTTTATCAAACAGGATGCGTAACGCGGTGACTCTTCGCGTAGGCCACAATCTCCTTGATGTGCTCCGGCTGAACTTCAAACTGTTCCGCAATTTCAGCGACGCTCACGCCATAGTCGAAGTTATCGACAATCTCGCTACCCACTGTGGGCAAATGTGTTGGCGGGCCAAGGACAATACGCGGCGGCCTTTCATGGACCTGCTGGCGAAGATCGCGATGCTGCCGTCGCCGGCCGGATAAAGTGAGCGCGAAGCGTAGCAAATTTTGATGACGATGCCGCCGATGCAAGGAGAGGTGTCGCCCGAATCGACGGAGAAAAACAGCCTCTTCAGCGGTCGGGAACCCGCCAGACGCGGAACAGGCCTCTTCCCGCATTACTGGGAACACTACTGACCAAAGTCAGCTAAATCCTTGCAAAGGAAAACCGTTTGAGCTACGCAACGAGTTGGAATTGGAAAGTCAAAACGGAAATCCGGACTAAACACGAATTCCGATTATGGATGACAAGAAAAGCTTCATAGATAGCTACGGGACCATCCTTCATACCTTATGTGTGGCGCTAGTGACCTGGGGAGTCCTCGGCGCAGCAATCTGCGCATCATACTATTATCCGACAGAACAATCACAGCAGATCCGAATATTCCCGATTAGCTTTGACACTGCCACATGGCTTATATCGCTACTTTTTCCCTTGACTAGTACGTTCTATCTATTGTTCGATCTAAGACTCCGGAAGAACCAGATAGAAGATGCTGCTGACCGTGGACAAGTGCAATTTGTCTACTATCCGCGCAACATAACTCGTATGCGCGACTTCTCACGCTTGCTACGCCAAAGATTTCGTGAGACGTGTCAGCCGTGGAAATTAGCAGCTTTCTCAACGATAGCCGGTGCGATTGCCTTTGTGGGCATTGTTCTCGTCTTTTATAACGCATTCAAACCTGTTGAAATACAAGGTTTTGCGGAGTTGCAGATGCAAGGGTTTGCAACCTTCGGTCAATATTATGGCGAGATCGACCAAAGTCGACTAAGTATCTTTACCGCCTTCGCTGGTTCGTTAGCGGGTGCGTTAGTATATATTTTCAACAAGTTTCGGACTTTTGACATTTATCCGTCTACATACTTGCAGTCTAGTATAGGATTCATCGTCGGTTCGCTCGGCGCAATTTTCGTGGGAAGCATTTATCCAAGCGCTCCGCTGGACTTTCTATGTTTCGCCATCGGATTCTTAACTGCAATAAATGTCGCATCTCTAAGTAGTTTGTTACGCCGACAGGTGGCAAAAACAACCGGCGTCACGTTGCCTGAGGATACAGAGGGAGATCTTAACTCTATTGTCGACAATGCCGGTGCCATAGAATCGCTTCACAACATAGCCATATATTCCGTTGCTGATTTAGTTAAAGCCGATCCTCTGACAATTTACCTTAGCCTTCCGACTCCGATCGGAGTGATCAATGGCTGGTTCAATGAAGGCCTTCTTCTTTATTATTTCGGGAAGGCAGCAAAGGACAAAGAAGAGACGGAGTTGATGGCAGTATTACGGAGTGTCGGCGTCAGACGGTTCACGCAGCTAATCGGCTTGGCCATAGAGACGTGGCCAGGTCTTGGGAATGGCATTACCTGTATCAAATGGAAGCAGAAGATTCCTTTAATAGATTCCGCGGAACTTGAGACGGTCTTGCGCGAGCAAGCGCGCTGCATCGTTGAGAGTCGTGTGCATAACAGGCTCCTCGGGATTCTTTCAGATCCATATAGAGAGGCTGTGTTTCTCATTTCTCCTGTGTGAATGTGGCCTGCCCTTGGTGCCTAGTCAAAAGCTAAACCCCGACGTAATACTGATGGAGCCCTGTCGCTGCTAAAATTCCATTGGATCCCGAGGCAAGTCCTCCGAGGATCGTGGCTACGTCGATGCGAGTTCCCGCGATGCAGGCCTTTCCAAAGCGGATTTTCGCGTCCATCGAAATGCCCGGGAACACTCCCATGCTTAAGCCTTCCATGATTGAAGCCTACCACAGATCCGCAGCTATCGCGTTCCCGTTGGCGCGTAGATCGCCGGCGTTAGAGCCAACCACCGGCGTTGTGGTGGAACACCGTCGTGCTGCAAGCGCCGAATTTCCAATAGCGTCGTCGGCAAGGACAACGGGGGTCCAACCCGCCTGAGCCGGCGCGTCGCTTACTCGACGCGCGGCGATTATTCGGTTTCGACGTTCGAGGGGGGCGGCGCCTTGAGCTGACCCTGCTCGCGTCCCTGCTCGATCCAGTTTTCGACTTCGCGCCGCTCGCGCAGCAGAAAATTGTTGATCGCCTTGCGCAAGCCCTCGTGCGCGACGAAATGCATGCTGCGCGTCAGGGCGGGATTGAAGCCGCGCAGCCATTTGTATTCGCCGCCGGCGCCGGGTTCGAAGCGCTGCACGCCCTGCGCGATACAATGTTCGATCGCGGCGTAATAGCAAACATTGAAATGCAGATACCGCAGCTCCTCGAAGGAGCCCCAGTAGCGGCCATAGAAGACGCCGGACTTTTGCAGGTTGATAGTGCCCGCGATCAGCTCGTCGCCGCGCCAGGCCCCGACGAAACAGAGATGACGCTTGAAGTTGTCGCGGATTAGATCGAAAAAATCGCGGGTCAGGTACTGGCGGCCCCAGTAAAGCTTCTTGATCGTCGATTGGTAGATTTTGTACAGCGCGCCGAACATCGCGTCGGGAATCTCGGCGTCGACCAACGCGCGGACCTCGACGCCCTGTTCGCGCAAGGCCGCCCGCTCATGGCGGACCGCGTAGCGCCGCTTGCTCTTGAGCTGATTCAGATAATCGTCAAAGCTGTCGAAGCCCGCGTTGACCCAGTGATACTGGTAGCCGAGCCGCTCGAGGAAGCCGACCCGCCGCAATTCGGTGGCTTCGTCCTCCGCGCAGAAATTGACGTGGACCGACGAAATGTCATTGTCGGCGCAAAGCTTGACGAGGGTTTCGCCGATCGCCCGCACCATCGTTGGACGGTCGACGCCGGGGGCGACCAGGAAGCGGCGCCCGGTATGCGGGGTGAAGGGAACGCCAACCATCAGCTTGGGAAAATAACGAATGCCGGCGCGCTCGGCGGCGTCCGCCCAGCCGTGATCGAAGACGAACTCGCCCATGCTGTGGCTTTTCAGATAGAGCGGACAGGCCGCGACGATACGGCGCTCGGGTCCGGCCCGCACGACCATATGGTAAGGTGCCCAGCCGGTCTTGCGCACGGCGCTCTTTGACTCCTCCATCGCATGCAGCCAGTCCCAATCGAGGAACGGCGAGTCGTCCGGCGCCAGCAGCGCATTCCAGTCCTCGCGCGTGATCGCGCCAAGCCGCTCGACAATCGTAATCGCGAGTTCGCCTGCGGGATGGTTGGTGGAGGCCATCTTCTTCACATTATCCTGACAAGCCGCTGCGAAACTCCGCGCGGCCTGCGCCCTCTCTCTTATCTCCCCCTGGTCAGGGGGAGAAGATTGCGGAAGGAAGCCATCTTTTCCGCAAGGTGTCGAGCTAACGTGGGTCTTCGTTTCACCATGGTTCCCGACACCCTGTTGAGGGAGCTTAGCGGCTGGCGCGTTGCCGTCAAAGTCTGGTTGAAAGCGAATGCCTCGGCTCTGGTATTCTGCTAGAGTTAATGGCTCAGTGGAACGGAAAACCGGCAGAAGGTGGAACTGATGTCGACGCTGGAAATCATGGCGCGCAGTCGCGATCGCACGGGCGGCGACGACGAGCGCAACGGCGATACCATCATCGAGCGGCGCACCAAGGAACAGACCAAGACCAAAAAGCCCGCGCTCTACAAGTGTATCCTGCTCAACGATGACTACACGCCGATGGAGTTCGTGGTCGAAATCCTCAAGCACGTCTTCCACAAGGATCAGGCCGAAGCCACCCGGATCATGCTGCATGTGCATCAGAACGGAATGGGTGTCGCCGGGATTTATCCTTTCGAGATTGCCGACACCAAGGTGCGCACGGTTGACGAGCTGGCGCGTGAAAGCCAGCTTCCGCTCAAGTGCGTGATGGAAAAGGCGTAGGCACACCCGGACGCTGGCGGCGCGGGGGCTGAATCATAATTAGAATCAGGTTATGGCCGGACCCGGAGTGATGATAAGCCGCGAACTGCAAGTTACCCTGCAGCTCGCGATGACCGAGGCGCAGAATCGTCGTCACGAGTACGTCTGTCTGGAGCATCTGCTGTTCGCGATGCTACATGACGTGACGACCAGCAACGTGCTGGAGAATTGTGGCGCCGATCTGGAGACGTTGCGCAAACAGCTGCGCAAGTATCTCGACGAGGAAGTCGAGCGGCTGCCCAAGGGCGAGCGGGTTCAACCCCATTACGCGAACGGTGTGCAGCGCGCCCTGCAACGTGCCGCGGCGCACGCCCAGTCGGCGCAGCGCGAGGAGATCACCGGCTCGCAGGTCCTGGTTGCGCTCTTCCAGGAGGTCGAATCACACGCTGTCGCGATCCTGCAGGAGCAGGGAGTCACCCGGTTCGACGTGATCAATTTCATCTCGCACGGGGTGTCGAAGACCGGCGCCGATCATGAGCGCGAGATCCGCGGCGCCGGCGAGCACGACCACGACAAGGACGAGAATGCGGACGCGGAGGGCGACAGCGAAGGCGAAGAGGGTGGGGCGCCCAAGTTGTCGCCGGCCAAGGCGCTCAAGACCTACGCGATCAACCTCGCCGAGCGGGCGGCCAAAGGATCAATCGACCCGCTGATTGGCCGCAAGAACGAGGTCGAGCGGGCGATCCATATTCTGCTGCGCCGGCGCAAGAATAATCCGGTTTTCGTCGGCGAGGCGGGGGTCGGCAAAACCGCGTTGGCCGAGGGGCTCGCGCTCGCGATCCACGACGGCAAGGTGCCGGCCGCGCTCAAGGATGTGCAGATTTTCGCGCTCGATATGGGTGCGCTGCTGGCGGGCACGCGTTTCCGCGGCGACTTCGAGCAGCGCCTCAAGGCGGTCATCAAGGCCGCGACCGGCAATCGCCGAATTGTGCTCTTTATCGATGAAATCCACACAATTGTGGGCGCGGGATCAGCGTCGGGATCGACCATGGACGCGTCCAATCTGCTCAAACCGGCGCTGGCCTCGGGCGAGTTGCGCTGTATCGGGTCGACGACTTATCAGGAATACAAGCGGTCGTTCGATCGCGACAAGGCGCTGGCGCGGCGCTTCCAGCGCATCGACGTCGCCGAGCCGACGTCGGACGAGGCGATTCAGATACTCAACGGACTCAAGGGCTACTACGAGAAGCATCATAATGTCCGCTATACGGCCTCTTCGATTCGGGCGGCCGTCGAGCTGTCGGCCCGCTACATCAACGATCGCTTTTTGCCGGACAAGGCGATCGACGTGATGGACGAGGCGGGTGTCGCCGGCCATCTGCGCGCCAAAGGCGCTGACCCGGTGACGGTCGGCGCGCGCGACGCCGAACGCACCGTGGCGCGGATGGCGAAGATCCCCGAGCGCTCCGTCTCCTCCTCGGACCGGTCGCGGCTACAGGACCTCGAACCCGACCTCAAGCAGGTGGTCTTTGGGCAGGATTCCGCGATTGAGGCGGTCTGCCGCGCAATCAAGCTCGCGCGTTCCGGGCTGGCTCATCCCGATCGGCCGGTCGGCGCCTTCCTGTTCGCCGGACCGACGGGCGTCGGCAAGACCGAAGTTGCCCGTCAGCTCGCCAAAGTTATGGGCGTCGAGTTTTTGCGCTTCGACATGTCGGAATACATGGAGCGGCACACGGTATCGCGGCTGATTGGCGCGCCCCCCGGCTACGTCGGTTTCGATCAGGGCGGTTTGCTCACTGATGCGGTTAACAAAACGCCGCACTGCGTGTTGCTGCTCGACGAAATCGAAAAGGCCCATCCCGATCTTTTCAATATCCTGCTCCAGGTGATGGATCACGCGACCCTGACCGATAACAACGGGCGCAAAGCCGATTTCCGCAACGTGATTATCGTGATGACCACCAACGCGGGGGCGCAGGAACTGGCGCGGACCATGATTGGTTTCGGCGCGGGTGTGACGACGGGGTCGCCGAAGGCGGTGATTGATCGAATGTTTTCGCCGGAGTTCCGCAACCGGCTTTCGGCGATCATCGAGTTCGCGCCGCTGAGCCCGGTGGTTATCGAGCGAGTGGTCGAGAAGTTCCTCGGCGAGCTGCAGGAGCGTCTGAACGTAAATAAAGTAACACTTGAAGTTTTGCCGGGAGCGAAAAAATGGCTCGGCGAGCACGGCTACGACCATCGTTTCGGTGCCCGGCCACTGGGGCGGCTGATCGAAAACGAGATTGCCCGGGTGCTGGCCGACGACGTCTTGTTCGGCAAGCTCACGAAGGGCGGCCGGGTCGTCGTTGATCTCGCGGACGGCAAGCTCACGTTTAGCTACCCCGACGAAGCCGCCGCCGCACCAGCACAACCTGAAGCTTGACACTGCGAGATGATGAGAGCGCGGCTGTCTGCGGGCAACTAGCCTAATGCCGGATGACGGTGTCGTGCAGGCAGTGGGCGTCGTCGGTATCCGGATAATCGATCGTGTAGTGCAGGCCGCGTGATTCCTTGCGCACCATCGCCGAGCGGACGATGAGTTCACCGACGGCGACCAGGTTGCGCAGTTCGATCAGATCGGAATCGATGCGATGATCCCAATAATAGCCGTGGATTTCCTCGTCGAGCATCCGGATCCGGCGCAGGGCCCGCTCGAGGCGCAGGTCGCTGCGCACGATTCCCACGTAATTCCACATCAACCGGCGGATTTCTTCCCAGCTCTGGGTGATCAGCACGCGCTGCTCGCTCTCGATCGCATTGCCCGGATTCCACTCGGGAAATTCGGGCGGCACCCTGCGATCCTGGCGCATCATGGCTTTGGCCGCCGCCGCCCCCCGCCGGCCCATCACCGCCGCTTCGAGCAGCGAGTTCGAAGCGAGCCGATTCGCGCCGTGCAGACCCGTCATGGCGACTTCGCCGGCCGCGTACAGCCGCGGAATCGCCGAGCGCGCTTCGAGATCGGTCATCACGCCGCCGCACATATAGTGCGCCGCGGGAACGACCGGGATTGGCGCGGCGGTGAGGTCGAAGCCATAAACCAGGCAACGCCGGTAGATATTGGGGAACCGCTCGCGGATATAGCCGGCCGGCCGATGGCTGATGTCGAGGATAACGCTGTCGAGCCCGAGCCGCTTCATCTCGGAATCGATCGCCCGGGCGACAACGTCGCGCGGCGCCAGTTCGGCGTCGGGATGATAGCGCTTCATGAAAGGTGTGCCGTCGGGCAGTCGCAGAATGGCGCCTTCACCGCGGAGCGCTTCCGAGATCAGAAAGGACTTGGCGGCGGGATGGTACAGGCAGGTCGGATGGAACTGATAGAACTCCATGTTGGCGATGGGTGCGCCCGCCCGATAAGCCATCGCAACGCCGTCGCCTGAGGCGATATCCGGATTAGTGGTGTAGAGGTAGACTTTGCCCGCGCCGCCGGTTGCCAGCAGGGTCGCGCGCGCGAGTACCCGGCGGACGGCCATGGTGGTTTTATCGAGCGCATAAGCGCCCCAGCAGGCGCCGCGCTTGCGTCCACCATCTTTTTCGACCAGCAGGTCAATCGCGACGTGGTTCTCGAGCACGCGGATATTGGATCGGGAGCGCGCGACTTCCCACAGCGCCCGCATGATCTCGCGGCCGGTCAGGTCCTGGGCGTGGAGCACGCGGCGATGAGAATGACCGCCCTCGCGGCCGAGATCGTATTCATCCTCGCCGCCCTCTTCGACCCGGGTAAAGCGGGTGCCGAATTCGATTAGCTCGCGGACTACCGCGGGACCGTCACGCACGATGGCTTCGACGGCGCCACGATTGCAAAGACCGGCTCCCGCCCGCAGCGTATCGTCGACATGCGATTCGAAGGAGTCGTCGATGCTCCAGACACTCGCAATTCCGCCCTGCGCATAGGCGGTGTTAGCCTCGTCGCTGGCAGCCTTGGTGAGCACGGTGACGGAACCCGTCTCCGCGGCCTTGAGCGCAAAGAGCAGGCCGGCGATTCCGCCACCAATCACCAGATAGTCGCTGCTCAGGGCATTCATCGGGTCAATCAACGAGCCTCCCGCGACGCGAAGCGGCCCGTGATTCGACCACGCTATTTTACGGCTGCGTTAACAGTCAAGCTCGCGGGGCACGGATGGCGGGGGATGACCGCGCGGCGGCGGCTCTGCGCGAGCGCCGCGCGGGTCGGCGCGGGTTACCGACCTATAACTCTCGCACTCCGCGGCGTTGTCGAGGTCGGATCGGCAAAAGGCAATTTCACCACCGGCCGATCATTTCTGCGCTCGACCAGATAGCCGCGCTCCCTGATAGGTTGCCACCAGGCGCGATTCTCGAGATACCATTTGACGGTCTTGAACAGACCCGAGTCGAAGCTTTGGGACGGCGACCACCTGAATTCGTCGCGAATCTTGGTCGTGTCCATCGCGTAGCGAAAGTCCTGCCCCGGGCGGTCGCGGACGAACCTGATGAGCGAACGCCGAGGTTCTCGCGCCGGTGGAAGCAACTCGTCGACGATGTCACAGATCGAGCCCACTACCTCGAGATTGGTTCGTTCCGCGTTTCCCCCGATATTATAGGTTTCACCGGCCCGGCCTTCGCTGCAAACTTTCAGGAGCGCCCGGACATGATCTTCCACATAGAGCCAGTCGCGCACGTGGCAGCCGTCCCCGTGGATCGGGATTGGCAGATTGAGCAGGGCGTGCAGGGCTGCCAGCGGAATCAATTTCTCGGGAAATTGATATGGGCCGTAGTTGTTCGAACAGTTCGTTATCAGCACGGGCAAGCCATGCGTGGAGTACCAGGATCGTACGATAAGGTCGGAAGCGGCCTTGCTCGCCGAGTAGGGCGAATTCGGCGTGTAGGGTGTGCTCTCGGTGAACTTGCCCTCTGGTCCGAGTGACCCGAATACCTCATCGGTCGAGATGTGATGAAAGCGAAAATCGCGTTGCCCTTTGGCGTCGAGGGTCAGCCAGTGGCGACGCGCCACTTCCAGCAGGTTACAGGTGCCGACTACGTTGGTTTGGATGAAGCGGGCCGGATCCTCGATCGACCGATCAACATGGGACTCGGCCGCGAGATGCATTATGGCGTCGGGTTGGAAACGCTTGAACAGCGCGCTCATCCGCTGGGTGTCGCAGATATCGGCCTGTTCGAAATGATAATATCTCTGGCCGTACGAGCGCTTGACGCAGTCACGATCAGCGGCATACGTGAGCTTGTCGACGTTTACGACAAAGGTATCACCCGAGCGTAAAAGATGTCGGACTACCCAGGCACCGATAAAACCGGCGCCACCAGTCACCAGGACAACGCGCATATCTGCTCCAAACACACAGACGAAGTTCGGTTCGCCCGCTAACGGCTTTAACCGTCAGCTCCTTTCGTCTCCAAGCCCAGTGCCGTAGAACCGAGGTCCTGACGCCTGTACACACCGTCCAACCAGAATTGGACTTGAGGTGCTTCAATCAGATCGATCGAGCGTAAATACGCCACAGCCTCGCTGGTCAAAAGCCGCCCAAGCTCCGACTTTCATTTTAAGGGCGGGCTTTGGCAGACAAGACACCCTTGGTAGACGAGGCATTAGTAGCATTCAGTAGGACAAGGTGCTAGTTAATGCTCACGTTTGACCAAGGTTCGACGTTCGGAAATAGCACCCATAAAGAAGTTAACGCACCAAATAACATTGATAGGCATGGGCGGAGCGACCTCGAATAGTTGTTAATTATTTCGCATGGCGTTTGCTAGCGATAAGTATTGCTATCGGAGTTCAACGTAGTGAGGCTCATTCAGCCGGACCTTCGCGAGTTCGCCAAGCTCGGGGTCTCGCGTTCTGACCTGTCAGCAAGTTCTTGGCTCCGGCAGTCGGAAGAAATAAGTCGGCAACGGCCGTTGCCCGCTGAAGACTTGGCGGAGTAGTCGCCCGCCGCGTATGAACGGATATTGACCAGCGAGAAGGCACTAATCCAACCGTCGGCGAGCGGGTTCAACTTCTCAACCGGCCGACGGTCAAAAGGTCGAAGCCTGACACATCTGGACTGGGTATATCGTGCGGAGCCGAATCGAACCCTTGGTCAGCGGGATAATGATAGTGGCGGATACCGCCGCGCTTGTCATCAGTTTCGTTCTTGCCTACTGGCTCAGGACAAACCTGCATCTCTTTGCATCCGCGCTTCCGCCTTTCAAAGAGTATGTTAGGGTGCTCTCGTTCATTCTTCCTACCTTTATCGCCTGGTTGACCGCCTTCGGTTTGTACCGATCCTCCCTGCTGCACGACCCGCTCCGGCTGGTTTGGGCGATCGCCAAAGCGTGGTTTCTGAGTATGCTGACGGTCTTAAGCATACTCTACATGACCAGGGAAGCGGCCTTGAGCCGGTTTGTGCTCGACACTTTCGCCCTGATGTCCATCGCCGCATTGACGTCTGAACGGTTCGGCGTCCGCGTCATCCTGAACCGGACGGCCAAGCGCCAACGCGAAGGGCGCCGCTGGGAAGTGCTGCTGGTGGCTGAGCTGGCCGAGGCGGAGGCCTACCTCGGTTTGCTGCGAGCTCATCCGCATTGGGGCGTTGAGGTGGCGGCGATCATCAGCCCCTCACAAGGCGTCTCGCTGGAGAGCGTGTCAGTCGCCGGCCGCAGCAGCGAGCGGATGATCAAGCGCCGCGTCGACTGGCGCCGGATGCTCGAGAACCGGGTTATCGATGAGGTCGTGGCGGTCTCCGAGTGGTCGGACCAAAGCCAACTGATGGAGTTGCAGCAGGTGTGCAACGCCCGGGGCTTGGTCTTCAGTGTTCTGGTGATGCTGCCCTATCCGAAGGTCGGGCGATACACGGTCGACGACGTCGGTGCGGGCAGGTATCTGGTTTCGTTGGAGACGGTACCGCAGGACGTTGGGCCGCTGGCCGTGAAACGGGCTATGGACATCGTGGGTGCCTTGATCGGGCTCGTGGCGTGCGGCGTCGTATACCCTTGGTATGCGCTGTGGCTGCGGCGTGAATCGCCGGGGCCGGTGGTCTTTTCGCAGCAGCGCACCGGCCGCAACGGGCGCCCTTTTCGATGCCATAAGTTCCGCACCACGGTCGTTGACGCCGAGCGCCAGCAGAAGGAATTGTCGCAGCGCGGCAAGTTTGGCGCGGTGCTCGGCAAGCTCGAAGATGGTCCGCGGATCCTGCGGAGCGGCGCCTGGATGAGGCGTTATTACCTCGACGAACTGCCGCAATTCTGGAACGTGCTGCGCGGCGATATGAGTCTCGTTGGTCCGCGTCCCTCGCTGGTGATCGAGGCCACCTCCCATATCGATCGGCAGCGGCGCCGTCTCAGTATGAAGCCGGGGATCACCGGACTCTTTCAGATCAACAGTCGTCAGGCCGGCGACGATTTCGAACGCGTGGTTGAACTCGATTGCGCGTACATCGACAATTGGTCGCTACTGCTCGACCTGAAAATAATGCTCAAGACCGTAGGCAAGATCTTCGAGGCCGAGGCCCCGTGACGATTGTCGATTTCCAGGATGTTCTCGTTCGCCGCTTGCGGCTGGACAAGTTTCCGCCGTGCGGCCCTCGCGAACCCCCGAGGCAGTGCGATGAACAAGCGCATCTATTTCAACGCGTTCCACATGAATTGCGTGGTCCATCAGTCGCCGGGATTGTGGGTTCGCGCCGACGATCGGACGACTGACTATACCGATCTTGGCACGTGGGTCGAGTTGGCGAAGCTGCTGGAACGCGGACGCTTCGACGCGCTTTTTCTCGCTGATGTCGTAGGGGTCTATGACGTTTACCGCGGTAATCGCGTCGCGGCATTGACGCGGGCGGCCCAGGTTCCGGTCAATGATCCGGCGCTTTTGATTTCGGCGATGGCCTATGCGACCAGGCATCTCGGTTTCGCCTTCACCAGCTCGATTCAGCAATACCATCCCTTCATCTTCGCCCGCCTGGTCTCGACTCTGGACCATCTGACCAAGGGACGCGTCGCGTGGAATATCGTGACGTCGTATCTGGAAAGCGGTGCGCGAAGTCTCGGGCAGTCCGGCCTGCTGCCGCACGACGAGCGTTACGACGTGGCGGAGGACTACCTCGAGGTCTGTTATAAGCTGTGGGAAGGCAGCTGGCAGGATGACGCTGTCGTCAAAGATCGCGAGCTCGGCGTTTACGCTGATCCCTTCAAGGTCCACGATATCCATCACGATGGCAAATACTTCAGTAGCCACGGGTGTCATCTCGCCGAACCTTCGCCACAGAGAACGCCGGTGCTATATCAGGCGGGCGGGTCGCCGCGCGGTCGCGAGTTCGCGGCGCGCCACGCCGAGTGTGTATTCGTCTCCGGGCTCAATCCCGCAAAAGTTGGGGAGTCCGTCCGCGGCACGCGCGAGCAGGCACGGCTGGCCGGCCGGAACCCGGAGGATATTCTGTTCTTCCTCTACGCGAAAGTTATTACCGCCGATACCGAGGCCGCCGTCCAGCGGAAGCACGATCACTACCTGAACAACGTAAGCTACGAGGGCGCGCTGGCGCTATTGAGCGGTTGGGCGGGCATCGATTTCAGCCAGTACGATCTCGATAAACCGCTGGAGTATGTCGAGACGAACGCCGTGCGGACACTGATGCAGGCGTTTATCCGCCCGGACTCGCAACGGCGATGGACCTTGCGCGACTTGATGAGGCTCGTGGGCCTGAGCGGCGGTGGTCCGTTGCTAATGGGCACGCCGGAACAACTCGCCGACACCCTTGAGGATTGGGTACGCGCCGGCGTCGATGGTTTTAACCTCGCTTACATGGTCACGCCCGGATCATTTGCCGACTTCATCGATGGGGTCGTTCCGGTCTTGCAGAAGCGGGGTTTGATGCAAACCGAATACCAGGACGGCACGTTGCGCGAAAAGCTGATGGGCCCCGGGCGCGCCCGCCTGCGCGAACCCCATCCGGCGGCGCGCTACAGGTATTGACCGGTCAAACGTGGGTACAGGAGCGAACCATGAACAAGGAAGCCTTCAAAATCGCGGTGCCGGACGCCGTTCTGAGCGATCTGCGCGATCGCCTCGCGCGAGTCCGCTATCCGCTCGATTTCGCGAATGAAAACTGGGCGTATGGCACGAACCGCGCCTATCTCGAAGAATTGGTCGCCTATTGGCGAAACCAGTACGATTGGCGCAAGCACGAAGCCGAGATCAATCGCTTCGCGCACTATCGGACAACGATCGAGGGGGTACCGATCCATTTCATCCACGAACCGGGCAAAGGTCCCAAGCCGATCCCGCTGATTCTGTCGCATGGATGGCCGTGGACGTTCTGGGATTTGCAGAAGGTGATTCGGCCACTCGCCGACCCGGCCGCTTTCGGCGGTGACCCCGCTGACGCTTTCGACGTCGTTGTTCCCTCGCTACCGGGATTCTGTTTTTCGACTCCTCTCACCAAGCCCGGGATCAATTGGTGGCGCACGGCGGACCTGTGGGTGACGTTGATGCGCGACGTGCTCGGTTACCAGAAATTCGCCG
>Ga0074045_10003267_pt1 | contig 14610 bp, 13 predicted proteins | sample BogForMeECP23OM2_FD_94442 | JGI IMG/M metagenome (GOLD analysis project Ga0074045, IMG submission 94442) | Bog forest soil microbial communities from Calvert Island, British Columbia, Canada - Bog Forest MetaG ECP23OM2 | ecosystem: Environmental > Terrestrial > Soil > Wetlands ... | reverse complement strand
GAGCTGTTTCGCACCAACCGATACGTCGGCGGCGACCGCATCGGCGACGCCAATCAAGTGGCGTTCGGCTTGACCACACGGCTGTTCAACGAGTCGAGCGGGGTCCAGTACCTGTCGGCGACCGTCGGCCAGATTCGCTCCTTCAGCGTCCCGCGGGTCTACTTGCCGGACGAATCGACGCAGACCCTGCCCGGACAGACGCTCACCACCGTGCCCGGACAGCAGTCGCAGGTCATCTTGCCGGGGCAGAATCTGTCGACGCTGCCCGGGCAGACGCTCTCGACCGCGCCCGGACAGACCCCCCCGGCCTACCTTGACTCGGACCTGGTCAGCGAGGTGTCGGTGACGGCGTACAAGAACTGGACCGTCAACCTTGACTACCAGTGGGATCCCAATACCTCGCAGAGCGCCAAAACAGAGGTGCTGGTCCAGTACCGTCCGGATCCGTCCAAGGTGGTGAACGTAGGCTATCGCTACCAGCAGGACATTCTGAAGCAATACGACGGCTCCTTCGCGTGGCCGATTGCCGGGCACTGGAACACCGTTGGGCGCTGGGTTTACTCGCTCCAGGACCGGCAGACCATCGAGCAATTGGCCGGGTTCGAATACAAAAGCTGCTGCTGGCGGATCCAGGTGGTGCAGCGCCGCTATCTCACCAACCACACGGGGGGACTGAACACCTCGATTGCTTTACAATTGGAACTGACGGGCTTGAGTTCGGTCGGAAAGCCTGCCGGTACTTTATTGTCGAGGGAGATCAGCGGCTATTCGACGCGCGACCCCAATGCCGAGTAGCCGGACCCCTTTTATGACCCGATTTTCTGCGAAGTAAGCGACCTATGCATAAATCAGCGGCAGTTTGCTGCCTCCTCATCATGACGAGCCTGGCCGCGCCGGCGGTCCGGGCGCAGACCCGGGATATCGGCGTTCACGGCGAGCTGCTCGACCGCATAGCGGCCATCGTCAACGACGGCTTGGTGTTGAGAAGCGAATTGGACGAGCAGATGGACTCGGTCACGAAGCGGCTGAAGGAGCAGAAGGTGGAGTTGCCGCCTGAAAGCGTGCTGCGGCAGCAGGTACTCGACCGCTTGATTTTGCAGGAAATTCAGTCGCAGCGCGCAAAGCGTGTCGGTCTGACCATCTCCGATGAGCAGTTGAACGGCGCGCTGCAAGAGATCGCGCAGCGCAACAAGATCCCGTTCGATCAATTGCCCACCGCGCTCGCCGCTCAAGGCGTGGACTACAAGCAGTATCGCGAATCCATGCGCAAGGAGCTCACCTTGAGCACCTTGAGGCAGCGCGACGTGATCGCCCACATCAACGTGACTCCGCACGAGCTCGAACAGTACCTCGAGCGCCAGCACTCCGCGGCCGCCAACGACGAGTTCAACGTCTCGCATATTCTTCTGTCTCTGCCCGCGGCGGCCACTCCGCAGCAGCTCGAGGAAATCGAGCACAAAGCCCAAAGCATCGCCGCCCGGGCGGCGAAGGGCGAGGATTTCGGCGAGCTGGCGATTGCCAATTCGAACAGCCAGACGGCGCTCGACGGCGGGCAGCTGGGGTGGCGAAAGGGCAGCCAATTGCCGCAGTTCATCCTCGAACTCGTCACCAAGATGAAGCCCGGGGACGTGAGCGAGCCGGTGCGTACGCCGAGCGGCTTTCACATCGTGAAGCTCAACGAGCGCCGCGGCGGCGAGACGCAGGTCATCGTCAACCAAGTCCACGTTCGGCACATCCTGATGAAACCGAATGAGCTGGATGACGATGCCACCGTGCGCGAGAAGCTGGTCAAGCTCCGCGAACGCATCTTGAAGGGCGAGGATTTTGCGGGCATCGCATCGACGGCTTCCGAGGATCCGGGCTCGGCGCCGGACGGCGGCGACCTGGGATGGAGCGGTCCGGGAACCTTCGTGCCGGAATTCGACAAGGCGATCGCCGACCTCAAGGCGAACGAGATCAGCGAGCCCTTCAAAACCCGGTACGGCTGGCACATCGTGCAGATGCTGGGCACGCGCACCTACGACAGCACTGACGACGTGCGCCGGCAGAAGGCGTTTGCCGCGATCCGCGAAAGCAAGGCGGACGAAGAAACCGAGCTTTGGCTGCGCCGTTTGCGCGACGAAGCCTTCGTCGAAATCAAGATGTAGTGTACGTACCGCGAATCGTCATCACTTCGGGTGAGCCGGCCGGGATAGGGCCGGACGCCTGCGTCGTGCTGGCCCAGGAGGATTGGCGGGCCGATCTCGTGGTGGCGGCGGATGCCGTGCTGCTGGCGCAGACCGCGGCGGCGCTCGGCCTGCCGCTCACGATCGAGAACTATGAGCCCTCGCGGCCCAGCGCGGCGCATCGGGGCGGGGTCCTGCGGGTGATGCACATACCGATTGCGCAGCCGGTTACCGCGGGCGAACTGGACCCGCGCAATGCGGCCTATGTGATCGAGATGCTCGATCGCGCCTGCGACGGCTGCATGAATGGGGAATTCGCCGCGATGGTGACGGCGCCGGTGCAGAAAAGCACGCTCATGGACGCCGGCTTTGCATTTACCGGGCATACCGAATATCTGGCGGCCAGGAGCCGGGCGGCGCTGCCGGTCATGATGCTGCAGACCGCCGGACTGCGTGTCGCGCTGGTGACCACTCACATGGCGCTGGCCGACGTGCCGCGCGCAATCACCGCGGAGCGCCTGCGGGCGACGCTGCGCATCGTGCACACGGACTTGGAGCGTCATTTTGGCTTCAGTCCGCCGCGTATTGCCGTGCTGGGCTTGAATCCGCATGCCGGGGAATCCGGCCACATCGGTCGGGAGGAAATCGATGTGATCGATCCGGTGATACGGCAATTGCAAAGCGAGGGTTTGAGCCTTCGCGGCCCGGTGCCGGCCGACACGGCATTTACGCCGAAATTCCTGGCGACCGTGGATGTGGTGGTGGCCATGTATCACGACCAGGGGCTGCCGGTGATCAAGCACCTGGGATTCGGCAATGCGGTGAACGTGACGCTCGGTTTGCCGATATTGCGCACCAGCGTCGATCACGGTACTGCCCTGTCTTTGGCGCGCACCGGCTCGGCGGACACCGGGAGCCTGCGGGCCGCCTTGGCGCTGGCGATCGACCTGACGGGCGCAAGCTGGGAGCCAGGCCATGGCGGTTCGTAGGCGCTTCGGCCAGCACTTCCTGCACGATCCGGTCGTCATCCGCCGAATCATCGACGCCGTTGCGCCGGCGAGCAGCGAGCGCATCGTGGAGGTCGGCCCCGGGCGCGGTGCGCTCACATGGGCGCTGCTCGAGCGCGCCAAGGACCTGGACGTCATTGAAATCGACCGCGACCTTGCCCGATCCCTGCAAGCCGATTCCCGTGGAGCGGCTCATTTGCGCGTGCACGTCGGCGACGTGCTCGACACCGACTTCGTGCGCCTGCGCGCCGACGGTCCGCCGCTGCGCATCGTCGGAAACCTGCCGTACAATATTTCCACGCCGCTGCTGTTTCACCTGCTGAGTCAGCGAGCGGCGATTGCCGACATGCATTTCATGCTGCAGAAAGAAGTCGCCGACCGGATGGCGGCGCCGCCAGGGGCAAAGGCCTACGGGCGACTGACCGTCATGCTCGCCGCCTACGCAGAGGTGCGAGACCTGTTCGAAGTGGGTCCAGGCGCGTTCCAGCCGCGCCCGAAAGTATGGTCCGCCATCGTGCGTTTGCGGCCGAGCACGCAGCCGCGCTTCGACATCGGCAGCGACGGCGCGCTCAAGGCGCTGGTGAGCGCCGCATTCTCACACCGGCGCAAGACGCTGCGCAACGGCTTGAAGGGCCTGCTGACCGGCGAGGACATCGAGAGTTGCGGCATCGATCCGCAGCTGCGGCCCGAAACGCTCGCGCCGGTTGAGTTCGGCCTGCTCGCCGCCCGCTACTGCCGGCTGCGCGAGGCTGCGGCCGGACAAAGCGCTTGAGCGGCGCGCACTCGGCTATACTTGAATCACATGCCCGGCTACCAAAAAGTACTGGTACTGTTGGACCTGTCGGACGACAGTGAGCGGATATTCATCGCCGGTCGGGATCTGGCGGCGTACTCCAGCGCCTCGATGGTCGCCTTGCATGTGGTGGAACTCGTGCCGGTCGAGCCCATGGGGGAATCGCTGATGCCGACCTTGCAGATCGAAGAGGAGCTGGTCAAGCGGTCGCGCGAACGGCTCGGTGAGCTCATCGGGCGCCTGGGGCCGGCGCCGTCCACGTACAGAGTCGAGGTCGGCAACATCAAGACAGAGATTCTGCGGGTCGCCGAGGAGGAGCGCGCGGATTTGATCGTGCTCGGCAGCCGCGAACGCCACGGCCTGGCCATTCTCGTCAATTATACCGAGGACGCGATCCTGCACGCGGCGCATTGCGACGTGCTGGCCGTGCGTCTGAACTAGCGCGATGCAGAGCATGACATCCGAGCCGGTGAATCCGAAAATTCGCGTCGAGGTCGAGACTTCTTATATCGAGGAGCAGTCGGACCCGCGCGACAAGCGATTCGTGTTCTCGTACACCATCACCATCCGCAACGATGGTCCGGTACCTGCGCGACTGCTCACGCGGCATTGGATCATCACCGATGCGAACGGCAACGTGAAGGAAACGCGCGGTGACGGCGTGGTCGGCGAACAACCGTATTTGAAACCGGGCCAGGGATTTCGTTACTCGAGCGGCGCCGTCATCGAGACTCCGGTCGGCACCATGCAGGGCAGCTATCAAATGATGGCGGACGACGGTCAGCAATTCGATGCGCCGATTGCGCCGTTCCGGCTGGCCATGCCCGGAGTTCTGAACTAGGAGCCTGACTGATGGCGCTCTATGCGATCGGCGACGTGCAAGGCTGCGACGCCGAGCTCGCGGCGCTTCTCAAGGCGATTGGCTTCTCGGCGGAGCGGGACCGGCTTTGGTTCGTGGGCGATCTGGTCAACCGCGGGCCCGCCTCGCTTCGGGTATTGCGGCGCGTCTGCGCGCTCGGCGACGCCGCCACGGTCGCGTTGGGCAATCACGATCTGCACCTGCTGGCCGTGGCGCACGGATGCGCGCAGCTGCGCCGCGGCGACACCGTGACCGACGTGCTGGCCGCGCCCGACCGCGATTCGCTGCTCGACTGGCTCCTGCGGCGCCCGCTTCTGCACGAGGATCCCGAGCTCAATCTGTGCCTGCTGCACGCGGGTTTGCCGCCCCAGTGGGACATGCCGACCGCGCGCGCCTGTGCGCGCGAGTTCGAGCGCGCCTTGCGGCTCGACCCTGCGAGGCTTTTCAAGCGGATGTACGGCGACAAGCCGGATCGCTGGGAGGATGTTCAGGGCGGCGCGGAGCGGCTGCGGTTCATCGTCAATTGCTTCACACGGCTGCGCTATGTGGACGCGAACGGCCGGTTGGCGCTGCGCGCCAAGGATGCGCCGGAAAAGGCGCGCAGCCGTTCGCTTGTTCCGTGGTTCGAGGCGGCGGATGCCTGCTGGCGCGGCCCGCAGTTCGTCTTCGGCCATTGGTCGACGCTGGGATTCTTCCGCAATGCGAACGTCATCGGACTCGACACCGGATGCGTCTGGGGAGGAAGCCTGACGGCGCTGCGGCTGGACGCACCGGGCTCGGCACCCGTGCACGTCGATTGCCGCTCATGACCGCGATCCCTGTCATTTCGGCGCCGCCATGATGCTGGCCGGATTGGAACGCGGCGCCTGCCGAGCGTGCGCTTCTCGAGGCGTCTTGCCCGTCCAGCGCTTGAACGCGTGCGTGAATGCGCTGACCTCCTGATAGCCGAGCAGCCACGCAATTCGCGATATCGATAAATCCGGGTCCAACAAGTATCGCCTCGCCAGATCTCCCCTCAGGCTTTCGAGAACTTCCGAAAACGTCACGCCCTCCAAGGCGAGCCGGCGCGCCGAGGTTCGCTGGCTCAAGCCCAGTCTCGCGGCGATCTCGGACGCGCGCACCTTCCCGTGCGGCAACAACGGAACGATTGCATTCTCTACCGCCGAGCGGAACGTGCCTCGGTTCGCCGGTCGATGGGCAAGAGCTTGTTCGCAATTCGCCACCAGAAGCTCGTTGAGGTACGGGTCAGCACTGGCGACCGCGCTGTCCTTGATGCCCCCGACGAAAGTCAGCTCATCTGCTCGTGCCCCAAAGGTGATGTGGCCGCCGAAGTAGGCAGCGAGTTCAGATCCGCCCTGGTTGCTTCGGCGATGCGTGAGTCGGGTCCGGCTCGGCGCCAGGCGCAGTCCCGTCAACTGCCGGCACAGGCGCACCAGCACCGTCATGAAGAACTCGATCTGATGCCGATCCGAGTGACGGGCAATACCGACGTAATCGAACGTAATCCGAACATCGTCATTCTCGAAGTACTTCAGCGACAACCCCTCGTTCCCGATTGAGCTGTACCGCGCCGCCCGCTGCAGAGCGTCGCCCAACGTTTCTGAGGAAGCCGCAACATAATAGAGCGGCCCCAGCTCTCGAAGATCCGGCAGCTGCGCGAGGTGAAAACCGAGAACCTCGTCTCCCAAGGCGCTCGCGGCGAGATTCAAGAACTGGATCTGATGGTGCACAGGCAGCCGAGCTGCCCGGTCCCTGAGCTGTTGGTCGGTCAGTCCGGCCTTCTTCAACAGCGGCGCAAGCTCGATGCCGGCCCGTCGCACGTGCGCATAGGCAAGCCGGGCAATCCACCCCGCGGCGGTCGGGAGCGCGCCGAGGCGACTGGTATCGACATCATTCACGATCTTCGCGCTCAATGGCTGCGGTTGCGGTGGCCTGGGGCGACAACGCTTTGGCACATCATAGCAAGACATGCATGCTCATTCGCGCCTATAAAGCCGCCCATCGGAAAGCCTGGCTCGAGATGTGCTTCGGGCTTGCCACCACGCCGGCGTCAGAGCCATGCGCCCGCACTCCAGACCACCCAATCATGCCAACGAAACGTAAAGTTGTTGCGGTAATCGACGATAACCTCAGTATCCTCGGCGCCATGAGCCGTTTGCTGTCGGCGTTCGGATACGACACTGAACTCTATGCTTCGGCCGGTGAGTTCCTCGATGCCGCGATGACGACCGAAGCGATGTGCCTCATTGTCGATATCGAACTCGGCAAGAATTGCGGCATAGGGTTTGCGCGGCACCTTGCAGGCGCGGGCTTCACCATCCCCATCATTTTCATGAGTGCGGATGATGATGAATCGGTCAAGAAGCGGGCCATGGACACCGGCTGCGCCGCCTTCTTACCCAAGCCATTTACCGCAAACGCCCTGATCGGGGCGCTGGTCAATTTGTCTCCCGTTAGCGCCGGGGGGGCGTATAACAGCTGATCATGGCGTAGATCCCCACATGCGTGCGAGCACGCCGTCACGCACTATGAACCCATGGTAAAGCGCAAACAGGATGTGCCCCAAAACCAGCGCGGAGAACGCGTACGCCAGCACATCGTGTGTGCCGTTTAAGAAGCCGTAGATCACCTTGTCGTCTGGCCCCCATGGTGGCAACTGCAGCTGATTCAGGAAGCGGATTCCGTGTTTGCTGAAGTTCGACGCGAGGTATCCGGAGATGGGCATGCCAATCATGCAGGCATACAGCAATGCATGACCGAGTTTTGTCGCGCGCAATTGCCGAGCAGCCATCATGCCCACGGGATAGGCCGGTGGCTGGTGCCGCAGGCGCCAGAAGAGCCGGGCGAAGATGAGCAGCGCAAGCAGCAGCCCCGTGGATTTGTGTAGATTGGTGGCGAATGCGCGGGCCGGCGTGCCACGTTTGATCTCACCGAGAATCCACCCGAAAGCCAGCTGTGCGAGCACTCCCGCACCAATGATCCAGTGAAGCGAAATCGCAATTCGGTCATATCGATTCTGAAGAGAACTGCGCATGGCTTCGATAATAGCCGACCCCACGTACATGCGGGCGGGGTTTATCGGAAGGCCGGCTTCGACCCCGGAAGACCGGCCACTTATGATCGCTTCGGGAATCCCCGGTTGTCGCTAACTGATCGATCTCTTGACGAGTTCGCCGATCTCAGCGAGCATCGCTGCACGCTTGCTCTCGGCTCCGATGCACTGTGTGATGTAGGCTGCGACGATAATCGGCGGCCTGCCGGTTGGCCAGATGACGGCGATGTCGTTGCTCGTATCCTCACCATTCCCGCCGGTCTTATCGGCTGTGCGCCAGCTCGTGGGCAGCCTCGCCCGCAGCCGCTCGAGTCCGGTGAGGCTCGCTTCCATCCACCTCGTCAATTGATTGCGCGAGGCCCGCGTAAGCACGTTTCCCAACAACACCGATTTCAGGTCGCTGGCCATAGCCATGGGAGACGTCGTATCGCGTGGATCGCCGGCGAGTGATTCGTTCAGGGACGTCTCCATCCGGTCGAGACGTGTAACAGTATCCCCGAGGAAGCGGGCTAATCGTGTGATGCCATCCGGGCCGCCAATGGTTTCGAGCAGAAGATTGGCTGCCGTGTTATCACTCCTGGTCAATGCGGCGTGACACAGAGCCGAGATGGTCATCGTACCGCCGGCGTTCGGATCAGTCAGGGGAGAATTGGACAGCAGCGGCTTGGAAGGAATCGAAACGGAGCGGTTGAGCCCTTCCTGATGGCCGTCTACGCGTTGCAGTACGGCGGATGCAAGAAGGAATTTGAAGGTACTGCACATTGGAAACCGCTCATTCGCGCGGTAGTCCGAGTGCTCGCCCGTGGCCGTGTCGAGTACGGCAACGCCAAGCCGCCCACCGCTGGTCTTTTCAAGCTGTGCGATAGCGGGCAGTAATCCTTCGAAACGCCCGGGTTTCTCATGGAGAAAATACGGCACAGAAAGCGCGGCAGTGGCGAGAAACTTTCGGCGGCTGAACATAACTCAGCGTCTACTCAAGTTTCTCGATCTCGTCCATCAATCGGTCCATGCGTGCGGCCAGGGCCTGATAGGGTGCGGGTGTTGCCATGTCGATGCCGGCTTTTTTGTACAGCTCGTAGGGGTAGTCCGATGCTCCCGCTCGCAGCAAGTCGAGGAAGCGTTCGCGCGCAGTGACACCTTGTTTGAGGATCGCATCAGTGAACGCGGCTGCGCCCGCCATCGAGGTCGCGTACTGCCAGACGTAAAAATCGTAATAGAAGTGCGGAACGAAGGCCCATTCTATGCAATAGGCCGGATTGATTTTCATTACGCCTTGGGGCTCGCCGTAGTAGCGCCTCAACAGGCCGCAGTACATGTCGCTGAGGCGCGCCCCCGAGAGCGGACGGCCTTTCTCGACTTCTTCATGGATCGCCAGCTCGAACTCGGCGAACATCATCTGGCGGAAAAAGGAGGTACGAATCGAGTTTAGACCTTCGCCCAGATAGTAGAGTTTTTCCGCTTTCGTCTTGGCGTGCTCGACCATGTAATCGCTGAGCAGCATTTCGTTGGCAATCGAGGCGGATTCGGCGATGAAAGTAGAATAATTCGATTTCTCGTAGGGCTGGCTTGCGTCCGCGAGGAGTGTATGGACCGCGTGACCCCACTCATGCGCGAACGTGGACAACGAGTTGTAGTCTCCATTGTGGTTCAACAGCAGATACGGATGCACATCGTAGGCGTAGCCGTTCATATATGCGCCCGAGGCCTTGCCCTGTTGAGGCAGCACGTTCATCCATCGCCCGGCCCATCCTTTGCGCAGCAGCGCCAGATAGTCCTCGCCAAAGGGCGCTAACGCGGCCAACGTGATCGCCTTGGACTCGTCGACCGTGTATTGGGGCGCCTGCGCCAGTGAGAACATCGGAGGATAGTTGTCGTAATAGGCCAAGTCGTCGGTAATCCGGAGTCTGGCTTTGCGCATCCTCAGATACCGGTAAAACGTGGGCAGCGCCGCATTGGTTTGGGCAACGACTGTGCGATAGACCGATTCCGGCATGTTCGATTTGAAGAGCGAGGCGGACAAAGCGCTATCAAACCTGCGCGCCTTCGCAACGAACACATCGGTCATCACTTGCATGGTCAGCGTCGCGCCCACCGTACCCTGGTATTTCGACCAAGTGCTCCAGAACGCATCGAACACCGCTTTGCGTTCGTTGCGATCGGCCGCCGCGCGGTACTTCTCGTAAGCAGGCTCGTCGAGCCGCACCTTGTCGCCGCCGAATAGCGCAAGGTCCGGGTAAGGCAATTCGGCGTCCGCCAATTGTCCAAAGATCACGCTGGGTTGTGCCAGAATATTGCCGGCCTCCGCCAGCACACCTTCCGACTCCGCTCCCAGTGTGTGCGGGGCTGCGCGGAGCGTATCGTCGAGATAGAAACCGAATCGGTCCGAAAGATCCCTGCGTTCTCGCTTGAACGCTTGCACTTTTGCGGTGCCAATTTTCACAATCTCCGGCGCCACCCATGCGGTGTTTTCGCCGATTAGGGTACTGAGCGCCTGGGCCTGCTGGCGGCGCTCCTGCTCGCTCGCCACGCGTAAATCCTCGTCCGCCTTGAGGTTTGCGTAGACACCGAGCCGGTCCGACTCCCTGTTGAGCGCGGAGATCGCGTCAAGCGCTCGGAACATCGCGTTTGCATTGGCCCCGAGAGTGCCCTTGTAACTCTTGAGCTTGACTGCGGCCGCTTTGACCTTCTCGTAAGACGCAGCCCAGGCCTCCGGTGTGGGGTAGAGGTCGGCGAGGTTCCACGCCGTCGCAGTTGAATTATCGGCCGCGGCCGCGGTGTTCCCAGTCATCGACTTCTCGGAGTGCGCCCGATCAGCAAGCGCTGTCGTCATGAGAATTACCAGAACGGGCGCAGCCAAGGCCGAAAAATCACGCCATCTCATGCGCGATATTCCAATGCGGTAAACCATGAGCGGTACCTCGTGGATTGAAAAGGGCGTAGCCGTTACACAGACATTGCAAAGGATATGCGCAAACTTACCTGATCGAAACTTCTGTAATGACCCAAAAATTCGCGAGGACGTCGGCGAACTACTTGCAGGTGAATGTCACTTTTCGTCGAGATTTCTCGATATAGCAATCCTGAATAACAATCTTGGGGAGTTTTCGTTTTTGCTGAATGGCGGATTTGCGCTGCTGTCCGCCGCCTTCGCGTGTTTCGCAATCGCCAAGCGTCGGCCCGAGCCTAATCACGGTCTGACCGCATCCTTGTCACCAGCGCTGCAATCCTGCGTTTCCGGTCCGCAGAGGTCTTGGCGTCTTCGATGGCGGCGACGTGCTTGCGCTTGAGGCCAAATGGGAGGTGCTCAAAAGCGGCACTGGCTTCCGGGTCGTCCTTCAACGCCTTGACGCCACGTATGGCCGTTGACCGTGACGGCGATCAATGGTCGAGGGCCGGAACCGAGAGCCTTGACGACATTTGGGGGGATGACGACAGCAGTGGCGTTGCCGGAAGGAATGACCTTAGCTCGAAACTTCATGTTCGTTTCTCAATGGGATTCCGCTGATAGTATGGATACCGTCCGCCCTGATTTTATGCGGCCGTCCGCTTGCGGGTGGGGCATGTTGTCCTCTTAGCTTGGTTCCGTTGGCTTCACCGGCTCATCCAGGCTCACGCGACGCCCGCACGGAGGGTCGTTCAGAAGTTGCGTGCAAAATGAAGCGGAAGCGGGTATTTAGCTCTGTTGGATAGAAAATTGCCGGCGTTGGGGATCCTTATGAAACCGGTACGCCTTTTCCTGGCAGGGACGGTCATGCTACTGGCGAACGGCGCTGGTGCGGAGAGTGCAGTCAAACCATTTCATCTCGAAGAAGCGACGATCAGCGATGTGCAGGCGGCGTACGTGTCCGGCACGCTCACTGCCGCAAAATTGGTGCAGGCGTATCTGGAGCGGATCCAGGCCTATGACCAGGCGGGGCCGAAGCTCAATGTGGTGATCTTCCTCAATCCAAAGGCGCAGGAAGAGGCGGCGGCGCTCGATGCGCATCTGCGGGCCACCGGAAAATTCGTCGGCCCGCTTCATGGGATCCCGGTGCTGCTGAAAGACAACGTCAACACGAAGGACATGCCGACCACGGGCGGTTCGCTCAGCCTGGCGGGATACACGCCCGCGGCCGATGCGGCGATCACTCAGAAGTTGCGCAGCGCTGGCGCCATCATTCTCGCAAAGGTCAACCTGCACGAGTTCGCGATCTGGGGTGAGACGGTCAGCTCGATCCGCGGGCAGACCCTCAATCCCTATGACCTGACCCGCACGCCGGGCGGATCGAGTGGCGGTACGGGCGCGGGCCTGGCTGCCAACTTTGCACTGGCAGGTATTGGCACCGACACCGTCAACTCCATCCGCTCACCCGCTTCGGCGAACAGCATCGTGGGCATCCGACCGACGCTCGGTCTCGTCAGCCGTGCCGGTGTCATTCCCTATTCGTTCACCCAGGATGCCGCGGGCCCGCTGGCCCGCACCGTCACGGACGCGGCAAAGGTGCTCAACGTGCTCGTCGGCTATGACCCTAACGATCCCGCGACGGCATGGAGTGTCGGGAATATCGAGAAGGACTACACGAAATTCTTGAAGGCCGACGGCGTGAAGGGCAAGCGTATCGGCGTCTTGCGCAGCTTCTTCGGCAATGCCCCCATCAACGAGGAAGTCAATACGGTAGCGAACAAGGCGGTCGAGGACCTGCGGCGGTCGGGCGCGACGGTCATCGAGCTGAACACTCCCGACCTCGATAGCGGGAAGATCTCCTCCGACATTAGCGTTCATCTCTACGAATTCAAGCCGGCAATCAACACGTACCTGGTCTCCGGCAACGCGCCCGTGAAATCGCTGGAGGAGATCATCTCCTCCGGCAAGTTTCATCCGAACATAGAAGACAACATCAAGAAGGCGCAAAGCCTCGAGATGGATGACGGCTACCGCCTGCGCCTACAGAAGCGCTCGGAATTGCAGCAGCGTGTCATGAAGATCATGGCTGACGACCGACTCGATGCCATCGTCTTTCCGCATCAAAAACGCCTTGTGGTCCCCGTTGGGGAGACCCAGGTGGAGCGCAACGGCGCTCTCGGATCAGTGACGGGATTTCCTTCCATTGTCGTTCCGGGCGGATTTTCCCCGTCAACCGCGACGGCCACCCTCGGCGTCCCGGTGGGCATCGAATTCCTCGGCAGACCCTGGTCCGAGAGCGCGCTGATTGAAATTGGGTACGGCTACGAACAGGCGACCAGGCATCGCCGCCCTGCGCCTACCACACCGCCTCTCTCCGCTGAGCGCTAGATTGAGCGGCGCGTGATCGCATCGACGCTGGGCTCGGCAAACATCGGCGATGGCTCACCGCAGGCCGCAAACGGCTGCTTAGGAGCTGCAAATTGGGGTCGGTCGATGTAAATTCATCGTAATTGCCGGTCAGGTCGCGAGTGAACCTTTGCCGAGGAACGGCCATGGGCATCGTTGAAACGTCGCATGCAGCGCAGGGCGCTGTCCTGCGTAAGGAATACGAGGACGTGATGGCGCGAATGCGTGACGCGGACCTCGCCGCAAGATCGGCATTCCTGAAAAATGTCCACCAGACGATAGACCATGTGATCGGCTTCTACTCGTCGGCCTCGGTTCCTGGACGCAAGGCTTTCCTGGAGAAGATGCGCAAGGTCTCCCTCAAACTGTGGAGCAGCGGGGATTGGCCGTCTGCGCTCGGTTTGGGAATCTCATGCCTCAATGCCGAAAGTCGCTTTGTCCTTGGCAGCGATGCTGCCTACGTCAAAATTGAGACCGACCGCATCGTCAAAGAGGCCGCGCAGAAGACTGGAACCCCGACCTGAGGCTCGCCACGTTCCCCCAACGAAATCCCCTATGGGTTGATGGCCGCAACCTGGGGGGTTGTGAAAGGCTCCGTTCGATGCACGGCCTTCTCCTCGTACAGCCTCGCGATGTCCGGATCGGTGAAGCCGAGAAGTTTTGAGAGAATGCCGGTCGTATCCTCGCCGACCGACGGCGATCCCCGCCAGATGCGTCCGGGCGTCAGCGACAGCTTCGGAACCACGCCGTAGACCCGGATCGGCACACCGGACTGGCGGTCCAGAACGGGAACCGTCATTTCCCGCGCGTTGTAATGGTCGTCGGCATGCTGTTCATGGGCGCTGAATATACGCGAGCAGCCGATCCGCGCCTTGTTCAGTTCGGTCTCGACCTCGTGGCACGTGCGCGCTGCGCAGTACTCGCGCAGCCGCCGGTCCAGTTCCCGACCCCTCTCGGAATTCACGGTCGCGGCGTCCTTGGAGCATGCCTCGAAGCTGTAGAGCTCAGGATCGAGGCCGAGGAATTTCGGCATCCGGGCGTAGATCGCGCCGCCGATTGCCGCGATAAACACCCAACCGTCCTTGCAACTGAAGGTATCGTACGGCTGAAATCCCGGCGCACGATTACCGGTGTGCCCATAGGTCGTCCCCTGGCCCGTATAGAACGGCATGCAGTTTCCCTGCGTTTGTGCCACGGCTTCGAACTGGGCTACGTCGACGACCTGGCCCCGGCCTGTCTTCTTCACTTCCCAGAGTGCCATCATGGTGGCTGCCCAGCCCGTCAACGCGGTGAGGTAGTCACCGGTAAAGACCTTGGCTCGCTGCGGCGGCCCGCCGGGATCGCCGGTGACGTGCATCATGCCACCGTACGCTTGGGCGACTGCATCGTAGCCGGCACGAGTCAAGTAATCCTCGGCGCCGAACTGGCCGTAGGTGCTGACTTT
>Ga0074045_10003263_pt1 | contig 14618 bp, 14 predicted proteins | sample BogForMeECP23OM2_FD_94442 | JGI IMG/M metagenome (GOLD analysis project Ga0074045, IMG submission 94442) | Bog forest soil microbial communities from Calvert Island, British Columbia, Canada - Bog Forest MetaG ECP23OM2 | ecosystem: Environmental > Terrestrial > Soil > Wetlands ... | reverse complement strand
TACCGCGCGTTCGGCCGGGTCTGTGCAACTCCGCCGAGCGCTCTGATCCCCGGTAGCTCAGTTGGTAGAGCGAGCGGCTGTTAACCGCTTGGTCGCTGGTTCGAGTCCGGCCCGGGGAGCCAATAAAAGTCAAGGGGCTAGGTGGATTCCACCTAGCCCCTCGGCTCGTATGCCCGGCCCGATCCCGCGGCGGTCGAGCAAGAACTCGCTGATCACCCCATCGTATCGTTCAGGGTTTGCTCAGCGCCCCTTCGCTGACCAGCACTTCATGTGCGGCGCGAAATGCATCGAGCCCGGCCGGGATTCCGCAATAGGCTGTCGCATGCAGCAAGGCAGCTTTGATCTCCTCGACGGTAACGCCGTTGTTGAGTGCGCCTTTAACGTGCAGCTTGATCTCGGGCGCCCGGTTCAAGGCAGTGAGCATCGCAAGGTTCATCAGGCTGCGGGTCTTGCGGTCGAGTGTTCGATCCCCCCAAGCCCAGCCCCATGCCTAGGCGGTGGTCGCCCGCTGGAACGACATCATAAATTCATCGGCGCGCGCCATCGCGGCGTCCACGTATTCGGGGCCCAGCACCTCGCGCCGGATCGGCATGCCTTTCTGGAACAGAGCGTCGTCATCAGCCATATCTTCTCCCTCTCGCAACCCGTTGCGGGCTGCTGTTTAACGGATAAATCACGCCGGAGCGGCAAGTCTAGGCTATAAGTCATCGAGGGTGATCTCTGCAGGCGAGCGTGGAGCAGGCGAGCGCGACGGCAGGCAATAATCAGAGGGCCACGTTGCCGATCTTCTATAGCCGCCCGCGGCCGCTCGACGCCGTCGGCGATCGCGGCCGGTCGCTGCCGGTATCCGATTTCCGGCTTGCCCACGGCACCAACTCGGTGCTGTTGGGGGCGGCCGAGTTCCCGTGGGTGATGCGGAGCTACCCGGTGGTGTTCACCAGCAGGGAGCCGCGCGTCGCGGTCGCCGGGCTCGGGCTCGAAGGCAACGAGAACCTGTCCGTCGGCGAAGACGGGCGGTGGCGCGAGGGCGACTACATACCTGCCTATGTCCGGCGCTACCCGTTCATCTTTCTCGAGCAACCCGACAAGAACGGGCTCACCCTCGGCGTGGACGAAGCTTGCAGACTGTTGACCCAATCGAAAGACCGTCTGCTGTTCGCGGCCGGCGAACCGACGACTGGCGCCGCCGTAGCTGGCTGCGGCTTGTCTATTGTCACCTGATGTCGATGGCGAGCTGGGCAGGCCCGTCGAACTCGAGGCGAAGAAGCAATCGGCCCTCGGCCCGGCATTATCGGGCAGCCGCATTCCTACCGTGAAAGCAGGAACCATGGCAACGCCAGGATCGCCTATCTCGCCTGCGTCCAGCTTTCGCACAAACCCAGTACGCAGGTGCTGGAGGGATGACCTTCGCGTTCCCTCGGCCAAGGCCGACCTTTAGCCTCGATTCCATTGCGGGTCAGCCGCGCGGCGAACGCTGGGACAAGCACCGTGCACATCCCATACGGACGCCCCGGAATCGCATTGGGCTGGGTGTGGACCAAAAACGGCTCGCCCAACTGGTACCAGGTAAGCGCAATCTGTTCATCGCGGGTGTCCAAGCGTTCTGTCCAGAAATCACGCGCGTCACCGGACTTGCCGAATTGCGCGTCGGTCACGGCGATGGTCAGATCGAGAAGCTCGGCATTGATTGCACCGAGCACGGTGGACTGCAGCCAACGTGCCATCGCAATGTTGTCCGAGTATATTCGCCAGCGAGCGTCCGTCAGCTCACTTTTCAGATAAAGAACATGGCCCGGCCCGCCCGGGGAAGATAGGATGCGCCAAAAGGTGGCATTCGTCGTAAAGATATCGCTGTCATTATCGCTGAGCCGAACGACCGAATTTTCTCCGGTCAGGATCACGCGGTTCGGATCTACCGTGCTCATAACGGATGTCTCCCGGTTGGTTCCTGATACCGCAGCATGATAGCTGAATGCAGCGGTCGCACAATTTCGGCGCCGAGCGCGCCGTTGAAGCGGCGGTGGCAGTGCAGGCCGGTGCCATTCATCGTACCGCCACCAGCGCTGCCGCGCCTGCCTGGGCGCATGCCTCATCCTGCGCGCTGGTCCTGCCCCCGCAACCGACCGCGTGGCGAGGCTCAGGACGGCACCGTGTGATCCGCGAGAGTCGGTCCGGCAAGCAAGGCAAGCGTCGCGCTTCTGAAGAATAGCAGACTCTAGAAGGGCTGCACTTTATCGCGCTGTCCGATAATGCCGTGCGAGTATGGCTGGGCAAGGACGCCCATCACCCTCGGTGATTTGTTGTGGGGCGCGCCTGGGTAGCCGCGGCCTAGCATCAAATCCTCGAGCGCCTTTTGAAGCTCGAGATCGTACTCTCCGCTCTGGGGATTGGCTTCGATTGCTTTGCAGCGAACGCATGCTTCATCCACACGCAAGCGTATGCCTCCGATTTGAATGTCGAGCGTTCCCGGGTGTCCCTTTACCCAGTCCAGCTCGGCAAATGGATCGAGACCGTCGATCCAGACGTTCATGCGAAAGCGCGCCGGGTCGATTGCGGTGCCGACAAACTCGCCGAGCGCTCGCACCGACGCAAGATTGATGATTGAGACGTATCTACGCGGTCGATCGGCGAGGCTGAACGCGCCATGCGTATCCAACACGTTGAGGCTCTTCACGCCGAGCCGTTGTGCAACTTCCTCCAGCCATCGCGGATCGAGTTTCTCGTCGCCATCCTTATCCTTCACGAATGCCGGAACCTGCGCAACCATGAGCGCGGTATTCATGCCGACGTAGAACGCGCTTTTCGGAGCCCATTCATCTTGCACGCCTGCCACTTTCTTGAAGGCAAGCCGGCGATCGCTGAGTACTCCAACAGCCGGATCGATGTGCAGTTGTCTCTGCGCCCTGCCGGCGGCGCCTTTCACTGGATAGCTATACACGCCTACGACGCGACACTCGGGCATTGGCGCTCGACTTTCAAAGCTGCTGCACCGCACCGGCTCGCGGCGATTCTTGGACGCCACCCGATCGAGCAGCCGACGAGGAAATTCTCCTCACACAGTGGCCTTTCAGCGGGGCTAGGGAAAGCACTGCGCTCCTATCGTAAGATAAAGCGTTCAAGTCGGCAGCATCCGCGCTTCTTGGTTGCAGGTCTCACAATTTGGCGTCGCCGGTCTGCTCGTCGCCGTTAAGGAGGGGGGTCGAGGTCAACCTTCTCGGCCTGACGACCCCGCGCCGCCTGGCTAATCATTTGGCGCATTCAACCCGAGCCAGCCCTGCACACCGGCAGCTTTTCGGCTCCGCCGAGCGCGAACACCAACCCCGGGGATTTCGTCGACGGGCCGGTAAAGTCGTGATCCCTCGCCTCGGCATTGCGCAGCTCAGAGCCGGTACCGGCACTCGACTGCAAGCGGCACGGCGTGAAAATCACGCCGGTTCGTGTCGAGGTTCTCAAGGTTGACGAATAGGCATTCGTCATGGACGAAGTGCGGCCCGGCGTGCCAGGTCGCCACGTGCAGCTTGACCAAGCGATCGCCCGGCACCCGGAACGCGGCGATGTCATCGACGTGCGGCCGCGTGTCATCGGCAAGGTCGCCAGGCGGCGCCACGCCGATCAGCCATTCTTTGCCGCCGAGCGAACCCAGGCATTGCGTGACCCGCCGATGCCGCGCGATCCGGGTGAAGCCGAGCCCGACATGCGCCAGATGCATGATCCACAGCCGTGGCTCGCCATTGCCCAAAACGAGGCTTGCCTCAGCGGCCGAGGCCTCGGGGTCGTAGCTGGTCTCGGCGCTCTGGCCGCCCGTTCGCAGCGGCGCGATGACCTGGCCGTAGGGCGCAAACGCCTCCGCCGTCAGCTCCCTGATGTCCAGCATGTGCAGTGGGAGCGTGCCCGCATCGTTCATCATCGCCTCCTCCGATCGGCAGCCCGATCAGCCTTAAGGGGCCGAGGCGGCCGCGTCAACCGGCTGCATCGACCAACTGCGCCGATGCCTGGAGGAGAGATGCGAACTGCTGGTGTCGGAAAGAAGGTTAGCTGTTCCGGCTGTCGAGTCGGCCCCCGAGGATTTCCATTTCGGTAGAGGACCGAGGATTCGAATGATCAGCGCCGTATAAGTCTGCTCGGCCAAAATCCAGAGGGCCATGAAGAGAGCCTGCATCGCCAATGGTAGCGAGTTTCTTCGGGCTAGCCCACTCCCGCAAGACCGGGTAGGCTTCTCCTCTTCACGCGTCGGACAACATTCGCTAGTCTTGGCGCGCAGGGTCCAGGCCGGGAGACCCCATGCGCATCCGCCGAATTGCGATTTCGGTAGCGCTCGCCGGCGGGCTCGCCACTCTGCCGCTCCCGGCCGCCAAGGCGCAATACTATCCTCTCTACTCGCCGCCTCCACTGTCCTGGCCGATCTGCGCGGCGGGCGCCGTAGTCGTTACCGCCACGATAATCATCACCGCGCCGCTCCGAGTGCTCACGGGGGCGCCGCCCTTCTACTACAGGTGTTACGGTCCGCCGCCCGATTACCCACCGCCGGCCTATTACGCGCCGGGATATTACGCACCGCCGAATTACTCTGGGCCACGCTGAGCCCGCCCGTCTCGCGGCGCTGGCATAACGGGGGCCGCAGCGGCGGCCAGATCGTGAGCGGAAGGGCATTCCCCGAGATCGAGCCATGAGGAGCCCGGCGCTGCGATCCCCATTCGCACGGATCGCCTCCCCTTCAAGGCACCGAGACGGGCAGGCGGCGCCAGAGCAAGGCGATAGCGAGCCCGCCGCATAGCGCTCCAAGCGCCGACGCCGCGAAATCAACGATTGACGGATGCCGACCCGGAGAGAAGTGCTGGAGGTATTCCAGTATGCCGGCGTACACCCCCAAAAGCCGCCGATGATCTGCATGCTGCCTCGGCTCGCGCCGTAGCCTGCCATAGCGATCGCGGCCGACCCAGCGTAGGCAACGAAATGCTCAAGTCGATAGCCTGCCACTGCGACCGATACCCATCCGGCGTGAGCACCGAAATGCCCAAGTCGGCGAGGGAGCCCCATCCGCATCAATACTGGCGCTGGCAGCAGCGACAAAACGGCGAGGAGAATGACGCAACACCAGGTGAGGAACCGAAGTGATGTCATGACGAGGCTAGCGCGCATCGTCTGACGTTTATCGACGGTGACGGATCTGGCAAGGCCGTTTTCGCTATAGAGCGCGATCTCCGTTGACGAAGCCAGCAAGCGTTATTGGAACATTACGGGAACGGCGGCCGGAATGCTCCCCCTGTAATTGGCGCGGATCGAAGATCTCGGGCGGGGCGCCCTCGTCAAGGTGGATTGTGCTGCCTGCCATCACGTCGTGCTGCTGACACCGGAGTTCCTGCTGCGCCTCGGCCTTAAGCCGCCGGGCCAAGGTCCTCGACCTCAAGGGGCGCGTTAGGTGCCGCGGATACGGAGCGAGGGGACGCGCCGTCGTTTCGATCAAGTGGCGGCACGCCATTTACGTGAGCTAATGCGATCTCGCCGCGCTCCGCTGGCGTGGCTGCCCGGCGAGCTTACGAGCATGGAGCTACCCGGCGGCTCCGCGCGGAACGGTCCCCGTCAGAATGTGACGACGTAGCGCCTTCGCCAGCCCTCGGAACCGCAACACTACCACAACGTTGATTTTGCGGGGTTTCGGATCGCTTGGCCGCAACACGATCCGCCAGGGCAGCCGCAACGCGCCAGATGGCGTAACGGTGCAGCGGGCTAGGAGCAGCGCTGGGTCGGGAGACATCCCCCAACGCTGCTCCGCGCTCAGGCTTGGCCGGCTTACCAAGCCGGGGTTGATCCTATGCACCGGCCGTCAGCGAACTGTCAGCCCGCGGACGGGCACGGTCGCGCGACCTTCACGCCACTCTCCTGAATTCGTTAGTCAACGGACATGGGTGCTCCGCAAGATTGTAGACCCCTCCTGCTCCGATATTACTATCAATTCTGAACCCGCGGGGAGCGTGCTTGGTAAATCCCTGGCGCAAATCTGGCACATCGGTCTATCGACAATAAGGGCTGCCTTTCCAAATGAGCGTTGCCACATGATCGCAACAGCGTGTCCTTCGACGTGTGTTGCAATGTTTCCTTGGCTCGGACCACCCTGGCTAAAACCCCAACCCTTCCCTCTCGGAACACCCCCTCTATGAGTTCCGCCCCAGGGACCACCGTCTATACCGCTTTTGATGAACATGGTCGAGTGTCCGGCAGGCAATAAAACGCCGACTGCGCTTTCATGCCCAACAAAGAACCTCTTGGCTTGTTCAAGGAGCTGAACCTGCCCCGGTGTTAGAGTAGCCATGTCAATCTCCTTGTGCTTCGATGACTGCATCCTCCCGGTTCATGGCGTAAATAACGTTGCCGCTGAGCGCACACAAATCGGACATTTCTCAGATGCCGGCCGAAACGCGATCCGAAGGAAGTGTAGGAACGGTAGCGGGAGATGCCAATGCATGGTGCCGGCTTCGTCGCGGCAACACCGGCGTCCGAGCAAGCGTGAGGCACCCTCGCGGAACCTCCGCGCGTGGGCTCACGTCTCGGCTGGGGCGCTCCCGCGCGGGTGGACCCACAGCTTGCGAAGCAGCGACCAACCGATGACGCCGGCCATCAGGAATATGAAAAGGGGGCAGAGCAAGACGCTAGCTGTGATGAGTTCCCATTGGGCCCAGATTGGAACTTTGCCCATGCCGTGATCACCCCGTCCCCCAGGGCCAGTCTTGCGCCGAAGACGGTTGACGAGCGGTTGATCCCGACGCCAGCCCACGCGCCTGGCTCACTGAGCTTTGATCGCGGCAGTGGGGCCAGGTGACGATCGCCGAGCTTCCGCCAGTTCGCCGCGCGCTTGCCCTACCGACTGAGGTGCTATCTCCAGGCGCAGCCATAGCATGCGGTGGAGCATCCGGGCGAGCGGGCGAGCGGAGAGGATCGCGAGCCCCGGACTGGCCCAAACGGCAATCGTGATTGGCCACAAGGCCCAAATTGGCAGATTGCCCATCGCCTGCCCTTCCATTCGCACCAGGCGACAGGATATCAGGTGACGGTCAGCAGCCCGTCCCGGACCCCGATACTCCGCTGACCCCACATTGATCCGGGGTGAGGTCCAGAGTGAGCGTCCGCCGATCGCGTGACGATCGCCGAGCGTCAAAGCGAGCGTTTCAAGGGGCGAGCCCTACCAAACCCCCGCCCTGGCCCGACTAAGCCATCAGGCGCGCCGCGCGTGTTGCTCTAGGGGCATTTCCGGGGGGCGGCCGGCCGCGCCCATATCGTGATGCGCGAGTTGTGCTCTCGTTAACCCGTACTCGATCCACCCGACCAAGGGTGGGCTGCCCGAGCCATGGCTTCGACCCGCCGTCTCACCGCGACCCTTGCCACTGACGTGGCAGGCCATTCGCCCTTGATGGGTGCGGATGAGGAAGGCACGCACGAACGGCTCAAGGGGCATCTCCGCGATCTCGTCAATCCGAAGATCAAGGAGCATCGAGGGCGCATCGTAAAGAACACCGGCGATGGAATGCTCGCGGAGCTCTCCAGCGTAGTAGATGCGGTCCGCTGCGCTGCCCAAATGCAACGGGCAATGGCTGACCGCAACGCGGAAACGGCCGAGGACAACTGCATCACCTTCCGTACAGATCAAACTCGGCTGACGGCACTCCTTTTAGATCCTTCATCGTGTCGTGCACCGCCTGTGGACTGCATCCGAGACCGCTGAGCCAAAATCAGGGCTTCCGGTCGAGTTCATCGATTTCCTCGCGCAGCATTTCCAAAATCAGCCACTGCTCCTCGGCCGCCGCCAGCTCGTCCCGCGCGACGGCAAGCGCCTGTGTCGTTGCGCCAAACCGTCCCGGATCGCGGGCATAGAGGTCCGGGTCGGCCAGGATGGCATTCAGCCCGGCAATCTGTATCTGTAATGCCGCGATCCGGGCCGGCAGCGTCTCCAGGGCACGTCGATCGTTGAAACTCATCCGGCGCGGCCGGGCGGCTGGTTGCGCTCTAACCTCTGTCACCGGCCGCCGGCGCTTCGTTTCGGAGGCCGTTGCCAGTGGCGCTCCGCGGCCAACGGCTTCCCGCTGCGACAGCATATCGGTGTAACCGCCGGCGTACTCGATCCAGCGCCCGTTGCCTTCGGTGGCAATGACCGACGTCACCACGCGATCGAGGAAGTCTCGGTCGTGGCTGACCAGCAACACCGTGCCGGGATACTCGGCCAGTCGCTCCTGCAGCAGGTCGAGGGTCTCGAGATCGACATCGTTGGTCGGTTCGTCAAGCACGAGCAGGTTCGATGGCCGGCCGAAGGCGCGGGCAAGGGTAAGCCGGGCGCGCTCACCGCCGGACAGCACGCCGATCGGGGTACGGGCCTGCTCGGGGCGAAACAGGAAGTCCTTCATGTAGCCGATCACGTGGCGGCTCTGGCCGGCGACCGTAACCGTGTCTCCGCCGCCGCCGGTAAGTGCCTCGGTTAAGCTCTGTTCCGGGTCGAGGGCTTCGCGGCGCTGATCGAGGGTCACCTGAGCGAGATTGGTGCCTAGTCGGACCTCGCCGGCATCAGGCACGAGCGCGCCGGTGAGCAGGTTCAGCAATGTCGTCTTGCCGGCGCCATTGGGGCCGACAATGCCGACCCGGTCGCCGCGCAGGATCCGTGTAGAGAAATGGCGGACGATCAGGCGACCGCCATAGGATTTCGAGATGTCCTGCGCGACCACGACCAGCCGTCCGGACGAATCGGCCTGAGCGGTTCCCAGGCGCACGATGCCCGGCGCGGCGCGTTGCTCCTTCCGCTTTCTGCGCAACGCGTGCAGCTCGGCGAGCCGCCTCTGGTTGCGCGTCCGGCGTGCGGTAACACCGTAGCGCAGCCAATCCTCCTCCATCGCGATCTTGCGGCCGAGCTTGCGGTGTTCGCTTTCCTCCTGTTCGAGTAGGGCGTCGCGCCACGGCTCGAACGCCTTGAAGCCCTCGTTGAGGGTCCGGGTAATCCCGCGGTCGAGCCATATGGTGGCGCGCGAGATCCGTTCGAGCAGCCGACGGTCGTGGCTGATCAGCACGATGCCGGAGCGCATCCCGGCCAGCTCGCGCTCCAGCCACTCTATTCCAGGAAGATCAAGATGATTTGTCGGCTCGTCGAGCAGCAGGATATCGGGCGAGGGGGCCAGCGCGCGCGCCAGGGCGGCGCGGCGCGCCTCACCTCCGGAAAGAGCTGCCCCGTCTTCCGCGCCGGACAGGCCTAGCTCCTTGAGCAGGTACAGTGCCCGGTGGCGACCTTCGGCGGCTTCGGCGCCAAACCCTGCCTCGACATAGGCCAGGGCGGTGGCGAAGCCGGACAAATCCGGTTCCTGGGGCAGATAGCGGATCGTGGCGCCGGGCTGGACGAAGCGGTGCCCCGCATCGGGCTGCATCAGCCCGGCCGCAATGCGCAGGAGAGTGGACTTGCCCGAGCCGTTGCGCCCGACCAAGCAGACGCGGTCACCGGCGGCGACGGCCAGCTCCGCGCCCGAAAGGAGCGGCGTAACCCCAAAGGTCAGATTGATGTCCTGCAGCAGCAGCAGCGGGGGCGGCATGGCGATCGAAATATCACGGGTCGGCCCGAATTAGTGGATAGTCTCGGTTTGTCGGGATCGGAGGCTCTCCATCGGGGATCGAGATGACGCGACTGATGCACGGCTTTCCGCCGTCGGCCGACGCTCAGGTGACATTGGCGAACTGGCGGCAGGCGCCGTTCAGCCGATGGGCGTTCCAACATGTGCGTGAACTCGTGCAATCGGCCGAGGTCGCGAACGATCCGAGCGATGTGCACGAATGGCCGATCGACCGCGTCGAGATCGGCGACCTGCCGATCGAGGCTGACGAAGCTCCGCCGCTTTCGTTCGACGACTTCCTTGCCGATACGAGCACCGACGGCATCGTCGTCGTCAGCGGCGGCCGGATCGTCTTCGAGCGCTACGCCAACGGGATGACCGAAACGACGCCGCACATCCTGATGTCGGTGTCGAAGTCGCTGCTCGGGTTGATCGCCGGCGTATTGGCCGCGAGCGGTCGATTGGAGCCTGACCGCCAGGTGACAGATTTCGTGCCCGAGGTCGGCGGGACCGCATACGAGGGCGCAACGATCCGCCACCTCCTCGACATGCGCACTGGCGTCGCGTTCGATGAAGACTATCTCGCGACCTCAGGGGCGATCATCGCCTATCGCAAGGCAACCAATTGGATCCCGCTCGACCCGGGCGAGGCGCCATCGGATCTGCGCTCGTTCTATCGCGCCATGACCGAGCGCGACGGGCCGCACGGCGGGCGCTTTCACTATGTCTCGCCAAATAGCGACCTGCTCGGCTGGGCCATCGAACGGGCGACCGGTCGACGCTACGCCGATCTGATCAGCGAATTGATCTGGCGGCCGATGGGAGCGGCGCGCAGCGCCTACATCACCGTCGATCGCCTGGGTGCGCCACGCGCCGCCGGCGGCGTCTGCGCCACGCTTCGCGATCTGGCGCTGGTCGGCCAGCTGATGACGAATGGCGGGGTTCGCGGCGGCAAGCCGGTATTGCCGCGCGCCTGGCTCGACGACATCGCCGCCAACGGCGATCCGCAGGCCTGGGCCGCGGGTGAGTTCGCCCTGGATCTCCCGGGCGGCCGCTATCGCAGCCAATGGTACGTCGCGGGCGGCGACGAACCGCTGCTGTTCGGCCTGGGCATCCACGGACAATACCTGTTCGTCGACGCCGAACGGCAGCTGGTGATCGCCAAGGTGTCGTCGCACGAGCTGCCGCTCGACGCGGCGCGCAGCGCCTCGACATTGCGGGCCGTGTCGGCGGTGCGGCGCGCCCTGGCGGGCTAGAATTTGCGCCAAACGGTCGGGGGATCCCGGCCAGGACCAGGAGGAAGAGGGCAAGTAATCGATAAAAAGGACGTCACCGGGCGGTGCGAAATTCCTCCCTGATCTCAGGGAGGCGTGCCTGCCTTGTCGGCGATGCTGCGGCGGCCTATCGTGGTCCTTGCGACCCCGTCGAGAGGAACAGCCAATGCCGCTTCCGCAGGATATCAGACCCGTCTTCCAGGACATTCAGGACACGCTGGTGCGGTCCGAGGCGCCGTGGATCCAGCAATCCCCGATGTCCGCCGTCAAGGTGCTCTGGGTCGGCCGCGAGACCGGCACTTGGGCGTCCTTGCATCATTGGAAGAAGGGCTACACAGCACCACCGCACAAGCACCTTGCCGGGGCGCACGCCTATATCATCTCGGGCAAGCTTCAGGTCAGGAACGGTGTGTTGAATGCCGGCGACTATGTCTACGAACCGTCGGGCATTTTGCACGACGCGACCACCGCTCTGGAAGACACGACCTACCTGTTCATCTGCACCGGCGCGGTCCTGTTCTTCGACGAGAACGGCTTTACCCGCTACACGAACTGGGAGGTCATGGAAAAGCTGCGCTCGGAACATGAGGCACCTGTCCGAGCCGAGGCGGCCGAATAGGGAGCGGCCGGATGAAGGCGGTCGTTTGCGAGGCGTTCGGCGGTCCCGAGGTGCTCGCCTTGCGCGAGGTCCCCGACCCGCCCCCGCCGGGTGCCGGCGAGGTGCAAGTCAGGATCCGGGCGCGCGGCGCGCAATATGTCGACGTGCTGATGCTGGCCGGCAAATACCAGTTCCGGCCGGATCCGCCGTTCATCCCGGGTAGCGAGGCGGCCGGCGAAGTGGTCGCGATCGGGCCCGATATCAACCGATTCCAGATCGGGGACCGGGTGATGAGCCGGCATCGCCTCGGCGCCTTCGCCGAGCTGGGCAATGCCGGCGCCGAGAATTGCGACTCCATTCCCGCCGGCCTGAGCCTCGAGGAGGCCGCGGTATTCCGTGGCGCCTACACCACGGCCTATCACGCTCTCTTGCAGCGCGGCCGGCTCGCGCAAGGCGACCGGGTGCTGATCCACGGTGCGGCCGGCGGCATCGGCATCCCGGCGATCCAGATCGCCAAGCTGTTCGGTGCCCAGGTTATCGCCACCGCAAGCACCGGCGAGAAGCGAGCGGTCTGCCGGGCCGAAGGTGCCGACCACGCGATCGATTATCAGGGCGGCTTCCGCGACAAGGTCATGGAGCTGACCGGGGGCCGCGGCGTCGACATCATCTACGACCCCGTCAACGGTCCGACCTTCGAGGAATCACTGCGTTGTCTCGCCTGGGGCGGTCGCATCCTGATCCTCGGGTTTCTCGGCGGCGCGCCGGCGCTCGCCCGCACCAATTACCTCCTGATCAAGGGGATCGAGGCAATCGGCGTGCGCATCGGCGGGCTCAACGAGGCCCATCCCGAGATCGCCGCCGCCAACACCAGGACGCTGCTCGATCTTGCCGCACAAGGCAAGCTCAAGCCCCGCATCTGGCGACGATTCCCGCTGGCCGAAGCGGCCGAGGCTGTGCAGTCGCTGATCGACCGCCAGGTCATTGGCAAAGTCGTGCTCCTGTAGAGGTTTCGGCATCCGCGCGGAGGCTCCGATGAAGATCACCGACGTCACCCTGACCTTGTTCGGCTGGGAGAGCATCCCGACCACGATCTATGGCCATCACACCGCCCGGCCGACCGGCAAAAGCGATCTCGGCCTGCTGACGGTTGCGACCGATGACGGGATCACCGGCCACGCCTTTCTCGGCACCTCCTCGAATCCCGCGAGCCTCGACGGGCCAGGTCTTATTCGCTTTCTGAAGCCGATCCTGATGGGTCAGGACCCGCTCGACCGCGAGCGCCTCAACCGGTCGCTGTGGGCGCGCGTCCGCGCCGCGACCGTACGCTCGATCGGCGCCTGCGATGTGGCATTGTGGGACATCGCCGGCAAGGCAGCAGGTCTGCCGATCCACCGGCTGATCGGCACCTCGCGCGACCAAATCGCCGCCTATGCCAGCTCTGAGATCCACGCCACACCTGCGGCGTATGTCGAGCAGGCCCGGCATTACCAATCGACCGGCTGGCGCGCCTACAAGATCCACCCGCCGCAATCCTGGCGCGACGACATCAAAGTCTGCGAGGCGGTGCGCAAGGCGGTCGGCGACGACTTTACGGTCATGCTCGATTCGACCTGGAGCTACCGTTACGAGGAGGCCTTGCGGGTCGGCCGGGCGATCGAGGAGATGGGGTTCTACTGGTACGAGGATCCGCTCGCCGACCAGGACATCTACAATTACGTCAAGCTCAAGCAAAAGCTCGACATTCCGATCCTCGCCACCGAGTTCCCGATGGGCGGCTTCGATTCCTATGCTCCCTGGATTCTCGAACGCGCCACCGACTTCCTGCGCGGCGATGTCGCGGTCAAGGGCGGGATCACGACGCTCGTCAAGACCGCCCACCTCGCCGAGGCCTTTCGCATGAACCTGGAGGTTCACCACGGCGGCAACTCGCTGAACAATGTCGCCAATCTGCACGTCATCATGGCGATCCGGAACACCGAATTCTTCGAAGTTTTGCTGCCCGACGCGATGCAGAAATACGGGCTCCTCGAAGACATCACCGTGGACCGCGACGGGCTCGTCCACGCGCCGACCGAGCCCGGCCTCGGCGCCAAGATCGATTTCGAGCTGATTGAGCGGCGGAAGGTAGGGGTGCTCAGCTGACGCTGGAGCGAATTGGGGTGTGCTCAGCCCGCAGCACCGAGCGCGGCCAGACGTCGCTGCGCGTCGAGTACGGTCGCACCCTGCTCGATTGTGGGCTTCAGACGGAAGTCGAAATCGGCGGTTAAGAAAGGTGGGGCGATGCCGAGCCGCGCGGCGGCGTCGGTCGAGGTCTCGTGTCGCACGAAGTCGCAGATCAGCGAGTCCTTGACCGCAAATACCGCATCGCTGCCCAGGTATTCGTCGGTTCGATCGAAAATATGGGTCGTCACTGGCTCGTAGCCTTCGGCCGAGACGACAAAATGGATGTGCGCCGGGCGCCAGGGATGCCGACCGGTCGCACGCAACATCCGGCCGACCGGCCCGTCGGACGGGATCGGGTAGTTGACCGGCCGCACGGTGCGCACGAGATACCGACCTTCCGCATCGGTGCGGAACTTGCCGCGCATGTGCAGCCCCCTCAGGCTCTGGTCCTGCGAATCGTAAAGACCATTCGATTGCGCCTGCCAGACATCGAGCACCGCGCCCTCGATCGGTTTGCCGTCGAGATCGAGCACCCGGCCGCCGACCAGGGTCGGTGTCCCGGCCTTGTCGAGAGTGGCGATGTTGCCGCCCGCCGGCAACTCGGGCGCGCCGAGCCGATGAAACGGGCCGAACACCGTCGATTCGGTCGCGCCATCCGGTTTGCGTTGGCTGATCAGGTCGACGACCATCGAGACCCCGAGCGTGTCCGAGAACAGAATGAATTCCTGCCGCTTGTCGCTGCACATCCGACCGGCTTCGGTCAGGATCTCGATCGCCTTGAACCACTCCGGCTCGGTCAGATCGACTTCCTTGACGAAGGAGTGCAGGTGCTTGACGAGACCTAGCATGATCTGCCGCAGCCGCGGATCCGGCGTCTCCGCAAATCGCTGCAATACCTCGGCGGTGATGTCGTCTTCGGTCTTGTTACGCGGCGCCGGCATGGCCTTTCTCCGTCCTTGCATGGGGGCGCAGACGTATAACCGAAAATCACAGACCGGGCGCCCC
>Ga0074045_10003260_pt1 | contig 14626 bp, 12 predicted proteins | sample BogForMeECP23OM2_FD_94442 | JGI IMG/M metagenome (GOLD analysis project Ga0074045, IMG submission 94442) | Bog forest soil microbial communities from Calvert Island, British Columbia, Canada - Bog Forest MetaG ECP23OM2 | ecosystem: Environmental > Terrestrial > Soil > Wetlands ... | reverse complement strand
GCACTTATAGCAAAATATTGATTCGCAATGAGTTATCTCCATCATCACCGATTCACGCGACATTCAGACCTCCGACCTGCCCAAAACCGGCGCAATGCGCGAATAGGCGAACACCGGGCCATCCTTACAGACGAACATCGGGCCGTACTGGCAATGGCCGCAAAAGCCGATCCCGCATTTCATGTTGCGCTCCGCGGACAGGTAGGTACGTTCCGGCGCCACGCCGCGCTTCAGGAGTTCCATCACCGTAAAGCGCATCATGACCTCGGGCCCACAAACCATCGCCACTGTGTTGGTCGGATCAAAAGGAGCCCGTGGAATCATTGTCGTCACCACGCCGACGTTGCCCCGCCAGCTACTGGCGGCCCGGTCGACTGTAACTTGGATTTCCAGGTCGAACTTGCCGCGCCACTGTTCCAGTTCTTGACGGTAGAGCATGTCCTCGGGAGCTCGCGTGCCATACAACAAAACGATCTTCCGATACTTTTCCCGTTCAGCCATCAGGCGGTACAGTGCAGGCCGCAGCGGAGCCAGCCCGATGCCGCCCGCCACAATCACGACGTCCCGGCCGGTCGCTTCTTGTACGGGCCAATGGCTCCCAAACGGACCACGAATCCCCATGGTGTCGCCGCGCTTGAGCTGCCGCATGGCCTTGGTGACCGTACCCACCATGCGAGTGGTGTGCTTGAGAAAAGGGGCGTCGTCGGGGTCGCTGCTGATGGAGATCGGTACTTCTCCCACGCCGAAGACGTAGAGCATGTTGAACTGTCCCGGCGCGAAGGAGAAGCCCTTGCCGGAATCTTCGGGAAGAATCTCCAGCGTGAAGGTGTCGTCCGTCTCCTGCTTTACGCGCTGAATGCGGTAAGGCATGGGCAGCATTGGGTCTGCCAGGCCCGCACTCACAACCTCGGGTTGCTCAAGGATGGTTGCCATACATATCCAACAACTGCAATCTGGTTGACTCCAGGCGCTCGGTGACGATTTGCATGAATCGTTTGTAGATCTCGTAGCCGAGGTCGTGGTCCTCATCGCACTTGGCGCGAAGACACTTGCCGTCAAATGCCAGCGCGTGCGTAGGCTGCTGTGCCCTCGCGTCAAAATGCCAACGGTAGGGAGGAAACAGCCACGACCATCCCAGTACCTCGCCTCCACCGACAGTTTGCACTGTCGTTAGGCCACGGTGCGGGATGGCGAACTGCACCGAGACCAGACCCTCACGAATGAGGTAAAAGTGGTCGGCCGGGTCGCCCTCATGGAAGATGACCTGCCCCGCCTCGAAGCGCACGTTCATCGAACATCCGGCAATCAGCTCGATGTGCCGATCCTCCATGCCCTGAAAAAATGGATGCTCTCTGAGAATTGGTTCAAGTGTGTGTATCATGCCGGTTCCTTGCTGAGGTCGGCCGGGGCCTTAACAGAATCGCTTTCGCGGATGGCGCCAGTCTCGACCGTAATATCAATTCCCACCGGGCACCAGGTGATGCAGCGGCCGCAACCAACACAGCCTGAAACGCCAAACTGGTCAATCCAGGTGGCGAGCTTGTGCGTAACCCACTGGCGATAGCGCGACCTCGGAGTAGCGCGGACGCTTCCGCCGTGGATGTATGAAAAGTCCACCGTGAAGCAGGAGTCCCATCGCCGCCAGCGTTCAGCATGCTGGCCGGTCAGATCAGTGACGTCTTCCACCGTGGTGCAGAAACAGGTGGGGCATACCATGGTGCAGTTAGCGCAAGACAGGCAACGCTCCGTCACGCTGTCCCACTGCGGATGCTCATAGTTGCGATAAAGGAGTTCCTTGATTCCGCGCGTGTCCAATCGGCGGCCCATGTGGCGCGTGGTGTGGTCCAGAATGCGCTCAGCGTGCTGCTTGTCAGGGTCGTTGGCAGGCTGATGCGGAACCGCTGTCAAGATCTCGCCGCCGCGTACCGACCCCACATCCACCAAGAAATAGTGGATCCCGTTCTGCAACAGTTCGGTGAGAGCGAGGTCGAAGCCGGAAGTCGCTTTCGGCCCGGTGTTCATCGAAGCGCAAAAGCAGTTGCCGCCTGCCTGCCCGCAATTGACGGCTACCAGAAACAGGCTCTCTCGCCGCGACTTGTAGCCGGGATCAACGAACTGACCGTCAAGGAAGACTTTGTCCTGAATGGCGATCGCATGCAGTTCGCAAGCCCGCACACCGATGAATGCGTATTTCGGTCTGGCTTTCTCTTCTGCTGGCAGGATCCGCAGCCCTTTCCCGTTTCGCGCGGCCTGCCACAGCCGCTGGAGTGGGGGATGAAGAAATTTCTTCCAGGAGTGCGGACCAACTACGTAGCCGAATAGCGCGTTATCTTTGCGCCGTTTCAGCCGATACTTTCCGCCGGCCTGCTCGTCTGTCCATCCCGCCGGGAGGTCTTCGGTCGATGTCAGGCGGTCATAGACAATCGCGCCCTCGCGAAGTGTTGGTCCGATGACGTCATAGCCACGGGTGACCAATGTCTGGAGCAGTTGCTCCAAATGCTCTCTTTCAATAACAACAGTATCCCCGACGTGCAACGGCTCTGCAGTCATGGCTCGGAGTGTTCTCACGAACACCACCTTCTATGTCAAGACTAGACAGATGGCCCATTTGCCGTCGGTGACGTAGGTCACGTCGTGCAGTGTCGCGAGCGATGGGGGTGCTCACAGTCATTTTGCGCATGAGTGTGGATACTACTGATCTCTAATGCGGTCTTTCGTGGCCCCGATGCTGAACGCAGAACGCGCGGCGGCCGGAGACAATCGAGGAGCGGTCCCTCACAGGCTTTGGTTTGACGCGCGCTTAGCGCTCCGTCCTGCCCTTCGACTTCAGGACGCGTAATAACTCGGCGCGTCCACGCCACGTGACTCCCGAGAACTCCAGAAGTCCCGTGCCGTGCATCCTGGCGCCGGTATGCGTTTCGATCTTTTCACGCAAATAGGGGCTGCGCCAAGGAGCCAGGCGATGGCCGGAGGTCCCGTTCCAAAGAGAGCGCAGGACCTTGCGCAGGGCCGCAACCCGATTCAAAACCTTTCCTGGAGCACGGGATGAACTCGGGCCGGAGTTCAGTTGCAAGGTGTCGGACGGGCAGACTGACTCAAGGGTGCGTAACGTGTCCCATCGGGCACGAAGTTTTGCAACATCCACGTCGCGGGCAAGGATCTCGCGAAAAGCGGCAACGTATTCCTCGGCCACGGCCCGCCACGTCCGCGGCGGCGTTTCTGGAGCCGTTGTCTCGTGCTCAAAAAACTGCAGCACAGCGTCTTGCAACTGGCTCAACGACTCGATGCGATGAAGGTTCCTGTCGCCGGTGATTTCCGCCAATTCGCGGGTCACCTCACTATCAAGCACAACGACCGGTTTCCCTAGCGCCAGCGCATCCACCACTGGCAACCCAAAACCTTCGTAGTGGCTTGGGTAGACCATGATGCGAGCGTTCACCAGCAGCTCACGCATGTCCTGGCGGCTCATGTCCCCGCTGCCCAACCAGCGGACATTCTCTGATTGCTTCTCAGACTGCGGCTTGCCCCCCATCACCACAATCGGCCATTTGCCGTTGAGATGAGCAACCGCGTCTGCTACACCTTTATGAACATAGGCATTGCCCATGATCAGGATGTATTCCCCGGTCCGAAACTCGCCAGGCGTTGTTCCAAAATTAGTTCCATGGTGGACGACCCGCATGGGCACTGAGCTGCCAAAGTACGCCGCGAAATCGGAGCGTGAAAACTCGCTGATGGTGAAAACGCAATCCGACAGGTCGGCTGTCTTGCGAAATAGGATCTGCCTGCTGGCCGCGCCCAGGTAGTCACAACGTACTGCGATGATGTCCTGGAGAGCGTAGGCGACTCGCGGCGCCAACCGGCTCATCCTGCGAAACTCGTCCCAGGTAAATATCTGGCATGGCTTGAATACGAAATCGAAAGTCATCTGGGCATTAGGCTGGTCGTCGTATATTCGGTAGCCAGTTAACTCATGGGCAAAGAACTCTCTGGCCTGATTAATCCCTACGTAGAGGTCGTAGTCATCTTCCACCAGGCGGCCGACTTCACGGAGCAGGTTCAGGGCGAACTCAGAGGTCCCCGAATGCAGAGCAGGCAAGTGAAATAGGTCGAACAATATCCTGGGCCGATGCGGCAGGTACAACGAAGCAAATATCTCCACTGGGTCTACGTTGAACCTTACATAGTCAGCGACTTTGCGGTCATACTCCGGATATCGGCTGAGCAGCAGCTTTCGGTTATCCGCTTCCAGCTTCTTCTTGCGGGACCCAAACGTCGAACCCTCATAGTGGAAGACATACGCCCAATTTGCTGCGACTGCCGAGTAGCCATAGCGATTAATTCGGCAGACGAAATCATTTTCTTCGTTGTAGCCTGGGCCATAGGACTCATCAAAGAATCCGAAGCGCTCTAATATCTCATGCTTAATGAGCATGCAGAAGCCGACACACGTCGGCATGACCTGATAGCGCGAGAGAATAGGATGTATCCGTTGCCACACTTCATATGATTTTGCCGGCGGGAGCATCCCACCAGCCCAGGGCACGGAAAAGATAGTGGCATTGTTGCTTCGTGGCGTTACGACCGCATGCCGCTCGTGTAGATACAGAACGGCTTGCATTTCCTGAAGGAACCCGGCTGTGACCTCGGTATCTGAATTGAGCAGCAGAAGGTCAGTTCCGGCCTCTCGCAGGTGCCTGAATCCCCAATTACAGCTTGCTACAAACCCTCGATTGACTTCGCTGCGATGGCAGCTTAGCTGCGGGAAATGGGATTGCATAGCTTCGCAAGTTTCGCGAACGCTATCATTCGGAGTCGAATCATCGAGCACATGCACCCGGCAGTCCGCCGATGCATGTTTCGCGAGGCTCTTGAGGCACACGAGTAACTTGTCGGCCGCTCCGTAGGTCGGAATCAGGACCGAAACCGGGCGCGGTTTCTCGAGTTTGCCACCTGCTCCCGAAATCACTTAGGCGCCTCGGTTTCCCGCTTTCCACGCAAGGCAAACATGAAGCTCCGCATGGGTTTGGTAATTTGCCAGGAGCGAGAGTGCTCCATGCCCCAACGTGTCTTCTGCTCCAGTTCAAGCGAGCCACGCACTGCAGCCAGTTCCTCTGTGGCGTGGAAATAGGCTTGTTCACTTCTCTTTAGTTCGCGTCGAAGTTCGTTTTTCTCTGAGGCCACTTGAGCTAATTCGGCCGCCACCAGCATGCGTTCCGCCTGCGCAGCGTGCAGCTCGGCTCGTAAGTTTGCGGCCTGCAATTCTGCCACTAGGCGCGCGGATTGTAACGTCTCGACGGCGGGCTTCATCGCATCTGCGCCAACATCCAGCTTCAGGGAAGCCTCGACAACCAGAGCCGTGCTTTCATCCTCTATTACAGGAAGAATGATTTGAGGATCGTCTCCATAGCTGAGAAGCAGACACTTATCTTCCCGGGGCAGAAGCATGAGCGTACCTGACAGCTCCAGGCAGCGTAGTGCATTTGGGGCCGTGGCGCTCCACACTAACGTCCCTGATTCCTTCGAAGCTATCGAAATCGCGCCAAGCTCTACGACACAAGAACAACGAGCAGGATCTACGCGGAGGCGTCCGGCACCGATGCCCTGCGGAAGCTCAAATATCAACTTCCTCCATTCACCGGCATCAACCGTTTGTGTGAAACTCCTACCTTCAGAATAACCGTGCGGCCCAAATGTATACACTTGCACCTGAGTCTGTGAGCTTAGACCAGAGGCGCTTAGCCTAGGATCTTGCGTAGAAACGGCGGGTGTATCTGCGGCATGATCTCCCTCGGCGCGTCCGACGGAGTTTTCCAAGTATGCTGCGTAGAGTATGTAAAATCGGCGCACGTGCTCTTGCGCTGAAGGAGAGCCGTTAAACAAGACCTCCAGTAACTCCTGACGGACGCCTTCAACCCTAGGTTTGCGCACTACGCCAAGACCCCAGCTATGGTGAAACTCGAACGTCTCCGGAAACTCTGTCTTGATTTCGTCCCATAAACGCCAGATTCCGAAGTCAGCGTGCCTGACAGCAGTGTCGTGTAGCAGGACGATGCCCCCGGGTTTCACCTTGGGAAGCCACGTCCGAAAATCATGACTGGCAGCGTCATACGTGTGCAGACCATCTATATGGAGAAGGTCGATCGTGTCGTCGTGAAACTGCAACACGGCATCGTCAAAACCAGTTCGTAGAAGATAGGAGAAAGCCTTATAGTAAGTTTCGTTGTACTGCCGTACATCTTCATAGACCTCTTCGCCATATCTCCCGGCATGCTCTTCGCCAAGCCAGTGGTCCACGGCGTAACAGAGACAACTCAGGCCGTGCTCTGCGACGCTCTGGCAGAAGCCAAAATACGATTCACCCCAGTGCGTACCTAGTTCAACTATCATGTGGGGTTGCAGCGCGCCAATGAGATCATTGGCAAAGGCCAAGTGAGCGGACCAGTTCCCAAGATTGCCCGGCCGATAGCGGCGTGGAACGAAAGTGGGCAGGGGCAAGTTCAGAATGCCGACGTTATCTGTAGTCTCAGTTGAATGCATTGCTTCGACCTCGCCTGTTCGGATCCAAATCCAGCGGGCGTTAATGCGCTCATTCTCCCCGAAGACCAGTTGCAGCCATACTCAACGAGAGACAGAGGAGATAAATGAGGGGCTGTCAGATGTTTCCCTTGAGCACATGCTCCAGGTGTTGAAATGCCATCAGGTTCGGATTGATGCTAACACCCGATCGGCGATTACTCTCCAGCGGTTCGATGGCAGGGGCCTGTGCCTCTCCCGCGAACGTCGCCACAGCATAAGGCGTAACCAGGATTAGCAGCCCATTCTTCCGCGCGTTTCCAATCAATCTGTGAACCAATCGCGGCATGTGAGCACCCGAAACGGCCCCGAGGCCACCGACGTCGGAAAGATGTTCACGACGCACAGCGAAAAAGTAATCGCCGATCGCCTCAACGCTCCGGATGACACTCAACTGTCCCATGTATCCGTGGTGCGAAAATGTTATCCCAGCGAATGGATCCATCAACTCTCCGTCGCGTCCGCCAATCAAGCCAGTGTGCGCTGTGCGGCTATCCGAGTCCAGCGAGATTCCAGTCACCAGGCCACATTCGGGACGCATCGCCTGCGCCGCGAGTTCATCAAAGAAGGCGTGATTGACGCCCTCAATCGGGCGATTGATGAAGACGAATACGTCGCCCGGTATCTCGCTCAGGCTGCGGATAGGGAGTGAGAACGAGCTGACAGCCGGACCGTGAGCTTCGGTTCCTCGAGTAGTCGAATCCTGGCTCGCCAAGGAGGAATCGCCCCTGGCTCCGTCGAGCGTGACGCGGAGCGGGCGCACAGCACAGTTAACCAACTCGTAAAGCCCTGTTGAGCGCAAATCCACATCGGCCCCAATGGCGGCGGCCTGCAATGGCCCATCATCCGCTCTTACAAACACTGCGACGCCGATGTCCTTGGGGCGCTTGTACCTGATTCGCGTCGAGCCGTAGAACAGACCGGGCTCGGCGCTCGCCTTCTTGCCCATCCTTTCTATGTGCTCCGAGATGACCCGGGCCCAGGCGTGCCGAGCATACGGTTTCGAATAAAGGTCAAATGCGGTCGAATCCTCGTGCATGCGCCAATGGTAAAGGGGCTTCGCAATGTGATCTACCCTGGACGGACCTATTACTTCCACAGCCCGAATGAGGAGGTCCCAGTCCTGAGAGCCATCGCAAGCGGACCGGAATCCTCCTATTCGAGAGACCAAACTGCGCCTTAGTGCAACAAGGTGCCCCAGATAATCAAAAGACAAGAACATATCCATGTCAAAATCCGGCTTGAATGCCGGATGGCTTCGGCGCCCGATGCTATCGATCTTGTCTTCATCGGAGTAAATTAAATCTGCTTTCTCGTTCGTATTGAGGCTACGCACCACTTCCAGGAGCGCGAAGGGATGCAGTTCGTCGTCGTGGTCGAGAAGGACCACAAAATCACCCTTTGCCGTTTCTAGCGCCGTGTTGGAAGCGGCGGATATACCGCCATTGCTCTTACGCACGGTCACGACAACCCTGGGATCCTGGGCCGCGATACTTCTCAAATACTCTATAACCCGACCACCGCTCGAACTGTCATCCGCCACACACAGTTGCCAGTGAGCATAGTGTTGTTCAAGGACAGAGTGCACACAGCGTTCCAGAAAATATAAGTCAGTGTTGTAGGTTGGGAGAATGATCGAAACGAGCGGCTGGTATGTCAGCACCGACAACCGGTCTGTAATCTCATCTTCGGGCCAAAACAGAGCTGGTTCCCTCTTAACAAGCCAATCGCGATAGGTGGATACACCTCGCCTATCGGGCGTCTTCTGTGTCCTGAGGCAAGGTCTTGCATCGAGGGTCATATTAGCGAGAACGACTTCGCCGTTAGATGTCTGGGCGACAAGCCTTACGTTGTTATCGCCCCTTGGAGCTTTGAACCGGGCGACAAACCCACAGTTTGTCGCTCCAGGATCGCCAAGATGATTAGCCACATCCGGCCGAGAACGACCCATGAAAACAGGCACCGCAACACCGTCGACCATTACTGCCAGGCGGTCTCCGGTATCGGCATCCTTGTTTGGAACAAACCAGCCCTCAAGAAAATACTCATCAGCATCGGGAGCCACTGGCTCTACCGCATCCAGCGCAAACAAGACTTTATTACTAGTACGCATCAAGTCTTTCCCGTCGAGCTAGCCAGCTTCCATTCCTTAACCGGCGGTTGAACCACAACCATGCTAGCCGTGGACTCCGCGCCCAACGCTCGCCGGCTGATGATCGTTTTGAACGCGGAAAATAACTGAGAGGCCGACCGCGGTGGCCAAGCTGTTCAGCAAATCGGATATTGAAGATTATCAGCGAATGGCGTCCTGCAGAGCAAGCCGCAACGACCTGTGACCAGGTCGCCCGCATGATGGAGTTCGCTAACTCGCATCGTGGTAACCGGAGGGTTTACCATTTCCATGGTGCTGCTGATCAACGCTCCAGCCGTTCACTTTCGCTTGAGTCACGATCTCGATCATGCAGAAGCACCATAAAGAGGAGACGGAAATGAGACGTGTTTTCACATTACTCATCGCGGCCGCTGTTTTCGCAGCCGTTCCGGCGTACGCCCAGAAACAGTACAAGATGGTCAATCGCGTCAAGCTAGGAGGCGAAGGCGGTTGGGATTACCTCTACTACGACAAGGACGGCCATCGGCTGTTCATCACTCGCGGCAGCCATGTGATGGTGGTGGACACGAACACGCTCAAAGTGACCGGCGATATCCCCGATTTGTCCGGCATCCACGGTGTGGCCCTCGCACCTGAGCTGAACCGCGGCTTCGTCAGCAACGGCGGCGACAACAGCGTCACCATCTTCGATCTGAAAACGCTCAAGAAACTGGATAGCATCAAAGTCGGCGACCGGCCTGACGCCATCCTGTACGACCCGTTCACCAAGCACGTGTTGACCTTCAACGCACGGAGCAAAGATTCGACGGTCGTGGATGCTGCCACAGGCAAAGTGGTGGACACAGTCCCGCTCGGCGGGAAACCAGAGTTCCCCGCCACCGACGAGAAGGGAAAGGTATTCGTCAATATCGAAGATAAGAGTCAGATCGCCGAGATCGATGCCAGTAAACTCACAGTGCTGAACACATGGCCAGTGAGCCCTTGCCAAGAGCCCAGCGCGCTGGCTTTTGACCGCACGCACCATCGCTTGTTCGCCGGATGCGGCAACAAAATGATAGCCGTGATGGACTCCGAGAGCGGCAAAGTCGTGGCCACCGTTCCCATCGGTGAAGGCGTCGATGCCGGGCGTTTCAATCCGAATACTCAGGAAGTTTTCATGTCCTGCGGTGAGGGTGTACTGACCGTGATTCACGAAGACGGCCCGGACAAGTACACAGTGACCCAGAATGTGCCGACGGCGAAGGGCGCGCGCACCATGGCCATGGATTACGAGAACAACACCGCCTATCTGGTCACCGCCCAGCGCGAGGCGACTCCGCCTCCTCCCGGGCAGCGGCCGGCGATGGTTCCCGGCAGCTTCGAGCTGATCGTGGTGAAGGCGGAACAATCTATTTCGGCGGCGCTTTCTGCGCGCTGGGTGGCAGCAGATTGTTCAGCCGCAGGTACATCGCAGCAGCGGCGTAGTGGTCCGCCCAGCCCGTCACGAGAGCAATGAGCGCCGTGGCGCGCGTACCGGTGCGCCCGCCAGCGAATGCCACCGGCTGGCCGAGAGTGGAATCGTCGGCCTTGGCCAGCGCCTGCTCGCAATAGGCGAACGAATCCCTGACCGCCTTGGTCAGCACGTCTTTGGAATCGCTCTCGCTCAGCTTCGTCTCGCGCGGCTGTTCGCCGGCAACGCGCGCGCACATACCGTTATTTGCTTCCGCGACGTGTATGACCAGATGCGCGAACGTCATCTGCTCCGGCGTCGGATGGTAGCTGTATTTGTCGGCCGGCATTTCTTCGGCAGCGCCGATCAGGTTCTTTGACTGGCGCTCTTCGAGCTGCCGCACCGTGCTGACGACAGGATTGCTCGTGTTCGGCGCCGTTGTCTGCGCGACCACCGCCGGCGCGAATGCCAATAGCAGAGTTGCGATAGTAATCGGTTTCATAGTCCCCCCACAAAAGCTGGCGAGAAGCATACCTTATTTGCCGGGGTAGCGCCGAGCGGCGTATTTGGCGCCGGTATGACCTGTGGCGACTCCAGTCCGTATAATCACGCAGAAAAGGCGGGTGGACTGTGCGCATGAGCGGAACAAAATGGGCGGCCTTGGCTTGCGGACTCGTGGTCGTGCTGGTGGTGTGCCTATACTGCTTGAATCGCCCATCTCCCAAGCCGCCGACGGTCAGCCGAGCATACCTTTTGACGGGCTTCGTTTTGCAGGTGACGCCACAAGCAAAGCGGATTTCTGTCGCCAACGACGATATACCCGGGTTCATGCAGCCGATGGTCATGGACTACGAAGTGGCCGATCCGTCTGCCCTCGCCAGTTTGAAGCGAGGAGACGAAATCCATGCCACCCTGCTGAGCGACGGTGCACAGCAATGGGTTCTGCGAGACATCACGGTGGCAAACCAGCGTTAATGGAGGATGAACCGGGCAGCCTAGTTTGGTTTGCTCGCACCCGACCCTCCGAGCATTCGATCGATCGAGAGCGCTCCTGCCCCCTTGATCAGTACGACGAGCCCAAGCGCTATGGCCAGGAGATGATACTCAAAGCCTTCGCCCTTCTGCTGGCCAGTCCAATTCATGAAGAAGCCATTGACATGGTGCACGGTCGCGATCGCGACCAGCATGTTGATAATGATTCCGAACGCTGCAATGCGGCTGAGCAGACCCACGATGAGACCGAGACCTCCGCAGAACTCCTCACAGACCGCGAGAAAGGCCAACGGCGCCGGAATGCCCATCTGCTGCCTGACGAAGCCAATGGTGCCCTGGAAGCCGTAGCCGCCAAACCAGCCCAGCATCTTCTGCGCTCCATGCGCAAAGAACGTCACTCCGAGGACCAGGCGCACGAGGGTGAGGGTCAAGTCGTTTGGAGTCGAAACGAGTTTGCGAAACATTGACGTTCTCCCACAAGAAATTGGCTGGGCCAGGTGATGCTAGGAGGTGTTGATGACGGCTGCCCATCCCGGTCAGAGATTCTTGGTGCGACGCGAAGGTTGCAAATTTATGACAGGACAGCCAAGGGCGGCTTCACCGTCTTCTTACTGCTTTTCTCCTGCCTTGAACTCGGCCCAGGGATTGCCCTTCATGTCCTTGAGGATCGGGCGCTGCCAATCGAACTCGGGATGCTCCTTTAGGAATTTGTCGGCAATGAAGTCTTCGCCGCAGGGATGTCCCGCCCGCGCGTGCAGGGTCATGTTTGTCGCCATCGTGCTGTCGGCAGCCTGCGCGGTGGCCGCGCCGGTGGGAGCATACGGAGGCTCCGACCACACCGGATCGCCGGTGGGAGAACTCTCGCCGTGTCCACACAAGCCGCGCAGATTGCGATCATCCTTGCCCTCGTAGGTGTCCCAGTGGTCGGCCAGGAATTTTTCGCCCAACTGGACATCGATCTGGCCCTTGGTCGCGGGCATCAGTTCTTCCCAGCGCTTGCGGCGCGCATTGGGAGAGCTGGACATGTTGTTGGGATTGAAATCGGTTTCCGCCTTGGTGAATGCGGGATCGCTGGGAAAGTTCGCGCCAACGTAGTATCCGTTCTTGGTTCGCCAGACGCGATGCATCTTCAGTCCAAGTTCGAAACGCGCGATCTCGCCGGTGTTGTTGTCGGCCAGCAGCCAGTCGTTGGCATAGCCGCCGTTGTTACCGTCGAGCATGATCTGCACATACTGGTCGATTGAACTTGCGTATTGCAGCGCTTTCCGGGCGCGCATGAATTCAGGCTTGCCGCTGGGATCGAACAGCGTGAATCCGGTGATCGTGGTCTCGGTGACCATCAGTCCGGCAGAATTGATGCCAAAGTCGTCATCGCTCACAATGATGCCCGGAAAGCCGTCCATGAGCATGTGATAGCCGCGGGTCGGAACGATGTCGAAGATGATGGTCCAGCGCGTGCCAGTGGCGAAGTCAGTCCAGTTACTGTGCACAATGACCGGCTTGTGGTCTTTGGTCCACGAACCGGTGGCGACGAACGCGCTGCAGTTTCCCGGCGCTTTCAAGTCGGGCGCGTTGGCGCGCTTTTCCTGCTTGTTGAGCCATGGAACGTAGTAGTCCGGAATTTCCTCCATCGCGTTCAGCGCCACTACGTCCCACAAGTCCATGGTCGAACCATGAGCTTTCAGGCCGTCTGCGATGCCCTGCAACTCTTGTTGATATTCGAGATCAATGTGAGGCCACAGAATGTTCTGCGCAGTGTTGCGGTAGAAATCCCATTCGCGCTTGGTGCGATGTACGTCCTTCAGTTGAACGGTCCTGAATCCGTCCTCGATTTCGGGAGCGAGCAGATATCCGTGCTGATAGCCGATATCAGACGGCGAGCCTTCGAGATGGACATACAGCCAACCGTCGCGCTGGAAACGATAGGCAGGCTTCAGGCGCGCCTCATCGGGCTTGTTCGCATCCTGTTTGGCGAAGCCGAGTCCCGTGCAGCCGAGCATTATGCAGACCGCGAGCCAAAACCGAACCAGCGGGCGATGACCGAAGCGCATGTAGATCCTCCCAAAATCCCTTGGCACAAACGGACAGACTATCGTTTCACGTGGCGAATAGCAACGACGCCAGCGGTTGCTGGATGGCACACGAAAAACCATCTCGCCAGCACTGCTCTTTTTGCAGGATAATCAGGCGCAATGTCACCGAGCCGATTATTGTTCTCGCGGGTTGTGGACGCGCTTGCCCACTTTTACGGCGAGCCCACAGCGCCGCGCATCACGGATCCATTCGAGATGGTGGTTTGGGAGAACGTCGCCTATCTCGCGAACGACGCCCGACGCGCGGAAGCTTTCGAGGAGCTGCGGAAGAAAGTCGGCCTGCGTCCGAGCGACATCCGCAGGGCAAGCGACAAAGACCTGCTCTCGATCGCCAGCAAGGGAATCGTTCCCGAAAACAGCCTGGAGAAATTGCGCGACGCCGCGGAAATTACCAGGAAGTTTTTCGGAGACGACCTCAGTTCCGTGTTAAGAAAGCCGGTCCTCGCCGCCAAGAAGGACCTGCGCAAGTTCCCGTCCATTGGCGAACCGGCGGCAGAAAAAATCCTTCTCTTCAACCGCAAACTGCCGGTGCTCGCTCTGGATTCCAACGGGCTGCGCGTGCTGGTGCGCCTGGGATTCGCCCCGGAGAAGAAGAACTACTCGGCGACCTACAAGGCCGTACAGCAAGCGCTCGCGCCGCAATTGCCCGCCGACTGCGACAAACTTATTCGCGCCCATCAGCTCTTGCGACAGCACGGTCAGGAGTTATGCAAGCGAAACAAACCCGAGTGTGTGCGTTGTCCTCTGCGGGCACAGTGCGCGTTCTTTGCGGAGGCGGCGGCATTCGCAGAGAACTCACATTAATATGGTGAGGGTCAAGACGCTGCGACATGATCTTGCGCTTCGAGGGAAGAACATGGTTCAACACAGGTGTTATGTACTACTCGCGAAATCCGCGGCGATGCAAAAGCTTTTCGTTTGTATCCTCGGGCTGCTCCTGACCTCGTGTGTTGCTCCCACGCTATTCGCGCAGGAGCGACCGAACTCGGGCGGAAGCTGGAAGTTCGCTGTTTCCGGTGATTCGCGCAACTGCGGAGACATCGTGATGCCCGCAATCGCGCAGGGAGTCCGCAGCGATGGCGCTTCCTTTTACTGGCACCTCGGCGACTACCGCTTGATGTCCAACTTCGACGAGGACTATCGCCGCATCAATCCTAACGCCACCATTGACGATTACCTCGCCAACGCCTGGCCCGACTTCATCCAGCATCAGATGAAACCGTTCGGCGATCTTCCCATCTTCCTGGAAATCGGAAACCACGAGCTAGTAACGCCGAAGACCCGGCCGCTCTATATTGCGCAGTTCGCAGACTGGCTCGACAAGCCGGTGATCAGGCAGCAGCGCCTGGCCGACAATCCCGACGATCATCGGATAAAGACTTACTATCACTGGATCGATCGGGGCATCGATTTCATCGGCAT
>Ga0074045_10003258_pt1 | contig 14643 bp, 14 predicted proteins | sample BogForMeECP23OM2_FD_94442 | JGI IMG/M metagenome (GOLD analysis project Ga0074045, IMG submission 94442) | Bog forest soil microbial communities from Calvert Island, British Columbia, Canada - Bog Forest MetaG ECP23OM2 | ecosystem: Environmental > Terrestrial > Soil > Wetlands ... | reverse complement strand
TATTCGGATCGTCAACCGCCGCATGGTCCGCGATGAAAAAGCCACTGGCTTTCGCGAAAAGGTCAACCGCGCGGCACTGAGCCACTACCCCGCGCTTCTTCGTCACTGGTTTCCGGCTGGCAGGGTCGTGGGCGGCGAATTTTTGGTCGATATCCTCGATGGCGGCCCGGCCCGGCACCTTCGCGTCGATACCAGCAGCGGTCAGTGGCACGTCGTTGCCGGTCCGGTGGGCGCACGATGATCCTCGCGGAGGTGCTCGCGAAACTACCGAGCGCCCGACCGTGCGGGGATGGCTATACCGCGAAATGCCCGAGCCACGACGACGGAAGCGCTTCGTTGTCCATCTGCGAAAAGGACGGCAAGTTACTATTCAGATGCTTCGCGGGTTGCAGCTTCACGGATATTCTCGCGGCGCTCGGCAATGGCAACGGCAACGGCGGTGCAAGGGTTCCATTCAGCCTGGCGGTGCTGGCTGCTGCGAAAAAGCTTCCTATCGAATGGCTCCACGACCACGGGGTCGAGGACTATCCGAACGGTAAAGCCGTTTTGATTGGCTATTTCGATGAGAATAGAAAGCAGCATCCACGACAGCGCAGGCGGACCGCGCTCAAGGCTAAGGATGGTTCTTCCTGGACCGGCCAGAACGGCGTTTCGCCAATTCCCTATGGCCTTTGGCTGCTCGATGACGCCCGCGCAAAACGCCAGCTCACCATAGTCGAGGGCGAAAGCGATTGCTGGGCGCTCTGGCTCCACGGCTACCCAGCGCTCGGATTACCGGGCGCGCGGATCATCAAACCGCTGCTGCTCGTCCACCTTCGGGAAATCGATAACCTTTATGTCGTTCAGGAATCTGATAGCGCCGGTGCCGCGTTTCCGGGGCTGGTCGCCGCGCATGTCCGAAAGCTTGGTTACAAGGGCGAGATTCGCGCGATCACGATGCCGGCCGGCGCAAAAGACCCGTGTGACCTTCACGTCGCCGGAAATTTTGAGGCAGCCTTCAGCGAAGCGATAGGCGCCGCAAAACCCGTCAGTGAGTCTGCGAGCGCGGCTGTAGGCAACGGCAAGGAACCCAGCTTGGCCGCGGTTCACGGGGATCTTTTTCTCGGTGACAGGTTTCTTGCCAAGCATGGCAAGGACGTTCTGTTTTGCCCGACGCGCGGCTGGCTGCTCTGGGACGGCCGGCGCTGGGCGTGGGATGAGCGCGAGGCTGTGGTCGGGCTCGCGAAAGAAGTCGTGCGCGACCTTTATCGCGAGGCGGCGAAGATCGAGGACGACAAGGAGCGCAGCGCATTAGTCAGAGAGGCGCGGGGCTTCGACCGTAGCGAGCGCATTCGGAGCGCCCTGGTGCTGGCGCGCACTCAGGTTGTCGCCGTACAGAACGAGCTTGACGCTGACGGCTGGCTATTGAATTGTCGCAACGGCGCGGTTGATTTGCGCGATGGCAACTTGCGTCCGCACGACCGCGCGGATCTCGCGACTAAACTGATCGACATTGACTATTTGGGCAGCGCCGCGCAAGCGCCGCGTTTCCAGCGGTTCCTGACTGAGATTTTTAACGGGGACACGAAGCTGATCGACTATCTACAGAAAGCGATCGGCTACAGTTTCACGGCGGACCAACGCGAGCAGTGTTTGCATTTTCAATGGGGCGCGGGCGCGAACGGCAAATCGACGCTCATGGAGACGTTGCTGAAAGCGGCCGGTGATTATGGTCACGTTGCGCCCGCTGAGCTGCTGATGGAGCGTAAGTTTGGCGAGGCGATCCCGACCGACCGTGCGGATTTGGCAGGCAAGCGCTTCGTGGCGGTCAACGAGACCGGGGAAGGCCGCGAGCTGGCAGAGGCCCTGGTTAAAACGATCACGGGTGGCGATCGGCTGACCGCGCGGCATTTGTATCAGAACAGCTTTACCTTCACGCCGACGCACCACATTTGGCTGAGCAGTAATCACAAGCCGAACATTCCGGGGACGGATTTTGGCATCTGGCGCCGCATCCGGCTGGTGCCGTTTACCCAGCGGTTCGAAGGCGCGGCGGAGGATAAGGGGCTTAAGGCCGCGCTCGAACGCGAGCTGCCCGGAATCCTGTCGTGGATCGTTACTGGCGCCGTGAGTTGGTTTCGCGAAGGCCGCTTGCGCCCGCCCGACGTTATCACTGCGGCCACCGCAGAGTATCGAAGCGAACAGGACGTGCTTGCCGAATTCCTGCGCGACTGCTGCGTGCTGGGGGACGGGTTGGAGGCCTTTGCGAAGGATCTCTATGACGCCTATCGCGAATGGTGCGGCGAAAAGAACCCCCAGTGGGGCAGTACGAAATTCGGGCGCCGCCTGGCCGAACGCGGCTTCGCTAAGAAACCACGGCAGAACCGGGTAATCCGCATGGGTTTAAGGATTCGGCAGCCGAACGAGTTGTGAGGGTTGTGAGGGTTCATGCTCCAAAATGGAAACTTTCTACACACACACGCGCGTGAAGAAGTTTCCCTACAGACCCCCCAACCCTCACAACCCTCACAAAACAGCAACGCTAAAAGAGGCTTGCATGGGCTAAGGCTCCAGAATGGTGAAATTATGGCGACCCGCGACGACATTGCCGGCAAATTTGCAGCCCTGATTTTGGGCGTATTGAGGACAGCGGCGACCGTAGCCGACCACGACGAGCAGTCGCGGGAGGATTTTTTGAGCAGGCTCGCGTTCGGGCTTCGGCGACCCGAGTTGCTGCCGGCCTTCGTGGCGATGGACGGCGCGGATCAACGGCGCGTGCTGAGCGCGATGGACGCCGCGCTCGGATCAATTCCGCTCGAATGTGGCTGCGGTCTGCCACGGCTTTAACGGCGGTATCTGAGACGGGCAGTCAATGAACCACGGGCGGAAAGAGCGCATGTTTGCGGAGTGTGGCAAGGTGAAGCGACGAATAGGTACCAATTTAGGTACCTGAGGAAGGTTAACCCGATGACTGATGAAACCGACACTTCATGGCGCGAGCCACCAGCCGGTGTGCTTCGCAAGATTCCACCCGGCGCGGGGCCGGCCGAGGTGATCGAAATCCTCAAGGAGAATTTCAAGACGCTGAATTGCTGGGTGGAAGCGGCGCGATTGCTTTACGGTGGGAGCGAGATCGAAGGGATTGAGGAAGCGCTCGGGACGTTGGGGCGGCTGCTGGTGGCGCGGACGCGTTATGTCGAAATTCTGCAACCCGGCTCGTGAGCGAGTCGGCAATCGAGGATTAGTGAAGTGGCACAACTTTTCATAGGCTTGAACCGCGGCCAGTACCCGCAGGCGCTCAGATTCCAGAGCACAACGCTCTCGACCGACGTTGAATTGCGGATCGACCTTTCCAAAGGTCTGACCGATATAGACCGGAGCGAGATGGTTGAGATAATCAAGCAAGCCCTGATGAACCCGCCGCAGCCCGGCGTCAACGGTTTTCAGGGATTCGGCGACAACAACACCTGACACGCTCACAACCTACCGGCGCGGGGGTACTCATGCCCCTGTCGCCGTGGAGACACGATCAATGGCTAACAACGTAGTAGGAACCCCGCAAACCTTGCTCGAACGGGCGCTGGCTTTCGTCTGGCCGTCTAACGCCCCCGCTTCCTGGGCGGAGAGAGCCGCAGGCCTGGATCGGAAACACACCGAGGTGGAGGGCGAGCTGACCGCGGCGAAGGCGGAACTCGCGCAGAAGACTGAGGCCAGTGTGTTCACGCATAGCCCGGACGGCAGCCGGCAACGCGATCTACTCAGGCGCAGAATTGAGGATCTCGGCGAGACCCTCAAGGCAACCGGCGGCGCGCTGGAGCAAGCCCGTGCGCGCGCCGCCGCAGAATCGTTGGCGCAGCGCTGGGCCGAAGCCGAGAAGGTTGCCGTGGAATATAGAACACACGCGGCTCGCGCGGGTGAAATCCTCGACGACTTCGCGGTGGCGTTGAATGAACTGATCGCGGTGAGCGAGCGCTTCGGCCGATCAATACCTGGCACCGGAATCAACAGCGACTTCCAGCCGCTTTTATTTACGGGTGAATTGCCCACGATGCTGGAAGCGGCGCTGCGCGTGAAAACTGGTGAGAGGCTTTTGCTCGGTAGCCGCCTGAGCCATCGCGCGGTATCTCAAATCGCCGACGCCGGAAATCTCGCGCTGCAGGCTGATCAGCAGATCGCGATTGCCTTCAAAAGCCGCAAGACACCGCCGAGCACCACGCCGTCGCCAAAGGAGGCTGCATAACATGTCGGACCCAATCCAAGGCGCACCATCACCGGCGCCAAGCACCACGCCCGCGGAGAGTCAGCGGGCGCGTGAGGCAATCGCGGCGCTCAAAACCGATAAATCATTCGGTGAACGCCTGATCGCGGGGGATAAGGCTGCCGAGCAACAGCTTGACGCGCTCCAACGTCGGGCCGTCGGAATTAAGCCAGTCACACCGCCCGTCGACGGCGCGCAGCAGGCACGGGCGCAGATTGCCGCACTCAAGACCGACCCAGCCTTTGTGGAAAAGATCAATCGAGGCGAACGCGCGGCGCTTGATCAACTCGACGATCTCGAGGCGAAGGCCGCCGGCTTTCGTGGGGCCGCCGATGCGCCGGATCAGCGCGTACACGTGAACCGTGGCCATGCCGGGGAAGGGATTCCAGAACATGGCCGTGAACAGGGACGCCCGGATTTGACCGAGGCGCAGATGACGCCGAAACAGCTCGAGCAGCATCGAGCGATGTTTGAACCGGCAAAACCGGAAGATTACGAGATCCGCCACCCCTACGAATTGCCGCCCGAAGAACAGGCCGTCGACCTCAACATGCGCCACTGGCTGAGCATAGCTGGCACGAGTAAGCGCGACGGCGATGAGCTGGCGATCGCACTTCGCGAGGCCGCGCCCATCGTGATGGACTTCTCACCCGAACAGCACGACGCCCACCAGGCGCAGACCCGGACGAAGCTGGAACGCATCTTCGGCGCGGAGATGCCGGCGCGCTTGGCCGATGCCCAACGGCTCATCAAAGAAATCAACGCACAGCGGCCCGGACTCATCGCTTGGCTGGATGATACCGGATTGGGAAATCAGTACGACCTCGTCCACCAGGTGATCCAGGCCGCACGGCGGAAGTACGGTAAGTGATGATGAAAACCACCACGCCACCAGCCAGACTCAGTGCGCGAATGCTCGCTTTTGTTAATTCGTTTCTTGAGTCGAATGATCCTACGGCCGCAGCGATTGCAGCCGGGTATTCGCCCAACGGCGCGAGCGTTCAAGGCTGTCGGTTGCTAAAAAACGTTAAAGTCCGTGCAAAAATCGATTCTTCGCGTAATCGCGCCGTAGATCAGCATGACGTGACGGCCGCTCGGGTAGTGAAGGAGCTGGCGGCGCTGGCCTTCGTCGATCCCGCCCAATTCTACGACGAGGAAGGCAACCTGCTGCCCGTCCCCAAAATGCCGGAAGCTGCCCGCCGTGCTTTAGCCGGAATGGACGTGGAAGAGCTGTTCGCGCGTGACGAGGACGGCAAGATGCGCCCGAGCGGGATGCTCAAAAAGCTGAAATTTGCCGCGAAGGTACCGGCGCTTGATTTATTGGCAAGACATTTTGGGTTGCTGCAGGCGCCGGCTGAGGCAACCCCCGCCAGCCTGGGCTTCGTTATCAATATCTTCCTTGGCGATGACGACCATTTACGCTCGGCAACAACCGTCGAGCCGCCCCCGCTCCGCATCGAACGCGAAGAACCATAGCGCCGTGACACGGATCCGGCCCGCCACGGCGTTTTCACCCCCAAGCCCGGAGCATTGAGCATGGCAGTCCCCTACGAGCGACCTTCCCCCGACGAGTTGCAGGCCATGATTGACGACGCGGTAGGCCACGAAGAGGGTGAACTGACCACCGCCTTGACCACCAAGGGGATGGACACTCGCGGCTGTTATACGTTCAGGCGGACTGGCTCATGTATGAAATCACTCAGTGTGGATACTGGTGGACATGAATCTATCGAACTTGAAAATCGGCGTGGTCGAAAGGTCACCGTGGGTTCGAATCCCACCCCCTCCGCCACGAATTCCACTAAAGCTCGGCTTCGAGCGGATCGTGTTCCCGCTGACGCAGACACGTCGGCGACGGGCAATGGCCGGCGCTGGAGCGACCTTGGCCCGGAAGTTCCGTTAGCAAAGCGTTGAGAAAGGTCGGTGGCCGGTCCCCGTTATAGCCTTCCTACTGGTAGGGCGGGGACCGGTCACTGAAGTTGCGCGCCTTCTACTCAGTAGGGCAGGTTCCCGTTGTAAAACCAGAGCGTATCGTTACCGTACAGGTGCACAACCGATAGCGGCTTGCTGCCCGCGTTCATGGTTATACTGTAGATTGTCGTACCAGCGGGACTGGATCCCGGATAGTAATACACGTTGTTGCTATGCACGTAGTCGGCGTTAAACGGATCCGCGACATAATTGGTCAAGGCGGCCAAACCGCCGTTGACGGTCGGCGCTTCCACGATCCACTCCGCGCTGTTCCCGGTGAAGGTGGTCCCGCTGGGTGGACTGAAGGCCACGGAGACCGAAGTGTTGGTCGAATAGTTGATGAGGTAGGCGTGTCCGGAGGGGGTCGCGGTCGTATACCATACTTCCACACCCATCACGTTACCCGGCGCAACCGTGAGATTGGTTATCCGCGTTTCAGCGTATGGGTACCATTCGTACCAGGGCCCGTAGAACGTCGATTTCGTGTTGCCCGAGCAATAGGCATCGACCTCAGTTCCCGCCTGGAGAACGTCGCCCGAGTTGAAACCATCGAAACCGACCCACTGCGACGAATAGTCCCACGAGCCGGTACAGACGCCGAAGGGCTGCTGGGAGATCGGCACAATGTACTCAGAATAGATCGCGGCATTATTGAGCTTGAATGTTCCCGCCGCGCCGACGGCGGCATAGCCGCTCCAATTGGAGGACGTGACCGCAAGACTGCCGTTGTCAACGGTCTCGCCCTCCGATAAAGCCGTGGCGGCGCCATTGTGGATCGTGGTCTGCTGCAGAAGCGGATGTTTGAGGCGCTTTTGCGGCGTGGACACCATCTTCTGCCAATGCGCAAAAGCATCGGGGGCGTCCCACTCGTCGGGGCGAGGGGGAAACCCGTATTGCGCGAGGTCGGCGTCGGACGCCGCCAGCGGATCGAAGCCGGCCGGCGGCTGCGGGTAGGCGATCGTTCCCGCAACGTTGGTCTGTTCGGTCGCGACGCTTTCCGCTGGCGGTCGACCTTGGGCCAGTGCGCGCGAGGAGAGGCCGAGGGCGATGGCCGCGCCCAACACGACAGCGACGCTGCCTTTAAATCTCTTGGTTTCAACTTTCATTACATTCGTCCCCTTTAGCTAGCTTGTTCTCACGCTCCGGTGAGAGCGATCGCCGCTTCTATCGTTTTCGCGGGAGGCGCCGACTGAGCATTCGTGCCTCTTTTAGGAGTCGTTAGCTAAAATGGAGACTTTAAACGGATCGGTACCAAAGCGGGGCCTCAGAGGGACATCGGGTTTCCTAAAGAAACCACGGCATGTTGCAGAGGCGATGATCGTGAGGCGGACCTCGGCATTGTTACCGAGCGAAGAATTTCAGCTAAAGATGGACGCAATCATCGAGGTTCGCGGAGGGAGATCAATGGAACAGGTGCGCGCGGTAGTGGTCGATCCGGATGCCGTCGGGCGTCTCGCGATAAAGTCGTCGCCGCTGCGGGCGGCGCTGCCGTCGCAAGCGCTCGTGCGGGTCAAGGCGATCTCGCTCAATCTGGGCGAGGTGCGACGGGCGTTGACGATGGCGGAGCCGGGATGGCGACCCGGGTGGGATCTCGCGGGCGTGGTCGAGCAACCGGCGGCTGATCACTCGGGACCGCCGGCGGGCGCGCGCGTCGTCGGCTTTCTGCCCGCCGGCGGGTGGGCGGAAGCGGTTACGGTACCCACGAACGCCCTCGCGCAATTGCCTGACAGCGTCTCGTTCGCGCAGGCCGCGACCTTGCCGGTCGCCGGGTTGACCGCCCTCTATTCGCTTGAGCAGCACGGCGCGATCATTGGCCGCCGCGTGCTCGTTACCGGGGCGTCGGGCGGTGTCGGCCATCTGGCGGTCGAACTCGCCAATCGCGCGGGCGCGTTCGTGGTCGCGTCGGTGCGGCGGCTCGAGCGCGAAAAGCATGCCCGGTCGGCGGGCGCGCATGAGGTGGTCGTCGGTGAAGATCCGTCAGCCGCGGCGCGGTTTGGTCCGTATGATCTGATTCTCGAATCGCTGGGCGGGAATTCGCTCGGGGCCGCGATGAAGATGATCGCGCCGGGCGGGATGTGCGTACTGTATGGCGTGTCGGCGGCGTCCGAGTCGAGCTTTGACGCGGCGACCTTCATGCGGACCGGCGGCGCGAGTCTCTATGGCTTCATCCTGTTTCACGAAATTCCGTATCGTCCGGCCGCGCAAGGCTTGGCACGGCTGGTCGAGATGGTTGCCGGGGGACGGCTCCATCCGCAGATTGAACTGGAAGCGCCATTCGATGCGATCGCGGAAGTGGCGAGCAAACTCTACGCTCGCGGCATCGCCGGCAAGGCCGTGCTGCATCTCTAGTCGAAGCGTCTACGGATGATGCCGCGGTCGCTTCAGAAAGAAGAGCAGCAACAATGCGGCAAGATTGAGGGCTGCGCTCAACTCGAAGGCAACCGCGTAACTTTTCGTGGCGTCGTAGAGATAGCCCGCGATGAGCGGACCGAACGCGGCCGGCGAGCCCGCGACCGCAAAAATAAAACCGACGATCGCGCCGACTGCCAGGCGGCCGAAGAAGTCGCCCACCAGGGCGGGAAAGAGCGCTGTGACGCCGCCATAGGAAAAGCCGAAGACGGCGGCGCTTGGATACAGCAACGCCAGACCGGTACTGAACGTAAAACCGAGAAACGCGAGCGCCTGCAGGATTAAACTAAGGCCCAGCGTGGGAACCCGCCCCAGACGATCGGAGATTGGCCCAATCGCGAGCCGCCCGGCGAATCCCGCGAAACCGATAACGCTGATCGTCATCGCAGCACGAAACTCCGAAATGCCCAGATCGACCGCAAACGGCACAATATGGACCATCGGCATGAAGACCACCAGCCAAGTCAGGGCAAATATCGCGGTCAGGATCCAGAATGCCGTGGTGCGTTTGGCCGCGGGCAGGGTCCACTCTTCGAGGGGCGAAGTGTTCGGGGCGGTCTGATTCAGCCGCGGCTCCGCCGAATATCCGTCGGGCTGTAGTCCCATCTCCTCGGGATCGCGCACGATAAAGGTGGCACACGTGACGATCGCGACGGCCGCGACCAGGCCCAGGATGAAATAGCCGCCGCGCCAGCCATACGCCGCGATCAGCGCGGTCGCGAGCGGAGGGAAGACGAACATCCCGAAGCTCGCCCCGCTCGACGTGATACTCAGTGCGAGTCCGCGCTTGACGGTGAACCATCGCACCACGGTGGCGTTACATGGCACATACGCCGCACTCATTCCGGCCGCGGCAATCACGCCGAGCGCGATATAGAGTTGCCACAGGGCGTGGACCCGGCTGACGAGCATGATGCCGCTGGCGAGAAGGCCGCCGCCGATCGTCAGGACGATCCGTGGTCCCAGACGATCGGTCAGCCGCCCGCTTGCAATGCCGAGGGCGCTGTAGACAAAAACATACATCGAGTAGGGAAAAGAAAGGCTCGCGCGATCCCAGCCGGTATCGGAGGAGATAAAATGCATAAACACGCCGAAGCTGAACTGAATACCGTAAGCGACAAACAGCACGATGAAAGCGCAGGCGACCACCACCCAACCATAGAACAGCCGTGGCTGTCCGGCGGCGAGCTCCGCGGCCGCCGGGGCCGGTCCTTGCCCGGACGCTAAGTTGCTCATCGTTTGTCGCGCTCAATCATCGTCGGGTTGGTTATGCTCGCAGCTCCCCGCAAAGGCAAGCAGGTGATCCGTGGCTTTTTTGCCGAGCACGTTCGTCTGGAAAGAGGGGCACACTTGAGGTAAAGCCTAGGGGTGTACTTTTGAACGCGTGACGGGACAAGCTCCGTACGCGCGCGAATAGACTACGAACACGAGGAGATCTTTATGCACGTAGGTTACGGCGCAGTCTTTCAGAATCCCGGCAACGCCCTTTCCGATACCGAGGTCTGGCGCAACGAAGTCCGGCTGGCCGAGATGGCCGAGCCGATGGGTTTTGATTCGGTCTGGTCGATCGAGCATCACTTCGACGACTACACGATGTGTCCCGACCCTTTGCAGTTTTTGAGTTACATGGCCGGGCGGACCAAGACCGCCAAGCTCGGCTCGATGGTCGTCGTGCTGCCCTGGCACGATCCGATTCGCGTTGCCGAGCAGGTAACGATGCTTGACCATCTTTCGAATGGCCGGTTCATCCTCGGGATTGGGCGTGGTCTCGCGCCGATCGAGTACGAGGGCTTTCGTCTCGATCAGAACGAGGGCCGCGCATTGTTTGTCGAGTATGCCGAGTTGATCTTGAGTGCGCTTGAGAAGGGCTATATGGAGGGTGGGGTGCTCACCCGGCAGCCGCGGCGCGAAATCCGGCCCTATCCGGCGCGCTCGTTCCGCGGACGCTCGTATGCGGCGGCGGTCTCACCCGAATCGATGCCGATTATGGCGAAGCTCGGTGTGGGTGTGCTGGTCATCCCGCAGAAGCCCTGGGACGTCGTGAAGCAGGACTTCGCGGTCTATAACAAGGTTTGGCGCGAGGTGAACGGCACGGAGCCGCCAAATCCGCTCAGTGGGGGCTTCTTTTTCGTCGACGAAGACCGCTCGCGTGCCGAAGAGCTGGGGATGAAGTACATCACCGATTATTATCACACGGCGATGCGTCACTATGAGATGACCGCCGAGAAGTTCGGCTCGCACAAGAGCTACGAATTCTATAGCCACGTTGGCAAGTATATTGCCAAGCACGGGATGGACGGTGCGGCGAAGGATTTTGCGAATCTGATGCCATTCGGCACGCCCGCGCAAGTCCTCGAGAAGCTGCGCTTCATGAAAGAGACCATCAACATGGACGCGATCATGGGCAACTTCAGCTATGCCGGGATCCCGTTTGCGGAGGCCGAGCGGAACATGAGGTGCTTCGCCACGCAGGTCATGCCGGAACTCAAGAAGTGGAATAGCGAGCCCTTGAAGGAAGGCGCCGAACTGAACACGTTTGGTGCGAAGGCCGCGTAAGCACTATCCCCTGACTGACTAATCGTGCGGGCTCATCCGGGGTGTCTCCTCGGATGAGCCCGCCTCATTTAACGACCTTGGTCATGAAGGTCTCGGCCTGCGTCGCGAATTCCCGCTCGCTCGGGTAGCGCCCCAAATCGAGGATGAAGTAGGTTGCGCCCGCGGCGCGCTCGGCTTCGAGCTTGGCCCGGGCCGCGCCGACGTCGTCGAATCTCATGCCACGCCGCACCACGATCTCAGGGTAGTCGCCACGGCCGCGCGCCCGCAATTGCTCCTTCAACTGCGCGATCGCGGGTCGCAGCTTGTCCGCGGGAAGCATCGGATGCCATCCGGCGCCAAACTCGACCACCCGTCGCAGGGCGGGGGCGCCGTTGCCACCGATCCAGATTGGCGGGCAAGGAGGACGGGGCGCAAAGACGAACGGCGCAAAGCTGACCAGGTCGCCGCTGTAGCCAGCCGCGTCGTGCCCGAACAGATGAGCGATTACGCGGAGCGTCTCGTCGCTGATCTTCCCGCGCATCCGCTTGTCGACGCCGAGCGCCGCGAACTCGGACTTCATCCAGCCGACCCCGACACCGAGGATCAGGCGGCCGCCGGAGAGCTCCTGAATCGTCGCGACCTGCTTGGCCGTGAGCACGGCGGGGCGATAGGGCAGCACCAGCACCGACACGCCCAGACGGATACGCTCGGTGATGCCCGCGATGTAGGCCAAGGCCGCGAGCACGTCGAGATAGCGGCCCCCTGAGCCCTCGGTATCGTCGGGCGGGATGCACAGATGGTCCGACACAAAGACGGCGTCGAAACCGAGCGACTCGGCTGCCTTCACGCAGGCGCGGATCGTCGGGGCGGTCGATTGCGGTCCCATGTTGCGCACAGCGATTCCGTATTTCATCGGTTCAAACCTCTGGATCGATCTTGTCGCCGATTTTCCGGACGGAGACAATCATTGTCGCGGTCATTCCCGCGCGTGCGCCAGTGAAGGCAGCGGAACGAGCAGGACGTCCCATTGAACACGGGCTCTCGTGCGAGGAATCCCGGATCCTTCCTGCTCGACTGTCGGTCACGACCTAAGGTGGAGGCGGTAACTTGGCGCCGTAGTGTCGCCGAATCTCGCTTCCAAGCTCGGGTCCCTCCGGAAAAGCGCCGAGACGCGTGACGCAGACCGCGCCTGCGGCATTCGCCAGCCGCCCGATCGCGGGCCATGGCAAGCCCCAGCGGAGACCCGCGATCAGCGCGCCGGTAAAGGCGTCGCCGGCGCCGGTCGAGTCGATCTGCCTGACCCGCAATGCGGGCACCCGCAGCGTCGCCTCCGTGCTGCTGATCGCGCATCCCCGATCACCCTCGGTAATAATCACGGCGCGGGATCGATACCTCTTCCGGAGCGCGATTGCGAGTTCCAGGGAATCACGCTTCGCACCGCCGTCGACAAGTTCGCGGGCCGCCGCCTTGGCCGGTTTGAGAATCGTGGCGAGCCGCAACGCCTGTTCGAGTTGCGGCGCGGTGCCGAGGGTGACGCAGGCGTCGGACGGCGGGACGTCAACGTCGAGCACGGTCGGAATGCCAGCAGCGCGGGCGAGCGACAGTATTGCGATCACGGCCGGCAGTGGAAGCTGTGAAATCTCGGTGCTGACGAGATGCGCGTTGCGGATGAAGTCGCCATGCACCCGCCGCACTTCAGTGGCGGTCAGTTCGCCAGTCGCGCCCCGCGCCATGTAAATCGCGCGATTACCTTCGGGATCGAGAAAGATCGCGGCAAAGGAACTGGCCGAGCCGTCACGCGTCAGATCGCTGCGGATCCCCAAATGTCGCATCCCACGACGTAGCATCGCCCCGTGCGGATCGTTGCCGATTTTGCCGAAGATCCCCGTTCTGAGACCCAGCACGCGCGCCCAGCCAAGATGGTTCAGGACGACTCCGCCTACCGCCGCCTGCACCGCTGGCGCTCGGCGCGAGCCGCCGGAATCGATCAGGATTTTCTCGTCGGCACCAATGATGCGCGGCGTACGATGGTAAAGATCGACCACCATGCTGCCGCATCCAACCGCGTCAAGTTTCATCTCGGCTCCGGGTTTTCCGCTTCCCCCGTTAAGGATTATTTGATGGAGTGCGTCAAAGCCTTTAGCGAGTTTACTGGATAATCAGGTCGGGAAAGGCATCATATGGGAACCGCAAACCGAATCAGATGGATACTGGGATTAGGGCTGATCCTGCTGGCTTTGCAGGTGGCTCCCGCACGGGCGCAATGGGGCCCGGCGCCCGCTCAACTGAACTGGGGCGACTACGACACCGGCCATATATGGCACGACGCCGCCTGGTGGTGGGCGAATCACGCCGGCTGGGTGCCCGGCCACCATCCGGAGTGGTGGGGCGATTTCGACGACACCCATGTCTGGCAGCCCGCGTGGTGGTGGCGGGTGAATCACGGCGATTGGGCGCGGACTCACCACCCAGAGTGGTGGGGCGACGTCTACGAGGGTACGTGGTATCCCGCAGCTTGGTGGTGGCAGTATTACCCCTCCTGGGTCCGGCTGCATCATCCGGAATGGTGGGGCGATTTCGACCAGGGGGCCTGGTATCCGGCCGGATGGTGGTGGCAACAGCGGCGCGCGTGGGTGCTCGAACATCATCCGGAATGGTGGGGCGAGTTCAGCCAGGGCGTTTGGTATCCGGCGCCATGGTGGTGGCAATTCCAGCCCGGCTGGGTGAGGGCCAACCATCCTGATTGGTGGTGTTACCCCGACGGCGGCGTCTGGTATCCGGCCGGATGGTGGTGGCAGTTCCATCCCGACTGGGTGCGCGCGCATTATCCCGACTGGTGGGGTGACTTCGACGATGACCATTACTGGCGGCCGGCCGGCTGGTGGTGGGAGCACAATCCGGCCTGGACGCGCACGTATCATCCGAACTGGCAGGGTGACTTCGACGACCATCATGCGTGGCACAGTGACGCGTGGTGGATGAATCACGACGCGGCGTGGGTCGGGCAGCATCATCCGGAGTGGGTCGGCGATTATGACGACCATCACGTATGGCACGCGATGAGCTGGTGGGCGCGCACGGATCCCGCTTTTGTAAGGCAAAAACATCCGGAATGGCTGCCGAAGATTCAGAACTCACTGGAAAGCGATCACGCCTTGAGCCAGCAGGCGCTGGTGCGTCGCCATACGCAGCAGACGCGTGACCTCGATCAGTTCCGACTCGAGCAGCAACAGGAAGCGGCGCGCCAGCACGCTGCGCAGTTGCAGAATATCGAGCAGCGGCACGCCGCGCAGTTCCAGGCGTTGGAGCAGGCGCATGCCAGCAAGGCCACAACCACCGACGCCGGCGCGGACTGGGTCCAGGTCGAGACCCGTCACAGCCAGGAAGTGCAGACGCTGCAACGCCAGCACGATACGCAGCTCAAGCAGTTGGAGCAACAGAATGTCGCGCAGGAGGAGGCCGCCGCCCGCAACCATATGGCGCAGCAACGG
>Ga0074045_10003257_pt1 | contig 14645 bp, 12 predicted proteins | sample BogForMeECP23OM2_FD_94442 | JGI IMG/M metagenome (GOLD analysis project Ga0074045, IMG submission 94442) | Bog forest soil microbial communities from Calvert Island, British Columbia, Canada - Bog Forest MetaG ECP23OM2 | ecosystem: Environmental > Terrestrial > Soil > Wetlands ... | reverse complement strand
TCCGCGGAATACCGCGGCGCCCAAATCCGCGGAATACCGCGGCGCCCAAATCCGCGGAATACCGCGGCGCCCAAATCCGCGGAATACCGCGGCGCCCAAATCCGCGGAATACCGCGGCGCCCAGGCGATCGAGGTTTCCGATTTTGTCCAAGCGTTTTTTCCCGTTTTGTCCTACATGCCGTCCCGATCAAAGTGATACACTGCCGTTCACATGAAACATCACGAATGGGCTTCCCGGCCGCCCATGGGATGGAACAGCTGGGACTGCTATGGGGCCAGCGTCCGGGAAGACGAAGTCAGGGCGAACGCCGAGTACATGGCCGCTCACCTGAGAGAGTTCGGTTGGGACTATGTTGTCGTGGATATTCAATGGTACGAACCCGGCGCGAGCTCGTCCGTGTACAGGAAATACGTTCCCCTGGAGATGGACGCCTGGTCCCGGCTTGTTCCCGCTGCCAATCGATTCCCTTCATCAGTGGGTGGAAGGGGATTCAAGCCGCTCGCCGACTTTGTGCACGGCCTGCAGTTGAAGTTCGGCATCCACATCATGAGGGGAATCCCCCGGCAGGCCGCACACGCCGGCACTCCGGTCCTCGGCACCTCTTCGAATGCCAGGGAGATCGCCCACCCCAATCCCATCTGCCCCTGGAACACGGATATGTACGGCGTGGATCCAGGCGTACCAGGGGCTCAGGCATATTACGACTCGCTGTTCGCCCTGTACGCGGAGTGGGGTGTGGACTACGTGAAGGTGGATGACATCGCTGCGTCCCGTCTCTACGGGGCGCACCCGGCAGAAATTGCAATGATCCGCTCGGCCATCGACAGCTGCGGGAGGCCGATTGTCCTGAGCCTCTCCCCGGGTCCTGCGCCCCTGGAGCTCGCGTTTCTTTGTACGTCCAACGCGAATCTCTGGCGGGTAACGGACGACTTCTGGGACCGCTGGGAGCTGCTCCTGGACATGTTCGACCGCTGTGAGAAGTGGTACACGCATTGCGGCCCGGGGCACTGGCCTGACTGCGACATGCTTCCCCTCGGGCATATCGGGATCAGGTCCGTGGATGGGGGAGGGGCGGATCGATGGCCCCGGTTCACGCGTGACGAGCAGGTGACGATGATGACCCTGTGGAGCATATTCCGCTCGCCGCTGATGGTGGGAGGAGAGCTCCGCGACAACGACCCCTGGACCCTTTCAGTCCTCACGAATCCCGAGGTGCTCGAGGTCAACCGCGACAGCGCCGGCAATCGTCCCGTCTCCCGCCAGGCCGGCAAGATCGTCTGGACGGCGAGAAGCAAGAATGGCGCGGACTATGTAGCGTTGTTCAATGTCGGGAATGAGCCGTTGACCGTTTCCGCCTCGTGGACGGACCTGGGAATCACCGGGCCTCGAGCGGTGCGTGATCTCTGGAAGCGGGAGGACGCCGGCCCGGCCGAAGGATTGGTGGAGCGCCAGTTGCCGCCCCATGGTGCGGCGCTGCTCAAGCTGTCCTGAACTGCGGAACAGTGTCGACTACGGCGCGCGGGAGTCATGGTACAATAGGCCGCGCGCAGACGCACTCCGCCGTTCATGAGGTGACTGTCAGTGACGATCAAATGGCCCGTGCTGCAGATGAGAACAAAGATCCTCGCGCTCTGCCTTGCCTGCACCCTGCTCGCGCTGCTGCTCCAGACCCTGTTTTTCCAGTACTCGGCATCGGCCATCATTTATCGGCAGGAGCGGGATGCGAGCCGCAATTCCCTCCAGAGAACGCAGGATGAGCTGTATGGCTGGATCAAATCGTATGAGAACAACCTGATCAAGATATACAACCAGACCTCGTTTTCCCGAGACCTCGGCGCCCTGCTGGCAGGAAGTGACCCGTCTGCCAGGAACAGCCGCGCAGCGTACACCATGGCCCTCACCGCCTTCGATCCTGCGCAGGGGATCAGCGCCCTCTATATCTACGGCATGGACAACCGGCTTGTCAGCTATTATCGAAGCGCCTCCACGCCGCGCTACAAGTACCCGGAGGACATCTACATCGACCCGGCAGCCGACAATGCCCGTGTCGTCTCTGCATACGTGCAATCGGATGACCGGGTCATGCTGGTGTCGAGCTACCACAACGCCAGCCGGGACAGGGACGTCATCCGTTTCGTACTGAAGATCTACTCCAACAATGTGACGAGGAAGATCGGCTACATCGTGTGCGACGTGGACACGGGGAGCTTCCTCCGCATCATCGCAAAATACGCGTATTCCGACCGGCAGATCGTCTGGCTCCAGCCCCGCGGAGACCGTCCCGCGCTGCGCTACGGCAGGCTCGAGGGAAAGCAGAAGGAGTACTTCGACACCGTGTCTGCCCGGATAGGTGAAAACGGCTGGTCGGAACGCGACCGGCGCTCCATTCGAGACAGCGTCTTCTTCGAGATACCTCAGCAGAAGTACGACCTCACCTCCTATTCGCTGACGCCGCAGTACCTCCTGGAGGAAAGCCAGAAGGTGCTCACGCGCAATATGCTCATCATCGCCCTGATCGTCATTGTTGTCGCCGTCATATCCGCAACGCTGATCACGCGCTCTCTGAGCACGCCGCTGACGCGCATTGTCGGAAGCCTGAAGGAAATCAAGGGCGGCCGGATGGACCTGCGGTTGGGCGGGCTGAAACTCGACGAAATCGGGACCCTCGGACGCGCCATCAACGAGATGCTCGATCAGATCCAGGAGCTCATGGCCCAGCAGTACAACGCGAGGCTCCTCCTCAAGCAGGCGGAGTACAAGGCGCTCCAGGCGCAGGTCAATCCACACTTCCTCTACAATACCCTGGAAACAATGAGCAGCGTGGCGGCTGCCCAGAATTGCCATACGGTGAGCACGCTGTGCCAGGCCATGTCGAACATCTTCCGCTACAGCATGGACATGCAGGATCCCCTCTCCACGGTCGGAGCCGAGATCGTCCACCTCAAGAACTACATGTACGTGATGAACGTCCGCACCCAGAACGGCATCGAGCTTGCCATCGACATCGACCAGGGCCTGCTCGGGGAGAAGGTTCCCCGCCTTTCGCTGCAGCCGCTGGTGGAAAATGCCATCTCCCACGGCCTGGTGAACAAGCGGGGCCCCAAGAAGATCGAGATTGCCGGCACCGCGCAGAACGGCGACATGGTCCTTTCCATTTCCGACAACGGTGTGGGGATGGACGCGGAAACAGTGAACCTACAGCTTCAGGATGCGGCGGCGGAATCATTCGGGAAGATGAAATCGATCGGCCTCGCCAACATCCATGCGCGGATCAGGCTTCTCTTCGGAGAGACATACGGCGTCTCCGTCCGAAGCCTTTCACACAAGGGCAGCACCGTGACGCTGCGGGTCCCCCGGCGAGGGAAGGAATCTGCGCAGTCATGAGCGCCGCGTGCAAGCTCCTCATTGTCGACGACGAGTTCTGGGTGCGGGAGAACCTCACCAACATGCTGGCCGCGGAGAAGCTTCCACTCTCCCTGCTGGAACCCGCGGAGAACGGGGAGGATGCGCTTCGGATCATGGAGAACGAACGCCCCGACATCCTGATTACGGATATCAACATGCCGTTCGTCAACGGCAATGAGCTGATCAAGCTCGTGAAGAAGCGATTCCCCCAGATGCCGGTGATCGTGCTCAGCGGATACAACGACTTTGCCTTCGTGCGTGAGGCCCTTCTGCACGGCGCCATCGACTACCTGTTGAAGCCGGTTACCAGGAATGCGCTGCTCGACGTGCTGGACAAGGCGCTTTCCATCCTGAACGGAAGCCGGGACCGGGAGCGGGAGCAGACCGAGATGCAGGAGAAACTGCGCCTTGCGTCATCCATCCTGCGGGACGGGGAGCTGAGCGCCCTCATCGCGGAGGACGTTCCGGATGAGAGACCCGGCGCAGGGGCCCTGGCGCTGGAGCTGGAGTTCGCGGTTTTCACCCTGCTTCTCGTCAAGCTGATCGAGCTGCCTCGGCGCGCGCGGTCAAGCGCCTCTGACATGGCGCTTCTGTCCTGCAATGTTAAGGACGTGCTGACCCGACATGCGCGAGAGGGCAAGAGCGTGGCTTTTCACAACGTATACTCTCACAACGAGTTCATCCTTCTCACCGATCTGGACACGGCGGGGATAGCCCGCGTCTGCGAGGGGTTGCCGGCTGCCCTTGCGCGATGCACGGCTTCCCGCGCGAGTATTGGCGTGAGCCACCCCTGCTACTCCTCCGATCGGCTGCGCGCGGCCTACCAGGAAGCGCATGCGGCCCTGATGGCGCGCACCGTTCTGGAAACGAATACCGTGGCGCGGGCAGAGGATGCCAAGGCAGTGGTCGTGCGGAAACGCGTCACCCCCGAGATGGAGAAGCGCCTGGTGTTCGCCCTCCAGTCCCGGGACAGGCACATGGCGCGGGAGGTGATCTTCAACCAGATCGGACTGCGCGGCTGTGATTCGTGGCTCCTGATCGAAGTCAAACAGACGGCAGAGTACGTAGCTTCCATGATCATCCAGCACGGCGATACAGGCGCGTCCCCGCGCTCCACACTTTCCCTGGAGAGCATTGCCGAGCTTCTCGGGATGACGCTGGACCGCCAGGATACGTCGGAGGTCTGCAGCGTGCTGGAGCAGATGCTCGACGAGACATTCGGAGACTCTGCGCCCGCGGGGGCCAGTGATTCCATGAGGCAGACGGTCCGGCGGGTGGAGGAGTACATCGAGGAGAATTATTTCGAGTCCGTGTCCCTGACCTCGCTGTCGAAGCTGTTCCGGGTTGAACGGTCCTATCTTTCCAAGGCGTTCAAGCAGGTGACGGGATGCAACCTGATGCTTGCAATCGCGAAAAAGAGGATCGAGAAGGCGGCCGACTACATTCACCGCCGGGATCTCAGTCTCACCGAGATCGGGTACCTGGTCGGCTACGAAGAGTACGCGTATTTCAATCGCGTGTTCCACAAGATCATGGGCGTGAGCCCCAGCGAGTTCAAGACCCGCGCCGGTGAGGAGGCAGCCGGATGAGAACCATCCTTGTCGGCTTCAGCGCGCTGGTGCTCTGTCTCCTGTTGTCGAGCTGTACGCGCTCCGAAAAGGGCGCGGCGCGCGCCTCCGACGAGGGGAGCCCGCGCAAGCTCATGCTGTCGGTCCTGGCGGGCCAGTCCACCTCGGATGCGGGAATCGAAGAGATGATCAACGATCTGATCAGCAGCAAGCTGCCGGGCGTCACCCTTGATTGGGAGCGAATGGATTGGGGTGAGAAGTTCCAGTCGCAAATGCAGGCCAAGTTCGCGGCCGGCGAAGTGCCCGACATCATGATCGGAAAGGCGCAGGATGTCGCCACCTACTACCCTTCGGGCAATCTTGCGCCGATCCCTGCCGCACTCATGCAGTACGTCCGTGAACCATCGCTGCCCGCGGTAACGATCAATGGAACGGCATTCGGGATTCCGTACAACGCCTTCTACCAGGGTGTGTTCTACAACAAGGATCTTTTTGAAAAACTCCGGCTGGGCGTGCCGGCCACTCCGGGCGAGCTTTCCACGCTCGTGAAGTCCCTTAAGGCCCGGCACGTCGTGCCGTTTGCCGCCCATTTCGAGGAAAGCTGGTACGGCGGGAATATCCTGATGCAGTTCGCAATCGGGAGCGTCTTCAATTCCACGCCGGACTGGGGAGACAGGTTCCGCGCGGGGAAGGTCTCCTTCTCCGGTTCACCGGCCATCCAGCGCTGCTTCGCCGGCGTGCGGGAGGTCCTGGATGACACGTGGAGCGACGCCCTGTCGATCGATCAGACCGAGTGCGACGAGCGATTCGCGAGGGGTGACGCGGCCATGTACGTCACCGGGTCCTGGACCCTGCAGAATATCGATACGGAAAAGCCTCATGTCCGTGTCGGGATCTTTCCGTACCCCAATGAAGGCGGCGACGCCCGGCTGATCTTCGAACCCAACATGACCTTCATGAAAAGCTCGCGTACGTCCCACGCGGATGCGGTGGACCAGGTGCTCAATGCCATTTTCGAGAGCAAGGACCTTGCTTCTGAAATCTTCGACTTCACCAAGACGTCGTCCCTTTTGAAGAATGTCGGTCCCGAGGTCCCCCTGCTGATCCAGTCGGACATAGACGGCTTTCTGAAGGCCGGCCGGGTTGTCGACGCGACGGTGGGCAACAGGCAGCTCATATGGTCATTCCAGGAGAAGGTAGCCAGCAGGATGTACGACTGGCTGCAGGGCAAATCAAGCCTCGCAGCGGTGTTGAGCTTCGCCGACCAGAATCGCCCGCTCAGCGCGCCCTAACGCGCACCGCCCGAAGGCGTAGCCCTTCTGCGGTACACCGCGGAGTCGGATGGCGGGGTGCGGTGTACCGCTCTGGCCGCTTGGAGCGGACTCCGTCCGCCCTGGGCGTCCAGTCGGCCCATGCCAGGGACGGCGTTCGCGCCTCCTGCCGCACATTTTTCCCCTTTTGTGCAAGCCTTTTTTCCCATTTTGTCCTACCCCTGTTTTTTCCTCCGGGAATATCCTGCAGAAAGCTCTTATCAAGGAGGAATCGAATGAAGAGATTTCGTTTCATGGTCCTGGGTCTGGGCATAGCCCTGGCCCTGACCGCGTTCTCTGCCGGGGGGCAGACGATCCGGATCCTGGACGGTCAATCCACCACGGACGCCGGTATCGAAAAGATCATCGACGCTGCCCTGGCCGCAAAGTATCCCAACATCAAGCTGGACTGGGAAATCGTCACCTGGGGAACAGACCTCAACGCCAAGGTCCAGCAGTACATCCAGTCGGGTCTGCCCGACATCATCGTCGGCAAGGGCCAGGACCTGGCCACCTACTCTTCCCGGAAGATACTTGCCCCGATCACCGGCAAGCCTTATCTGAAGAACGTTCTTGCTGATGCGGTGAAAAGCGCAACGTTCAATGGGACGACATACGGCGTCGAGTTCAACGCCCTCTATCAGGGCGTCTACTACAACCGGAAGATCTTCAAGGACAACAACCTGTCCATCCCGAAGACCCAGGCTGAGCTCCAGGCCCTGATCAGGAAGCTGAACAGCGTCGGTATCACGCCTTTTGCCACCCATTTCCTGGATCTCTGGAGCATCGGCAACATCACCATGCAATTCGCCATCAATGATATCTTCAGCAAGAATCCAGGCTGGGCAAACGAGTTCCGCGCGGGCAAGATCAACTACGCCACCTCGCCGGAGGCCAGGGTCATCTACAATTACAACAAGTTGCTCTATGACAATACATGGAAGGACGAAACCTTCTCCCTGGAGCAGACCAAGGCAGATGCCCGTCTGGTCCAGGGCAAGGCTGCCATGAAAGTATCGGGCTCCTGGTCAATCCAGAACTTCCTCGATGTGGATCCGGACTTCGACTTCGGCGTGTTCCCCTTCCCCAACCAGGCCGGAAATGCGAAGCTTATATTCGAGCCGAATATCACCTTCATGAAGAGCGCGACGACGAAGTATTCAGACGCCGTGGACAAGGTGTTCGACGTCATCACGAGCGACAAGGACGCGGCACAGAAGATCTATGACCTGACAAAGACCGCTCCGCTCATCAAGGGGGTGACGCCCTCCTACAAGAACCCGAGCCAGAAGGACATCGACGCTTACGCGGCCAAGGGCCAGCTGGTAGACGCCAACACGGGCAACCTGCAGCTCGTCTGGGGCGGGTTCCAGGATGAGAACGCGAAGGACATCGCCGCGTGGCTCCAGGGGTCGGAAACCCTGGACCAGGCTCTGAAAGCTGCCGACTCGCGCCGGGCCGTCAGCAAGCCCTGACCCTGAAGCATTGTTCCGAGGGAGTCCCTTCGGGGGCTCCCTTTTTCATCACCAGAGCTCCCGTCTAAGGGAGCATTTCTTCAGGAGTATTCGACATGCCAAAGCCAAGGTTCAAACTGGTGATGAAGGTGCAGTACTTCTCCCTTGTTTTCCCCAGTCTCCTTCTTTTTACGGTCGGCCTGATCCTTCCGATGATCCTGGGCGTCTACTATTCTTTGACAAGCTGGGACGGATATACGAAAGATTTCCCATTCATTGGATTGGGAAACTTCGCAAAAATGCTTGCCGACCCTCACACCCTGGACGCCTGGTGGTTCACGATCAGATTTGCTTTCTGGAACACGCTGATCCAGAATCTCCTGGCGCTCTTTTTTGCCGTAATTCTTGACACCGGCGTGAAGGCCAAGACTTTCTACCGCACGGTCCTCTTCCTTCCATGCCTGATCGCTCCCATTGTGGCCGGTTTCATCTGGCAGCACATGTACTTCGACGTGCTGCCGGGCTTCAACGCGCTTTTGGGGACCAAGGTCAATTTCGGCCTGTTCGGAAAGAGCAGCACGGTGCTTCTCGGGTTGCTGATCGTCAACAACTGGCAGTTTGTCGGGTACTGGATGCTGATCTACCTTGCTGCCCTCCAGTCGATTCCAAGGGAACTCTATGAATCCGCCTTTGTGGACGGGGCGTCATTCCGGATCCAGTTCCTGAAAATCACCATCCCCATGCTGGCTCCCGCTTTCACCATCTGCATCGTCGGGATCACGGTGGGGTCCCTGCGGGTGTACGACCTCCTGGTATCCGCAACCACGGGCGGTCCGGGCCGGGCCTCGACCTCGATCATCTATCACATCTACAACACGGCTCTCAACGCACGGCAATACGGGTACGGCTCGGCCCTCTCCATCTCGCTCATCATCGTCCTGCTGGTCATTGCGGTCGTCCAGTTGGGCGTCCTGCGGAGAAGAGAGGTTCAACTGTGATCGGGTCCAGGATCCACACCGCCAGGGACCGCTGGACAGCCTTCACGAGGAAGCTCTGCCTCCAGATTTTCATGATCGTGATTTCAGCGGCGCTGCTGCTTCCCATATTCACTGTCATCAACTTTTCCTTCAAGACCAGGAAAGAGCTCTATGTCGACAACCCCCTGGCTTTGCCGCATTCGTTGTACCTGGACAACTACATCAGCGCCCTGGAACGCCTCAATGTCGGAACGACGTTCATCAACACTTTCCTTTACACGACGCTTTCCGTCTTTTTCCTTGCGGTGCTTTCCGGGGCGGCAGCCTGGGCCATCGCCCGGAACCGGGGCCGATTCTACAGGTTCACCTATCTCTACTTTCTCCTGGGGATCCTCATCCCCTTTCAGGCGCTCTTCCTGCCAATTTATATCGTGGGCAACGCTTTCCACCTGACCAACACCTTCTATGGCATCATCCTGATGTACGTTGCCACTGGTCTCTCTTTCAGCATTTTCCTGATGACCAGCTTCATGTCCCAGGTTCCCGTGGAGCTCGAGGAAGCCGCCCAGATGGATGGCGCCTCGATTTATCGAACCTATTTCCGAATCGTCCTGCCGCTGCTCAAACCGGCCATCGCGACGCTGGTTATTCTTCAGGCCTTTGCCATCTGGAACGACTACCTGCTGGCGAGTCTCTTTGTCAGCAAGAGCTCTCTCAAGACACTGAATGTGCTCTTTCAGCAGCTTTTTTCTACGACGTCGAGCAACTACAGCACTGCCATGGCGGGCGTCATGATCTCTGTCGTGCCCATTTCGATCCTCTTTGTCGCCCTGCAGAGGTATTTCATCAAAGGACTGACCGCGGGAGCCGTGAAGGGGTGAGCCACCAATCTTCGAAAGGGAGTCAGGAGCGGGCATCAATGGTCGCGGATCCTGCGCAGCGATATATTCACATGACGATGGGTGACAAACGGCTGGATCGATCGCCCGACGAATCCCGAACGTCGATTTCACGTACCGAGAGGACCAGGAAATTCTTGTTGCTCGAACAAGCGGAGGGGTGCATCCCTCGGCCTGGCGGGAGATCATCCGCCGGATGCTTGACGAGGGTTTCTCCCACGGCTGCATGCGCTACCTCCTGGACCATCAGGCAGCCACGATACACTTGAAGTTCGCCGAGTTGTTGAAGGCCTTGCCGAAGGACCCGGTCGACTTCGAATTGCCCAGTGCTGCGCGGCTTGCCATTCTTGTCTGTTCTGCGGACATGCAAGAGAGAGAGTTTTTCGAGGCCTACATCAAGAACAGGGGGCGGGATTTCAAAGTCTTCGAGGACGAGTCCCTCGCAGTGTCCTGGCTTTCCCGGCCCAAGCCCGGCATACTTGACTTTCCCTCGTTGGGAACCTGACCGCGTGGATGTATCGACACCACCGCACAACGGCCAGGCAAAGCCCTTTGGTTCTTGGGCCGGCGCGTGATTACGCCTCACCGGGCTTGCGCCGCGCATCGATGTCATCGGGGTAGGACAGGGCTTCGCGCCCATGCTCGCCCGTTCTTACGCGAACCACGTCCTCGACCGGGTAGACGAAAATGATCCCGTCACCCTCCTTCCCTGTTCTTGCCGCTTGCATGATAGCCTCTACGGTCCGTTCCACGTTGTGCTCGCTGAGGATGATGTTCAGCTGAATTTTCGGCAGCATGTCTTTGTGCACATAGGTGTACCTCCACGAATGCTCCTGGCTGCCCAGGCGCCCGTGGCCCCTGATCTCAAAGACGTTCATGCCGACGATCCCGATGTCTGAGAGCGCCTCGCGCACCCCATCCAGCGCCTCTTCCCGGATTATTGCTTCGATCTTGCGGAACATTTCTGGTTTCTCCTTTCGTTGCGGCGGATTGCTGTAGACGACCGTGCATCTTTCCCGGGCCAAAATCAACCGTTCTTTTGAGCGGGTCATTTGTGTTGACCGATCTCGCGGGAGAGTATACAGTTCAGGTTTGCCGATGAAGATCAGCTTCCATACCGATGCATTCAACTCGGCGGCGTTCAGCTTCCAGAAGTGTCTCCAGTGGGCTCAGAAAAACGATGTGCACTACATCGAAAGCGGCGTCATAGAAGGCACGTCGTGGATCCACGGGCTCGGCTACTTTCCCCATGTCTCTCTGAATGACGACCCGCTGATGCTCTCCCGGAAGATGGAGAGCTTCGGTGTGCGCTTCTCCCAGGTTGACGCTGCATATCCGTTGTCGGGAAAGGATGGGCCGTATCTCGGCGTTCCGTATGTGCTGAAGACGTTCCCCTGGGCTCGAATTGCGGGTGCTCCGAACATCGCGACGACTGACGGTCTTCTGAGGCCGGAGGGCCTCACGGATGCCGAGGCAATGGAGCGCATGAAACAGAGCTACGGGGCCATCGTGGAGGTTGCGGAAGTCTATCGGATCAACGTGAACATCGAAATCCATGGCTACTTCACGACCAGGCCCGAGATGGTCGCGCGGATGCTGGATTTCGTGAAAAGCGACTACTTTGGATTGAACCTGGACACGGGCAACTCCTTCATTGCCGGGCAGGACCCGGTCGAGTTCTGCAGACGGTTCCTCGGCAGGATCAAGCATGTCCATGTGAAAGATGTTTCGGAGAGCCTTGCCGCCGCTGCGCGGGGCAAGGAAACGGGGATCGCCGTCAGCCAGTGCGCAATTGGGGACGGGGTGAACGCGGAGAACATCAAGAAAGTACTCGGCCTGTTGCGCGACAATGGATTCGGCGGCGTGCTGAGCATGGAATGCGAAGGCCAAGGCGGCCCTCTCATCGAGAAATCTCTTGCCTGGCTGCGCCGCACGCTCAAGGAACTCGGAATCCCTGAAGAACGCTGATTCTTCAGAAGAAACTCCCAAGGAGGTGTCTCATGGCAAGACGATTGCTCATTGGCCCAAAAGTTCTCGCGATTGTGATTGCCGTCTTCGCGCTGGTGGTGGGAGACATGGTTCTCTTCGCGGCGCCGGCAGGCAAGCAGCTGGTGTACGGGTACGTCACACCCGGGCCCGACACCTGGTACAAGCGTGACGTTGACGGGTTCGTTTTTGCGGCGCAGCGTGCCGGGGCAAAGGTGATCGTGCTGAACTCCGACTATAACGCGGAGACAGAGATCGCGAACATCGACTCCCTGATCAACCAGGGAGTGGACGGCATGTGCGTGTTCACCTTCAACCAGAACGGGGCGAACATCGCCGCCAAAAAGTGCGCGGCCGCCAAGATTCCTCTCGTGGTCACGGACAATGTCGGCCAGGTCCTGAAGTCAGGCTCCGACGTCGTCGCGGCCATTGACTTCGACTGGAACGCAATGGGCAAGGACGTTGCCCAGTACATCGCCAAGACCTACCCCGGAGAGAACATCGCCAGCATCATGGGCCTCTTCGAGCACATCCCGGTCCAGATGTTCCGGGCCTCCTTCGAGCCCACCGTGGAACAGCTCGGCAAGAACAAGATCATCGCGGTGCGGGACGGCCGCTATGATCCGAATGAAGCGGTCAACCAGGCGCAGGACCTCATCCAGTCCGGCCAGAAGTTCTCCGTGCTCTTCGTCTTCAACGACGAGATGGGGGTTGCGGTCGTCCGCATGCTCAAGACCAGGGGACTGCTGAACAATCCCATCAAGGTCATCACGACCAACGGCGCGCCCTACGGCATCGTGGCCATGAAGGAAGGCGGGATCAAGTATTCCGTCTCCAGCTCTCCCGGCTGGGAAGGGATGATCTCTTTCCTCGCGCTTCACTCGTACGTGACGGGCAAGGTCACCAAGATCAACCAGCAGATCCTTCTGCCCATCGCCTCCATCACGCCGAAGACGATAGATGACAAGATGAAGGTCATTCCCTGGGACATCGACGCAGTCTGGCTGGATCTCACCAAGCAGAATTTCCCCGAGTACACGGGACTGTACTGAGCGTCACGCCGCGCGGGAGAACAATCCCGCGCGGCTCATTTTCCACACCGCTACGAACAAAATGCAGGAGCAGCGCGTGCTTGCGTCGATCCGCAGTGCAATAAAAATATACGGTACCCACAAGGCGCTGAACGACGTGAGCTTCGAGCTGCGCGAGGGCGAGGTGCACTGCCTTGTCGGTGAGAATGGGGCAGGAAAGTCCACGCTGACGAAGCTGCTCTCCGGAGCCATCATGCCGGAGTCCGGCTCGATCGTCATCCAGGGGACCGAATACAAGGGGCTTTCTCCCCGGCAGGCAATCGAGCTGGGCGTATCGACCGTCTACCAGGAATCGGAGCTCATCGACAGCCTGACGGTCGCGGACAACATCTTTCTTGGCGGTGAGCGCAGGGCTGCGTTTCCCCTCATGGTCGATACCCGGTACCAGAATGAGAAGACCCGCGCGCTGATCCAGTCCCTCCGTCTCAATCTTGACGCGGACGCCATGGTGGAGGACCTTTCCTCCGCACAGAAGCAGATGCTGCAGATCGTGAAGGCTCTGCACCAGGACGCGAAGATCATCATCATGGACGAGCCCACCAGCTCCCTCGGCCTGGATGAGACCAATTCCCTCATGGACCTCATCCGGGACCTGAAGCGGAAGGGGATCGGGATCATCTACATCTCCCACTACCTGGAGGAGATCTTCGAGATCGGAGACACGATCACGATCCTCAAGGACGGGGAGAGCATGGGAACATTCCCCGCGAACCAGATCGACATGGCGACGGTCATCCGCAGGATGGTGGGCAGAGACGCATCTCTCTTCTATACAAAAGAGACGGTGGAGCCGGGCCCTGTGCAGGTCGAGCTCCGTCACCTCAGCCGCCGCGGCGTTGTGGAGGACGTGAGCTTTGACGTGCACCGGGGTGAAGTGTTCGGTATCGGCGGGCTTGTGGGCTCCGGCCGGAGCGAGCTGGTCAACCTGATTTTCGGCGCGGACAAGAGAGACGGAGGTGAGATCCTCATCAACGGCAGGGCCGTCCCGGTCACCTCTCCCTACTCCGCGGTGCATGCCGGCATCTGTCTCATCACTGAGGACAGGAAGAAGCTGGCCATGTTCGCATCCCGCAACATCACGGAGAATATAGCCATCGTGCACAACGAGCGCGATGAGCCTCCTGTGCTGAACCTTGCCGCGGAGCGCCGGCAGGTGCGGGAGATGGTGCAAAGGCTGCGGATCGCGGTCACCGACCAGGAGTCGCAGACCATTGCCGAGCTTTCCGGCGGCAACCAGCAGAAAGCGATCATCGGGCGATGGCTGCTGAGCGACGCCACTCTCTTCATCTTCGACGAGCCGACAAAGGGTGTCGATGTCGGTGCGCGCGCCGAGATTTTCGGCCTCATCGTGGGGCTTGCGAAGAACGGCAAGAGCATCATCATGGTGTCCTCCGACATGCCCGAGCTGATCTCCATGAGCGACCGCATCGGGGTCATGCGGGGAGGGCGCCTCACCCACGTGCTGGACCGGCGGGAGGTCACTGAAGAGATGCTCATCAAACACTTCATCGGAGTCTGAAATGCAGAGAAGCGTCGCGATCTTCAGAAACCAGTGGGTCTTCCTCCTCTTCGTGGAGGCAGCCCTTGCCGTGGTGACGGGGCTCATCAATCCGCGCTTCTTCGGCCTCAACAATATCGAGAACATCCTCGAGCAGGTGTCGGTCCTGGGCCTCGTGGCCGCCGGGGCCACCCTCCTCATGATATCAGGGAATTTCGACATCTCCGTGGGCGCGAACATCGGGATATCCGCCTGCGTCATGGCAATCATGATCAAGGCAGGCTACGGCTATGTCGTGCCCGTCATTGTGGGAATCCTGCTGGCAACCTTCAACTGCTTTTTCGTGGGCGCGTGCTCCATCCTGTTTCGCGCACCGTCGTTCATCATCTCCCTGGCCTGCATCGGGGTCTTCCGAGGAATCGCCCTTGCGTTCACCAAGGGAGTGCTGCAGCTCAT
>Ga0074045_10003256_pt1 | contig 14654 bp, 11 predicted proteins | sample BogForMeECP23OM2_FD_94442 | JGI IMG/M metagenome (GOLD analysis project Ga0074045, IMG submission 94442) | Bog forest soil microbial communities from Calvert Island, British Columbia, Canada - Bog Forest MetaG ECP23OM2 | ecosystem: Environmental > Terrestrial > Soil > Wetlands ... | reverse complement strand
TTTCTCTCTCACCCATTGGGTATTGACCTCCGGAGGGTCTTCATCACGTTGAAACCCGCATGAATAAAGGCGTCGGAGGCCATCAAAAGGTTATCAGTAACTACTCAAAACGGAAATGCAGGAGAAAGGGATCAGCGGTTTCCAATTGCGTTTGCCAAACCAGATCTCATAGACTGCCAGCACGAACGGGAGCAATACGGCGAGCTCCTTCGACTTATACGCCAGCCAAAACGCGGCGAAGCTCAGCACCCAACGCCCTTGCGCGTAGAGCAGCAGACTCAGTAGGCAAAAGGTCGCGCACAAAAGATCGAAGACATACATGGGCTTCCAGAACACGTCGAACAGCGCCATGTGAAACGCGAAGAGCACGGCCCCGCAGGCCGCCGCCAACGGATGCGCGCCGAGCTTGCGTGCCAGCAGCCAGAGGAGCCAGACGTTCAACAGATGCAACGCCTGAATGGACGCGACGTATTTCCAGAAATCCAAACCGAAATGGAGGGAAGCCTCGCGAAAGAAGAAATGCCCCACCGGGCGGAAATTATCGAGTTGAAAGCGCGGGCTCAGAATCGCCTCGGCATAACGCCACATCGGAAGCAGGCCGGTCCAACCGATGTTTTCCAGTTCGTCGTTCTGGAAATAGCCGCGATAGGCGCGCAGGTTCACCAGCACCAGCAAAGCGGCCAGCAGCGCGAACGCGAGAATGCCCCATGCGATGCGCGCCAGGCTGTCGGTGCGGGACCTGAACCGGTTTGGCAGAGACATTCAGACCAATCCTACGCCAAAGACGGGCCGGTTTGCGATGCGCGATACCTAGCGGCGGGATACATAAAGACTCGGCCATCGCAAGCTGGGACCGGGTGACTCGTATCTTGGTAGTAACCCACAGGCATTCCTCGAGCGAAGAAGAACACTAATCGCACCGGAGCATCACCAGATGGACGTTCACGTGGCGATGAATGCTCGTGTTCATCTACTTATAGAACGATGGCGAGTTATTCAAGATGGGAACGATGTCCGTAGCGGGATCTTCCACCAGCAAGGAGTGGAAAGTCACGATGGCGAAGCGACCGCGCCGCGTGCTGCTGAATGCGAATGACGATATCCTGGCAGCATCGGTGGTGCATAAGTAATCCGCTTGTGGGGTTGGCAGGCGAAAGCGCCTGCCCCACGCGGCTGCAATTCCTTCGATAGCAAAGTGGGACAGGCGCTTTCGCCTGTCAACCCGCCCGCCGTCTAGCCGTTTCTTTTTCGTAGCTGTAGTTGAAACGACCCAGGGAGGGTCTTTGTAATAGGAGCCTCAGAGATGACTTCAGCGATCATAGCCGGTAGGCGTTACCTTGCGGTGATTTTCTGCGCGATGTTTCCGGTGGCCGCCCTCGCGGCGAGTTCCAGCCTTTCGTTCACGGCCCATTCTTTGAACCTGAATCCAGGAGACACGGTTGGGTTGGTAGCAGTGGACGCAGAGGGCGATGTGTACGAAGCGGGAAACGTATTGGATTCCTCGGGGAACCCCCGTGTGCAGGTCACCAAGACCGATCCGAACGGTCATTTGCAAATGGTGGGATCCTACCAGTTTGGCAGCGGGGAGAAGGCAATGGCGATCACGGTCGATTCACAGGGCTCGGTGATCGTCGCCGGCACTGGATATGAGGCCGATTTTCCGGACGCCCATGTTTACGGGCCCGCTACCACCTTGCCAGTCGTTTTCGTGGCCAAGTTGGACCCGCAACTGGCTGGAATCACCGCGGCCGCGGTGATCGGCGGCAATAGGCCGATAGAGGGCAGCGCCCCGTACACCACTTCTGCTGGCGCTTTGACCGTCGATGCTGCGGGCAATATCTATGTTGGGGGATCAGCATCAGTGATGGATCTTCCGGTTACTTCCGGCGCCTACCAGACCTCCAATGGGATGGGGTTCCTCGCCGAGTTCTCATCCGGTTTGGACCGGCTGGTGTTCGCCACTTACTACACACTTGGCCTCACTTCTCTGGTCGTCGATCCGACCGGCGCGATTGTCGCCGCCTGCAGCACCAATCGTTTGACTTCTTACACGCAGGTTGTTGCGTTCGCGCCGGGTGGCGGAAGCGTCTTGTGGACCGATCGGTTAGGAGGGGTTATGAATGGGAACGTGACGACATCCGCTTTGGCGGTGGATGGGAGCGGCAACGTAGTCCTGGTGAGCAATGCCTACGGCAGTCAGACGTCCGCGGGCGCGCTGCAATCCTGTCCGTCCCCCGCTGGCGGCGGGTTTGTCACGAAACTCGCCAGCGCAAACGGCGCGGCCCTATTCGCTACCAACTTCGGCTGCGGAGGAATCGTAAACTCCGTGGCGCTCGACGCATCGGGCGCGATTTGGATTACAGGCACGGCGGACCCATCCTCGCTGCCGGTGACGCCATCCACGCCCGGCGGTCCCACCTACCTGGCCGCCATAGCTCCGGACGGGTCATCGGTCGAAGCACTGTACACAGGGGGCGCCGGCATGTTCGGACAAGCGTTGACGCTGACGCCGGCCGGAAGCCCGGTGGTGCTTGGTAGTGGGATTCTGATGGTACCGAACTCCTCGGGAGGCCCGTCGCTATTGGGTGTGGGCAACTCCGCGGGCAGCGCGGCTTCGGCCGTAATCGCGCCCACCGAGCTGGTGTCGTTCTACGGCACGGGCCTGGGCCCGGCGGCGCCGCTCAACGCTCAGGTGGTGGGCGGCGTGGTGCAGAACACGCTTGGCGGCTATCAGTTGCTGTTCAGCGGCGTCGCCGCGCCGTTGCTCTATTTAGGCGCAAATCAGATCAACGCGGTCGTGCCTAACGAGGTGTGGGGCGAGAATCTGGTGCCCGTCACTCTGGTGACGCCAACCGGGACGTTCCCATTGGCAGATCTGTACGTCCGGCCCTCCGAGCCGGAGATCTTCCACGATCCGGTGTCGGGTTACGTGGTGGCAATCAATCAGGACGGTACTCTGAACTCGGGTACAAATCCGGCGCACGCGGGCGAGGTCGTCTCGGTCTGGGGCACCGGCTCCGGAGTGCCGGTCTACGGCGTGTTCCCGGTCGATGGCATTGTCGTTCCGCTTTCGGGAGGCATCGTCGGCCAACCCTCGCTGCCATTTTCCGTGATTGCCGGCTACTTGAATTACGGCGCTGAATCGCTGGAAGTGGACTACGCGGGAGCCTCGCCAGGCGAGGTGTTCGGACTGTTGCAAGTGAACTTCTGGATTCCGCCGTCGTTGCCTTCAGGGGGCGTCACCAATGGATACCTGCCCCTGAATCTTCAGATCGGCGACGCGATGAGTGCGCGAGTGTATATCTACGTGGCACCGTGAAACGTGCATCGCGGGGATGAAGAATTGTCGAGATGACTCTCGACACAGCACGCAGGACTGCGTGCGCCACGGTGGCGGGCGAGCATGAGGCGATCTTTCGGTAAGCGACCCTTTCAAGCGCCGCAAAAAGTCCAGCGCCCGCAAGCGGGCGTTGGCAGGTTGAAACCTGCCCCACCTGATGCGTTGGCAGGTCGGGGACCTGCCTCACTCAGCGCAACTGGCCTTCGACTTCGCGCAGCCAATCTGGCGGCTTCAGCACTTCGCGCGGTTTGCTGCCATCCGGGGCGCCGATGATGCCGTCGCGCTGCATCATATCTAGGATGCGCGCGGCACGGCCATAACCGAGGCGCAAGTGGCGCTGCAAGGTGGACGTGGAAGCCTTGCCCATTTGCAGCACCAGGCGCACGGCCTCCTCGTACATCGGATCGTGCTCTTCGCTCAATCCATCGCCAGCGGCCTCGGGCTCTTCTTCGTTGGGCGGGGCGATCAGGAACGACTGGTCGTATTCCGGCGCGGCCTGCGCCTTCCAGAAATCCACCACGCGGTTGATTTCGGTTTCGGTGACGAACGCGCCATGCACGCGGGTGAGGCGCGACGAACCCGGCGGGAGGAAGAGCATGTCGCCCTTGCCCAGCAGGTGTTCGGCGCCCATCACATCGAGGATGGTGCGGGAATCGACGCGGGTGGCGACGCGGAAACTGATGCGCGCGGGGAAATTGGCCTTGATGAGGCCGGTGATGACGTCCACGCTGGGGCGCTGCGTGGCCAGCACCAGGTGCATGCCGACGGCGCGCGCCATCTGCGCCAGGCGCGTGACGCTCTCTTCCACGTTGCGGCCTTCCAGCATCATCAGGTCGGCCAACTCGTCGATGAGAATCAGAATGTAAGGCAGCGGCCGGAGATCTTCCTGCGTCGCATCCGGCTCGGCGAACAGCTCGCGCGGCTCTTCCTGCAGCTTGCGGATCTTCTTATTGAACTGGTCGATGTTGCGCACGCCGTATTCGGCCAGCAGGCGCAGGCGGCGCTCCATTTCGAGCACGGCGTTGCGCAGTGCGTTGGTGGCCTTCTTGGGATCGATGATGACGGGCGTGAGCAGGTGCGGAATGCCCTCGTACATGCCCAACTCGACGCGCTTGGGGTCGACCATAATCAGCCGCACTTCGTCGGGCGTGGCCTTGTAGAGGATCGACATGATCATCGAGTTGATCATGACGCTCTTGCCGGAACCCGTGGATCCGGCGATCAGCAGGTGCGGCATGCTCTCCAGCGCGGCCATGCGGATGCGGCCGTTGATATCCTTGCCGAGCGGAATCGTCAATCGCGAATGCGATTGCGCGAACTCGTCGGATTCGAACATCTGGCGCAGGCCGATCAGCTCGCGCCGGGTGTTGGGGACTTCGATACCGACCGTGGGCTTGCCCGGGATGCGCTCAATGAGAATCGACTCGGCCTGCAAGCCGAGGCACAAATCCTCGCTGAGCGTGGTGATGCGGCTGTACTTGATGCCGGCCTCCGGCTTGAACTCGAAAGTGGTGACCACCGGTCCTGGATTGATCTGCACCACGTTACCGAGCACGTTGAACTCTTCGTACTTAGCCTTGATGCGGGCGGCGGTCTCCTTGAGTTCCTGTTCGTCGTATGGGCTGCGGCCGGGCACTTCGTTGAGCAGATCGGTGGAGGGCAGATCGTACATCAGGCGGCGCGGTTCGGATGGCGCGGGCAAGGGCTCGGTGGGCGGCGGCACCAGTGCGGGCGCAGGCTCGGGCGCGAGGTCTTCGATCGGGCAGATGGGGATGTCGGCGAAGGCGGCGGGCTCGATGGGTTCGTCCAGGCTGGCGGTGGCGCGCGTCTGCCATGGTGGCGCGTCATCGGCCTGCGCCGTTGCGGGCGGAGCGGCGACGGTGGCTGGCTTCTCTTTATTCAGCTTCCTGCTGTGCGCGGCAGCGGCACGGTGGAGTGCGGCCGCGGCGCGGCGTTCGGCGCGGAGGCGCGCTTTCTCGGCGGCGCGCGCTTGTCTGCGCTCGCGCCACAGGCGCCATGCCATCGCGAACCGATGCAGTCCCGCGGCCGGGGGGGCTAACCAGCGGCCGGTCATGGCGAGTGCGAAGCTGGAAACCATGTAAACGGAAATCACCAGCGCAGTGGCCGTCACCAGCAGCGCGCCAGCCAGGTTCAGTGAATCCACCAGAGAAGTGGCTAACGCGAGGCCGAGCGTACCGCCCATGCGCACAGTGCCGCCGAACAACCGGAACGGCAGGAAAGCGAGCGCGGCGCTGGCCGCCAGCGATAGCAAGACAGTGCCGGCGATCTTGACCGCGCCGGCGCGCAGTTCGTCGGAGCGAATCCATTTCCAAGCCAGCCCGAAAATCAGCAGCGGGAAAAGAAAAGCCGACGCGCCGAACATCTGCAAGCAGAGATCCGACAGGTATGCGCCTGGGTAGCCGATCAGGTTAAGGGGGCGCGAGGCGGCAGCCGTGTTCCAGGAAGGATCCTGGAGGTGGTACGAAATCAGGCTCAACAGCGTCACCATTCCCGAAAACAGAAGCAGGAAACCGGTGGCTTCGTTCAGCCTTTTATGCTGGGTCGGCGATAACAGCTTCATCACGCTGGCCGGCGGATGAAAGCCAGAGCAATTATTATTATGCCAAAAATAATGCGATAGTAGGCGAACGGCTTCAAACCACTGCGCCTCAAATAATGCAGAAACCAGGCGATGACGGCGCAACCGGAAATCGCGCTGACGGCCACTCCCACCACGAAGTTGGTGGTGATGAGCTGATGCAGGTGGTGGCTCTTGTGCATGTCCCACAGCGTTTTCGCCGCCGCGGCGCCGATCACGGGCGTGGAAAGCAGAAAGGAAAATCGCGCCGCTGCCGTGCGGTCCAGGTTGCGGAACAGGCCGGCGCTAATGGTGATGCCGCTGCGCGAAACGCCGGGGATCACGGCCAGGGCCTGCGCCAGGCCAATGGCGATTGCATCGGGGCCGCCCACGGAGGACATCTCGCGCTGCTGGCGTGCCTTGTGTTCCGCCACCCACATCACGATGCCGATCGAGATCAGCATCGCACCGATCACGAACGGGTTGCGCCAGGCGCCCTCGGCTTGCTTGTTGAAGAGCAGGCCGGCTATGCCCACCGGAACGCTGGCGATTGCCAGCAGCCAGAGCAACATGTGATTGTGTCTGAGTTGGTCGTCGTGGCCGACGCGGATTCCCAGCGCCTGTCCGACGATTTGCACCCAATCCCTGAAAAAGTACAGAAGCACGGAGAGCAGCGTGCCCAGGTGCAGCATAATGTCGAAATCCAGGCCTTCGGTATTCCAGCCGAGAAGCCATGAGGTGAGATACAAGTGTGCGGTACTGGAGACGGGCAGAAATTCGGTGAGTCCCTGCACGATGGCGAGCAGGATCACCTGATAGATTGGCATCACCATCCAGGGTAAGGCATTGGAGAAAAAATTCGCAAGCGTGGAAGAGCGGAATTGCTGGCGGAGAGACAGGGATTCGAACCCTGGATAGAGTTTCCCCTATACACGCTTTCCAAGCGTGCGCCTTCAACCACTCGGCCATCTCTCCGCATGCGTGGGAACGCGGTTGTACCGTTCCCAGCGGCCTTCGAGTTTCTAGAATAACATGCTGGCGGAACTACTCTTCTTCCACGATGGCCACGCCCCACGGTTCCAGCGACAGCGTGGACGCCGCGGCCACCGGCCGGTTCGCGAGCAACTCCGTTCCGCGCGCATACGAGTACCCCACGTGCCGCGCCGAAGCCGAGAAGTTGAAGTAGTAGTGGATCGCCTTACCCGCGCGGTTGACGCCATGTTTGACGCGCACGGCGGCGGGAAGCTTCAGGTCGGGCCCCGCAAGGTTCGCCTGTTCGAAGACGCGTTCCAGCAGCTTCTGTTGCAGCGTCGCGCTCAGGACCGTGCCTTCGTAGGTAACCATGCCCTTGCCGAAGTGGTTTTCCGTGATGGCCGGATATTTGCCGAAGAATGGATGATCGTACCAGGCGACTGGTTTCGCCGTGTCGGGAAGCAGCATTTCCGCCCAATCGCTCACCTGGTTCTGCGCGCCGGCGTGCAAAGGATCGTCGCGCAGCGCCAGCGGCCTCGCCAGGTTGGAGAATTCCTGGTAGTGGATGCCGGCGGCTTCGCGCAACGGTCCTGGAGCCATGGCGGCCCGCACGGTCGAATACTCGTTGCAGAATCCGCTCTTCAAAGTGAGAACCAGATGCCCGCCGCCGCGCACGTACTCCACCAGCCGGGCGAGCAACGCGTCGCTGGCGACATAGAGCGGCGGCACCACGATCACTTTGTACTGGCTCAGATCTTCGGTGTCCGGGAAGATGAAATCGACACCGGCATTGAGGCGATACAGCGCGCCATAGAGCCGCTGCATTTCAAGATCGTATCCTTGTGGATGGTGCCAGGGCATGTCGCCGGCCGGCTGCGACGTAAGAAACGGCATGTAGTCGGTGCCGCGGCGCGAATCGTTGCTGTAGAGCAGCGCCACCGGGTGAGCCGCCTTCAGATCGACGATGTGCGGACCGACCCGTTCGAGTTCGTGGGCGGTTCGCGACACCTCGGCGTAGATGCGGCCGGGTTCGAGATCGTGCGAAAGCACGCCCTTCCAATACGTCTCCTGCCCGTAGTGCAGCGAGTGCCAATGCCAGTACTCCACCATATTGGCTCCGGTCGAGGCCATCAGGTACACGTCCTGGCGCAGTTGCCCGTCAAACGGCGGAAACTGCGACCGCGAATCCCAGCCGATGGTCTGCGCGTTGATTTCCGTCACGAGGTAGTTGGTTTGCTTGAGCGAGCGCGCAAAGTCGCCGCCGTAGCTCGATCCTTCGCCGTCATAGCCGTCCTGCGTGGTGTGGTAAGGATTGATACCCGCGATGTCCAGGCTCTTCGCGATTTCGCGTTCATTGACTTCGCCGCGGGTGGCGCCGCCGAAATCCTGCATCACGAACTGATCCGGCCGCAAGTACTCGCGAACCAGCCCGGCCTGCCAGGCCAGGAAATTGGTCGTCAACGAATCCTGGTACCGGTCCCACTCCAGCTTCCAGCCGGGATTGAGGATCCCGTTGCGCGGCGGAACCTCGCTCCAGGCGTGCAACTGCTGGCCCCAGTACACCAGCCCCCAGATTTGATTCAGCCGGTCGACGGTCGAGAACTTTTCGCGCAGGTAGCGGACGAAGCCGGCCTGCACGTTGGGTCCGGCGGTGCCGTTGGAACTGGTCTCGTTGTCGATCTGATAACCGATCACGGCCGGGTTGTCGCGGTAGTGTTCGGCGATCTTGCGGATCACGCGCTCGGAGAAGCGCAGAAAATCGGGATTCGTGATGTCCATGTTCTGGCGCAGCCCGTAGGTGGCCTTCTGGCCATCCAGGCGCGTCACCAGGATCTCCGGGTGCTCCTGGAACATCCACGGCGGAATCGAGTACGTGGGCGTGCCCATGATGACGCGTATGTGCGCCTTGGCCAAACGATCCACGATGCGGTCCATCCAGGCGAACTCGAAGCGCCCGTCCTCGGGCTCCCACATACTCCACGTCGATTCGCCCACGCGAACCACGCTGATGCCGGCCTGCTGCATCAACTGGACGTCTTTTTCCAGCCGGTCCTCCGGCATGTACTCTTCATAGAAGGCGGCGCCGTACAGGAACGTGTCCATGCGGTCGGCCGCGAAGTGCGCCGGCGCGGGCGCTTGCGAGTGGATCGCCAACGCGCCGAAGAGGGCCACCACGGCTGCGGCCAGCCAGGGCAAAGCAGGGCGAAACGAGCTGGTTTTCATAGACGCCATCGTAGCAGGACGAATTTCGCGGCGGAAGCAACCGTCCGCGGCCGTATCGCCTGCGGCGCACTTGTTTGGCTCATCGCGCCGTTCCGCCATGAAACAAGTTAGAATCGATCTTCGAATCGAACCCACGAGGACTGATCACTATGAGCAACGGCACAACGCGCCCGATGACGTTCGGTGTAATCGTCGGCAATCGCGGCTTCTTCCCCGACCACCTGGCCAAGAGCGGCCGGGCGGACATGATCGCAGTGTTGGAGAAGGCCGGCCACAAGGTGGTCGTGACCGGTCCCGAAGATACCAAGTACGGCGCCGTGGAGACGCGCGCCGAAGCGGCAAAGTGCGCCGACCTGTTCCAGCGGCATCGCGAGGCGATCGACGGCGTAATCGTGACGCTGCCCAATTTCGGTGACGAGCGCGCCATCGCCGACACGCTGCGGATGGCCGGGCTGAACGTGCCGGTGCTGGTGCAGGCCACCCCGGACACGCCGAAGGCAATGACGATCGCCGACCGCCGCGACAGTTTCTGCGGCAAGATGTCGGCCTGCAACAATCTGAAACAGTACGGTATCCCTTACTCGCTGACCACTGGCCACACCGAAGCGCCGGATTCCGCCGCCTTCGCGAAGGATCTGGAATGGTTCGCAGCGGTGTGCCGCATCGTCAAGGGTCTGCGGCGCTTGCGCATCGGCGCCATCGGCGCGCGCCCGGCCGCTTTCAACACCGTCCGCTATAGCGAGAAGCTGCTGGAACGCGCCGGCATTTCCGTCGAGCCGATCGACCTTTCCGAAATCCTCGGCCGCATCGCCCGCATGAAGGACGACGATCCGGCGGCCGTGGCCAAGCTCAAAGATATTCGCAGCTACGTCGCCACCAGCGGCGTGCCCGGCCCGGCTCTCGTCAAGATGGCGAAGCTGGGCGCTGTCATCGACCAGTGGATGGCGCAGACCGAAGTCTCCGTCAGCGCCATTCAGTGCTGGACATCGCTCGAAGAGTTCTTCGGCGTGGTTCCCTGCACGGTGATGAGCATGATGAGCAACAACCTGATTTCCAGCGCGTGCGAGGTCGATATCTGCGGCGTGATTGGCATGCACGCCATGCAACTGGCCTCCGGCACGCCCAGCGCATTGCTGGATTGGAACAACAACTACGGCGACGACCCGGATAAGGCGGTCTGCTTCCATTGCAGCAATCTGCCCAAGCATTTCTTCCGCGAAGTGAAGATGGATTTCCAGGCCATCATTGCCGGCACGGTCGGCCGCGACAACACTTTCGGTACCTGCGTGGGGTTGGTGAAGCCGGGGCCAATGAGCTACGCGCGCTTCTCCACCGACGATGCCGCGGGGCGGATCACCGGATACGTGGGCGAAGGCGCGTTTACCGACGATTCGCTGGAGACTTTCGGCGGCGCCGGCGTGGTACGTATTCCGCATTTGCAGAAACTGCTGCGGTACATTTGCGAGAACGGCTTCGAGCATCACGTGGCGGCCAACCTGTCTTCGGTCGCGCCCGCCGTGCGCGAAGCCACTGCCAATTACCTGGGTTGGAGCGTAATCGAACACCGGTAGACCGACCGGCGTGCAAGTGGGGCAGGCGCTGTCGCCTGCCAACCGGGTTTCTGCACTTTGGATCGCGTGGGGATATGATTAGCTTTGTATCGGGGCACGGCTTGAGCCGTGCCCCGATACAAACCGGGGTTGGGTCGCGATGGCCATGTGCCACCGAACGATCGAATGTAGAGACTCCAGGGGCAGGCCCTTTCGCCTGCGACCGCTCCCTAACGGTCGCGGCTCCGAATGCGTATCGGAGACGCGACCGTTAAGGGGGCGGACCGGACGCTTGAAAGCGGCGCGGTATCCAGTATCGGGAGAACATCTATGGGCTTAGTCGCGGGCGTGGATTTCGGAACGCTGAGCGTTCGGGTATCGATATTCGATAGCGCCAGGGGCAGGTTGGGCTCGGGCGTGGCGGAGTATCCGCTGCTGCGGAAGAAGGAAGATCCGGATCACGCCACGCAAAGCCACGCCGATCACATGAACGCGCTGGCCATTGCGTCTCGCCAGGCGATCGCGAACGCGGGTGTAGACGGGCAAGCAGTGGAAGCCATCGCTCTCGATACCACCGGTTCGAGCGTGATCCCGGTGGACGAGCGCCTGGAGCCAATCGACGACTATTACCTGTGGTGCGACCATCGCGCCTGGAAGGAGGCCGCCGAAATCACCGCCGCCGCGCACCAACGCGGCCTGGAAGCGATCGATTGGTGCGGTGGGACATACTCCTCCGAGTGGGGTTTCGCCAAACTCCTGCACTGGCTGCGCCACAACCCGGACAAGCGTGAGCGTATGGCGACCGCGCTGGAGCACTGCGACATGGTGGCCGCCGTGCTGTGCGGCATCGCGGACCCGGCCGCGGCGCCGCGCAGCGTTTGTGCCATGGGGCACAAGTGGATGTGGAACGCCGCGCTGGGCGGTCTTCCGCCGGAAGAGTTCCTGGTCGCGGTGGATCCGTTGCTCGCCGGCGTGCGCGGGAAACTGGCCGGGCGATATGAGACTTCCGACCAGATCGCCGGCCATCTGACTGCGGAGTGGGCGGAAAAACTGGGGCTGCGCGCGGGCATTCCGATTCCCGTAGGGGCGTTCGACGCGCACTGGGACGCCATCGGCGCCGGCGCCAAGCTCGGCGACGTGGTCAATGTGGTGGGAACCTCGACCTGCATCATGGCCCTCGGCGAACAGCCGCGACTGATTCCGGGCGTGTGCGGCGTGGTTCCGGGATCGATCGATCCCAAGCGCATCGGTATTGAAGCCGGACTCTCCGCCACCGGCGATGTCTTCGAGGCCATCGCGCGCCGCGCCGGCGCCACCGTGGCCGCACTCTGCGAAGGGTTGCAGAACTATCGCGCCGGAGCGACCGGCCTGCTGCGCTTCGCCTGGGACAACGGCGACCGCACCGTGCTGGTGAATCCGGAGCTGAGCGGCATCACCCTGGGTTGGCGGCTCACCCACACCGCGCAGGATGAACTCTTCGCCGCCATCGAGGGCACGGCTCTGCACACCCGCGTGATTCTGGAACGCCTGGAGCAGCAGGGCGTGCCGGTGCGGCGCGTCATCAACGGCGGCGGCATTCCGCAGCGCAACCCGGTGCTGAATCAGGTATATGCCAACGTGCTCGGCAAGCCGGTGCTGGTACCTGCCGGCGATGTGACCAGTTTGGGGTCGGCAATTTTCGCTTTTCTCGCGGCCGGTACGTTTCGCAGTATCGAAGCGGCGCAGGCAGCCCTGTGCCCCGCTTACCGCACTGTGGAGCCGGCTCCCGATGCGGTGGCGATTTACGCGGAGATCTATCCGCTCTATCGAAGGCTGTATTTTTCGTTCGGAGAGAAGCACTCGAAGCCGGTCGAAATCGGCGGCATTCTGCCCGAACTGCGCGCCATCGCCGCGCGCTCGAGACGAGGAGCCTGATGCTGGAAGCGCTGCGCACGCAAGTGTTGGAGGCCAACCTGGAGCTAGTACGCCGGGGTGTGGTGATTTACACGTTCGGCAACGCGAGCGGGCTCGCGCGCGAGGTAGGCCTGGTGGCGATCAAACCCAGCGGCGTGCCGTACGAGAAGATGACAGCGGCGGATATGGTGATCGCCGATCTCGACGGCCGCGTGGTGGAAGGCAAGTTGCGGCCCTCCTCGGATTTGGCCACGCACGTGGCGATCTATCGCGCGTTTCCCGGAATCGGCGGCGTTGTCCACACCCACTCGCGCCACGCCACCGCATGGGCGCAGGCCGGCCGCGAGATTCCCTGCTTCGGAACCACCCACGCGGATTATTTTCACGGTCCCGTGCCGGTAACCCGGCACCTGACGGCGGCGGAGATCGAAGCCGACTACGAGGGAAACACCGGCGTGGCGATCGTGGAACTGATGCGAGGCCGTGAGCCGCTAGCCACGCCCGGAGTGCTGGTGGCCGGCCACGCGCCATTCTGCTGGGGCAAGACGGCGGCGGATGCCGCGCACACGGCCGTGGTTCTCGAATACCTGGCGGCCATGGCCGTCGAGACCATCGCCATCAATCCGGCCGCGCAACCGATTTCCGACGCCCAGCTCAACAAGCACTACTTCCGCAAGCACGGCCCGAAAGCCACCTACGGACAGGGGTGATCGCGCACCGAAGCCGCGGAAATGACGATGCCCGCGCGCTCTACCGCGCCAGGTCGATGCCGAGCTTCTTGAGCTCTTCGGCGTAGTATCGTCTCAGCAGCAGGTCCCACTCTTCGCTGCCTTCCGGAATCTCGCGCTTTTGGCTGCGGATCTTCTGCCGCGCTGCGCGATCCACTTTATCCTCGGCCTGCAGCAGCTCCGTCATGATGCGCAGAATCTCCAGGCGCACCGCGTTGGTGTCCTTGTTTCTGACCCGCACCTCGCGGTTCTTGCGCAGCATCTCGACGATCTTGTGGGACATCTCGGTGACCTTGTCCCGCGACAGCTTCATCGCGTCGCCGGAGTCGCGGCCGGAAGCGCGAATCACCTTGCGCTGTGAAATCAGCGTATTCTTGATGCGGCGGAACATCTCCTGGTAACTGACGCCTTCGCGCCGCATGTAATCGTTGTACTGGTTCAGCAACTCACGCACTTCGTCGTTCAGACGGTCCTCGACGGCCAATTCCTCGGTGAGAACCTCGGCGATCTTGCTCGCCACCAGTTCCGGGTCGGAGGTTTCGATCGTGACGGGCGTGAGCTTCCTGACTAGTTGACGGGAAGTATAAGCGACAAACTCTCTCGCTAGCAGCATTATTTGGCTTGAAGATGTAGTTTAACACGTCGGCACAGCCGGACTGCCGCGAACCGCGATTTTGAGGAGTGCAAATTGGCGCTTGGAGGCAATCTCGTTGCCGGAATTCTTGAGGCGGGCCTTCCCGGCTGCTGAACCGAGACTCATCTCGTCTCTTCTTTCTTGCCAGCCACGGACTCCGTTGAAGGTACGGGTTCAGCGGCACCCGCTACCGGTATATCGCCGGCGCTACTCGCCCTCGCCTGCCTTGACTCCCTCTTCGGATCCGGCGGGCAAACCACGTTCCGCCAGCAGGAGGCGCCGCAACGTGCGCAGGTTGTTCAGCAGGCGGCGGCTAGCCGTGATGTGCAGGTTCAGCTTCGCCAAGCTGTAGGAAACCAGCAGCAGAGCTTCCTTGCGGCGTTCCGCGGATTCCCGTTCGGCCAGCGCGATCTCGGCTTCCACCTCGCGCCTGGCCTCATCCAGAGCCTCGGCCAGCATGGCCACATACTCGTGAGAGCCCTCGATACTGTCGAACGGCGTTTCTTGCTGATAACTCACTTTCCACGCCCTTCCGTTCGCCAGGCAGGGCGCCTGGCAAATCTCAATCATTGTCGCACAAATCGAAGCCACCCTGGCTGCCACCCGGTACTGGTTGTCGCGGCAAAATGATAATGTCCTATTTGGGCAAAGTAGAAATGTCCTATTGACAGGGTCCAGCCTGGAGGGTGGACAAAGGACAGCTACTGATGACCCAGGCCGAGCGAGACCGGCTGGT
>Ga0074045_10003255_pt1 | contig 14658 bp, 13 predicted proteins | sample BogForMeECP23OM2_FD_94442 | JGI IMG/M metagenome (GOLD analysis project Ga0074045, IMG submission 94442) | Bog forest soil microbial communities from Calvert Island, British Columbia, Canada - Bog Forest MetaG ECP23OM2 | ecosystem: Environmental > Terrestrial > Soil > Wetlands ... | reverse complement strand
TCGCCGGCGCCCGAGAAACGGCCCCTGATCCATCGCGTCATCGGAAAACTCGCGGAGAAAAACTGATGGGACATTACACCGGAATTCTCGGCCTCCTGACCATGCTGGGTTTAGCCTACGGATTTTCCACCAACCGCCGCGCCATCCGCGCCAAGACCGTCCTCTGGGGTCTGGGCCTTCAACTCGCGCTGGGACTTTTCGTTCTCCGGGTGAAGTCCGGCGAATGGTTGTTTCAGATGGCAGGCAGCGGCGCCAAGCGGCTGCTCGATTTTTCCTATGCCGGCTCTGCCTTTGTCTTTGGAGAACTCGGTCAGCAGCAATCGTCGCTCGGACTGATCTTCGCCTTTCAAGTGCTCCCCACCATCATCTTCATCGCCGCATTTTTCGCCGTGCTCTATCACTTCGGCGTTATGCAACTGATTATCCGCGCCGGCGCCTGGGTCATGACCTCGGTCATGGGCGCCAGCGGCGCCGAATCTCTCAACATCGCGGCCAGTATCTTCATGGGACAAACCGAGGCCCCCCTCACCATTCGCCCCTTTCTTCCCGAACTCACTCAGTCGGAATTGATGTGCGTCATGACCAGCGGCATGGCCCACATTTCCGGCGGCATGATGGCGGCTTACATCCGCGTCGGTCATGCCGACGCAAAGAGTCTTCTCACCGCCGTCATCATGACAGCGCCCGGAACTCTTCTCATGGCCAAAATGCTCGTCCCTGAAACCGGCAAGCCCCTCACCGCCGGCCACGTGGAAATGCCCGCCACTGAGAAGGAGTCGAACGTCCTCGGCGCGATCGCTCGCGGCACCGTCGACGGCCTTAAGCTCGCGCTCAACGTCGGAGCCATGCTCATCACCTTCCTGGCCTTGCTCGCGTTCGTAAACGGAGTCATGGGATGGGTCCACCTCCACATCGCCTGGTTCCCCTACAACCTGCAAGAAGTGCTGGGCTGGATTTTCGCCCCCGTCGCCTGGGTCATCGGGGTTCCGTGGCGCGACGCCGCGACCATCGGCAATCTTCTCGGCACTCGCATGGTGCTCAACGAGTTCGTAGCCTTCGCCCAGCTCGGGTCGCAAAGTGCAAACCTCGATCCCCGCACCTTCACCATTGCAACCTTTGCCCTCTGCGGCTTCGCGAATTTCAGTTCCATCGGAATTCAGATCGGCGGCATCGGTGCCCTCGCCCCCAACCGGCGGAACGATCTCGCCCGCCTCGGCCTTCGTGCCATGCTGGCCGGCACCATGGCGAATTTGATGTCGGCCTCTATCGCGGGCATGCTCCTGTAGCGCCCTCTGCCGTACAATTGCAAGGCGTGTCTGAGCCGCACAAAAATCGTTACGCCGTCGCCGATCGCCTGCACCAGGCCGCTCTCGATAACTTTGCGGCAGAAGCCTCGGCGCCCATCGCTTCACTCTCCGGCCATCCTCTTCTCTCAAATCGTGGCATCCCGCTGAATTTGGACTGGGTAAAACAACTTCGCGTCAACACCAGCGCCGTCGAACGGCGAGCCCAAACCCATGTTGCGCGACGCTCCGTGAAAAAAGAATGGCAAGCCGCCTGGCTGCTGCGCGCCATTTCCTGCATGGATCTCACCACGCTTTCCGGCGACGACACCGCAGACCGTGTCCGCCGCCTCTGCGCCAAGGCCCGGCAACCCCTGCGTCGAGAACTCATAGAACAATTGCAAATCGAAGAACTCGATATCAATGTAGCCGCCGTTTGTGTCTACCATCGCTTCGTCGAAACCGCTCTCCGGGCCCTCGAAGGCACCCGCATCCGAGTGGCCGCGGTCTCCACCGGATTCCCCGCTGGCTTGTCCCCCTTCGAAGAAAGAGTTTTAGAGATTCGCCGCTCCGTCGCCGCCGGAGCGGAAGAGATTGACGTAGTAATCACCCGAGCCCACGTTTTCGGTGGAAAATGGCAGGAACTGTACGACGAAGTTGCCGAATTCAAGCAAGCCTGCGGCCGCTGCCACATGAAGGTAATTCTCGCTACCGGCGATCTCCTCACCCTGCGCAACGTCGCACGCGCCAGCTTCGTCGCCATGATGGCCGGTGCAGACTTCATCAAAACCTCAACCGGGAAGGAGCCCACGAATGCCACTCTCCCAGTTGGGTTCGTAATGACCCGCGCGATTCGCGAATACGCCGAGGAAACGGGCATGGCCGGCGGCTTCAAAGCGGCGGGAGGAATTCGTACGGCGAAGCAATCTACGGAATGGCTGGCGCTGATGAAAGAAGAACTCGGCGTTCCGTGGATGAAAGCCGATCTCTTCCGCTTCGGAGCCAGCGGGCTGCTGAATGACATCGAACGGCAACTGGAGCACCACATTACCGGCCGGTACTCGGCCGATTATCGTCATCCGCTGGCATAGCCGCAGCGCGGCAGGAGATGGGGCAGGAGAAAGAAAGCGAAACCACCCGAATGAGCATCGCCGAGAAATTTCTCACCATGGAATACGGCCCCGCGCCCGAAGACCCCAAAGAAGCCCTGCTCTGGCTCGATCATCACCAGCGCCGCTTCGCTCACTTTATCGACGGCGCATGGCATCCTCCGCTCGAAGGCCGCTTCTTCGATTCCACCGATCCTTCCACAGGAGATAAGATCGCAAGCGTCGCTCAAGGGTCGCCTGCGGATATCGACGCCGCGGCCAAGGCCGCCAGAAACGCATTGCCCACGTGGCAGGCTCTCACTCCTCATGTCCGTGCCCGCTATCTGTACGCCATAGCCCGCGCCATTCAGCGCCATTCGCGCCGCCTGGCAGTTCTCGAAACCATCGACAATGGCAAGCCCATCCGGGAGAGCCGCGACATCGATATCCCGCTCGTGGCGCGTCATTTCTACTATCACGCCGGATGGCCGCAATTACTCGAGGCGGAGTTCCCCGGCTACACCGCCTGCGGCGTCGTCGGGCAAATCATCCCCTGGAATTTTCCCCTGCTCATGCTCGCCTGGAAAATTGCTCCTGCCCTCGCCACCGGAAATACCGTGGTGCTGAAGCCCGCCGAATTCACTCCGCTTACCGCGCTCGCCTTCGCCGAGATTTGCCAGGAGGTCGCCCTGCCCGCGGGCGTAGTCAACATAGTCACCGGCGACGGTTCCACCGGCGAGGCTCTGGTGAAGCACCCGGGCGTGGATAAAGTCGCTTTCACCGGATCCACCGAAGTCGGCCGCTCCATCCGCGCTGCCACTGCGCAGAGCCATAAGCGGCTGTCGCTCGAACTGGGCGGCAAATCCCCGTTCGTGGTTTTCGAAGACGCCGACCTCGACAGCGCCGTCGAAGGCCTGGTCGATGGTATCTGGCTCAATCAAGGACAAGTCTGCTGCGCCGGCTCTCGCCTTCTGATGCAGGAGAGCATCGCCGAAATCTTGATCGACAAGATTCGCAGCCGTATGAGCGCCCTTCGCGTTGGTCCGCCCCTCGACAAGAACATCGACATGGGTGCGATCGTCGCTCCCGTGCAACTTCAGCGCATCCGCACCCTCGTCGATCAGGGAATCGCCGAAGGCGCCACGTGCTGGCAACCCCCAACCCAAATGCCGGGACGGGGTCTCTACTTCCCCCCCACGCTGCTCAGCAACGTGCATCCCGCCTCAACGGTAGCGCAGCAGGAAATCTTCGGTCCCGTCCTTGCCGCCATGACCTTTCGCACTCCGGCTGAAGCCGTGGAGCTTGCCAACAATACCGTGTACGGTCTCGCGGCCAGCGTCTGGAGCGAAAGCATCAACGTTGCTTTGCAAGTAGCGGCGCAGATCAAAGCCGGCGTGATCTGGGTCAATTGCACCAACCAGTTCGACGCTGCCTGCGGCTTCGGTGGCTACCGCGAGAGCGGCTACGGCCGCGAGGGCGGCCGCGAAGGCCTGCTCGAATATCTCCAGCCGTCGTGGTTCAACCATGCTCCGTGCGACTCTAACCAGACAGATTCGGTACCCGCGCCTTCGATCGGTACCGCAACCGAGACGATCCAACCTCCTGCCATCGACCGCACCGTGAAACTCTATATCGCCGGAAAGCAGGCCAGACCCGACTCCGGCTACAGCTTCGAAGTTCGCGGTCCGCGCGGCGAACTTCTCGGGGAAGCCCCCCTGGGCAATCGAAAAGATATTCGCAACGCCGTCGAAGCCGCGCGCCAGGCCTCAGCCTGGGCCAAGACCACCGCCCACAGTCGGGCCCAGATTCTCTACTACATGGCGGAGAATCTCTCGCTGCGCCAGAGCGAAGTCGCTCTCAGGCTCGCCGCTGCGGTTGGAGAAGCCCGGGCATTTCAAGAAGTCTCTGCCAGTATCGAGCGCATCTTCTCCTACGCCGCCTGGGCCGACAAGTTCGATGGCGCGGTCCACCATCCGCCGGCGCGGATGATAGCGATCGCCATGAATGAACCCCTCGGGACCGTCGGCATTATTTGCCCCAACCAATCGCCCCTTCTGGGTCTGCTCTCGCTCGTCTTGCCGGTTTTAGCTGCGGGCAACGCTGCCGTCGTGATTCCGTCCGAAACTTATCCCCTGATCGTCGCCGATCTCTATCAGGTTTTCGATACCAGTGATCTTCCGGCGGGCGCCGTCAATCTCGTGACCGGGCATACAGCCGAACTCCTCAGGACCCTCGCCGAACACGACGGCGTAGATGCCCTCTGGTGTTTTAGTAACGAGTCCAACGCGGCCGCAGCCAAATCCTTATCCGTGGGAAATCTAAAGCAGGTCTTTACCAACGAAGGACGCGTGATCGATTGGTTTAACCCAACCCAAGGCGAAGGACGCTGGTTTTTGCAACACGCCACGCAAGTGAAAAATATCTGGGTTCCTTACGGCGAATAAGCGAGAGTGATACACGCACCTGATAAAGATAAAAGAGATTACCCGGACGCTCTGCCAAATTCGCGGTTCCGGTTTTGGAATCGCAATGACAATTTCCCCGCGCGGGAACACACTTCTCTGAAAATCGGCCTTTCTCCTTGCTACATCCTCCCCCTCGCATTAGCGTGAAGGTGGACCACAACAAGCACGTCAACTGGAGCGCACAGCCTGACTTCGCGCCCCGGGAATCGGCGAACAGCGGGAACGGGCAGACGGCAGTGGGTCAGTTTGAGTCCGTTTTGAAAGGGCGCGGCTTCAGCCGCGCCGTAAGTGCCTCAAACCAATCGCGGCTTTAGCCGCTGCGGGGATGTGTTTTCAAACTGACCCGCCACTGGGCAGAGGCGAGATTCGCTCTTAAGAGGTTCGCTCTTAAATGGGAAGTGTAGTTTCAGAACTGTCGGGAACAGTCGCCGCAGTTTTCTTGCTGGCTGAAAATCGTCTGCTACGCGAAGCCCTGCTCCGTATCCTCTCCAAGAAAGAAGATATTCGCGTGGTCGGGGCGGCATCCTACGGTCCCGTGGCCTTTCAGCAAATCGTCTCCACTCAGGCCAACCTCGTCGTGCTGGATTCCATCTCCGCCGTCCTGTCAGAAAATGGAGCGGTTCGGGAACTTCGTCAACTCAACCCCGCCATCCGGGTCGTGATGGTGGGTATGGAGGCCGACGAGACCAATTTTCTTCGCGTGGTGCAGGCGGGCGCCGTCGGTTACATCCTTAAAGATGCCTCGGCCTTGGAAGTTGCCCGCACCATTCGCGCGGTCGCCGCGGGTGAGGCGGTTTGTCCCGCCGCCCTCTCTTTTTCTCTATTCCAGTGGGTCGCCCGTCATAAGCCCGTCATTCCCAGCTTGCATCTCAAGGCCACCCTCGGCCTCAGCCGCCGCGAACAGCAGTTGGTCGGGCTCATTCAGCAGGGGCTCACCAACAAAGAGATGGCCAGCCGGCTGAATCTTTCTGAACAGACGGTAAAGAACCACGTCCATCGCATGCTCCGCAAAGTTGGCGCCCCGGATCGCCTCGCCATTGTGGAAGTCTGCCGCAGCCAGGGCCTCAACCTTTAGCCGCCCTACAACCCCTTGGCGAAGAGCACCATACTTCGGCGGGGGTGCCCGGACTCCGATTCGAGCAAGCTTGGGAAGGGCACGACGTTCAGTCGTGCCGTTGAGTCGCTCGAAATGTGTTCGCGCTTTAGCGCCTGAGGTGGGCGTTCTCTTGCGGCCTGATTTTTCCTCAAACCTCTTAGCTGCCCAGCCAGGAACAGCCACCCACCTCAGCGCGACCCTGCGCTGAACTTGAATACGGTCACGCTGTGAAACTTCTCTCCGGGCTTTAATTCGGTCGTAGGAAAGCTCGGATGATTCGGAGAATCCGGATAATGCTGCGTCTCCAGGCACAGCCCAAACCGGCGCTGGTAAACGCGCCCTTCTTTTCCCGTGATCGTTCCGTCCAGAAAATTTCCCGTATACAGTTGCACTCCCGGTTGATCGGTGAGCACCTGCAGGACGCGTCCCGTACTCGGCTCGTACACTTCCGCCGCCTCCGCCAGCACACCGGAGGCATGATCCAGCACAAAGTTGTGGTCGTAGCCGCCTCCCAGGCGCAACTGCTCGTCGTTCACATCGATTCGCTCTCCTACCGCATGCGGTCTGCGAAAATCGAAGGGGGTTCCCGCCACCGCCTTCAACTCTCCCGTCGGAATCAGCCCCGCATCCACCGGCGTCATCCGCTCTGCATCGATCTTCACCACGTGCCCCAGAATGTCACCCCGGCCCTGCCCCGCAAGATCGAAATAAGAATGGTTCGTCAGGTTCAAAACTGTATCTTTATCGGTGCTAGCCGAGTACTCGATTCGCAGCGCGCTTCCCTTCAACGTATAGCGCACCGTGGCTGTGAGAGTCCCGGGAAAACCCTCCTCGCCATCCTTGCTTACATAAGTCAGCTCGACCCCATCCGCAATTTGTTTGCCCGCCCACACTACCTTATCGAATCCGCGAATCCCTCCATGAAGCGTGTTATCGCCGTTATTTTTAGGAGTCGAATAGGTTTTGCCATCCAGTTGAAAGCTGCCGTGCGCAATGCGATTGCCGTAGCGCCCGACCAGCGCTCCGAAATAAGGAGTGTTCTTGGCGATATACTGATCCACCGAATCGAATCCCAGCACCACATCGTCAAGCTTGCCATTTCGATCCGGCGTCCGCAGCGAAACGATGATCCCGCCATAGGTCATGATCCGCACTTCCACCTTGCCATCGCTCAAAGCGTAGAGATCGACGGCCGCACCATCCGCCGTATGTCCGAAGGCTTGCTTGCTGACGTGAGTCTCGGCCGCCATAGTTGTTGTGAGGATAACCACAATCGCTAAAATTGCAACCCCCAAGCCGCAGTTTCTTGAAAGCATGTTTCCTCTTTCTTCAATCGAACGCTTCGCAGTGTAACTCAATTCGCAATCGTTCGGCGCAGGTTCATTGGAAGAATGCTACTCTGGAGTCGCGGAGCGACGCGATTCATCAGCCCAGCACGGGAGTGCTGGGAACATCGGACCAGAGAAGAGTCAAGTCCCGTCAGGGACGGGACTGAGTTCCGGCGAACTCTAGGCTGAGCCGCCGGGCCAAACGAGACTCGCCGCAACTACTCCGCAACCGCTTCCTTCTCAATAACCACTTTCAGGTGAGTAGTCACATCCTTATGTAGCTTCACCGGTACGGTGAACTCGCCCAAGGTTTTCAGCGGCTCGTGAAGTTGAATCTGCCGCCGGTCCAGGTTGATGCCTTTCTTCACGACGGCGTCCGCAATGTCGCCAGACGTGACCGACCCGAACAACTGATCGTGTTCCCCGGAGCGCCTTTCAAACGAAACCGATATCCCGTCAAACTGCCGGGCCAGTTCCTCCGCCTGCGACTTCTCCTTGGCGGAGCGCCGCACCGACGCCGCTTTCATCTGCGCCACCACCGCTTTATTCCCCGTTGTAGCCTCGATGGCCAGCTTGCGCGGCAAAAGATAATTCCGCCCATAACCTTCGGCGACCTTCACCACGTCGCCCCGCGAGCCTAATTTGATCACATCTTCTTTAAGTATGACTTCCATGGTATGACTCCGGTTCTAAGCTATCAGCTATCAGCTCTCAGATCTTAGCCTTTAGCCACACCCTCGTCCCTCGGCTCCATAGAGCTAAGGGCTAACGGCTAATAGCTAAAGGCTGGTTTTACGACGCCCGCCCGGCAAACGGCAGCAATGCGATATTGCGCGCCTGTTTGATGGCCGCCGCCAGCCGGTGCTGATGCGGCGAGCACACGCCGGTCAACCGCCGCGGCACGATCTTGCCGCTCTCGGCCACAAATTGTCCAAGCAGCCGGTAATCTTTGTAGTTGATGTCCGCAATCTTCTCGGTGCAGAACTTGCAAACCTTCTTGCGCCGGAAAAACTTACGCCCACCCTCGCGCGGAGGTCCGCCCGGCCCCGAACGCCCACCACCACCGCCACCGAACCGGGGACGATCTCCTCCGCCAGAACGCGGTCCATCTCCGGACGGCCGCGATGGGCGCTCCGCTACCGGCGCCGCTACTTTGCTCTCGTCACTCATAACGCTCCTTCTAAGAATCTCGGACCAATCTCTCTAATGGCCAAACAAGAACCAGATCCCAACAGTTCGCCAGTCCTACCGAGGACTGAGAACTGAGAACCGAGAACTGAGAACTGGTTTCTAAACGCTCGCCGCCGGCACATCCGCAACCGGCGCTTCGCTCGCAGCCGCCGCTGGCGCCGCTGGCGCTTCTTCCGCCACCGCCGCCGGCTGCGCGCTTACCTTCTTCCGCGCATCGCGCAGCTTCTTGATCTTCTCCAGCCGCTTCTGCTCCTCGTCGATGCGCACCGTCAAGAACTTGATCACCGGCTCGGTTACCCGCAGCCGCCGCTCCAGTTCATGGATCACCGTTCCCGTACCTTCAATCGTCATCAGGATGTAGACGCCCTCGCGGAACTTGCGCACCGTGTAAGCCAGCCGCCGTTTGCCCATGCGCTCCACGCCTTTGACAGCGCCCGCAGCCCCCGTCACCGTGGACTCCAGGTTCGCAATCAGTTTCTCGAGATCTTCATCCGCCATATCCGGCCGGACAATAAACATCAGCTCATAAGTACGATTCATGCTGTCTCCAAATCTTTGAACGTGTCATCCCGAGCAAGCGCTCTTTGCGCCGCGAGGGATCTGGGCGAGCCGCGCGATGCGTCGCGTCCCTTTGCGACGCAATACTCGCGCGTTTGGCTCGCTTCCTTATTCGCCTTCTTTGCGGTTAAAGCGGTTCATCGCTGCCGCCGCACCTTCTGCCAAAATCACCTTCACCGCTTCCTCCGCGGTATCGAGCACGCCATCCACGACCGCCAGCTCTGCCTTGCGCAGCGGCGCCAGCAAATACCGCTGCCCGTCTTCCACCTTGTGCTCCGGCGCAACGCCAATCCGGATGCGCAAAAAATCCTGCGTGCCCAGCGCTTCGATAATCGACTCGATTCCGTTATGCCCCGCCGAACTTCGCCGGGTGTGAATCCGCAACGTGCCCAGCGGAAAATCCAGCTCGTCCTGAATCACAATCAAATCCGACTCCGGCTTCGCCTCATATTCCGCGATCAGCTCCCGCACCGACGAGCCACTCAAATTCATGTAGGTCTCGGGCTTGGCCAGCAAAACTGGTTCGTCAGCGATCTTCACTCGAGCCGTGAGCGCCCGGCACTGTCGACTTCTAACTTCAACGCCTAAGTCGCCGGCAATCCGATCCACGGCCAGAAAACCCACGTTATGCGGCGTCAACCGATAACCCTCCCCGGGATTGCCAAGACCAACGATCAGTTTCACGCTCGTGATCCCAGGCCATGTGGGGACGGGCGCCTCGCCCGTCCAGTCGAGCGCAGCGAGACGCACCCGACCACGAACCTATTTCTTCTCCTTCTTCTCAGCTTTCTTCTCGCCCTTCTCCGGCGCAGCCTCGCCTTCCTCCTCAGTCTCCGCCTTGCCCTTCTTGATAACCTCAGGCTCAGCCGGAGCCGCTCCCGCCTCCGCCGCCACCGCTTCCGGCGCCGCCACCACTTCCTCCTTCACCGAAGTCACGTGCGCCACCGGCTGGTTCGCGTCCGTCAAAAACTTCAGCTTCTCGTTGTGCGGCAAATCCGAAACGCGCAGCACCTTGCCGAAGGTGAGATCCGAAACGTCAACATCGATATGGCTCGGAATATCTCCCGGCAAACACTCGATCTCCACTTCGCGCAGCATCTGCTCCAGAATTCCACCTTCCGTCTTCACTCCGGCGGGCACGCCCTGCAACTCCACCGGCACGCTCACGCGCAAAGCTTTATCCATGGCGATGCGCTTCAGGTCGATGTGCAGCAGATGCCCCTTGATCGGCTCATACTGCCAGTCCACAATCATCGCCTTGGTGCGCTCGCCGCCCTTCAGCGCCAGATCGAAAATCGTGTTGTGACCGCTGTCGGAGTGCAGAATGCGCAGCACGTGCCGCGGGTCCACGCTCACCGGTTGCGCGTCCTTGCCCGCACCATATACGACTGCTGGAATCTTTCCTTCTCGCCGCACCCGCCGGGCATGATTCTTGGTTCCCGCCTCGCGCGCGTCCGCTTCCAAAACGTTCTGCTCAATCGTAGTTGCCATAATTTCTGTTCCTTCTAAAAGTGTCGTCGCCCTCACTCGGCGTATTAAGTAGAACCCTTGTCATCCCGAGGCGACAGCTTGACCGTCGCCGAAGGATCTCTTCCTCATCGGAACCGTACGTCTACACAAACAACTTGCTCACCGAAGTCTCTTCGTGATTGGCCTGAATCGCTCGCCCAATCAGTCCTGCAATCGAAAGCACCCGAATCTTCGGCTCGCGCTTCGCCGCCTCTGTGAGCGGAATCGTATTCGTAACCACCACTTCCCGGATCACCGACTGCGCAATGTTTTCCACCGCCGGACCTGACAGCACCGCGTGCGATGAGCAGGCATAAACCTCAGTCGCGCCGTTCTCCATCAACGCCGCCGCCGTCTTCACCAGCGTTCCCGCCGTATCGATCAAATCGTCGATGATCAGGCAGGTACGGCCTTTCACGTCGCCGATCACGTGCATGATTTCGGCGACGTTCATTTCCACGCGGCGTTTGTCGACAATCGCCAGCGCCGCATCCACTTTCTTGGCGAAAAACCGCGCCCGCTCCACGCCGCCCGCGTCCGGCGAAACCACCGTAAGGTTCGGCAGATTCAATTTTCTAAAGTGATCCACCAGCACCGGCGAAGCAAACAAATGATCCACCGGGATATTAAAAAATCCCTGCAACTGCGGTGTATGCAAATCCACGATCAGCGCCCGATGCGCCCCCGCCGTCGTCAGCAAGTCCGCCATCAGCTTCGACGAAATCGGACTTCGCGGCTTGTCTTTTCTATCCTGCCGCGCATACCCAAAATAAGGCATCACCGCCGTAATCCGTCGCGCCGACGCCCGCTTCAGCGCATCGATCATCAGCAACAATTCCACCAGGTGCTCATCCACGCTCGTGCTCTTGCCATTCGCACTCACCACGCGGCAAGTCGGCTGCAGCACAAACACATCCGCGCCCCGCACGTTCTCCTGGATCTGCACATACGCCTCGCCATCGGCAAAGCGCTTCACCTCGGCCTGCCCACGCTGCATCCCGAGGAACTGGCAGACCTCATCCGCCAGCGCCTCATTCGCCGTTCCGCTGAAGATCTTGAACTTCTCATCCACCCGCGCGCGTTGCTTGCGCTCCAGCTTCTCTTCGGGCGTAGGTGGAAGCGCCTGTTTCTCGACCTTCTCTGTCTTTTCCGCCGGCGTGACTAATGTGGCCATAAGCAGTTCTCAGTTCTCCGTTCTCAGTCTTGGGCTTCGGCTCTTACTGAGAACTGAGAACCGAGAACTGAGAACTCGTTTTCTGGCTGGGCCGCTAGGATTCGAACCTAGACAAAGTGCTCCAAAGGCACTTGACCTACCATTAGTCGACGGCCCAGTAAAGGCTGTTGTTGATTTGGATTGTTGACTGTTGATCGAAACCGGGATCAATCAACACTCAATTGTCAATCATCAATCCAAAATCAACAATCAAAAACTTGCCGGACCATGTCGCGACGGACCATGCGGCGACGGACCATGTGGCGACGGCCGCCCCGGCCGTCCCCGCGAAGGCGCGCTCCACGCGCCCGGCCCTCACCCTTCAAACATTCGCCGCCAGTACTGGCCTCGCGTCAGCGTAACCGTCGCCTCCGCCGCCCAACCTTGCCTCCGCAGCTTGGCCGCGGCAGCAGCCGCCGCTTTTTTCGAGGCGAACAGCCCGTACAACGTCGAGCCAGAACCCGACAGCGACGCATACTTCGCGCCCGCGCGCTCCAACGCCAACTTTCCTTCTCTCAACTCGGGATACTCAGGAAAGACGACTTCTTCGAAGTCGTTCTTGATCCCGGCCCGGACAAGCTCGAGAAGCGGATTCTCGGCCCGGCCCCTCTTACCACCAGGAGCACCGGAGTAATTCTCGCTCAGCCACGCCGACAACCCACGGCCAAGCTCCATCATTCTATCGGATGCCCTCGCTGGGGTCAATTTGCTGTCTCTCGCAGCTACCCTCCGGTCCCACTCCGCAAACGCCCTGGCGGTTGAAATCTGGGCCTCGGGGAGAACCACCACGCACGCGATTGGGGGCAGATCCTCCAAAGGATAAACTTGCTCTCCCCTGCCCACGCCCAGCACCGTGCCTCCAATTAAAAAAAGGGGGATATCGGAACCCACCTCGGCCGCCAGGCGCAACTTCTCCTGCCAGGGAAGAGACCTCTTCATCGCCCGCTCCAGCGCCACTAATGTAGCTGCTGCGTTGGCCGAGCCGCCGCCGAGGCCCCCCTGCACTGGCAGACGCTTTTCAATATCGATAGTGATACGCCTCTCCATCCCCAGTGTGCTCATCGCCTTCTCAACGATGCGATAGCAAGTATTGGAAGCATCCCCGGGCACCCTCGGATGAGAGCAGGAAATCTCTATGCCAGTTCCACGCGTGCTCTTGACTTTGATCACGTCGTCAAGCGCGATGGTCTGGTAAACCGTTAGAAGCTCGTGAAACCCATCTGGCCGGGACGCACCGATGCGCAGTCCGAGATTAATCTTCGCGAACGATCGCACACTTACCGTCATGGGAGGTTGATTGTAATCACTTGCCTCGATCTTTTCGAATCATTTCCCGGTAGTGCTGCAGTTTGGTTGTCATTCCGAACAAGCGTTTTTTGCGCCGTGAGAGCCCGGCCTGAGCGAAGCCGAAGGCAATCCGGGCGAGCCGCGCGAAGGGTCGCGTCTTTTGCGACCCATGGATCGCGCGTTTGGCTCGCTTCCCTATCAAACTGCACCACCCGCATCAGCTTTTGGAGCTGAGCCCGCACCCCGTCTTTTCCGGCAATCCGCATCCCTCCACTCGTCCCGCCACTTCGGTAATCTCGACACTCCCCTAATCATTGGCGCACCCTAATTTTGTGATTTCAATCACACGAACCGTCTCGGCGGTCCTCCCTATTGAAATCTGTTAGACCGCTGCCCCGTCGAATCGGGGACCCTGTGCAGCGTCGTCCGCGAGTCGTCGCAAGCGGTTGCCTGCGGTAGGCAACTCGATCGATCTAAAATTCAGCCCGCGTTCCACGACAACTTTTCACTGCGCGCGGAACGGGCGGTGGGCTATCAGGGGTGTTGTATGCGAATTAGCGTTGCTCGTTCTTTAATAGTTTTCCTTCTCGCCGTAGCTGCCTCTGCCCTCGCGCAAAGCGACTACACTGTCATTTCCGTGACCGATGGCGGAACCATCTCCGGCACCGTCAAATGGACGGGCCCGGAGCCCAAACTCCTCGATTTCACCGTCACCAAGGATCCCCAAATCTGCGATCCCGACGGCAAGAAATCCGTCAGCCTCGAGCGCCTGCTCATCGGCCCCGATAGCGGCGTCGCCAACACCGTGGTCTATCTCAAGAACATCTCAGCCGGAAAAGCCCTGCAACTGCCCGAGCAAAGGCGTCACCTCGATCAGCACCATTGCCGTTACATTCCCCACATTCTCCTGGTGCCTGCGAACGCCGAACTGCAAATGCAGAGTTCCGATGCCACCCTGCATACCGTTCACATGGATGGCGCGGCCACCTATAACCTCCCGTTTCCCTTCACCGGGAAGATCAGCTCCCGCACCATGACGACTCCCGGCCTCGTCAACCTGCGCTGCAACGGCGGCCACGTCTGGATGAACGCCGAGATGATGGTCGTCTCTCATCCTTACTACGCCGTTACCGACGAAAGCGGACGCTTCGAATTCACCAGCGTCCCGCCCGGCACCTACCAGATCGTCGCCTGGCACGAAGGCTGGAACCTGGCAGGCAAAGAAAAAGTCTTCGACGTCCTCACCGAGCAAAGCGTGCAGCGCCCCCTGTTCACCGACCCCCGAACCTGGGAAAAGTCAGTAACAGTTCGCGCCAATCAACCCACCTCGGTCAACTTTGTGATCGGAAACAAGTAAGGCCGGGATTTGCATGGGAGGGACTTGTGTGGGGCGGACACTCCTGTCCGCCTGCCCGCAATACCGAAGATTGGATTCTTGAGTTGCGCAGCCGGTTCATCGCTGCGAGAACGACCTGCGGTGATCGAAGGCTTTATCCCCGCCGCTTGTACAACACCGCAAATTCAAACCCCGCATTCGCCGGAAACAACTCCGCCACTTTCCGCAAGCGCTCCGCCAGCGCCGAAGGCGCCAGCAGCGGATAATCCCGCTCCCGCAAATCGTAGTAATCCACATCCAGATA
>Ga0074045_10003254_pt1 | contig 14658 bp, 17 predicted proteins | sample BogForMeECP23OM2_FD_94442 | JGI IMG/M metagenome (GOLD analysis project Ga0074045, IMG submission 94442) | Bog forest soil microbial communities from Calvert Island, British Columbia, Canada - Bog Forest MetaG ECP23OM2 | ecosystem: Environmental > Terrestrial > Soil > Wetlands ... | reverse complement strand
CGCGGCATGTCGGCAACACTGGAAGAATTTCTGATGGCTGCGGAATACATTTTGAGCGAGGGCAATTACAACGTGGCCCTGTGCGAACGTGGCGTCCGCACTTTTGCCGACCACACCCGCAACACCCTCGACCTCAGCCTCATCCCCGCCGTCCAGCGCCTGAGCCATCTTCCAATTTTCGTCGATCCCAGCCACGGTACCGGCAAACGAAATAAAGTCACGCCGCTATCGCGCGCGGCGGTAGCCGTAGGCGCCGACGGATTAATGGTCGAAGTGCACAATAAGCCAGATGAGGCGCTCTCGGATGGTCCGCAATCGCTCTTTCCCGATCAGTTCGACGAACTGATGACCCAGGTACGGCAGATTGCGGCCGTTGTGGGAAGAACCGTGCCCGAGATCGGGGTGCGGGAAACAGTTACACTAAGTTAGTAAGTCTTGAGTTCGTGAATCTGGGTGCCCCACATCTCGCGCTTTTGCGAGATGTGGGCGGCTCCTTGCGCATGAGAAACTGCCCGCTTCTCGCGAAAGCGTGGAGAGATGCGGTATCCCGTATAAGTGGGCGAAGAACCTGGGTGGCCCACGACTCGACCCCGGAGCCTCATATGAAGAACATCCGTTCGCGCTTCGTCGGCATCGTCGCGCCCGTGAGTGTCATCGCGCTCCTGCTCGGCGGAAGCGCTCTCCGCGCACAGCAACAGCCCGACCCTTACGGCGTGTACCACATAGGAAATGGCGTGACCCCGCCCAAGCCGGTCTATACACCTGTTCCCGAGTACAGCGACAAAGGCCGTAAGAAGAAGATCAACGGCGCGGTCGCGGTTACGATGATCGTCACTGTAGATGGCACGGTGCGCGATGTGAAGGTCAGCAAGAGCCTGGAAGAGAGTCTGGACCGGCAGGCGATCGCAGCGGTCAGCAAATGGAAATTTGAACCGGCGACCAAGGATGGCAAACCGGTGGCCGTGCACCTCGACGCCGAGGTCGATTTCAGGGTGCACTAGGAATACCGGTCTGTTTCACATCGTTACCCCTCCCTTTCTCGAGCACTTGCGTTTGCCGCAGGAAAATTGCCCTCAGTGTTGTTCTGGTTGCGATCTTCGGTGCGGCCCGATCTTAAATCCACTGGCTACCTCCCCGAATTTCTCGTTGCGTGTATAATCTGATACTCTGATAATCTGATTTTATGAAAACAACCCAGATCTCGGTTACCGAGGCCGCCCGCAATTTCGCCGACTGCGTGAACCGTGTCCGTTATCAGAATGTGACGTTCGTGTTGCTCAAGAACGGTTCTCCAGTGGCACGCTTGGTGCCGGAGAAGAAGAAGGCTGGTTCAGTGCGGAAGCTAGCCGCCGCTCTGCGTGAGTTCGCTCTCTCCACGGAAGAGGCAAAGGCTTGGAACCGCGACCTACGCGCGGCTCGCCGAATCCTGAAACCGCCGGTTGACAAATGGAAATGAAGTCAAGCACAAGAGAATGGCGCTGATCATCGATGCCGATGTCATCATCCGCGCCGAGCGCGGACTCTTTGATCTCCCTGTATGGCTGGAGATGCAGGCGGATAAGGAGCCTCAAATCGCCGCCATTACGGTCGCGGAGTTGTGGCACGGCGCAGAGCGCGCGACGGGGAGCTACAAGCCCAGGCGCGAAGATTATCTGCGAATGATTTTCGATGCGTTGCCTATTATCCCCTACACCGAGGCAACCGCCCTCGAGCACGCCCGTCTCTGGGCAAGGTTGGAATCCTCCGGCAAAATGATCGGCTATTACGATCTCATCGTGGCCGCTACTGCCCTGGAACACAAAAGCGCCCTTGCCACCTTCAATCAACGCCACTTTGCTCAAATACCCGGCCTGAAGGTGATCATTCCAGCCTAACCGTGCCATGCAGGCGTGGAACTCTCCTCGCGGCACTCCTAATCAGCTTGCGATCCCACTCGCCCCCGACTCGACCACCGACTTCACGGCCGGTGTCAGCGGCAGCGAGGCAATCACCGCGGTTCCCTTGCCATTCGATTGAATCTGCAAACTGCCCCCAAGCTGCCGTAAGCGTTCGCGCATGCCGCGGAATCCGACTCCGGTGCGGCCCGGAGAATCCAGCTCGCCTTGCTTTTCCTGAGGTATACCTTTGCCCTCGTCTTGCACCTCGATGACGATGCGATGAGCCTCTTCCTGCACGCGGATTTCAGCGGCGGCGCTGCCGGAGTGCCGATGCACATTGGTCAGGCATTCCTGCACCACCCGGAAAATTGCGATCTCCATCTCATCCGGCAGGCGGGTAAGATCTTCCGGCATCTTCAGTTCGACTTTGATCTGGCTGCGTTCGGAGAATCCGTCGACGTACCAGCGCAGCGCCGAAGCCAGGCCGGCAACCTCAAGCAGCGGAGGATGCAGCAAATGCGAAATGGTGCGAATCTCCCGGCTGATCTGGTCAACCATCGCGACATTCTCGGATACAGCGCGGGCTCCCGCCGGGTCCAGCCGGTCGGCCTGCCGCTGTATCACCGCGATATTCATGCTGAGCGCAGCCAGCAGTTGGCCCACGCTGTCGTGCAACTCGCGAGCGATGCGGCGCCGCTCTTCGTCGCGCATCTGCTGCAGCCGGCTGGAGAGTTCGCGCAAGCTTTCGTTGGCCAGGTTCAGGTCGGCGGTTCGCGCCGCTACGTTGCGCTCCAGTTCGTTATGCGCGATGCGAAGTTCTTCTTCCGCCCGCTTCCGTTTTGCCAGGGATCGCCGATTGCTTTCGCCGAGAACAATAATGAGGCCGGAGAAAAACAGGAAGCCAACCATTCCGGAGATAGCAGCTTTCGAGTCGTCAAGCTTAAAAGATCCGCCCGGCGGCAGAAACCAATACCACACCCCAAACACTCCGATCAGCGTGCAGACAATGGAGGGGCCCAGTCCGCAATACCAGGCCGAGAACACCACGGCTGCCCAGAGGGTGTGATATGGATTGTTCTCTCCCAGCAGAGGAGCGAGTAAGCCGCGCAGCAGCAAAGCCACCGCCGCTGCCAGAATCGCCAGCCCGTAGCGGCGTACGTCATCAAAGTTGCTTTCGGAAAGGTGATCGTCCGACATCTGGAATGGCAGCCTGGCAGAGAGTAGCGATGAATGATTCCTGACCACGAATCAAGCTGAAATTCTAACAGACCGAGTCTCTGAGCGTTAGACCCCCCGGAATCCTCCCAACCTTTGCGATCTCTTGCGGCAACTAAGATTTAGACACCACCAATTCAGAAAGCGCGGGAAGAGTCGCGTCTTTAGGAGGAATATTTATGGCAGACGATATGGAGAAGAAGGGTCAAACTGGCAGCGGTCAGCCGGGCGGCCAATATGGCCAAGGTCAGCAGACTGGGCAGCCCGGTCAGCATGCACCGGGTCAGAGCGGCCAGACCGGCCAATCTGGTCAGAACCCGGCCAAGAAGGGCGACCTCGGTCAGAACGAGAACGAGGAAAATGACCAGAATCGCGACCGTCAGCGTCGCGCCTCGTAGTTCCGTTTGCAGATCGTGATCCACTCGGAAGTCCCGGCCTCTCGCCGGGACTTTCATTTTGTCCTCCTTACTTTTTGAACCTCAAGAAGAGGGACCGCGCTCTGCCCCCGAGGGGTGAACACAACTCGGAACCACCCTCCGTCGAACGTGGCATTGATGCGGGATTAAGGCGGGTGAGGCCTCAACCGAATGAGGCCTCACGTATTGGCGGACTATGGCGGGTTTACCAGGGCAAGATGGAGATGTAAGAAAATCGTCCTTTGCAAACTAAGCCGGCGCCAGCGCGGATCTAGCCCGCTTGACGGCGCTCGTGGATTTCCTCTTTCTCAGTATCCGTCGCAGAATCGTCAGATTTCTCGCCACTGCGGTCGGCCGCCTTCTTTCCCGCATCCTTGATGTCGCCCCACGCACTCTGCACTTTGCCTTCGGCCTGTTTCATCGTCCCGCGAGCTTGCGCTTCAGCGTCCCCGGCCCATTCGCCGGCTTGCCGCTCGACCCGGCCTGCCACATCTTTCAACTTGCCTTGCACTTGATCTTTATTCATTGCTGTTTCTCCTCCGTATTCTTCGATTAGTCCATCTATTCGTAGTACTGCCCTGCCTTCGCCGATTGCCGCCAGCACGTCTCAAAGCACCGGGCTCCGGCCCTGGATCAAGCGGATCAAAATTGCGATGACCGCCAACACCAGCAGGATGTGAATGTATCCTCCCAGCGTGTACGAGCTGACCAAGCCCAACAGCCAGAGGATGAAGAGCACAACTGCAATGCTCCAAAGCATCGTTACTCCCTCCTGAATTCTGAAAGTTCTTGTCCAACTCGAAACGTCCAACTCGAAGCGTCCAACCCGAAACGTCCAACTCGCTAACGTCCAACTCGCTAAACCAAGATGAGTGTACGCAGAGCTTGCGGAGGCAGGTATCCAGTCGACGCTGTAGTTCTCGCGCAATCCGACTCTACCAAGCGCGTTCAGGAGGACCAGCCATTAGGCGCAGAGCGAACTAATAAATCTGCACGATTCCATTGCGAACCGCATAAAGCGTCAGGTCGGCTACGGAGTGCAGGTTGAGTTTTCGCATCAGGTTGGTGCGATGAGTTTCGGCCGTCTTCACGCTCAGTTTGAGCATGGTCGCCACTTCTTTTGTGCTCTTTCCTTCGGCCACAAGTTGAAGCACCTCGCGCTCGCGCGGCGTGAGCACGGTTTGAACGGACATCTCATTCTCCTGCGACGGACGAAGATACCCATCCAACATCATCTGGGAAATTTTCGGAGTGAAGAAACTCCGCCGGTTCTGCAGAGCCTCCACCGCCGCCACCAGGTCGCGGCCCGCGTCCGACTTCAGCACGAAGCCGCGCGCACCCGCTGCCAGAACCTCGCGTACGACGAATTCCGAATCGTGAATGGTAAGAATCAAAATGCGGGCTTCCGGCATGGCCGCCAGGATTTGCCGGGCCGCGTCGAGGCCGTTCAGGTTGGGCATGCCAATATCCAGCAGGAGAATGTCAGGCTGCAACTGCCCGGCTAACTCCACTGCCTCCCGGCCGTCCCTGGCCTCGCCACAAACCTCCCAGCCCTCATGGCCTTCGAGTAGGGAGCGAATTCCTCCTCGCGCTACCTCGTGGTCGTCCGCGATAAGGATTCGAAGCCCGCTCAAGCTTTAACCTCCTGCAGAACCTCAATGCAAAACCCGAGCACAAGCAACGAACGAAGGTCGCCGAGCGCTCTCCCGTCGCGAGCAACTCCGCTTGTGTTTATTTATAGGTGCGCGAAGCAGCCCGGCGGTTGCGAACGGATTGTATGAAAACATGCGCGGATCTGGCTAAGGAGGGCAACCGGACGTCGGACGTCAGACGTCAGACCGCAGACTTCGGACCGCAGACCTTCGGACCTCGACCGTTATGGTCTTAGTCCGAAGTCCGTGGTCCGAAGTCCGAAGTCCGAGGTCTGAGGTCCGCTGCCCGAGGTCTGAAGTTCACGCCACCGGGCTTGCCGGGGTCACATGGAATTGCGGCGGCATCTCGATCTGGATGATGTTGTTCTTGATGGCATACACCACCAGATCGCGAATCGAGTGCAGGTTCAGCTTGCGCATGATATTGCTGCGGTGAGTCTCAACGGTCTTCGTGCTCAAGTTAAGCAGCGTCGCCACTTCCTTGGAGCTCTTCCCTTCCGCCAGCAACTGGGTCACCTCGCGCTCGCGCGCCGTCAAGGTGGGCAAATCCGGAGGCACGTTGCGCGAGATGGCGTGCCCCTTATCAAGAAATCCGGCCAATACCAGGTCATTCACCCGCGGGGTAAAGAACATGCGCTTCCCCTGGAGCGCTTCCACCGCCGAGACCAGATCGCGGGCGGCATCCGATTTCAGCACGAATCCTCGCGCACCCGCGTCGAGGGCCTCGCGAATCACCTGATCCGAATCGGTGATGGTGAGAACGATAATCTTGAAGTGCGGATCAAGCTGCACCAGCTGCCGCGTCGTATCCAGGCCATTGAGGAACGGCATGCCGATGTCGATAATAATCACATCCGGCTTCAAATGTTTCGCCATTTCGATGGCCTCGCGGCCATCCGACGCCTCCCCGCACACCTCCCATCCTTCATGTTTCTGAAGAAGTGAGCACAGTCCACGTCTGACGATTTCGTGATCATCGGCTAACAGGATGCGAAGTTTCATGGCAGATTCTCCTTAGGGTTACATCCCGAGAGATAGAAACTAAAGATAGACACAAGCAAAACTCGTGAGGTCTGGAATTCAGTTCGAGCTATGCGGCCCATTCTGAGCCAGGGCGGTAAACTGCTGATGTTGGCTCACGGCTTCCACTGCATTCAGCAAATCCCGCGCCGCGTTGGACTTCACCACGTAACCCCGGGCGCCGGCATCGAGCGCCTCGCGCATCATCTGCGGCGAGTCGTGCTGCGTCACAAACAAGACTTCGAGTGCCGAAGTCCTCTGCCGAATCACGCGGCAGGCCTCAAGACCGTTCATCCGAGGCATGGTGACGTCGAGCACCACTACGTCCGGATTCAGGCTCGTCACCTTCTCCACCGCCTCTACGCCGTCGGAGGCCTCGCCCACCACTTCCCAACCCGGGCGTCCCTCCAAAAGAGTTCTCAATCCTTGCCTTACGATAGGGTGGTCATCGACCAGCAGGATGCGAACTGCCATAACAGTTTCCAGTCTCTGAGGCAGCCTCATGCCGACCGACCTCTAGTGCATGCCTGGCTGTGATTCAAAATACTTCGGCTCCCACCCTAGAGCGTTCCTTGGAGTGAATGAATGTTTTCCTACCGGTCTCCAACCACCGATCTAGGGTAACGCTAACATGTTAATACTGCGGGGCCGAATACAGCGAATCCTGTATTCGAAAAGGAGGAGCAGCAAAACACCTAGTCGCCGATGGAGGACGACTGCATTCTAGGAAAATACGTGCCGGCATGGAGAAGCGAGTCGACGGCCTCGACAATCGATCCCACGTCCGCCTTCGCACACGCTCCCCGGATTCCCACCTTGCGAGCCTCGTCGGCTAACTGTTTCGAGAGATGAATCGTCACCATCAGGATAGGGATCTCGGGGAAGATCTCCGAGACCTGGCGCGCCACGGCCAAGCCATTCAAGTCCGGCATCTGGAAGTCCAGCAGAATCAGATCCGGCGGATTATTCTTTACCCTCTCTATCGCCTCCTGCCCGGTCCGGGCCTCGTCGCAAACCTGCCAGGAACTTTGTTGCTCCAAAAGCGCTCGCAAGTAGTGCCGCACCACCGGATTGTCGTCAACCACCAGAATTCGCACCACCGCTGCACCTTCCTTTCATCTAGACCATAAAGTTCGACGGGATGAACCGCAATACCCTGGAGTCCTGAGAGCTCAATAAGGTGAGGTAAATACTTCCCTTCTCTGTGGCTGCTCCAAACTGCTCACTGTGAGTTAGAATCGAAACGAGGCGTCATCCCGAAGCGCGGCGCACTTCAGCCGCGTGAGGGATCTCCCATAAATACGAGCTGTGGGAGATCCTTCGTTCCGCCTGAAAAACGGCTGCACTCAGGATGACCCCGAAACCATAGGCGGAAAAATTTCAAACTGAGCCACAGGTCTACTGCCGAAGACATAAAGGAGCCCAATCGAATGTATCCTGAAATAATGGTGATACCCATGCGGGAAGAGTTGACTCGCCTGGGCATCGAGGAATTGCGCACTGCCGAGTCCGTCGACCGAGCTCTGCAGGGCGAGCGTGGCACTGCGATGGTTGTAGTGAACTCGATTTGCGGTTGCGCCGCCGGCCGCATGCGTCCTGCGGTTCGTATCGCCCTTGAGAGCGCCACCCATCCCGACAAAGCCTTCACCGTATTCGCCGGGCAGGACAACGAAGCCACCGCTCGCGCCCGCGCTTATTTCACCGGACAGCCGCCCTCCTCGCCTTCCATCGCCATTCTGCGCGACGGCCAACTCGTCTACATGATGGCGCGCCGCGACATCGAGTCACGCGAAGCCCCGGCCATAGCCGCCGACCTCAAAGCTGCCCTCAACAAATTCTGCGCCCGGGCGGTAACCGCGAACACATGATCGACAAGCAGCGCTAGCGATCCGTTCTGAACTGAGAACTGAGAACTGAGAACTGCGTTAAGGCTTCGTCCGCGGGCTCACCAGGAAAGACTTCACCACGATCCCGTTCGGCTGCAGGCCGACGGGAATCATGGTGAGCAGCGAGTATTCCGTCGGCTCCAGCTTTCGCGCGACTCGTCTCTGAATCACCGTGACGTCGCCAGCCTGCGTGTCCAGTACCAGCAGATATCTTTGATCCTGCGACAACGCTAAACCGTCCGGACGGCTGCCTACTTCCAGAGTCGCAATCCTCCGCCCCAAGTCGATGTCGTAAACCGCTACGCTGTCCGAACCGAAGTTGCTGACATAAAGCCGCGAGTTGTCCCTGGTCACCACCGCTCGCGCCGGATGCTGCCCCAGAAGCGCGCTGCTGCTCACCTCATCATTTCCCGTCTCCACGATCGAAATACTATCGGAGTCGAAATCGCACACCACCAGTTCGCCGCCATCCGGCTTGAGCGCGAGACTCACGGGAGTTTTCCCTACATCGAGCAACGCGAGCACCCGGTCGGCACCAGTATCGGCGGAGTTCTTCTTTTCTCCGGGGTCCGTGCTCGCGGCCAGCGCGATCGAGGCAACCTGCGAAGATCCCGAACAAGCCACGAACGCCTTACTGGAGTCGGGCAGGATCGCGATATCCTCGGGTTGCCGGCACACCGGTAAGGTTGCTCGCACCCGCAGTCGCTGGGAGTCGATCAGAGAAATCGTGCCGTCGTTTCGATTCGACACCACCACGGTGGCGCCATCCGGCGAAACCCGCGCCAGTCCAGGCCCAGAGCCCACCGGAACGTTGCCCACAACCACTCGCTTTTCCAGATCGATGACCGAGACGTTAGCCGAACCCGAATTCGCCACGTAGCCCCGCCTGCCGTCTTCCGACACATCGATAAAGTAGGGCCGGCCGTTGACTCCAATGGTAGCCACCACGGCGTTTCTGGTGGCATCGATCACGCTGACATTGTTCGATCCCGTGTTGACCACGTAGATTTCGTTCTTCTTGCGGTTCGCGGCGATGCCGGTGGGCGACATGCCAACTGGAATCGTTTTGGCCAACTCAAAGGTGCGCAGATCGATCACGCTGACCGTATTGCTCTTGCCATTGCTCACATACGCGTATTCGCGATAGGCCGGACCGTAGTCGGGGAAGGGCTGCTCGCGAAAATACCACCAGCCCAACCCGCCCAGCAGCGGAACCATAACAATAATAAGAAGAAGTTTTCGCAAGAGGTCGGCGCTTCCCCGCAAGAATCCAGATTATCGCAGCCAGACTATCAGACAAGCCAGCCAGAGCGCCGTTAGCGTGGCACGGAAGGTTGGACCAATTGCTGCACGGAGGTCTGTCCGCTGGAATCGTGCGTCTTTAATTCGCCGCTCTTCGATTCGCCCGACTTTGATTCCCCCGACTGCGACTCGCCCGACTGCGATTGGCTTGACTTTAATTCGGAGAGCTTTGATTGATTCGTCTTCAACTCTTCGGTCAAAGCGGCAGCGGCCGCTCCGGAAAGCCGGATCTCTCCCTCCAGCGCGACCACCAGCCGGTTCGCGCCGATGCCCTCAAACTGCGCCCGTTGCAGCCTGGCGGAGCCCTGCGCGGCGGAAGGAAGTATGGTTTTGAAGTCTCCGCCCACGCGGATCGCGGAAAGTAGCAACTCCGTGAGCCGGTCGCGAAGCCCGTCCCCGAGAGAACCCGAGCGGAGCAAGTCTCCCACCAGTCCCTGCGCATCGACCCGCCTGGTCTCCGCCAACAGTCGCAAAGTACCGTCTTCTGCAACCGACGGGGTCAGCTTCACTTCGATCGTGCCGTTCCCCTCGACGATTTCACTGGCTGCACCTCCGAAACATGTCCACCGCTCATAGTGCAGTTGCACCGCGGCCAGGCTGGCCGGCATCTGCGGATAGATGTTCGCGCTCTCAATCGAGATATGCTCTCCGCAGCCGTCGGCTTTATCGACTTGCGAGCGCAGCACGGCGGTCATATTCTGTTGCAGCTCTGAAAGATCGGCCGATAGCTCAAGGCTGAAAGAGCTTTCCCCACCCGAGACCGCGCCCTGCAAAACTGTGCCGGTAGCCGGAATCGCGATCGACTGATCGCCCAGCCTGACCAGGTTCCTCACCGCAGGCAGCTTGAATGTGCCCGCTTGGCTGTTCGGATCGCCAATTCCCATCTCTTCGCCCAGATCGAGTTGCTCATGCTGCAATCTCTCGAGCCCGCGATCTAGGCTCTGGGCCGATCCTAAGATCGGCTCCCCTGGCTTCAACGGCTTCGCACTATGAAGCTCCAGCGCCAGCTCCTGTGCGGGCTGGGCCAGGTCGGAGTCCGCCTTCGCCACGCGCTTGATCATCTCCTTCAAACCAATTTTCTGCCGGTCGGAGAGTTCGTCCAGAAACTTCTTGTTTCCGCTTCGCGTGGCTTCGAGAGCCCGTGCCACCGCCGCTCCCTGACCCTCAACTTCCGCCGCGCTCTTCTGCTTATTCTGCGCTTCCAACAAGGCCTGCAACTCGGCTCGCGCCGAAGCCGTGCTTTTCTGCAGGGCGGCGAACTCGGTAACCTGCTGGCTGGTGGCTTGCACCGCGAGGGCTTCGTGGAAATCTTTTAGGTCATCCTTCTCCGCAACGCCGCTCGGCCGCCCCACGGTATTCAGCCCGCCAACCGTCTCGCTTCCCCCACCCAGCGTGCGCCCGGCGCCACCGCGTTGGGCAAACATTCCAACGGGACAGACCAACAGCGCCGCTGCCACGATCGTATGGCGCAGGGGATTGCGAAAGAAATTGCCGGATAGCTTGCCGAGCGAATTGCCAAACATGGGCCAGATCTCCAACCGATTACCGGGCGTCTTCAAGCGGCAACCGCAGTATGACTCATGGCAACTGCAGGCGGTAGCCGCGAGGCGGAGCTTAATCTCGAACAGGCTCAGCCGCGCCGTCGTCATTACCTCTGTCTTTCGTGGCGGCTTTCGCCGTCGTAGCTTCCACGGGCGCTTCAATCGTTACTTCTACCTCGGCGCCCTCTTTCAAGGCCACGGCCTTGCCCTTTTCGTCAGTGAGCTTATTCTCTATGCGGATTTCTCTGTAGAGATGATCCGCTCCTTCCACGGCGATTTGCGCCTTCTCAGGAATAGCGGGATGAGGAGATTTGATAATCTTTTCGACCGTACCCGGGAGAGTGGTGCTCGCATTCTCGCTCATGGGAAAACGCTTGAACTCCTATCTCACTGTCTGCATTAAATTTAGTGTCCAGTTGGCGGAGTTTGGTTGCCCCCTAGAAAGAGGCCAAACCCAACCTGTTTCACGAATTCTACCACTGCTGCCAGCGCTCCGAACCCGGACTGGACTAGAACCTTCGAGTGCCCAGATTCATATTTTTCACTCGTGCGGACACCCGCCCGGCTGTCCGCTCCGCCACCACCCAGATCAAGTCCCCGCCCCAAAATAATCGTTTTCCAATATTCCGCGACCGCGTATTCCCAAAAAATAATTTGCTTCTCCGCATCTTTTATTTGCACTCATCGCATCTTCACTGCAGGTGTACAATCGATTCAGTAAAGCACTGGTTTGCGTCCTTCGTTGGCAAGCCCGAGGTGCTCATGAACGTCCACATCAGTTACCGGCTTCACAAAACTCCCGCCGTCGAAAAAGATATCCAACATCAAATCGAAAAACTGCGCAAGCGGCTGCAGGTTTTTCGTCCCGAACTGGTTCACCTCAAGGGCGTGGTCGAAGAAATTTCGCCGCGTGAAGGCACCAGCGTCTCGCTCAATCTCCGCCTGCCTTCGGGACAGATGGCGGCCCAGAACAAAGCCGCGACCGCCGCGGCAGCAGTCAAGAGCGCCTTCGACGATCTGTTGCAACAGCTCAACAAACACAAAGACCTGTTGCGCTCCACCCACAAGTGGACGCGCCGCCAAAAAGCAGCCTCAGAGCGCCACAGCCCTTCCGTGCCCTTCGAACAGACTCTGGCGGCGGTATTTCCGCCCCAGGTCTCCGCCGAAGACGTACGCTCCTACGTGAACGTAAATCTCTCGCGCCTGGAACTTTTTGTGGAGCGCGAAATCTACTTCCGTGAGATCTCGGATCAGCTCCTTCCCGACTCCATCAGCAAAGACGAAGTGATTGACGAAACCATCGCCGCCGCACTCGGCGACGGCCAGGAAAAGCCCGAGCGCCTCGCGCTCGAACCCTGGCTTTACCGCCTCGCCCTGAATGCGCTCGATCAACTCTCCATCTCTGATGACAGCAACGGCACCGCCGTGCACCTTGAAGAGTCTGCCCGGCGGCAGAACGTGAAAGCCAGTGATGAGCCGGGGTTGCAGTTCCATCAGCCCGACGAAGCCATCACCGAAGAAACCATCATTGCCGATGATCGCGTGGCTACTCCCGAGGAGATTGTCGGCTCCGATGAGTTGGTCCGGCTCATCGCTTCGTCGTTGCGTGACATAGCCTCGTCCCATCGCGAGGCTTTTATCCTGCATGCCATCGAAGGCTTCGGCGTCGGCGAAATCTCCGCCATCACCGGCGTTCCCCAGGAACGCGTCCTTCACTCTATCTCCGCCGCTCGGGCTCATCTGCGCAAATCGCCCGGGCTTGCCCGGCAGTTCAAAGGGCGTTTCGCCTCGGCCGGCAGCGCCTGAATTTCACTTCCAATAAGCAATGAGGAATCCGTAATCCCATGATCACTCGTGAACAAGTCCGTGAATTAGCTCAATTTGAAGATCAGCGCGCCTGCGCTCTCAGTTTCTACTTTCAGCCCACGCCGCCCCGCAACAAAGCTCACAAAGAGGAATCGATCGTCACCAAAGACCTCGCGCGTGAAGCTCTGCGCACCCTGGAGAGTAATGGCAAGTGTGAATCCGCGCGCGCCGATCTCGACCGGATTCTCCGCCTGTCCCAGGACCTGCGAGGCAATGGCGCACATGCCAAGGCGGTCTTCGCTTGCTCGGCGCAAAATTTCTGGCGCGAGTATGATTTGCCGGCGCAGCTCAGCCGTACCCAGCTTTTTGTCGATCGTCACTTTCATCTCCAGCCCCTCGCTCATTTGCTGGGAGCCTTTCCCAGCCTCGGCGTCGTATTGGTCGATCGCCATCGCGCCCGCCTGTTCGATCTGCGCCTCGGCGAACTCGCCGAGCGCGAGGGCTTCTTTCATCCCCTCTCTCGCCGCGGCCGGGGAGATGGCTTCGCCGGCTACGACGGCGGCCACGCCGAACGCCGCGTCGCCGACGAAGCTCGTCAGCACTTCAAGTTTGTCGCCGAGTTCATTAAAGAAGCCTTGGATAAAGGCCTGTTTGAAAATTGGATTCTCGGCTGCCAGGATACTCACTGGCCCCACTTCGAGCCGCAGTTGCACCCCTACGTCTCGCAGAAATTGCTCGGCCGCTTCACCGCGGAAGTGGCGCATGTGAGCCGCGAAGAAATCCGTTCGCAGGCAGAACGCATTTTCGCCGATGCCCAAGGGGAGCGTTGCCGTCATGCGGTTCGTGAAGTCATCAGCCAGGCCCGCGGCAATGGCCGAGGCGTCACCGGATTGCGCCGCGTCCTCCGCTCCCTCGAGTTGGGCGAAGTGCAAACCCTGTTGATCGGAGAAAACTACACCGCGCAAGCGGTCGAGTGCGCCGGCTGCGGCCATCTCGACGCCCACTTGGTCAGCTTCTGCCCCGTCTGCGGACGGGAGACCCGTAAAGTAGTCGACGTAGCCGAGGCGATCCTGCCCTGGGTGATTCGCCGCGACATCGAACTCTTCTACGTCAAAGACGATGCAGAGTTCGACCAGGTCGGCAATATCGGCGCTCTATTGCGCTACCGCACCAACGCAGACAAGACTACGCGGCCAATCAGGGCCGCGGCGGCTTCCGCGAGCGAATCGCCCGGCAAGCTAGTAGGCCGCTATCGCGGCCTCGCGAGCGGCTAAGCTTTTTTATGTGGGGACAGCCACGCGGCTAAGCTCTTGTGTGGAGGCAGCCATGTGGCTAAGCTTCTGTGCGGAAACAGTCATGTGGCTAAGCTTCTGTGCGGAGACAGTCATGTGGGGACAGCCGCCTCGGCTGTCCATCGAGCGAAGCTCGATCCGCCGGGTGCCCCATTTCTCGCGTTCTTTGCGAGAAGTGGGATTCCACGACCGCCTATCCCTATGGGATTTTGATCTCCCACGCCAAGGACAAGAATCGAGAAGGGCACGACTTTCAGAGGATGCGGAAAAGCTCCGGCTTTGAATGGAGCAGCGCTTCAAGCGCTGCGTTAAGGACTTTGACTTAAAGAACGGCTTTAGCCGCTGAGGTATTTGAACCGGCCTTTTTCCGCATTCTCTTTCAGTCGTGCCACAAAGGCTCCTCAGAGAATGAACAAGGACTTCAGCCCTGGAAGTTGACTCGCCCGCCGCGAAACACCGCTGACATTTCTCTTTGGCCCGCAACCACCCACCCGAACCGTTTTGATACGATAGGCCCACGTTTCAGCGGCCACAGCAATACAATTCTACGTGCTATCCGGAAGCGGTTTGAACAACAAGCGCGGCGTGCCCTTCTTCCACAGCCCCCCTGTGACATCTGACCTTGCGCCCCATTTCAAATTCATTCATCAT
>Ga0074045_10003253_pt1 | contig 14666 bp, 12 predicted proteins | sample BogForMeECP23OM2_FD_94442 | JGI IMG/M metagenome (GOLD analysis project Ga0074045, IMG submission 94442) | Bog forest soil microbial communities from Calvert Island, British Columbia, Canada - Bog Forest MetaG ECP23OM2 | ecosystem: Environmental > Terrestrial > Soil > Wetlands ... | reverse complement strand
GGACCTCATCCATGAATGTCCGCATTAAGAATATCCCACGGCCGGACTCTTTCAAAAGGTTCTCCGGGGCAAGCGGGTCGGGGACTTCTTCGGGAATGAATCCCTTCCCTTCGTCGGCGTTGGTAACGATAAGCTCCTTTCCTGTCTCGAAGGTCAAGTTCACTCGCTTGGCCGGATCGTAGGCGTTGCCGTGCAGCACGGCATTAATCATCCCTTCCCGGACCGCCATAGCGATTCCACCCCGCGTGTCTTCGTCGAAGCCGACCTGCGATGCGATCTGATCGGCCATCTCCTCGGCCTTGTTCACGCTCTCCAGCGTGGACTCCAACCGGTATGAAACGCGTTGTGGCGCTGTCATCAATGGCTCGTTCTGCCCTGCGCAGTCAAGTCCAGACCTTACTGGACCGAATCTTCAGGATGGAGCAGTTTGCCTGTTTGGAGAGACACTTGTCAATGTGAGTGTCTCCTTGTTACTGGAAACAGACATACGGGACGTTTGCCCGGTGCAGTAGACAAGATGGTTTGCCTAAGCCCAAGCATTGAGGGTAAGATTGAATTCGAACGAACGTTCGAAAATCGCGTGTATCCCTGTTGACTGCTTCACGCCCAACAACGAGCATGTACGCTGCTCCGACAACGCGCCCGCTGGCAAGTCCTACACCCCACGACACCCGCTTTGACCGCCGTCTGGCCGAGATTCTCGACTGCGCCACCGAGATCTTCGCCAGCAAGGGCTACGAGGGGGCGTCGATGCGCGACCTGTCGCGGCTGAGCGGCATTTCGCTTGCCGGTCTTTATTACTACTTCGACTCGAAGGAAAAACTGCTCTATTTCATTCAGCATCACACCTTTACGACTATCATCGAGCACCTCCGCACGCGCCTGGCGGCCAGCGACAACCCCGAAGAGCGCCTTCGCATCTTCGTGCAAAACCATGTTGACTACGCTATCGCCAAAACGAAAGCGATGAAAGTGCTTTCGCATGAGGACGATGTGCTGAAGGACAGTTATGGCGCTGAACTGGCCGCTATTAAACGTGAGTACTATCGCATCTGCGTGGCGCTGGTGGACGATCTGGCGAAGGCGGAGGGGCTGGAGTTGGGGGCGCGCGGTCACATTGGCACGCGTACCGCGGTGATGGGATTGTTCGGCACGATGAACTGGCTCTACACCTGGTACAACCCGCGGGTGGACCCCGACGTGCAAACACTGGCGCGAGAGATTGGCGATGTCTTTTTGCACGGCGTGCGTGGCGGTGGGATGGCGGGCGCAAGATCGCAAACCGGCGCAACTAACAGCCTGCGAACACAGCAAATCACGGGTCGTCCGAAGACAAGAAACTCCTCGCGAAGACAAACTTCTTCGCCAGCAAGAAACAAAACTCGGTAGTGACGAAATGAAAAAGAATGGGAAGCATGAGCACCACAACCAAGAGAGGTTTCACTCGTATCGGCGTCGAGCTTCATCCCCCGGCATCGCGCATCACACTGACGAACCCGCCGCTGAACGTCATCGATTTTCCGATGATGGACGAGCTGCGCGCAGCGTTGGACCAGATCGAGGCTCGCCCGGAGATCAGCGCCATCGTCTTTGCCGGTTCGGAGCGCGCCTTCTCCAGCGGTGTAGATATTGTGGCGCACACACCTGACAAAGTGCGCGACATGCTTACAGCGTTCCACAGCGTTATCCGGTCGCTAGTCGACAGCAGCAAGGTGACAATCGCCAGCGTTCGTCGGCACTGCCTCGGCGGAGGCGCAGAGTTGGCTCTCATGTGTGACGTGGTCTATGCCTCGCCCGACTCAGTCTGGGGATTTCCCGAGATCAAGCTGGCCTGCTATGCGCCGGTCGCCAGTGTGGCGCTACCTGCCATTGTGGGACAGAAGCTGGCGGCGGAACTGTTGCTGACCGGCCGTACTCTAAGCGGTAAGGAAGCGTTGGAAGCTGGGCTGGTTAACGGACTCGCTGACGACCCGGAAACGCTGGTTGCGGAGTGTCTGCAGCGAGTCGCGCAGTTGAGCCCAACCGCAATCACGATCGCCAAGAAAGCGTTCTACGCCTGGGACGCAATTCATTTCGACAAGGGCCTGGCTCGCGCCGAGCAGATTTATTTCGACGAGCTGATGAAAACCGCCGATGCGCTGGAAGGCATCGCGGCCTATGTGGAGCGCCGCCGGCCAAAGTGGGTGGGAAAGTGAATTCATGGATTACGAGATCGCAACCGAGGAACTGAAATCGCTACGTGACGCAGGAAATAATGTAACGCTGCTCGATGTTCGCGAGCCCTGGGAATTTGAAGTCGCGAAGATCGCGAACAGCAAGCATATTCCTATGGGCGACATCCCGGCGCGCTTCACTCAGGAACTCGATCCGGACGACCACATCGTCGTTGTGTGTCATCACGGAGTCCGTTCCATGAATGTTGCCTCGTGGCTGCGGCAGCAAGGTTTCGAGAAGGTGCAATCCTTGCGCGGAGGGATCGACCGCTGGTCGCGGGAGATTGATCCGAAAGTGCCAATCTATTAGGGGAGCTTCGCGGATTCATAGGGGTCTTTCGATTCCGGTGGCATTGAAAGCACGCTGCCTCCACTTAGGGTGCGAGATGAAAAAAGAGTTAATCGAACTTCGTGTCAACGGGCGAACTCACGAGCTGGCAGTCGAGCCCAACCAACTCTTGCTCGACGTTCTGCGCCAGGACCTCGGCCTGACCGGCTCTAAGCGCGCCTGTGACGATTCGTCCTGCGGCGCATGCACTGTTCAGGTTGGTGGCATCGCGATGCTGTCCTGCACGATGCTGGCCGCCAGTTGGGAGGGACAGGAGATCACTACCGTCGAAGGCGTCGCCGATCACGGTGGACTGGCCGCGCTGCAGAAGGCTTATGGCGATTTCGGAGGTTCGCAGTGCGGCTTCTGCACTCCCGGATTCATGATGACGGTCAAGTGGCTGCTGGCCAACAACCCTGAGCCAAGCGAGGACGAGATCCGCCAAGCGCTCAGCAGCAACCTGTGCCGTTGCACCGGATATACGCAGATGTATCAGGCAGTTCGTGCCGCGATCGAGGGTGAGCAAAGAGGCATGAAGCACGAGCTGGTGGAGACGAAGTGAGCGACAACGGATTTTCAATCATCGGCAAACCGATCGCCATGGTGGACGCCGCGGGCAAGACCACCGGCGCCGGTAAGTATACGGACGATTTCAGCCTGCCCGGAATGCTGGTCGGCAAGATCCTTCATTCCCCGTACCCGCATGCGCGCATCAAGAGCATTGACATCTCGCGTGCGAAGACGCTCGACGGCGCGGTCGCGATCATCACCGGTGCAGATGCGCCCAACCAATACGGCATCCTTCCCGTCGGTCATGACGAAACGGCGCTTGCGGTCGAGAAGGTCCGCTATGTCGGTGACAACGTCGCATGCGTAGCTGCCATCAGCGAAGAGATCGCCGAGCGCGCGCTCGAGTTGATCGACGTGGAGTATGAGCCATTACCTGCCTACTTCGATCCCGTTGAATCGATGAAGGCAGAGACTGATCTCATTCACGAAAACCGTCAGCACAATATCGAAAAGGATTACCACCACGTCTTCGGTGATCTCGACAAGGGTTTTGCCGAGGCCGATTACACCGCCGAGGCCCGATACATCGCCAACGAAGTGACGCATGCTGCGATGGAACCACATTGCACGCTAGCGAGTTTCGAACTTGACCCGCACACTGGCAAGCTGGGACGGCTGACGGTGTGGTCCTCCACACAGGTGCCGTACTACTTACAGCACAAGCTCTCACTGGTGCTGGAAATGCCGATGTCGCAAATCCGCGTGATCAAGCCGCTGGTCGGCGGCGGCTTCGGCGGCAAGAGCGAGATCATCCCTCTGGAAATCATTGCAGCGGTGGCGGCGCGCGCGGCGAAAGCCCCGGTGAAGATCACCTACACGCGCGAGGAGGTGTTCTGGGCCCATCGCGGACGGCCGCGCACGATCATCGACCTGAAAACCGGTGTGAAGAAAGATGGCCGCGTGACGGCCGTTGCCTGCAAGGTTATCCAGGACGGCGGCGCGTATTGCTCGTACGGTGTGGTGACCATTCTTTATTCTGGCGCGCTGCTGGGTGCGATCTACGACATCCCGAACATCCGCTACGACGGCTATCGTGTGCTTACCAACAAGCCGGCATGTGGCGCCATGCGCGGCCATGGCACAGTGAATGTGCGTTTTGCCTTCGAGTCACAAATGGACGAGATTGCCGCCAAGCTCAACCTTGATCCGGCAGAAGTTCGGCGCGTCAACTTGCTGAAGCCGCCGACGGTCACGGTCAACGGCCTGCGCGTGTTGAGCTACGGCCTGCCTGAGTGCATCGATCAAGTGATCACGCGCTCCGGCTGGAATGGTCGCAAAGGCAAGCTACCCAAGGGACGCGGACTCGGCATGGCGTGCAGTCACTACGTGAGCGGTGCGGCCAACAGCATTATCCGCTCCGACATGCCACATTCGACGGTGAACATCAAGATCGATCGCGACGGCGGAGTCGTGGTTTACACCGGTGCTGCTGAGATCGGCCAAGGATCCGACACCATGACCGCGCAGATCGTCGCCGAGGTCCTTGGGTGTGGTCTTTCGCGGGTGAAGGTCATCGCCGCAGACACTGACCTAACGCCTATCGATCTCGGTTCGTATTCCAGCCGCGTGACGTTTATGTCCGGCAACGCCGCTTTGCGCGCGGCTGAAGACGTGAAGAAGAACATTATCAGCGCCGCTGCGAAGCGCATGAACTGCGCCTCGGAAGACGTGCTCATGCGTAATGACCATGTGTACAAGCGGAGTACCACAACGTCGGATGCTGCTCTTGCAATGTTAAATATCCAGAGAGAAAGGGAGGTGGCGAGTGGCCACGTGGATGGGCAGATTTTGCGCGGCTCTGTCCTTCAAACGCGCAAAGCGGAAGGCCCCAAGGAGCATATGAGCTTCGAAGAGGCTGTGGTTTCAGCCATCGACTTCCACGGAGCACTAACTGGCACGGGTTCGTACGCGCCTCCGATTGAGGCGCGGGGAGGCAAGCACAAAGGTGGAGGAGTGGGCCCCTCGCCGGCGTATTCGTACTCTGCGCAGGTGGCCGACGTCAGCGTGAATGAGGACACCGGCGAAGTGACCGTACACAAGATATGGGCCGCGCACGACTGCGGACGCGCCCTGAACCCGGTAGCCGTTGAGGGCCAGGTGATCGGCTCGGTCTGGATGGGACTCGGTCAGGCGCTCGAGGAAGAGATGGTCTGGAAGGACGGCCTGCTGATGAATCCCGGGCTGTTGGAATATCGCAGTCCGTCGTCAGCCGAGTCGCCGGAAATTGAATGCATCATCGTCGAGAGCGTCGATCCCGAAGGCCCATTCGGCGCGAAAGAAGCGGGCGAGGGCTCGCTGGCCGCGACCATTCCTGCGATCTCGAACGCCATCTACGACGCTGTGGGAGTTCGCTTGCGCGAGGCGCCGTTCACGCCGGAGCGTATTTTGGCCGCCCTGCGTGCAAAGAAGGGAATGAAGCGAATCGAGATGACCGAGTCGGTCGATCCCACCGCGCCATCCACCTTCCGCGAACACGGCGGCGTGCTCTGGTTCCGCGGCAAGGGGCCGACACGGCATCGGCTCGACCCGTCGCGACAGAGCGCGCACGCGGCCGGAGGTAAGAAGTGAGCCTGCCCGGCTTCCAGTTGCTGCGTCCGAAAACGCTCGACGAGGCCATCGCGCTGATGGCCAGGTACGATGGCAACGTGAAAGTCATCGCCGGCGGCACTGACTTGCTGCCCTCAATGAAGCAGAAGTTGTTCACTCCGACATATGTGCTCGATCTGCGGGGCATCGGCGAGCTGCGCGGCATTCGTAACGTACCGGGGGAGGGCGTTGTGATCGGAGCCCTAACCACCCTCAGCGCCATCGAGCACTCGCCGCTCATCCGCAAAGACTACCCCGTGCTTTATGAAGCGGCGAGGACAGTTGCCTCGCCGGTGTTGCGCAACATGGGAACCATCGGCGGCAATCTCTGCCTCGACACGCGCTGCCTGTGGTACAACCAGTCGCTGCTGTGGCGCCAGAGTTGCGGCTTCTGCCTGAAGAAAGATGGCGACCTGTGCCATGTGGCGCCCGGCGGAAACACTTGCTGGGCAACCTTTTCCGGCGACACGCCACCGGCGCTGTTGTGCCTTGGAGCTGAAATCGAAATTGCCGGCCCGAATGGCTTGCGGCGTACCCCATTGTCGGAGTTCTACGTAAACGACGGCATCGTACGTCTGCATCTCGCGCCCAACGAGATTGTCACGCGCGTCCACTTGCCCGAGTCGTCTGCCGGTTGGCGCGGCAGCTATCAGAAGCTTCGCGTGCGAGGCAGCATCGATTATCCGCTGGCCGGCGTCGCCGTCGCGCTAAGACTGCGCTTAGGCCGCGTTGAAGATGCGCGTGCGGCCATCACGGCCGTCAATCCTGCGCCGTTCCTGGTTAAGGATGCAGATGCCCAACTTGTCGGTGCGGTCCCGAGCGCGGAGCTCGCCGAGAGCATCGGTGAACTGGCGGCGCGGACGGCCAAACCACTGACGACCTCGGCGCTCACGCCGGAATACCGCCGCGAGATGGTGCGGGTCCTCGCCAAGCGAGCGGTGCTGGCGTGCGCAAACTGAGATGATCACCGACTGTCACATCCACATTCAGCCGATGGAGCTGTTCAAGGCTGAAGCGCTCGCTCTGATGAAGAAGTCGCGCAGTGACTTCGATCAGGTGGTGGAATATTGTCGCTCGCCGAAGGCGTTCCTGAAATACCTCGACCGGATCGGCATCGATCGCGCGGTACTCATCAACTACGTCGCGCCGGAGGTGATCGGCTTCACGCCCGCGGTCAACGAGTTCGTCGCCAGGTACGTGAAGGAAGATCCCAAGCGGCTCATCCCGTGTGGCAGCGTGCACCCGCGCCACACCACAAACGTTCTTGCGGACATGGAGCAGATCGTGCGGCTGGGCATCAAGCTCATCAAGATCCATCCGCCACACCAGTTGCTCTATCCCAACGATTACATCCGTGGGGTTAAGGAGCTGGAGATCATCTATCGCGCGGCTGAGGCGAATGGGATTCCAATCATGGTGCACACGGGCACATCGATTTTTCCCGGCGCGCGCAACAAGTACGGCGACCCGATGTACGTGGACGACGTGGCCGTCGATTTTCCCAAGATGAAGATTCTGCTGGCGCATGGCGGACGTCCGCTGTGGATGCACACTGCTTTCTTCCTGGTGCGCCGGCACCGTAACGTCTTCCTCGATATCAGTGGCATCCCGCCGAAGGCGCTGCTCAAGTATTTCCCGAGACTGGAGGAGATCGCGCACAAGACGCTGTTCGGCACCGACTGGCCCGGGCCGGGAGTGCCCGAGATCGAACAAAATCTGGCGGAGTTTCGCACACTGGCGCTTAATGAAAGCGCGAAACGACAGATTCTGACCAAAACGGCACTGGAGATCTGGCCGGAATGATCATTGGCCGACTCGGGAGAACCCTGCCACAATACAGGGCCTTCAACCGCGGCGCTACCAACTGGCCGCCCCTGCTCAGGATGACAAGGCATGTGATTTTGAGCGGCGCCGCGGTTGTCAGGAGCCGGTTCTCTGCACTTCCTGAGCTGGTTCTTCTGCGCCTGCCGCGGTCTTGATCGCCCTCCAAAGCTCGTCGTATCCCACCCGCGCCTTGGCTGAAAACGGGATGATCTGCTCCATCGAGACTTCTAGCTGATCGGAGAGCCTTTGCAAGGAGCTGCGCAACTGATTGTGGGAGATGCGGTCGGCCTTGGTCGCGACCACGACAAAGCTTCGCTTCGCGTGGCGTAACCAATCCAGCAACTGAAGGTCGAGCTGTTGCGGGGGAATCGTGACATCCACCAGCGACAGACAGAGCACGAGCGACTCGCGCTCCTCCAGGTATGGGTTGACGAAATGCGCCCACTTGGCGGTGACTTCCTTTGGCGCGCGGGCGTAGCCGTACCCGGGCAGATCAGCGAAGATGAAGTCGGGATGCGGCTTTCCGGGCCGGCGTACTTGAAAAAAGTTAATGGTCTGTGTGCGGCCGGGCGTGTTGCTGGTCTTGGCGATCTTGGCGGCGACCAGACAGTTGATCAGGCTCGACTTGCCCACATTCGACCGGCCAAGAAAGGCAATCTCCGGCGCGCTCGGAGGCGGGAATTGCTGCGGCGCGGCAGCAGACGTCATAAAGCGCGTCAGGACTTTCATGCAACCAATATCGCTGTAGCAGCATGAAAGTGCAAGCTGGATCGCGTTGGCGCAGAATGGCCGAGTAGACGGCAAAAGCCCGCATTGTGAGGCAGGCCTTCTTTTCTTAAGCTGAGTTGTGGCCTGTTTACTGATGCGCTGTCGGCGCCTGCTCGGGAGGCGGCGGTAGCGTCGCAATACCAGGCGCTTCGTCGGGCACATCAGGCAGCGGACGCTCCAGCGCATACGCCAACACTTCGTCCATGGTATTGACGAAGCGCAGCTTCATGATGCTGCGCAGGTTTTCCGGCACTTCTGCCAGGTCCTTTTCGTTGTCAGCAGGAAGCAAGACCTCAAGGATACCCGCGCGGTGCGCGGCCAGCAGCTTCTCTTTGAGTCCACCGATGGCCATTACCTTGCCGCGAAGCGTGATCTCGCCCGTCATGGCGAGGTCGCGCCGCACCGGAATGCGGCTCAACGCGCTGGCAATTGCCGTCGCAATAGTGATGCCAGCGGAGGGACCGTCCTTGGGAATCGCGCCCTCCGGGACATGTACGTGGATGTCGAGGTTGCGATAGAAGTCGCGCGGCAGTCCCAGCCGATGGGCGCGCGAGCGCACATACGACATGGCGGCCTGTGCGGACTCCTGCATCACATCGCCGAGCTTGCCGGTGAGCGTCAGCTTGCCTTTGCCGTCCACAGTGGCGACTTCGGTGGTTAGAATCGAGCCGCCGACTTCAGTCCAAGCCAGCCCGGTAACGATGCCGATCTCGCTACGTTCATGGACCTCGCTGTCGCGGAATTTCATCACGCCGAGATACTCACCGACGTTATCGGCAGTAAGGGTCAGCGAGAACTTCTCGCCTTCCTTCACCACTTTGCGTGCGACCTTTCGGCAGATATTTCCAATCTCGCGCTCCAGGTTGCGCACACCGGCTTCGCGAGTGTAGTTGCGAATGATGGCGGTAAGCGCATCGTCGGTAAAGATGGCGTTCTGCTCAGTCAGTCCAGTCTGCAAGCGCTGCTTGCGGACGAGATACTGCTTGGCGATCTCGACCTTCTCCGGCTCGGTGTAACCGTGCAGCCGAAGCACTTCCATGCGGTCCTGCAGCGCCGGTGGAACCGTGTGCAGCACGTTCGCAGTGGCGATAAAGAACACCTGTGACAGGTCGTACTCGACGTCGAGGTAGTGATCGACGAACATGAAGTTCTGCTCGGGATCGAGCACTTCGAGCAGCGCCGCCGAGGGATCGCCCCGGAAGTCCATGGACATCTTGTCCACTTCATCCAGCATGAACACGGGGTTCTTGGTGCCGGCCTTCTTCATCATCTGGATGATCTGGCCGGGCAGCGCGCCGATGTAGGTGCGGCGATGTCCGCGAATCTCGGCTTCGTCTCGCACGCCGCCCAATGACATGCGAACGAATTTACGGCCGGTGGCCTTGGCAATGCTCATGCCCAGTGAGGTCTTGCCCACGCCCGGAGGTCCGACGAAGCACAGGATAGAGCCCTTGGGGTTCTTCACCAGTTGCCGGACGGCCAGGAACTCGAGGATGCGCTCCTTAATCTTCTCCAGCCCGTAGTGGTCTTCGTTAAGCGTTTTCTCCGCGATTTCGATGTTACGAATTTCTTTGGAACGCTTCTTCCAGGGGACCGCCAGCAGCCAGTCAAGATAGTTGCGCGAAACCGTGGACTCGGCCGACATGGGCGGCATGGCTTCCAGCTTCTTCAGTTCCTGCAGCGCCTTCTCATGCGTCTCCCGCGGCATGCCGGCAGCGTCGATCTTCTTCTTCAGTTCGTCGAACTCGCTCTTCTCGCCGCGACCCAGTTCCTTCTGGATGGCCTTGATTTTCTCGTTGAGGTAATACTCTTTTTGGGCGCGCTCCATCTGACGCTTCACGCGCGACTGGATGGTGCGGTCCATGTTGAGCTTTTCGATCTCGACATCGAGTACGTCGCCAACGCGATTGAGCCGCTCAGCGGGGTCGAAAATTTCCAGCAGTTCCTGCTTTTCTTCAATCGACAGTTGCAGGTTGGCGGCGATAGTGTCGGTGAGCTTCGCCGGATCGTCATTGCGAACGGCGGCGATCATGGTTTCGTAGTTCAGCGATTGGCAAAGCTTGACGTACTGTTCGAACAGGCCAGTCGCCCGCTGCATGGCAGCTTCCACCTGCGGTGTCGGCTCAGTTGAGTATTTGGCGGTCCGGACCGTGGCCTCAAAGTAGCCATCCGTATCTACCACCTGGAGTATCTTGGCGCGCTCGAGCCCTTCCACCAGAACCTTGATATTACCGTCGGGAAGTTTCAGGCTCTGGACGATGTTAACGATCGTGCCAACCTGGAAAATCTCGTGGGGCTTGGGCTCGTCGATGCTGGCATCGTGTTGCGTGGCAAGAAAAATCTTCTTATCACCGGCCAGCGCCTCTTCCAATGCGCGCACACTTGACTCCCGCCCGACCACAAACGGCGTCATCATAGAGGGAAAGATGACGACGTCCCGGATCGGCATCATGGGGAGCCTCTTGGTCTCGAACTTCTCGCGCTGGGTCACTAAAACCGCCTTGTCGTCCGGAGTGGCTCAATCTGCTTCAAGCAGAAGAATTGATAACCGCTGCGGCACACTCACCACGCAGGGCTGCCCGCGAGCATCAATCCCCTCTAGGATAACATGCTGTGAACGGCCATACGAACGCCTCGTTGGTGGATGGGTTCGTGGAGGAATGCAAACCCCAACAGGATGAGGCCAGCGCTACGGTCTTCGCTAACCCGCCTTCTCCATGATCGGCATGCTCACGTTGCGCTTCTCGACCATGTCAGCCGTGACTTCGAATTCCTTCAGACGCCTCTGGCCGGGGAGGTTGTACATGAGGTCGAGCATCAGCTCTTCCAGGATCATGCGCAGCCCGCGTGCGCCAACCTTGCGCGACATTGCTTCCTTGGAGATGAAGCGTAGCGCTTCTTCGGTGAAGTGCAACTTCACGTTCTCGAATTCGAACAGCCGCTGATACTGCTTCACGATGGCGTTTTTCGGTTTGGTGAGGATCTCAATCAGTGCATCCTCGTCGAGATCGCTGAGCACTCCGACGACTGGCATGCGGCCGACGAACTCGGGGATGAGCCCAAACTTGATCAGGTCTTGCGGTTGCACCTGCGACAACAACTCCGTATCGCGTTTGTTGCTCTCGGTGAACGCGGCCTCTTTGGCTTCGTCGGTGCGGAATCCCATGGAGCGTTTGCCCAGCCGCCGCCCGATGATCCTCTCCAGCCCGACGAACGCCCCGCCACAAATGAACAGAATGTTGGTCGTGTCCACCGGCGTGAATTCCTGGTGTGGGTGCTTACGTCCCCCTTGCGGAGGAACATTTGCTACTGTGCCTTCCAGGATCTTCAGCAGAGCTTGTTGCACGCCTTCGCCCGAAACATCGCGTGTGATGGAGGGGTTCTCGTCTTTGCGGCCGATTTTGTCCACTTCGTCGATGTAGATGATACCGGTCTGTGCCCGCGCCACGTCGCCTTCAGCGGCCTGTAGCAACTTGAGAATGATGTTCTCCACGTCCTCGCCGACGTATCCGGCTTCGGTGAGAGTAGTAGCGTCCACGATGGCGAAGGGTACATCGAGCATCTTGGCCAAAGTTTGGGCCAAGAGCGTCTTACCTGTGCCGGTCGGTCCGATCAGCATGATGTTCGACTTCGCCAGTTCCACCTCGCCGCCGCGCTGCCGGTTCATGTAAACCCGCTTGTAGTGGTTGTAAACGGCAACTGCGAGCTTCTTCTTGGTCTGTTGCTGGCCGATGACATATTCGTCGAGGAATGACTTGACTTCGACCGGCTTGGGAAGCTGGTTCGGCGTCGCGACCGGCGCCGTCTCCGAGCGGTCATCCTCCAAGATGGAGTTACAGACGGCAACGCACTCGTCACAAATGTACGCGCGGGGGTAATCCGTTGGAGACGAAATCAGCTTGGCGACGGCGTCTTGCGACTTGTGGCAGAAGGAACAGCGCAGAACTTCTTCGGAACCGATCCTCGTTCTCACGGCAACAAAACTCCTTCACTTCGCGCGTTGCCAAGCAGGGCTTCCAATCCCGTCCTGCATTTCCCGAATGCCCGAATCCGGGCAGGAGCCACGCTGCTCCTGTGAGAAGGCCGCCACACTCGGCCAGTTGGCGGGGCCCTCTCCCGAACGCTTCAGTGCCGTCGCACCTTGAAGCTATTGAACCACAATTTTCACACACCGTGCCGTAACCTTAGTGCGATATAAGGTACAACTTTCGAAGGAGTGGTGGGTAAACTTTTCGCGCCTTACCAATTCGTGACACTTGCTGCCTTCACTTGTGCTTGAAAATAATGTCATCAATGATGCCATACTCTTTGCCTTGTTGCGCATTCATGATGAAATCGCGCTCCACATCACGTTCCACCTTTTCCAGCCGCTGGCCGCTGTGCTTGGAGAGCAACTGACTAGTAATCTCACGCATGCGCAGGATCTCGCGGGCGTGAATGTCAATGTCCGTCGCCTGTCCCGACAGGCCCGACATGAGCGGCTGGTGAATCAGAATGCGTGAGGTGGGCAGGGCGAAACGTTTCTTCGCAGCGCCAGCCGCCAGCAGTAGGGCGGCCATACTCGCCGCTTGTCCGATGCAAATCGTGGTTACGTCCGGACGAATGAACTGCATGGTGTCGTAGATCGCCATACCGGCGGTAATCGAACCGCCCGGCGAATTGATGTAGAGCGAAATGTCCTTCTCCGGATCTTCGGCCTCGAGAAACAACATTTGGGCTATGATCAGGTTGGCGACGTTGTCGTCAATCGGAGTGCCGAGAAAAACAATATTGTCCCGCAACAGGCGGGAATAAATGTCGTACGCCCGCTCGCCCCTGCTGGTCTGCTCAATCACCATGGGCACAAGCATCGTTTGTAGCTCCTTAACATTACCCGCCCACACTTCTTCCCGAGGGTCAAAGGAGGGAAAGTGGAACGCAATCCGCCCTATGCGGACCTGCGGTACAGAGAATCCAGGGTCTTCTCGTTGCGGATGCGATGCCGAATTCTATCCATCCCACCATCCTGCGTCAAACGCGCGCGCACCTGCTCGATGGTCTGTTTCGATTGGTTGGCCAGCGCCTGCAACTCGCGGTCAAATTCCTCGTCACTGACCTCAATCTTCTCCTGGTCAGCGATCTGCTCCAGGATTAACGACGCCTTTACCTCGCGCAGTGCAGCCTCGCGCTGACCGGCACGCAAGCGCCCGAAGTCCATGCGCTTCATGTCTTCGGTTTTCATGCCTTGCGCAGCCAAGGCGCGCAGCCCACGCTCCAGGCGAAGGTCAATCTGCTGGTCCAGCATTACGTCGGGAACGGGGAAGTCGTTGCGCTTGACCAGTTCTTCCACAATTTGGTCTTTGCCCCGGTGCTCGGCCTCATGCGCTTTCTCCGCTTTCATGTTCTCACGCAGGCGATCGCGAAGCTCATCCAGCGCGGTGAACTCGGAGCCTAACTCCTTGGCGAAATCATCGTTCAGATCAGGAACGCTTCGTGTCTTGATGCCGGCGACGACCACCTCGTAGGCCATCGTTTTGCCCGCAAGGCGCTTGTCGGAGAAATCGTCTGCATATTTCACTTCGAAGCTGCGCTCTTCCCCGGGCTTGGCACCGCGCAGGTTCTCGGTGAACTCCGGAATCGTGTCCCCACCCCCGATCTCGACCATCACCTCGTCCACTTCCACCGGCTTGGCGTCGGCCTCGCCATCCTTGGGCGTGCCTTTGAAACCCACCACAGCAAAGTCCCCATCGGCCAGCGGGCGCTCCCCTTCAACAGGGCTATATGTTGCGTGTTGCTGCCGAAGGTTGTCGAGGGCTCGCTCAATCTCTTCCTCGGTCACCTCCGTTGGCAACTTCCCCACACGAATGTCGTCGTAAGCTACAATCTTGAACTCAGGCAGTATTTCAAAGCTCGCCTTGAACGTTAACGGCTCGCCTTGCTTCAGGTGCAGGTCCGTCACCCGCGGTTGCGACACGGGTTGCAGGTTTTGCTTCTGCGTCTCCTCGCGGAAATAGCGTGGCACGAGGGCCTCGACAATCTCGCCCTTGATCTCGTCGGCGAAACGCTGGCGGACGATGGAAGCCGGGACCTTGCCCTTGCGAAAGCCCGGAACGCGTGCCACTTTTTGATAACGTTGTAGCACGGCGTCGGCCTGTGTGGTGACCACATCAGCCGGAATCTCAACCGTGACTTCGCGCTTGCAGGGATTCGATTGTTCTTGGGTTTGGATATCGGGCGTGCTGGTTTCAGTCGTCAAGAAAATGCCTTCAGAACTGGATGTGGCCGTGCCCAGTAATGCACGCTGCAGTAAGCGCGCCGGGGCGATTGCCACCAACTTCTAAGTGTATTGAGAGGGATGCGGAGCGGTCAAACGAGGCGTAGCATTACCAGACATGTCT
>Ga0074045_10003252_pt1 | contig 14672 bp, 11 predicted proteins | sample BogForMeECP23OM2_FD_94442 | JGI IMG/M metagenome (GOLD analysis project Ga0074045, IMG submission 94442) | Bog forest soil microbial communities from Calvert Island, British Columbia, Canada - Bog Forest MetaG ECP23OM2 | ecosystem: Environmental > Terrestrial > Soil > Wetlands ... | reverse complement strand
CGCTGTGATCCTGCTGCACGGTCTCGCCGACAATCGCTTCGGAATGACCCGCTATGCGGAGTTATTTCTGAGCCGCGGCTACAGCGTCCTTATGCCGGACGCGCGGGCGCACGGAACCAGTGGCGGCAATCTCGCTACGTTTGGGCTGCTGGAATCGGACGACATCCATCGGTGGTTGGATTGGCTGGAACAGAACGACCATCCCGAGTGCGCCTTCGGCTTGGGTGAGTCTATGGGCGCGGCGCTGTTGTTGCAGTCGGTACGATATGAAACTCGCTTCTGCGCGGTTGCAGCTGAATCGCCCTTTGCCAGCTTTCGCGAGATTGGCTACGACCGTGTTGGCCAGTTCTTCCACACGGGCCCATGGCTCGGACGCACGCTGCTGCGCCCGATTATCGCGTTTGCGTTTGTTTACGCCAGATGGAAATACAAGTTGGACTTCGAACAGGTTTCTCCCGAGAGCGCCGTGGCCGAGACTAAGACTCCCGTCTTTCTGATCCACGGGCAAACCGATAGCAACATCCCCGTGCGACATTCCCGGTTGATCGCTGCTCGTAATCCCGCCGTCTCCCTGTGGGAAGTTCCCAATACGGATCACTGCGGCGCAATCGGCACCAGTCCTGACGAATTTAGTGAGAAGCTGATCCGCTGGTTCGAAAACCATGCGAGCGCGCCGAGTCGGGTTGCGGTCCAAGTGGCTCACTAATCGTGCTGAATTGCGTGGAAGGTGGGAGTAGGGAGTCTCGAGGATTTACTTTTTTATGAGGCTGGTATGACTGGCCACACACTGCCACTTGCCATCTTGAAAAATCCAGGTATCGGTAAAGCGCCCAAAATGCTCATACGCCTTGGCGCCGTAAGTGCCTTTCGTGTGATAAGTGCCCGTTACTACCGCCGTGGTGGAGTACATCTCCACTTTCACGTCCTGAATACTCATGATGCTGGGTTGAAACTTCGGGTCTGCGAAATCTGCCAGGAATTTTCCTCGATCGCTGACTTCACCATCCCATTCGGTGTTGACGAACTTGTCGCCGATCATGCTTGCGATGGCGGAGGAATCACGAACAACCTGGGCTTGGTTCCACATGCGCTCGAGCGCCACCAGTTTGCCGGCGTCCGCGGACGAGACCTCTTTGGAGGATTGCGCGAACGCACAAAGAGTAACCAGAAGACAGCAGACGGCCGCCTTCTTGACGGCGCTTCCGTTCCGCTTCCCCACTTTGCTGATCATAGATTGCGACACGATAGCGCGACGGGGTTTGCTGCTGCCATCGAAAACACCGCTGGAACATTACCAATGTCACGCGGCAAAAACTGCCACCCAGGTCCTTGCCTTTCCGATCAGATTCGTCCTCCATCCGACTCAAAAGAAGAAAGAAACTCGCCCATGGAAAAAGGACCGGGGAAACCGGCCCTCCCCTACAAGTTCAGATGGCTCGGGACATTAGGGCTCGCCGAACAGGTCAGAGATGGTATTGGTGGTGGCATCGCAGGCATGGTTCAAGCAAGGCAGATTGAATCCACCTTCGATGGTCCTGAGTAGGGAGAAGTGGGTGTAGAAAACGTTGCTTTGCAAGTTGTGGAACCCATAGTTGGTGTCCACGATGGCTGCGACTCGGTTGACGGTCGGAGAGACGCTGTAGTCATCCTCGTCCCAGATAGTCACGATGACGTTATGGCCCTCGTTCCAAGCCGGGGAGGCATGGATCGCAGTCACCAGTCTCTGGAGAGCCTGGTCGCCAAGCGCCATCGATGCCGGATTCAGGCCAACCTGGGTGCCGTTGTCGTTAGGATCGAATTGGCAGAACTGGGTGCCGTTACTGCGACCATGCTGGTCGTTGCACTGGTTGGGGACGACAAAAGAGTAGTTCGGCACTTTGCCTGACGCAAGGTCGCTATAAATACCTCCAGCTCCGTCGAAGGCGGCAACATTGCCCAGGCTGTTCTCCGGGTCGGTACCCTCCTGAGTGGATCGGAAGTAGGCGAACGGATTGTGCTTCACCGCGTAAAGCTGAACGATCTGCCCGGAGTTGAAGGTCGGAGGCTGCGCCGGCCACAGATTGTTGAAGAGCGTGAAGTTAGTGAGGTTGGAAAAGTTGCCGTCGCTGTAGTCGACACGGTTAGCGCCAGAGAGCGGAAGGCTTTCCTGATAAGTCTTCCAGGTTTTTCCGGCGGCGACCAACTGATCGGCGATGCTGATACCAAGGATATTGGGATCCGCCGGATACGACTTAATGCCGTCAATATTGTTGACGCCGGGAGGTCCGGTAGTCTCGTTTGAGTAGTCAATAGCCGGCGTGGCTGCGTCGATTCCAGTGCCATGTATGGGACAAATGGGCGTAGCAGTCACTTCGAAATTGGTAACGCCCGTGGCCAGGTTTGGCTGGCACGACCCGTTGTGCCAGTCCGGCGAGTTGTCATCGAGCACGCCGAAGTTCGATCCGCCATTGGTTTCCAGATAGTTGGTCAGGCTGGGATGGGCGACAGCGAAATAGTTAGTGGCGAGGTTTGCCGAGTTAGCATACTTTGTGGTAAACGGCGCGGCCGGGTTATGGAGGACTTGGGAAAAACCATGATTCTCCATCATGATGACCCATACGTGGTTGAGGGCCGGGACGCCCTTGGGCACGGGGCCTTCCTGCGCAAATGCAGCGCTCGCGGCAAGAGCCAACACGCCCGCAAGGAACGCTTTTCTTTTCATGGAGTGATCTCCTGAGTGTTTAAGATTTTGTTTGAGAATCACCGCACTTGGCGGCGACAAATGGGGACTAACCTAGCAGGGGTTTGTTAACACCCGGTGAACAGAATATTAAGACTTTGTGAATGGAGACCAGGCGTGGTGGGAATTTACAGTGGGTTTGTTTTGCCAACTACCACGACCCCGCCCTGCGTCACTGTCCTTCGGGTTTGTCGATCTTGCTCGCCACCTTCACGCCACTCAATCCGTTGACATACTTGGAGACACCCCGATAGAGCGACTCGGCTATGCGCTGCCGGTGCTCCGAGGTTTCCAGCCTACGTTCGTCGGTGGGATTCGACACGAACGAAATCTCGGCCAGGATCGAAGGCATATTCGCTCCGATCAGAACAATGAACGGCGCCTTCTTGATGCCGCGATTGCGGATGCCGGCGTTGTTCAGGGCCAGCCCTCCGTAGAGCGATTCCTGCACATCGCCGGCAAACTCGCGCGATTCATCGATTTTGTCTTTCAGCGCAATTTTCTTCACCAGATCCTGCAGTTCGTGGATCGATTTCTCCGATACCGCGTTTTCGCGCGCGGCAACTTCCAGCGCTTCCGGCGATGAGGTGAAATTCAGGTAATAGGTTTCGACCCCGCGCGCATCGGCATCGTGGCTGGAGTTGGCGTGGATCGAGATGAACAAATCCGCCCGCTCCCGGTTTGCAATCGCGGTGCGGGTCTCGAGTGGAATGAAGGTGTCGTCCTGGCGCGTGTAAATCACTTCGGCCCCGAGCCGGGATTCAAGCAAACGGCCGAGACGCTTGGCTACGTCGAGCACCACGTCCTTCTCGAGCAGGCCGTTCGGGCCAATGGTGCCGGTGTCATGGCCGCCGTGGCCGGCGTCAATGACGATCTTGCCAATCTTGAGGCCCAGCGCTCTCGTCAGCGACCGGTCGCCGGAGGCGGTAGGACGCGCCTCGCGGGTCGCTTCACGGGACTCAGTTTGTAGATCCGCAGTGTCAGGCGCGGATGCGGCCGTGGCTGTGGACGATCGCACCTTTTTTCTGCGCGGCGTAGAGGTAGAGGTAGATGAGGATGATGGCGTTGATAATGATGACGACGAACGCAAATCCGATTTCCCCGGCTTCGCTTCGTCCGAGCCTGAAACATCGGTGGCCTCGCCCGTCGTTTCGGGGCGAATCTTCTCGTGTTCCAGCTTGGAAACCGTCGTCGGGACGCTGTCGTCCGCCTCGACGATCGTCTTAGGGATCCTGCGGTCCGACCCCTTGACTGCAACCGTGGTCTTGATTACTCCAATGCCGTTCGCCGGCCTGGCAGAGTCGGGTTTCGAATCCGCGCTGGCATCTTCGGTGGGCAAATCGGTTTCGACTGGCCCCGGTTTCCGAGAAGCAACCGCACCTTTGCGGGAATCCTGCGGCCCTCTCCGTCCATCAGATTTCGAGGCCCCGCTCAACGGCGATGACGGTTCGCTGGAATCGTCGTCGGATTCTTTCGAATCCGCCGTAGCCGTGTCCGTCTTGGCAATCAGCGTCGTACGGTTCTGCTTTCCATGGACATCCTTTCCGTGGACATCAATGATGAGCCGGTACGGGTCCGGCAGCAGGAAAGCATCGTAGCTCGCGAGGTCGTCCACTTCCAGCACAATCCGCGTACGCCCCGGCTGAAATTCAGCAACGCGAATTTTCTTCAGGAAGCCATCGTCGACTTCGAAGGTCTTCCCAACCAGGGTTGAAGCCAGCTTGGTATCGTGCAGGTCGAAAAAAATGCGGTCGGGATGCGAGATGCGCTGCGAGGCGAACGTTACTTCCTGCTCGACGTCAATGGCGACGCGAGTGTAGTCGGGCGTGGACCAATGGCGAACCCCGGTAACGCGCGGCAAAGCGCTGCGACGGGCGCTGGCGTCGTTGGCGAATGCGGCAGAGTCGTCGGAATTGGCGTTGGCGCTGGCACTTACATTACCGGCAGTGACGCTAGATGATGATGATGACGAAGACGACCGCGGCTGGCGCGTCGCCCGCTGCGCCGAGTGCTCCATCGCATCGGCCTCGGCATCAATTTCCTTCACCGCCGCGCGGGCGTCGTCGGCCAGGCGGTTGCGCGGATAGCGATGAAGAAAGTTTTCGAAGGTCGTGCGCGCCTCTTCAGGATCGTTGAGATCGTCCTTGTAGATCTCGCCGATCGTGAACAGGGCGTCGAAGCGGTACTTGCTGCCGGGATATTCCTTGCGCAGGAAGCGGTATTGTTCGACGGCGCCGCGCAGGACTTTGTTGTCGTCAAAGCGCCGGCCCATCTCGACCATAAGTTCGGCGGTCGCCACCACGCTCGGATCCGCTTTCGACGAGGCCGGAGAGCCGAAGTAAACGCGGCGGTACGAGTCGATCACGCGCTGGTATTCATGGCGAGTGCGCTCTCCCACCGGACGGCCATTGAGAGCCTCCCGCATGCGCTCCGCCTTGGCGAATTCCTGACGGGCCCAGGAGTCGTTGTGGTGGACGCGCGCTGAGGCGGAAACCAGCGGCAGCAGGACGAGCAACAGCACTGCGCCGAGGCGAAAGGCGCGGCCGCCTCGAGTTAGGGTCGTAGAAGCCTGGGTCTTCACTAAACTTCCTGCAACAAATCAAGCAGTTCTACATCTGGCCTGTCATCCTGATTTGCTCCTCGGGCCGGAATGCCCGAGGTCTTTCGCTTCTATCAAGGTAACAACCCAATCCACATTGTAAAGTTGCTGGACACTACCCGCCCTGTTTTGATTATTTTACGACGCTCCCCGCTACCACACGAGAAGCCGTCTATTCCGTGTTGCTGATGTAGAGCACGCCCCGAGCATCCCGCTGCACGTGGACCGGATCGTGCACCGGGCTGCCGAAGATCGTTTCGCCACCGCCGTTGTACAAGTTCGTGATCCGGCGGACGTAGTTCTGCGTTTCCCTGAAATGCGGAACGCCGGCACTGCGTGACACGGCTCCCATACCAGCGTTATAGGCCGCCAGACTCAGCTGAACATTGCCGCCGTAGTTATCCAACAGTGTCCTTAGATGTCGAACTCCGGCATCGATGTTCTGTGCCGGATCAAAAGGATTGGAAACTTTGAGCGAACGCGCCGTCGACGGCATCAGCTGCATCAGCCCCATGGCGCCTTTGCGCGAAACCGCATTGGGATTGAAATCCGATTCCACCTTGACCACCGAGCGCACCAGACTCGGATCCACATTATGTCGCGTGGCCGCCTGTTCAATGGCAGCGTCGATGTCTTCCTGGGTAAACGCACGGTTGAGAATCTGGTGGGTCTGCGCTTTGCCGTCGAGGTAGGTATTGACTTCCGAAGCCGCCGAACGCGCGGCCCGCATTACAGCTCCGCTGGTCGGCACCGGCTTGAAGCGGTGTTCGGTCGAACTCCAGTAAACCAGTGGAGATCGTGCCGGCGTCGAAGCCTCCGCTTTCGCAGAGGAGGAAGGCGCATCCCCGTTAACCTTATCCTCGTTAACATAGATCCTGCGGCCAAATTCGTCGGTAGTCGGAGTAATCGCCCCCGCCCGCACCACCGGCTCGGAAATCGACTGCGCGCGCGCCGGCATTGCCGGAAAAAGCGTGGCAAGAAAGGAGGTCGCGGTTAAGCTGGCCATCAGCGCGATTTGCAGGCGTCTATGCATACGGGTTCAGGTTGACCAAATCGGTCGATCAAACGAAGATCGGCCAAAAGGCACACTTACTTTAGGGCCCACCTACCCAAGCACCTGCCAGAGAATCCAGAACCAGAGTAACGCCAGTATAGGGCGCGCCGGGGACAGTAGCAATCTCTCCAAAGGGCGTAGAACCTCTGGAGTAATCTGCCTAAGTTACTGAAAGGGCATTACTTCATGGCTAGGTCAACGTCCCGGAGCCTGTTTTCCCCTGTGTCCCCTCTCTGTGATCCTCTGTGCTCCCCGTGGTTAAAGCTCTCGCCAGGCCAAACCCGACCGCCGCCATCTACAATAACTCCTGCAATCCATGAACGCCGAAAAGCTGAAAAAACTGTTCACCCAGGTTCGCAGCCGTAAACTCTCCCCCGACGCCGCAGTCGAGCGCCTCCGTCACCTGCCCTTTGAGGATCTAGGTTTCGCCAAGCTCGACCATCATCGCGCCCTGCGCCAGGGCATGCCCGAGGTGATTTTCGCCCAAGGCAAAACGCCGCGCCAGATCGCAGAAATATTCACCCGCCTGGCAGCCCACGGCGGCAACGTGCTGGCGACGCGAGCCACCGAACAACAGTACTCCGCGGTCGCCGAAGCCATGCCGCGAGCAGAGTATCGTCCCCTGGCGCGCGCCATCGTGCTCAAGCGCGATCGCAAGAAGCATGGCAAGGGCGTAATCGTGGTCGTGTCGGCGGGAACCAGCGACATTCCAGTCGCCGAAGAAGCAGTCGTCACCGCCGAACTGATGGGCAACCAAGTTCAGCACATCTACGACGTAGGAGTCGCCGGCATTCACCGCCTGCTGGCCCACCGCGGAGCGCTCTCCAAGGCGCGTGTGATCATAGTCTGCGCCGGAATGGAAGGCGCTCTGCCCAGCGTAGTCGGCGGCCTGGTAGGAGTCCCGGTGATTGCCGTTCCCACCAGCGTAGGTTACGGCGCAGCCTTCGAGGGTCTGGCCGCTTTGCTCGGAATGATGAATTCCTGCGCCTCAAACGTCAGCGTGGTAAACATCGATAACGGGTTCGGAGCAGGCTACATAGCCTCGCTCATCAACCGCCGCTGATTCCGCGGCAACGGCTCGCGCCGTCTCCCTTTGAGATTTCGATTCTGTGGCAAAGTAATTAAAGAATGCTCACGACGAAAGACCCCCGCCTCGCCGGGCGAGTCGCCTTCAACTATCCCAACTTTGTCTCCTATACATTCGCGCGCTTTTTCATCGTCGTCGCGCTCGAAATGCAGTCCGTCGCCGTGGGATGGCAGGTATACGAAATCACCAAGCGCCCGCTCGATCTCGGATACGTCGGCCTAGCCCAGTTTCTGCCCGGCTTCGTGCTGTTTCTTTTCGCCGGACACGCCGCCGATCGCTTCAACCGCCGCAAGTTGCTGATGGCTTGCTACGCCGGCTACGGTCTGTGTTCTACCCTTCTGCTCGCCATCAGTTGGCGGGCTCCGCACTCGGTACATGCGATCTACGTTGTTCTGGCGCTGGTCGGGACCTTCCGGTCTTTCAGCTTTCCTGTGAGCCGAGCCATCCTGCCGCACCTCGTCCCCGAAGAACACTTCGCGAACGCAGTCGCCTGGAATGCCAGCACCTTTCAAATCGCAACCATCGCCGGCCCGGCCATCGGAGGAATCGCCTACGCCGCATTTCACGGCCCGGAGGCGGTCTATGCCATCGCCGTAACTGTGTCCATTCTCTCGACCATCTTCACTTTGCGGATTCATCCTCTGCCCACGTCGCCGGAAAAAGAACTCGCAGAGAAAGAGCCCGTTAGCCTGCGCACTGTGCTCGCAGGTTTGCGTTTTATGTGGGAGAAGAAGCTGATCTTGGGTTCGCTCTCGCTCGACATGTTCGCCGTCCTGCTGGGCGGGGCGGTATCGTTGCTACCCATCTACGCCAGCACCATCCTGCACACCGGCCCCTGGGGACTCGGCCTGCTGCGCAGCGCTCCCGGAGTGGGCGCCGCCCTGATGGCGATCGTTGTAGCGCACCGCCCCATTCGCCGCCGCGCCGGCCTGACCATGCTCGTCGCTGTAGCCGCTTTCGGCGTGTTTACCATCGTCTTTGGGGTCTCGCACAGCCTGATCCTCTCGCTGGTCGCGTTATTCCTGACCGGCTCCGCCGACATGGTAAGCGTGATCATCCGCGCAACCCTGATCCAAGTCGCAACTCCCGACGAGATGCGCGGCCGCGTCAACGCCGTAGACATGCTCTTCATCGGAGTGTCCAACGAATTAGGCGAGTTCGAGTCCGGGCTAACCGCGCAATGGTTCGGCACGGTTCCCGCCGTGGTCCTCGGAGGAGTCGGAACCCTGCTAGTGATCGTCACTTGGGCGTGGCTGTTCCCAGAGCTACGAAAGGCCGACGAACTGACGGTGGCCGCCCTGATGCCGAAATAAAAATGCCGGTGTGGTGGCAAGTGTCCCGCCCAACGGCGCGAAGCTCAGCCCCGTTCGCACCGCCGCCGCATCGACCAACCGAGCGGTCACCGGTCCGACCGCCTTCTGCTGCTACAATTTCCAGTTCGCCATCCTTCCCGGACGCCGCAAGCCGCGTCTCTACTACGAGGTGTCTCCATGCCGGAAACTTTGCAGCTTTCGAATCCCGCGCCGCTCACTACTCTTACGGAAGACGAGATTCTGTTTCGCGACAACGTCCGCCAGTTTGCCGAGGACAAGATTCGTCCGCTGGCCAGAGAGATGGACGAAAAAGCGGTGTTCGATCACGGCCTGATCGACCAGTTCTTTCAGTTGGGGCTGATGGGGATCGAGATTCCCGAGCAGTACGGCGGTGCCGGTGGCAAGTTCTTTGAGGCGATCTTGGCCGTCGAGGAATGTTCGCGGGCGGACGCTTCCGCCGGCGTAATCGTGGACGTGCAGAACACGCTGGTGGCGAATGCGATTCTGCGCTGGGCCAGCGACGACCAGAAGAAGCGTTACCTGCCCAAGCTGGCGGCAGACACGCTTGGCGCTTATGCATTGAGCGAAGCGGGTTCGGGATCGGACGCGTTCGCGCTGCAAACCAAAGCCGAGCTCAAAGGCAGTGACTTCATTCTCAACGGACGCAAGCTCTGGATCACGAACAGCAAAGAGGCTGGGTTGTTCATTCTGTTTGCTACCGTCGATGCGTCCAAGGGCTACAAAGGAATCACGGCGTTTCTGATCGAGAAGAGTTTCCCAGGGTTCACGGTTGGCAAGAAAGAAGACAAGCTGGGAATTCGCGCTTCGTCAACCTGCGAACTGATTCTGGAAGATTGCCGCGTGCCCAAAGATAACGTGCTCGGCGAGGTCGGCAAGGGATACAAGATCGCGATCGAGACGCTGAACGAAGGTCGCATCGGAATTGGCGCGCAGATGCTGGGCGTGGCGCGCGGCGCGTGGGAATACGCCACAAAATACGCGCAGGAACGGACAGCATTCGGCAAGCCGATTGCAGAATTTCAGGGAATCCAATTCCAGATCGCGCAGATGGCAACCGAAATCGAAGCGGCGCGGCTGATGGTTTATAACGCAGCTCGCATGAAAGACGCCGGCGTGAATTTTGTGAAAGAAGCCGCCATGACCAAGCTCTTCACCTCGCAGGTAGCCGAGCGTGTGACGTCGCTGGCCATCGAAATCTACGGTGGATATGGGTTTACGAAAGATTATCCCGTCGAAAAATATTGGCGCGATGCGAAGATCGGAAAAATCTACGAAGGCACGTCGAACATGCAGCTCGCGACGATTGCAAAGTTGGTGATGGGGAAGTAAAAGCTTTAACCACAGGGGGCACAGAGGAACACGGAGGAAAAAGAGGGCCAGTCCCCTGTGCTCCTCTGTGCCCCCGGTGGTGATGTACTTGGTCCTATGGCGACCTTTCTTCCAGATGCGCTCGCCACGACGGCTGCTGAGCTGGCGAACGCCGGCGCAGAGCCGATCTCTCGCGAGGCAGCTTGCCGGCTGCTCGGAGCGGCCAGCGACGCGCTGCCTTCCCTGCTCGCGGCAGCACAGCTAGCCCGTGCCAGATTCAAGCCAGGAGTCATCACCTATTCGCGCAAAGTGTTTCTTCCTCTAACGAATCTTTGTCGCGACTACTGTGGCTATTGCACCTTCCGGCGCGATTCCGGCGAGCCCGGCGAGCACACCATGACACCGGACGAGGTGATGGAAGTAGTGCGCGCGGGCGAGCGCATGGGATGTACCGAGGCATTGTTCAGCCTGGGAGACAAGCCAGAACTGCTTTTTCCCGAGATGCGCGATACACTGCGGCGCCTGGGGTACAAATCCACACTCCATTATCTAGAGGCGATGTGCGAGAAGGTGCTTTGCGAATCAAGCTTGCTGCCGCATCCGAATCCTGGATTGATGAGCGCGGAATGGCTGGAACGCCTGTCCGGCGTGGCGCCCAGCATGGGGCTCATGCTGGAAACAACCAGCACGCGGCTGCTCGCGAAAAATGCCGCGCACGACAATGCTCCCGACAAGGACCCGGCGAAGCGCCTGCGTGTAATTGAAGATGCGGGACGGCGGAAGATTCCTTTTACTACCGGAATTCTGATTGGTATTGGCGAGACACCGGAAGAGCGCGTGGATGCGCTGGTCGCGATCCGCGACTTGCATGCAAGGTATGGGCACATTCAGGAAGTGATCGTGCAAAATTTCCGCGCCAAGAGTGGGACGCCGATGGCATACTGGCCCGAACCTGACCGCGGAGAAATGCTGCGCACTGTGGCCGTGGCGCGTCTCCTGATGCCGAAGATGAATATTCAAGCGCCGCCTAATCTTTCCGACCCCCACTTTGCCGATCTGCTCGATGGCGGCATCAACGACTGGGGCGGAGTTTCGCCGCTGACGCCGGATTTCATCAATCCGGAAAAGCCGTGGCCGCATCTGGAAGAGTTGCAAAAGCGGACCAAGGAAAAAGGATTTGAGTTGCGCCAGCGGCTGCCGGTTTATCCTGAATTCGCACAACAAGCAGCGACACACAGCAATTTGCTGGCCGAGCGCCTGAGCTCCGCCGCTGATGCTGAGGGCTACGCTCAACAAATGAGGGCGGCATGATCACTGTACTGACTGGCGGCACCGGTGGCGCCAAGTTTGTCGATGGACTGCGGCAGATCGTTCGCCCGGAAGAACTGACGATCATCGTCAATACCGGGGACGATCTGCTGTGGTGGGGGTTGTACGCTTCGCCCGACCTGGATTCCATCACTTACATGATGGCCGGGAAACTCAGCCAGGAGCGCGGCTGGGGCGTAAAGGGCGACACTTTTTTTTGCTTGAATGCCATGGGGCAGTTGGGACAACCCATATGGTTTCACGCCGGCGATCGCGACTTGGCCACGCACATCTTTCGTTCGAAGCTGCTTGCCGATGGTAAGACGCTCAGTGAAGCCACGACCGAGATTGCGGCCAGGCTTGGAATCAAGGCACGAATCCTGCCGATGAGCGATTCACGCGTGGAGACGCGCGTTCTGACTCCAGTGGGAGAATTGAGCTTTGAAGAATATTTCGTCGAGCGCTGGTACCAGGATCCGGTGGAATCGGTTCGGTTCGCTGGAGCCTCGGATGCGGAACCGGGTCCGGGGGTGATCGAAGCGATCCGTTCGGCAGACCTTGTGCTACTCGCGCCGAGCAACCCTGTGACCAGCATCGCGCCAATTCTCGCCGTGCCGGGAATTCGCGAAGCGCTGCGCGAAAGCCGCTCCCGCATCGTGGCCGTGAGCCCGATAGTGGGCGGAGCTCCCGTCTCAGGGCCCGCGGGAATCCTCATGGCAGCGCAGGGCCTCCCTGTTTCGATTGCGGGCGTTGCCGACTATTATCACGACTTCCTTGACCTGCTAGTGGTTGATTCCGAAGACGCTGCGGCGGCGGAAGAGTTGCGCAAGACGGGGATGCGTGTGCATTGCACCCCGACCATCATGCGCAAGAATGAAGATAGAGTGGCGTTGGCAAAGAGCGTGCTGGGTGCGGCCAAGCAACCCCCGTCGCCTCAGGGCGCAGTGGAGCACGCATGATTCTGGTTCCCGTAAAAAACCTCGCCGACGCCAAGCAGCGGCTGTCTTCTGTTCTGAGTCCGGAAGAACGTTTCGCGCTGGCGCAAGCGATGTGCGAGGACGTGCTGCAAGCGCTGGCGCACTGGCAGCGCCGGCCTCAAGTTGCGGTGGTCACGAGCGATTCGTTTGCGCGCGACTTGGCGTTGCGTTTCAATTTCGAGGTCGTCGCCGACGACAACTCCGGGGAGACCAGCGCTATCGAAATGGCAACGTCGCTTAGCCGAGAGCGCGGAGCTGACAGCACGCTCGTGGTTCCGGCAGATATTCCCTTGATCGACCATGTGGAGCTGCAGAAGATCGTGGATAGCGCTCCACGCTCTCAAGGTGGCACCGTGCTCGTGTCCGACGCGGCCGGACGCGGCACCAATGCAGCCTGGCGATCTCCGGGTGATCTGTTTCCGCTGCGCTTCGGGAACGACAGTTTCTTGCCGCACATGGCTGCAGCGAAAGCCACGGGCCTCCCTTGTGTTGTGCTTGAACTGCCGGGGATTGCGCGGGATGTCGATCGTCCCGAAGATCTCCGCGAACTCGCCGCTGCCAACGGAGAACGGCGATCGCAGAGGCTGATGCGAAGCTGGAACCTCGGCAGCCGGAGTCTGGCCTGGCATGCCCAGGTTTAGTGGGTCCAGCATCGCCGGGCACGCGGGTAAGCGCGCGGATGGCGAAGTTCGCATTTTGCCGGTCGCTGTCAGTGGAGATATTCGCGCCGGAGAATCGCTGTGCGCGCGATTGCTGGCGGCGATGCGAAGCTTGAGGCTGCGCCTGCGAGATGGCGACATCCTGGTGGTGAAACACAAAGTTGTTTCCAAGGCGGAAGGCGCGCTGGTGGCGCTTGATGAGATACGGCCCTCGGCGGCTTCGCGGCTTTGGGCTCGACGCTACGGGCTCGACGCACGCGTCACGGAATTGGCGATGCGCGAGAGTCGTCGAATCGTGCGGCGAAAGCGCGGCGTGCTGATCACCGAGACCAGCCACGGGTTCGTTTGCGCGAACAGCGGCGTGGATGTATCGAACGTGGATGGTGGGCGGCACGCGGTGTTGCTGCCGGCGGATCCGGATCTTTCCGCAGCAAAGCTCCGGCGGCAGTTGAAGAAGCAGCTGGGGATCGAGATCGCGGTCATCGTCAGCGATAGTTTCGGGCGTCCGTGGCGGGAAGGCTTGACGGAAGTGGCGATTGGCGTTGCGGGAATGCGCCCTCTGGTCGACTACCGCGGACAGCGCGATGCGCACGGCTACTCGCTGCATGCCACGGTGGACGCGGTAGCCGACGAACTGGCTTGTGCGGCGGGGCTGGTGTGCGGCAAGCTGGCAAGCACTCCCGCGTGCATCGTTCGCGGTTATTCTTATTCCCGCGAAGATCGGCGAGGAAGCCGCGGGGCGCGGGAATTGATCCGGCCCGCGAAAAACGACCTTTTTCGATGGTAGTCCCGAGGTGCAAGGCCGATTCGTATCAGGGCATCGCTTTAGCGATGCCGTAAATGCTGCGTTAGGAGTGCGCCTTTAGGCGCCGGACTTAAGTTGAGTTTTATCCCAGGCTGGCAGGAGAACGTTATGGTATGGCAAGCCTCAAAACTCGAGCACTTCCCCACACTGACGTGGGACGAAATCGCGCCGCAAGCGTCTGGAACAATTCGCAGCGCGTTGGAGCGGGTGCTCGAAAAGCAAGACGGAGCATGCCTGACGGACGAAGAGCGCTATGCCGTTGCGAACTGCGACGGGCCAAACTGTGACGGCGCAGATTTATTCGCGTTGTTGGTAGCCGCGGATACACTTCGGCGCGAACTCGTCGGCAACATTGTCAGCTACGTGGTGAACCGCAATATCAATTTCACGAACATCTGCTTCGTGGGCTGCAAATTCTGCGCGTTCAGCCGGGGGCCGCGCGAGGCCGATTCCTATTTTCATTCTCTCGAAGACATGGGGCGCAAAAGTAAAGAGGCGTGGAAACTTGGAGCCACCGAAGTCTGCATTCAAGGCGGCCTGCCGCACGGCCTGCCACCGTTTTATTACCGCGACATTCTGCGCGCCGTAAAAAATGCCGTGCCCGGTATGCACATCCACGCGTTCTCGCCAATGGAGATTGTCTACGGCGTGGAACTGACCGGCATGACCCTGCGCGACTATCTTATGATGCTGCGCGATAACGGACTGGACACGCTGCCGGGTACGGCGGCTGAGATCCTGGATGACGAAGTGCGTTACGTATTGTCGCGCAACAAACTGTCGTCGGCGCAATGGCAAGAGGTGATCCGCACCGCACACGCT
>Ga0074045_10003251_pt1 | contig 14679 bp, 13 predicted proteins | sample BogForMeECP23OM2_FD_94442 | JGI IMG/M metagenome (GOLD analysis project Ga0074045, IMG submission 94442) | Bog forest soil microbial communities from Calvert Island, British Columbia, Canada - Bog Forest MetaG ECP23OM2 | ecosystem: Environmental > Terrestrial > Soil > Wetlands ... | reverse complement strand
TCAAACAAATCGCCCAACTGGGCCGTCTGCCCAAATACGATGATGAAAGCGCTAAAGCCTGGAATCCCGAACGCGCAGGAGCCCGTCCCCTACCGACGCTGGGCCAGGATACGTTAGGGCCAAGTTTCACCTAAACTAGTCAACGATAGGGTAACGCCTGAATCCGGTGAATTGGGCCAGAATGCGAGCTACGAAAAGCGGGTTGTTGATCAGATAACGTTTCCACAACCGCCCTGGCTCTTGCATCAGCCGGAAAAACCACTCAAGCCCAGTCCGCTGCATCCAATAGGGCGCTTGCCGCACCCGGCCGGAATGAATGTCGAAAGCAGCACCGACGCCTATCATGATCTTGACAGGCAATTTGTGAAGATAGGCCGCCATGAATCGTTCCTGTTTAGGGGTGCTCAATCCGACCCAGAAAATATCGGGCTGCAGATTTTTGACCACCGCCACCAAATGAGCTTCTTCCTCAAGATTCAAAGCACGGAACGGAGGAGTATAAGTTCCGCAAACGGACAGACCGGGAAAGCGTGACTCCAGGCATGATCGAAGAGCTTGTGCTACTCCGGGTGCGCCACCGTAGAAGAAATGCCGGATGCTGCCGTCGATAGAGGCAGCGCAGAGTTCAAGCATCAAATCAGGGCCATACACCCGATCCATCGTTTTAAATCCTTGGAATCGACCCACCCAGGACATCGGGATGCCGTCCGGGGTATTCAGAAATGCAGAGTTGAGTATGCTGCGAAATTCGCTGTCCGACTGCGCTTCACTCACTCCGTGGACGCCTGTGACGGCGACATAACCTTTCCGATTTTGGCGAACCGCCTCCAGGATCAATCTCGTCCCCTGGGCCAAATCAATCGCGCTGACGCCGACTCCGAGAACATTTGCCTTTGGCACCATCGGATCAATGGGCTTCAGACCGCAGCGCGGATGGAGTGTGTGGTAACGATCTGATCGTAAATCCAGCGGTAAGTCTGTTCCATTCCGTCCCTTAGTTTCGTTGACGGCTCCCAATGAAAGATACTTTGAATCAAACTGTTATCACTGTTCCGGCCGCTCACTCCCCTGGGCGCCGACAGGTTGTACGTGCGCTTCAGTTTAATGCCGGCTATTTGTTCAACGACGTCAACCAATTGGTTAATCGAGACCAACTCGTTGCTGCCCAGGTTTATCGGATCAACGAAATCGCTGTTAAGGATCATTTGTGTGCCTTTGATGCAGTCGTCGACGTACATGAAGCTGCGTGTCTGATTTCCGTCGCCCCAGATCTCGATTTCGTGCCGGCCTGAGAGTCGGGCGGCGATGACCTTCCGGCAAATGGCTGCCGGCGCTTTCTCGCGCCCCCCATCGTAAGTGCCATAGGGGCCGTAGACGTTGTGATAGCGAGCGACCCGGGTTTCCAGGCCAAAATCTTCGCGAAAATGTCTGCACATTCTTTCGCTGAAGAGTTTTTCCCAGCCATATCCATCTTCGGGCAACGCCGGATAGGCGTCTTCCTCTTTAAGTGCCGTTACGTTCGGGTCCTTCTGTTTTTCAGCATTATAAACGCAGGCAGACGATGCGAAAAAGAATCGCTCTGCTTCTTCCGCTGCGAGGAGGAGGTGGGTATTAATCAGGACGCTAAGCATACATGCCGCCTTATTCAGCTCGATAAATCCCATCCCCCCCATATCGGCCGCCAGGTTGTATATCACGGCAGCGTCCTTCGCCGCGATTTGGCAAGCGTCACGGTCTTTCAGATCCAATCTGTGATTCTCGACATCATCAAATGCCTGGTACCAATCCGCCAACGGTTTCTGATCGACTGCTCTGATTAGCTCGAAACCCTCGGCACGCAGCGCGCCGACAAGATGCCCACCGATGAAGCCGCCGGAGCCGGCAACAAGAACTAATTTTTCTTTGTTCATGTTCGCGAGATGTGACGGAAATCCGTAAACCGTACCGGAATTGTTTTCCATCATTTAAATCGAAAATCCGACGGAAATTAGTTAACCGCTGCGTAATAAGAATGGTATTTGAAAAAACCATTTTTGCCTATTCTAGGCGGTTCACAATAGTCGGAGCAGAGCCTCGCCGGGAAAGTCAAAAGGCAAGATGAAAAATGCAGAAGTCTGATAAAAATCCGTATCCGCGTGGTGGTGTTCCGATGTTGCTTAATGGTACGGGACACAGGCGGGACGCCTATGCTACTTTGAACGCCGTTTTCGGCCGCGTCGGGTGGACGAACGCCGGGCCTAAAGTAGCATAGGCGTCTCGCCTGTGTCCCGTACCATTAAGCAGGATTTCCCAGGCTGAATCCTTATTTTGCGCCGTGGCCGAGTAACACGGCAGGAATTGTTCGCAATAGGATCCGCAGGTCCAGCCAGATCGACCAGTTGTCGATGTACTCGAGATCGAGTTTCACCCAGGTGCATGAGCGGGAAGAGCAAAATCAAACCAATCAGCGCCCCGACAAAATCGATCGTGCGTTTACTGGGGAGAGCCCAAGAGCGGTCCGAGGTTGAACGAAAGACGAGCATTGGTTGAGACCCGAGCATGTCGATAATCCGACGGCGCGCCGAATGCGCGTAAGAATATGTGACGAAAATGTTACACTTGTAAGGCTGCTGAGTCTCTTGATTCCGAAGAGTGTTTCGCCGAGCTAGAGTCCGCCGAACGTCACGCGATGGCGTAGATTTTCGTGCCTTGTCTCTCTTGCGCATTCCGTAATGCGTTTGCTCCAAAGTCATATGGACGAAATACAAAAGAATAGAATCAAAAGATTCCTATCAAAGTTGGGATTTCGACTATCAAGGAGCCGTATTAGCTCTCCCCACGATCCGGTAACCGCGAGTCAACGCTGTCGTGAACCGCTGAGGGGCGGCGGAAGAATTCGGGATTTTTGACTGTAAGAAAACCGTTCTTGCCTAATCTGCATTCGTTGGAATAGGTAGCAGTGGTGAACGGGAAAGTTCTACGAAATCTCTGGATTGTTTGGAAAACTACCACTGTGAGGCTTCTGTCACGAAGCCAGCGCTACTTATGATTGGGGCGACTTATAGTGTTTCGTTTAATCGAGCGGAATTGGAAAATGGGAACGCGCAATGAATGAACCCACTGTAGCCATCATCACTAAAGCCAAATCGACCTATTCGAAACCGCTCTACGAGGCTTTTGCAAAGGCTCAGCCCGAGCCTTGGAAAACTCTGCTGATCTGGCCGGAAAGCTTGGTCAGCGAACATCCGGGCGAATCCGTGACTCCGCGGGCGGCAAATCTCGAAATTCAGACGGTTCCGTCTCGGGTTCTCTCCGTTCCGAGATGGTGGAGAAACCCGCTCGATCAGGTCGGGAGTTGGCAAATTTTCCTGCCGACAGCCGCCCAATGGCGGATTCTGAAACCCCGGGACATTCGCGCGATCGTAATTCACGAGTACTCCCTCTATACGGTGCAGGCGCTGATCTACGCGAAACTCCACCGAATTCCGGCAATCGTCTCCACGGACCTCGGCTGCCGGAACGGGCATTACTTCCCATGGCGGACGCGCCTCTGGCATCGTTTATGGGGACGGTTCGCCGACGGCATCGTCGCCTGCAGCCCCGCCGCGCACCAGCCGCTGTCAAAACGCGCGACCCCCACTTTTTCCGCTTACCACGCGGTGGACAGCCGCATTTACCTCCCCAAAGAGCGTGCGAACGGCGCCGGTGATCCGGTCGTGTTCGCCTACCTTGGCCAGTTGATTCCCCGCAAGGGCCTCGACTTGCTCCTGCGAGCCACGGCCCGTCTTCGCGCGCAGATTTCCGCCGAATTTCGACTCCGTTTCATCGGCGGCGGCGATCGAACCTGGCTTCGTCCACTGCTCGCGGAACTGGACCTCGAGTCGCACGTCGAACTGACCGGTTTTCTCAGCGGGACGGCCATCCGCGAAGCGCTGGGAACGGCCGATGTCTTCGTGCTGCCCACACGGCAAGATACCTACGCCGTAGTCGTCCACGAAGCGGCCTGCCTTGGTCTGCCGCTGCTCGTCAGTCAGCATGCCGGGGCCGCTGAAGCGTTGGTCGAGGAGGGCCGTAATGGTTTCGTGTTCGATCCGAACAATCTCGAACAATTCGCCGACCGAATGAGCCGCCTTATGAGCGCGGCGACCCGCGAACCGATGCGCCGGGCGTCGCGTCGCATCGGCGAATCTCACAGCGCCCATGCACGGGGAATAGCCTTTTGGGAATGGATGCACGCCAAATTTATCGCCCCTGCGCCCTTCCGCGAACCAACAGCGAGAGAAGCTTAAGTTCCCCGCTTTCCTTACCTCTCTTCATTTGGATCGACTCATGCCATCTATGAAAAACTCGCGGTTCTTTTGGAAGCGCCCGAGGTACTCGCCGCGATGGGAGGTCGGCAAAGGGAGCGAGTGATGCAATTTTACAGTCACGAGGCGGTAGCTCGCATTTACGCTGCTTTTCTTCGGTCGATTTAGAAGCGCGCCTGATGCCAGGCAGATTTAAGTTGCTTTACCGGCAAGGCTGTGGTGTGCTCTCAAGGGATTGTCGTGAAGGTCGCCATTTTTAAGATCAATCAACTGGGCGACAACATCGTTTTTCTATCGGTTGTTCAAGCACTCCGCCGCTTCCGCTCCGACTGGGAGCTGTTTGTCCTGACCACTCCCATAGCAGCCGCTATTTACGGTCCGGAAACTTGTTCTGAACGCCACCTCATCATGGAGCGCGGGCGTTTCAATTCGGCGTGGAAATCGCCGCAAACCTTATTCTGGCTGCTCGGCCAGATCCGGCATTTCCGCCCGAACCGTTGTCTGTTCGCAACCGATCAAGGCAACGTTGCGCACCTGCTCGGAAAGATGTCTGGAGCAAAGATCCGGGTTGGATCGCGACGGCCCTTCCACAAAGTACCAGGGGCGATAACCCACGAAGCGCCCTTCGATCCATCCGCGAACGTTGCGCTCGATGGCTGGAGACTGCTACAGAAGCTTACAGCAGATACCGAAGGTCCCAGCCTGCCCGACATTCCGCCCCCGCCTAACTTAAGTCATCTGCTGGAGGGAGGTCACCGAATAGCGGGGCGCGTCGCCATCCATCCAGGCGCGAGCCACGAGTATCAGCGCTGGCCCATGGACCGCTATCTGGCATTGGCAAAGCATCTTGAGAGCGATTTTGAGGTCCTCTGGATTTCGCATGGGTCTGAGTCTGTAGCTGGATTGTCAAGGAAGGTGAAGCTGGTGCGCTCTCAAAGTTTGGAAGAGCTCGTTCGACTGATTGCCTCTGCCAACCTGTTTGTCGGAAACAACTCGGGTCCGCATCACCTGGCGACGGCGCTTGCTACCCCTTCGGTGATCATTAATGGTCCAACGGCTCGCAACTGGGACCCCTTCTGGCACAGCGACCGCATCTTGATGCTTCGAGATGAGACGCTCCCGTGCCTGCCGTGCGATTCGGTATTCCCTGCCAACGCTGGCGAGTGCCGGAATGTAAAGCGCATGGCCTGCATGGAAAAGTGGACGGTAGATGTCATCGAAGAGCATGTCCGAATGTGGTTGCACCGGTGGGCAATCGCAGGGAAATGAAACCGGATTATTCATTCGCATTGGCGATCGGATCTTGTGGGGTGGAGCTCTTTGTTTACCTTTTCTTTCGTTCCGCCATAACGATGAAGAACCCAGGACTCGTCGCTTAACCAGCGATCCGGGCTACAGCGACAACTACGATCCGTGAACCGGAACATGTAATTGCTCTTAACAATTGGTAGCAGCCCTTCCACGCGCCAACCGTTCCGTTAATCACCCGCGCAGCTTCGAAGCAGCGTTTCAGCGCGCGAACCTGCGCCGAGCAACACGCGAAAGTACTAAGGCGCGCTGCACTGGGCGCGGTCTAGACCAGCAGGATGTTGAAGAGGTCGTGCAAGGCGAGCGGTGAAGTTTGCCTCGTCGCCGCCATGGACGCAGCTTTCTTCAACCGCCCCTTCGGCCGGCAAACTTGGGCAATGATAATTTTCGCTGTGAGACGCAAGCCCAAAAGTGTAGAGAGGAACAATGATCTCTTATATTGAGAAGTTCGTTATGCATCCTTATCCGATTCGGACGGCATACATAAAGCTGGTGAAAAAGCTCCATCTCTTCAATTATGAGCACCGGATCAGGATTGGTGCCGTCGAACGTCCGCATTATGGCTATTGCCTCTATCAAGGCTGTATTCTGGCTAAGAAACTCGGCCTTTCCCGCATGAGCGTGGTCGAGTTCGGCGTGGCCGGGGGAAGCGGCCTCGTCACATCAAACCGCTCAACATTTCATTGGAAAGTTCCGCCCGGCGCCAATCGCCTGCGTGGTGGTTGATTTGGACTACTATTCGTCGACGGTGGCAGCGTTAAGTTTGTTCGCAAGAGATAACTATGATCATATGCTGCCAAGGATTTTCTGCTATTTCGATGATGTCCAGGGCACAGAAGTTGAATTATATTGTGATTACACCGGTGAAAGATTTGCCATCCGCGAATTCAATACAGCCAACGCAAACATGAAATTGTCCCCAGCCTACTATCTCCTGGGGCACAAGGTGGTAGCGCCATGGTATAACAACATCTTTATACTGCATGCCTTCGACCATCACCAATACAATCAGCTCATCAGCGAGGATAATAAACAATTGGCATTGACTTGACCGGAAGTTGCGTGTTAAACACAAACAGCACAGCGTCAGCTTTCCCGACCTTTCTTCATTCCCGAGCCACACTCAAATCTGGACCGTACACTCGATCCATGTCTTGAAATCCCTGCAACCGACCGACCCAGGTCATGGGCATGCCATCCGGCGTATTGAGAAAAGCTGAGTTCAGGGTCTGGCGAAATTCGGGATCCGATTGTGCTACGCTTACGCCGTGAACACCGGTTACCGCGACGTAACCTTTGCGATTTTGTCGCACAGCGTCCAAAATCACCGTAGTGGCTTGGGAAAGATTGATGGGACTAACACCGACGCCGAGGATATTGGCCCTAGTCATGGGATTTCCCTTGCCATAGATGTCGTTGCCACTCGAACGAAAAGTGTCGTTCTCATTAGAGTTTTTAAATCTTGGCTGCGGACGTTGGAGATGCGTCTGCGCTGGATCGGAAAAGCTCGTCAGAAAATGTGACGAAAATATTACACTGGAAAGTCTCGCGAGTATCTTCATTCTGAAGAGTATTTTGGAGCTTTCTCGTTTTCAGATGAAGATTCTACAGGTGTTCAACAGCTACCTGCAGTTTGGCGGCGAGGAGGCTGCCGTCGATGAGATCGGCGAGGCGCTTCGGCGGCACCATGAGGTGGATGACTTCTACGGCTCATCCAGCGAAATGCTTGGGCGTACCTGGATCGATAAGGTCCAAGCTCCTTTCAAAGCGATCTGGAATTGGAACGCGTTCGAGAAACTTCGGCGGCTCCAAGCGGACAGACAATTCGATGTCTGGCTCGTCCACAACGTCTTTCCAGGGCTTTCGCCGGCAGTGTACGACGCCGCCCGACTCAGCGGCGTGCCAATCGTGCAGTACCTACACAATTATCGATTCGGGTGTGTCAACGGTTTTTTGCTGAACCATGGCGAACCGTGTGTCCGTTGCCTGAACGGGAACTTTCTTCCCGCGGTGCGAACGCGCTGCTGGCGGGAGAGCCGCCTTGCATGCGCAACGATGGCCATTTCTCTTTCCCGATTAAGAGGGGTTGGCGTCTTCAGTCAGGTAGCTCACTGGATCGCCATCAGCCACGTGCAAAAGGAGATCCATACTCGGTTTGGTATCCTTGGCGGACGGATCACAGTTCTTTACCACTACTACCGTGGGCCGTCGCGCAGTCGTACCGGTCGCGCCAGAGATGTCCTTTTCGTTGGCAGGCTTTCACCGGAAAAAGGAGTTCAAATCCTGATTGACGCTTGGAAAAAAACGGGAATTCGAGACCGTTTTCTTTGGATTGTTGGCGAGGGACCGTTCCGAGGTCATTTGGAGGAACTCGCCGGGTCGTGCCCGAATATCAGGTTTGCGGGCCTGATGCGGGGAGAGGAACTCAGCCAAAGATGGCTGAACGCCGCGGTAACTGTCGTCCCCTCCATCTGGGAGGAACCATTTGGTCGTGTCCTGATCGAGTCGTGGGCGCATGGCGTACCGGTCGTTGCCGCACGGATTGGCGCATTGCCGGAACTAATCGGGTTAACGTCAGCAGGCTGGCTGTTTGAGGCAGGTTCAAGCGCGAGCCTTGCCGAACTCTTGCGAGGTGTTTTGTCAGATGAGTCTGCTAATTCAACGGTCGCAGCGAAATGCCATGAAGCAGTTTCAAAATTTTCTGAAGAAGATTGGCTGAGCCGCATTGAGGTGATTCTTGAACAAGCGATAAACGGATCGAGAACGAGCGTCCCGCCTGTGCAGGATATTCGGACATGAGCGCGTTCGTCCGCTGGCGGGGGGGAGTGGTGGTTGCGCGAAAGTTTATGCTCCCCGGCGAGGAATGAACAGGCGAGACGCCTATGATACTTTCGGCCCGGCGCCACGCATACCGCAGTGGCGGGGACCGTCACCACCTCACCGACGCAGGCAGGTCACCGAGTCCAAAGTATCATAGGCGTCCCGCCTGTGCGTTCCCAAATACCGGCAAAATCTCCACAAAACAGCCCCCCAGGAGAGTCTTAGCCTCAGGCTTTTCAGCGCTCCTCCTGGTGCTAAGAGAAGAACACAGGCGAGACGCCTATGCTACTTTCGGCTCGGCGCCACGCATGCCGCAGTGGCTGGGACCGTCACCACCTCATCGACGCAGGCAGGTCACCGAGTCCAAAGTATCATAGGCGTCTCGCCTGTGGGTTGCCAAACACCGGCAAAATCTCCACAAAACAGCGCCCCGAGGAGAGTTTTAGCCTCAGGCTTTTCAGCGCTCCTCCTGGTGCTAAGAGAAGAACACAGGCGAGACGCCTATGATACTTTCGGCTCGGCGCCACGCATACCGCAGTGGCGGGGACCGTCACCACCTCACCGACGCAGGCACGTCACCGAGTCCAAAGTATCATAGGCGTCTCGCCTGTGCGTTCCCAAATACCGGCAAAATCTCCACAAAACAGCCCCCAGAGGACAGGGGCGATTAGGCGGACGCCTTACTTCGCACCGTGAGCCATAAGCACAACCGGGACCGTACGTAGAAGAATCCAGAGATCCAGCCAGATCGACCAGTTATCCACATATTCGAGATCGAGTTTCACCCAGGAATCAAAGTCGCGAACCTCATTCCGGCCGCTGATCTGCCAAAGACAAGTGATGCCGGGTTTTACACTTAAGCGTCGGCGCTGCGAGGGGTCTTCGAAATTATCGACCTCGTACGTCGGCAATGGGCGGGGACCGACCAGGCTCATTTGGCCTGCCAGAACATTCCAAAGCTGCGGCAATTCGTCGATACTGGATTTGCGCAACCAGCGCCCGATCGGCGTGACGCGCGGATCGTTGTCCAACTTGAAGACGGGACCGCTCATCTGGTTGAACGCTTCGAGTTCCTGTTTACGCTGCTCAGCGTCAGTATACATCGAGCGGAATTTGAACATCCTGAACGGCTCACCATGTCTGCCCGATCGCATCTGCGAAAAAAGTATTGGGCCGGGAGATGTTAGTTTGATGCCGATCGCCGCGGCAAGCATGATGGGAGAACAAAAGATCAAACCGAGCAACGCCCCAACGATATCGACGGCCCGTTTGCTCTCCAATGCCCAGGAGCGATCCGGGGTCGACCGGAACACGAGCATCGGCTGTGAACCGAACACGTCAAATGCAGGCCGGGCGATCGAAGTGCGAATGAAATCTGCAATCAACCAGGCTTCAACCCCTTCCAGTTCACATGCAGCGACCGCCTCTTCCACGCGGCCGAGTTCCGTTCGGGCAGCGGAAAAAATGACGCGTCCAACGGAATATTCGTGCAAACTGCGGACCAGTTCGGAAATAGGCGAAACCGCTATATCGATTGTCTGAACAATCTCGACCTCAGCGTTTTGCTCGTTATTAAGGCGCTCGCGAAACGTGCAAATTTCCTCAAAGGAACCGGCCAGGATCACTTTTTCCCGATGCTCGCTGCGGGCGCTGCGCCGGCGCAGATATGCCGCGATGGATCGCTCTTTAATGACGATGATGGCCGTCCCGAAAATAAAAAACAGCACGAGAACAGACCGGCTTTGCAGATACAGCCGAAAAAAGAATGCAGATCCGCAGATCAGTATTGCAAGCCACAACAGCGCCATGCCTGCCTGCTTGATTGATTTCCACGCATTCTTCCGCAGTGGATGATCATAAAAGCGTTGCAAATCCAATAAGAGTGGACCAAACGGAATGACTAACACGATCCACCAGAGGAATGCTCCAATTGGTTCCAAGGACGGGACCGAGTCGATTCGGATACCGAGCTCGCGACGGACCTCGTACCCTAGCGCAAGTGCACCGACGAGCAGGATTGCGTCGGTCAATTGGTTAAACTGCGCATTGATTTCCTGACTTTGCCCTAAAACCACAGGGTTGCGTCTATTCCTCCTGGCAGTCAAGGGTCCTAGGCTCGCCGGCACTGTTTATTCCCTCCTATTATTGTATTTTTTTGAGCTGTTGCGTGAGCTATTTGAGCGCCCAGAGGTGAGGCGCGGCCGATTTCGAGTGGAGAGATATTTGTTTATTCATAAAACCGGCACATTGGCGTTCATGGCTGAAAGCTTAACGCGAGTTGCATGCGGAAAAGCTAGCGCAACTGCTGACGTTGGCTCTATAGAAAGTGTTACGAAAATGTAACATTTGCTGTCGATTGCGCCGGTAAATCGCGAACCTCGAAGTGACGATGAGGATTTCGAACGGTTGACATTCGGTCCCGCGGCCCTAACGTGCGAGCAAACCTTCATGTGATCTGCTATGGAAAATCCGCCCGAGTCAAGGATTCATTTTCTAGATTACTGGCGTATTATTCGCTCCAGGCTGGGCCTGGTCATTCTAGTGTTTTTACTAGTTGTTAGTACTGATGGGGTAGTCACTTATTTCACGCCCAAAGAGTATAGCTCTTTCGCCACCATCGAACTCAAGCCGGATATGACTCCTGTCCGGATATTCGACGATCACGCCGAACCGGTCGATAACGCAATGCTCGATCAGAAGTTCGTGCCGACGCAGTTCCAGATCATCAGTCGCAAAGGGGTCCTTTACCCGGTCATTGATCAGCTCGATCTCCAGAAGAGGTGGGCTATGAAGGGCGAGCTGCTCCCGAAGCAGGCCGCCTACAACAAGTTGCGCGGGATGTTATCTTTAGAGGAGGTACGCAATACAAACCTGATTCAGATTACGGTGTACAGCGTTGATCCAAGCGAGGCCGCCCTTCTTGCAAACACGATTGCACAGATCTACATGAATCAGCGTATCAGCGAGCGGCAGGCGCTTGTCGCCAAAGGTCTCGAACAGTTGAAGGATGAAGTGAAGAAAAAGGAGCAGGACGTCAATGACGCGTACGCGGAAGCGTCGAAGCTCCGAACTGAGAATGGGATTGTGGATCCGAATCCGGACAGCCTCGACAACTCGATACGTGTCGAGGACTCCAGCGTGCTTGCCAATCAATCCAAAGTGGATGAAACGAAATCGGACTTGGCGACGCTCCGCAGCCGCGTCGAGCAACTCGACCGATTGAAGGGCGGCGACTTGATGCGAGCAGCTGGCTTGTTGAACCTGGGCGACCCGATTATCGAGGAGAAGTTGCCGGTTTACCAGACTGCGGTAGCGGAAAAGGCTCGGATGCTGAATTCCGGTCTTGGGAGGAACCATCCCGATGTAAAAGCGATCCAGGCACAGATGGATGTCCTCGAAAAACAGTTGAACGAGCAGATTGACAGTCTTCGAAAGGGTTTGGCCGCACAGTTGAAGATCGCTGAAGATTCGTTGCAGACGATGCAGGGGAACCTGAGCGCAACCCAGGACCAGCAACAACAGAAGAAAACAGCCAGCGTTGCATATATCGACGCGAAATACAAGTATGTGCAGGAGCGCAAGCTGCTCGATGTCGCGAAGACCCGCCTGAACACCGAGACGATGCAACGGACAATGCCGCAAGAGTCGGCCGCGATCCGGGATCCGGCGGAGCCGGGGCCGTTCCCGGTGCGGCCCAAGATGCTCCTGAACCTCCTGACGGGTGCTGCTGCAGGCCTAATGCTTGGCGTCGGGTTAGCTTTGTTTATCGAGTACCTGGACACGAGCGTCAAAACGATGGACGACATTGAAAAATTTCTCAATCTGCCTGTCCTGGCCGTTGTTCCGAAGGGTATCCGAATGCTTACCGGCGTCAGCGAAGACAGTCCGGACGCGGAAGCTTATCGTCTTCTCAGCACCAACGTCGAGTTTCGCTGGGACAAAGACGGAGCAGGTGCCCGGATAATCAGCATCGTGAGCGGAACGGCGGGCGAAGGAAAATCGACGACGACTTGCAATCTCGGAATCACGATTGCAGCGGCCGGGCAACGAATTCTGATTGTCGATGCAGACATGCGACGCCCGACTCAGCACAAGCTGCTTGGATGCGAAGGCCAGGTCGGACTGGGAGACTACCTGTCCGGCGAGGCCGAATTACACGCCGCCATCCACCCGACCTCGATTGCCAATCTCTACATTTTGCCCGGTGTTTCAAAGTCTTCCCGCGTCATCGGGCTCTTGAAATCGACGCGGATGCGCGACCTGATCGATACGGTCAAACGGGAGTTCGACGTCGTTCTTTTCGATTGCACGCCGATCTTTGGGGTCAGCGATGCGTCGGTCGTTACGAACCTGGTCGATGCATGCGTGCTCGTTGTCCAACATCGCCGGCTTCCGCGCACGATGCTCCTTCGCGTGAAGAGCACCATCGACTCCCTGAAGGCGACTGTGCTCGGCGTCGTCTTGAACAACGTCGATGTTCGCCATGACAGTCAGTATCAGTTTTACACTAGCTATCGCGATTACGCCGGCAGGGAAGCAAATGCCAGCAGAACGAAACCAAACCCGGTGGTCAAAGTCCGGCAAAGTTCGAACGGCAAAGAAAAGTCACCAGAAAGGTCATCAGCTGGGAACGATGAATACTAAAACCGCCGAAGGCTTCACCGGCATTTTCCTTTTTGCTGTGCTGCTGATTTTCGCTGGGGTCTCTCCGACTCGGCTTTACGCATCCGATGCGATATTGCGGTCGGGCGATATGATTGACCTAAAACTGGGGGGCGTTCCCAGCACCGAAACGCAGTCGGTGAGCGGTCAGTACCAGATTGACGCCGATGGTTTCGTGAACATGCCGAATATCGGAAAAGTAAAAATTGGAGGTCTATCTCCCGCGGCAGCCGAGATTGCGATCCAAAATGCTTATACGGCAAAGGAGATTTACACTCACCCGACGATCATCATCACGATGCAACCGCAGTCCAGGTGGGTGAACGTGGGAGGGGAAGTGAAAGCTCCTGAGCGCGTTCCGTACACGCCCGATCTCACGGTCTTGTCATGCATCAATGCGGCCGGCGGATTCTCACCCTACGCGGATCAAAGGAGGGTACGCCTGCTGCGAGGCTCCCAGGTTACGATTGTGGACGTCAAAAAGATTCGACGAGATCCAAGTAGAGATATCCCGTTACAACCGGGCGACAAGGTCGAAGTGCCGCAATCTTTGTTTTGAAGAAGCGCGCCCAGCTTGCGTCGCGGATTCCTATAGGTCTTATAGGACCCATGGGACATATAAGACCTATAGGAATCCACGGTTGGCGGGACCCCGGAGCATTTACGCGCGTACACAGTTAATGTGATTGACAGTACCGGCGCCGGAGATGCGTTCGTTGCCGGAATCCTCGCAGCGTGGCATCGAAGACTGGGTTGGACTCAGGCAGGACGGATCGCAAATGCCGCCGGCGCTTTGGCAACTACGAAACAGGGCGCAACCGAAGGGCTCGAAAGCTGGGAGCAGGTTCTCGCGCTGGAGCGCGAGAAGTAAAAAGTAAAAAGGCAAAAGGCAAAATTATGAAGGGAGGCCTATCGTCTTCGTCCTCGGGCATTAGTCGCTGCTAGTTTCTTCCCTCATAATTTTGCCTTTTTACTTTTTACTTTTTACTTTCCTCCTATTCGTGCCTGCTCTGAACGAACTGCGCCGGAGCGCCAGTTGACTCGCGGACGATGAGTTCCGGGTCAATGGTGATCCTCCGGACTCGGCCTTCGCCTCCTTTCCGGATTCGTTCCAGGAGGGTCTCTGCAGCAACTTTGCCTTGGCGACGAATCGATTGACCGACAGTAGTAAGAGCCGGGTATATGTACCGGCCGAGATCGATCCCATCGAACCCGATGACTGAAAGTTGGCTTGGAACGCGGATGCCGTGTTCTTCGGCGAATCGCAGGAACCCAATTCCCATCATATCATTGGCCGCAAACACGGCAGTGACTTTGGCTCGCTTCAGGAGGATACGGGCGGCTTTGTAGCCTCCTTCGGCCGTAAAATCTCCGCGGACGACCCAATCGGTCTGAAACGGCGCACCTGCTTCGGAGAGAGCCTTGCGATAGCCGTTCAGACGGTCGCTGCTGACGGTTGTCGTCTCTGGGCCCGCGATGGAACCAATCGACTTATGCTTGAGTTCGAGAAGATGCCGGATTGCCATGTAGGCGCCTTTGAAGTGGTCGACCTGGATAAAGTCGGAGTTAACCCCTTTGACCTGACGATCAAGGATGACGACAG
>Ga0074045_10003250_pt1 | contig 14686 bp, 13 predicted proteins | sample BogForMeECP23OM2_FD_94442 | JGI IMG/M metagenome (GOLD analysis project Ga0074045, IMG submission 94442) | Bog forest soil microbial communities from Calvert Island, British Columbia, Canada - Bog Forest MetaG ECP23OM2 | ecosystem: Environmental > Terrestrial > Soil > Wetlands ... | reverse complement strand
GGCCAACTGCCGTTTCTAGGTTGAAATGAGCGCGGCCGCGGCGGCGATCAAACACAAACACCTGCGCACTTGAGGGGTCCGCCACGCCAAGCGGAAATGGGTCCGTTCCTGAAAGCGCTGAGGGCACGCCATGGAATCGCATTCTCTGATGATACCGCGCTCATATTCGAGTGGATCGTCGTGGAGAGACGGCTCTAATCATTCCGGGTCTATCACACGGATTTCCCGCTTCGCTGCGCCTCCGTGCGAAATTCAATAATTATTAACTGTGAATAGACGTCAATAAAATCAATCGGTTACGCGGTGCAGAAATCAGGTGCATAAAGGCCCGCTCCCCACCCAGTGCTTCGTTCCGCGGGGGCAAAAATCGCGCGAGACGAGAGCCAGCCGATCGCCAGGATTGATGTTCTCTTTGTCAGGATATTAAACGAATTATATTGACAAAAACGGAACTTCGCCCGAAACTGATCCCCATGGCGGCCGATCGACCCGCGACGCCGCTCGCCCTGGACCGCAGCTCGGCTCCTGTCGAGTCGCGGAGCGGCGTGGTTGGCGTCGGCGGGGCCTTTTCGCGATGCGCCGGGAGACAGCGCAACGCCTTGAAAAGGTTCAAAACACCAATGGGGAACTGTTCCGTTGGCTTGGGTTGGGCTTGGGGTCGGCGCCCTGTTGGCTTGGGGCGCCGGACCTTGGCGCTTGGGTCTTTCTGCGCGAAAAAGCGGCGCGCTGCGTCTCCCAACGTTGTCATGCCCGCGAACGCGGGCATCCAGGGGCGGCATGGCGGTGAGCGCGGCAATCTGGCGCGTACGAGACACTGGTCTGCGCCGAGGCTCTGGATCCCCGCTTTCGCGGGATGACACAAGGGGCCGTTCCCGGTTGGGTTGCAGGTCTCAGCGGCGCCCTTCCGGCGGAATCGGCCGCCCGGAAAAGTCGCTGTAAATCCTTGAAAAGGCTCGAAACCGGCTCGGAAACGGCAAGGCTCGCTCAGACCAGCGGGAAATGGCACGCGGCGCGGCGGGTCTCTCCCGCGACTGCGGTCAGCTCCGGCCTCTCTGCGAGGCAGCGCGGCCGGGCGTATCTGCACCGCGGCGCGTAGGCGCAGCCTGCGCCGGAGGCTGGGGCGGGCGTGGCGTTGAGCGGCGGGGCGACCGTCGTCGACCGGTCGAGCCGCGGCGTCGCGTCGACGAGCTCGCGCGCGTAGGGATGCGCAGGCGAAGCAAACAGTTCCGCCGTCGGGCCGATCTCGACGATCCGGCCGCGGAACATCACCGCCGTCGTCTCGCAGATGTGGGCGACGACGGCGAGATCGTGGCTGATGAGCAAAAAAGTGACGCCGGCGTCGCGCTGCAAATCGCTCATCAGGTTCAAGGCCTGGGCCTGCACCGAGACGTCGAGCGCCGACACCGGCTCGTCGGCGACGACCAGCTTCGGCCTCGTGATCAGCGCGCGGGCGATGGCGACGCGCTGACGCTGGCCGCCGGAGAACTCGTGCGGATACTTCGCCGCGTCCGAGGCCCTCAAGCCCACCGCCTCGAGCGAGTCGGCGACGCGCCGGCGCCGCTCGGCCCGCGACGCGCCGCCCAAGGCGGCGAGCGGCTCGGCGACGATCCGCTCGACCCGCATGCGCGGATCGAGCGAGCCGTACGGGTCCTGGAAGATCAGCTGCATATGGGCGCGCGCGGCCCGAAGCTCCCGCCGGCCGAGGTCGAACAGCGAACGGCCTTCCAGCCGCACGACGCCGGCGTCGGGCTTGTCGAGCGCGAGCGCGATGCGGGCGAGCGTCGACTTGCCCGAGCCCGATTCGCCGACGATGCCGAACGACCGTCCCGCGATGATCGAGAAGCTGACTCCGTTGAGCGCCGGGCGCACGCGGTGCGGCGCGAAGGGACGCGGCCGGTGCAAACGGTACGCCTTGAAGAGGTCGACGATGTCGAGGAGCGGGGCTTCGCTCATGCGTGAGGCCCCAGTTCGGCCGCGCGCCAGCAGCGCGAAACATGGACGCCGCCGAACGCGACTTCCGGCGGACGCGCCTTGCGGCAGACGTCGATCGTCCATTCGCAGCGGGCGGCGAACGGGCAGCCGGCGCCGACTTCGCGATGGTGGGGCGGCGAGCCGGGAATGGTTTTCAGCCTCACGCCGCGCTTCGCGCCGGGCTCCGGCCGCGCCTGAAGCAGCGCCCGCGTGTACGGGTTCCTCGGGTCCCGCAGCACCACGTCGACCGGCCCGCTCTCCATGATCAGGCCGCCGTACATGACGATCACCCGGTCGCAATGGGCGGCGACGACCGCGAGGTCGTGGCTGACGAGGATGAGCGCCATTTTCGATTCATGCCTGAGGCCGTCGAGCAGCGCCAGAATCCGCGCCTGCACGGTGACGTCGAGTGCGGTCGTCGGCTCGTCGGCGATGACGAGGCGCGGCCCGCAGCCGATCGCCATGGCGATCATCGCCCGCTGCCGTTCGCCCCCCGATAGCCCGAAGGGATAGGCGCGCGCGGCGCGCGCGGGATCGGCCAGGCGAACATGCTCCAAAAGGCGGATGGCCTCATGGAATGCGGCTTTCCGGCTCATGCCGCGGTGGAGCACGAGGGGCTCGGCCACCTGCTCGCCGACCCGGTGCAGCGGATTGAGCGCGGTCATCGGCTCCTGGAAGATCATCGCGATGCGGTCGCCGCGCAGGGCGCGCATCGCCTCCTCGCTCAAGCCCACGAGTTCGCGGTCCTCGAAACGGATCGAACCGCCGATGCGCGCGCCCTCCGGCGCGAGCCCCATCAGCGCAAGCGCCATCATCGTCTTGCCGGAGCCCGACTCGCCCACGACGCCGAGGCTTTCGCCCTCGCCGAGCCGGAAGGTCGCATCGTTGACGATGCGGACGGCGCCGCCTGAGGTCGGCAGGTCGACGACGAGGTCCTTCACCTCGAGCAACATGTCAAGACCGCGCCTTGAGCTTCGGGTCGAGGGCGTCGCGCAAGCCGTCGCCGAGCAGGTTGAGGCCGAGCACGCTGAGCGCGATGGCCGCGCCCGGGTAGATGGCGAGACGCGGCGCGTTGTAGAGCACGTTCTGGGCGTCGGACAGCATCCGGCCCCACGACGGCTGCGGCGGCTGCGCGCCGAGGCCGAGATAGGAGAGCGCGGCCTCGGCGAGAATCGCGATGGCGAACTGGATCGTCGCCTGCACGATCAGCTGAGGCGCGATGTTCGGCAGAACGTGGTCGAAGGCGATCGCCAGCGGACCGCGCCCGGCGGCGCGCGCGGCGAGCGCGTACTCGCGCGCAAGGACCGAGTTGGCGGTGGCGCGGGTGAGCTTGGCGATGATCGGGACGTTGGCGATTCCGATCGCCACGATCGCATTGACGACGCCGGGACCGAAGGTGGACGTCAGCATGATCGCCGACAGGAGCGCCGGGAAGGCGAACACGAAGTCGCACGCCTTCATGATCGAATCCTCGACGACGCCTTTGGCGAAGGCGGCGAGAAGGCCGAACGCGAGCCCGAAGACGAGGCCGATGCCCACGGCGACGACGCCGACCAGAATGGAGACGCGCGCGCCGCCGATGATCTCGGAGGCGACGTCGCGGCCGAGGTTGTCGGTTCCGAACCAGTGGGCGAGCGAGGGCGGCGCGAGCTTGTGCGGAATGTCAATGGCGGCCGGCGGATACGGCGTCCAGAGGTACGATAGCGCCGCCATCGCCAGAAGCGCGGCGGTGAGAGCGGCCCCGACCCAGAAACTGGAGCTTTTGCGCGAAAAGCCTTTCATGCGGCGCGGCTCCTGAGCCGCGGATCAATCGCCGCGCAGGCGACGTCGACGATAAAATTCAGTCCGATGACGAGGATCGCGGTGAGCATCACGCAATCCTCGACCACCAGCGTGTCGCGATTGGAGATCGACTGCAGCATCAAGCGCCCGAGGCCCGGCAGGACGAACACGTTCTCGACCACGATCGCCCCGGCGACCAGGTTGGCGAACTGCAGGCCCATGATCGTCAGCACCGGCACGAGCGCGTTCGGCAGGGCGTGACGCCAAAGCGCCGCGCGCCGCGACACCCCCTTGGCGCGCGCGGTCCGCATGTAGTCCTCGTTCAGCGACTCGAGCAGCGCCGAGCGCGTGACGCGGGTCAGGATCGCCGCCTGCACCACGCCGAGCGCAACCGCGGGCAAAATCAGCGCCCCGACTGCGCGGGCAGGATTGGACCAACCGGGAAATCCGCCTGCGGGAACGAGCCTCAGTGTGACGGCGAACACAATGACCAGCAGAATCGCCAGCCAGAAATTCGGCACCGCGAGGCCGACCTGGCTCATGCCCATCACGACCGCGTCGCCCGCGCGCCCGCGGCGATCCGCCGAGTAGACGCCGGCCGCGAGCGCGATCGCCGCCGACAGCGCCATCGCCATGACGGCGAGCGGCGCGCTGACCGACAAGCTCGAGGCGATCAGCGGCGCGATCGGCGAACCGTAGGCGTAGGAGACGCCGAGGTCGCCGCTCAGCGCTCCGCCGATCCACAGCGCATAGCGAACATGCAGCGGCTGATCGAGGCCGAGCTTGTGGGCAAGCGCCGCCACCGCTTCCGGCGTCGCGGTCGGCCCGAGCATCGTCTCGGCCGCGTTGCCCGGAAGGATGTCCATGACGGCGAACACGACGAGCGACGCGATGATGAGCGTCGCCGCGAGGACCGCAAGCCGCTGAAGGACATAGAGCAGCATTGCGTTTGAGGCTAGAGTGTATGGTAAAGCCGGCGCAAGACCCTTACGGCGTCTTCGCCGCGAGCGCCGAGGCGAGGCGAAGCGAAATCTCCTGCGACAGCGCTCGAGCGAGGCGAATCTCCGCGTCGCGCGCAGCGCGCAGGTCGGCGTAGCGCTGCGTCGTGCGGTCGTAGGCGGCCGCGGCGTTGGCCGTTCCTTTCACAACCTCGGCGCCGCCGTCGACCTTGGTCAGCGTGTAGTCGGCGTCGCCGGTCACCGTCGCGGACGAGGCCACGTTGATCTCGGAATTGACGGTCGGCGTCTGCACGCCGGTCGAGATCTTCACCGCAAGGCGATATTTCGTCGGCGACGCGGTCTGGCCGGTGCCGTTGATGTCGGCGATCAGGTCCTCAACGAGATAGTGGCCGATGCGCGAAGGGATAGGCGTGACTTCGATGGCGCGCATGTCTTCGACGAGGCCGGGGTGCGCGGACTCGCTGTAGAGCGGTGTGAAGCAGCCGGAGAGGCCCGAGGCGAAAACCAGCGCGGCGGCGGCCGCCGCCATTCTAGACCACGACATTGACAATCCTGTTGGGGACGATGATCACCTTCCGGGCCGGCTTGTTATCCATGGCCCGAATGACGCCGTCGAGGGCGAGCGCGGCTTTTTCGATCGCCGGGTTGTCGGCGTCACGCGCAATCATCAGTTCGCCGCGCTTCTTGCCGTTGACCTGCGCGACATAGGTCACAGTGTCGGAGACGATCAGGCTGCGGTCGGCCGCCGGCCAGGGGCTGTGCGCGACGAACGTCGGGTGCCCGAGAACCTCCCAGCACTCCTCGGCCAGATGCGGCATCATCGGCGCAAAGCAGTGGACGAGGATGTCGCCGGCCTCGGCGAACGCCCAGCGCAGGTCGTCGGCGACCGGGACCGCCTCGATCGCGCCGACTGCCGCCGAGAGCGCGTTGGCGAATTCGTAGATCTGGGCGATGCAGACATTGAAACGCAGCCGCTCGATCTCGTCCTCGATCTTGGCGAGCGCGGCGTGAGCGATCTGGCGGATGCGCTTCGCCTCGTCGCCGAAGGTCTCGGGCCGCGCCGGTCGCTTGGCGCCGACGACGCGCTCGATCTCGCAGACGAGCCGCCACAGCCGCTGCGTCTGCTTGTAGGCGCCCTGAACGCCGGCCTCGGTCCAGATCACGTCGCGCTCGGGCGGCGAATCGGACAGCATGAACCAGCGGGCCGTGTCGGCGCCATAGGTCTCGATGATCTCGTCCGGGTCGACCGTGTTGCGCTTCGACTTCGACATCTTCTCGACCGGTCCGATCTCGATCGGCTCTCCAGTGTCGATCAGGACCGCGCGGCGCTCGCCGCCGTCGGCGTCGATCTGAACTTCGCTCGGGGCGATCCACTGCCCGCGCCCGTCGCGGTAGGTCTCGTGCACCACCATGCCCTGGGTGAAGAGGCCGGCGAACGGCTCGTCGAGATCGAGATGCCCGCACTTGCGCATCGCGCGGGTGAAGAAGCGTGAATAGAGCAGATGCAGGATCGCGTGCTCGATGCCGCCGATGTACTGATCGACCGGCAGCCAGGCGTTAGCGACGACTGGATCGGTCGGCGCGGCCTCATCGGTCGGATCGGTGAAGCGCACGAAATACCAGGACGAATCGACAAAAGTGTCCATGGTGTCCGTCTCGCGCCGCGCCTCACCGCCGCACTGCGGACAGGCGACGTGCTTCCAGGTCGGATGACGGTCGAGCGGATTGCCCGGCTGATCGAAGGTCACGTCGTCGGGCAGCCGCACCGGCAGGTCCTTTTCCGGAACGGGCACGACGCCACAGCGCTCGCAATGGATGATCGGGATCGGGCAGCCCCAGTAGCGCTGGCGCGATATGCCCCAGTCGCGCAGCTTGAAGTTGACCTGCCGCTTGGCCTGCGGACGATTGCCGATCGTCACCATTTCGAGCCGCCCCGCGACCTCCTCCTTGGCCGCCTCGATCGTCATCCCGTCGAGGAAGCGCGAGTTGATCATCAGTCCGTCGCCGTCATAGGCGACCTTGTCGACCGTGAAGGTCGCGGGGTCCACTCCCGGCGGGCAGACGACCGGCGTCGCGCCGAGCCCGTAGACGTTGACGAAGTCTAGGTCGCGCTGGTCGTGCGCCGGACAGCCGAAAATGGCGCCCGTGCCGTAATCCATCAGGATGAAGTTGGCGACATAGACCGGCAGGCGCCAGTCGGGATCGAAAGGATGCAGAACGCGCAGCCCGGTGTCGTAGCCCTTCTTTTCCGCCGTCTCGATGGCCGCGACGGAGGTTCCGACCTTGCGACACTCCTCGATGAAGGCGGCGAGGTTCGGATCATGCCGCGCCGCGGCGGCGGCCAGCGGATGATCGGGCGCGATCGCCATGAACTTGGCCCCGAACAGCGTATCGGGACGCGTGGTGTAGATCTCGAGTTCGCTCGTGTCGGGCTCGCCCTTGAGAGCGCCGACCGTCGCCTGGTCGATGACGAACCGGACCATCAGGCCCTCGGAGCGGCCGATCCAGTTGCGCTGCATGAGGCGCACCTTTTCCGGCCAGCGGTCGAGCCGGTCGAGGCTCGCGAGCAGATCATCGGAAAAGTCAGTGATCTTGAGGAACCATTGCGTCAGCTCCCGCTGCTCGACGACGGCGCCCGAGCGCCAGCCCAGGCCGTCGATCACCTGCTCGTTGGCGAGAACGGTGTGGTCGACCGGGTCCCAGTTGACCTTCGACTTCTTGCGCGCGACGAGACCTGCGGCGAGGAAATCGAGGAACAGCTTCTGCTGGTGGCGGTAGTAGCTCGGGTCGCAGGTCGCGATCTCGCGCGACCAGTCGAGCGACAGACCCATCGATTGCAATTGGGCCCGCATCGCGTCGATGTTGGCGTAGGTCCAGGCCGCCGGATGAGTGTCGTTCTTCATCGCGGCGTTTTCCGCCGGCATGCCGAAAGCGTCCCATCCCATCGGATGCAGCACGTTATAACCGCGCGCGCGCCGGAAGCGGGCGACAACGTCGCCCATCGCGTAATTTCGCACATGCCCCATATGGATGCGGCCCGACGGGTACGGGAACATTTCCAGCACGTAGTACTTTGGCCGTGGATCGTCGTTGAGCGTCTTGAAGACGTCTGCCTCGGCCCAGGCCTTGCGCCATTTCGCCTCGGATTCGCGCACGTTGTAGCGTTCAGAACGCATCGCTGGATGGTCTCGTCAAAAGTCGTCTTCTTGGATTCGCGGCGGGACAAATCACGATTTCATCAGAGGGTCAAATGACGACGGCGTCGCGGCGCGGGATCCGATCCACAACAATTCAGGGAAAACCGCTCGACGGCGGCGTCCCTGCATGACAATTTTACGACATTCGTTTCGATTCGAGGTTTTTGTTCGATGAACGCCCCGGACGTCGTCTTGCACACCACCCCGATCCTCAGTCTGCGGCCGACGCAGATGACGGTCGGCAGACAGGAGGTCGCCCGAAAGCGCGATCAATGGAAGAAAGCAACCGCGACCGACCTGCCGAAGTTCCTCGCCCAGCACATGGTCCCGACAATCATCGGGCTCGGAGGCCAGCACTACGTGATCGATCACCATCATCTCGCGCTCGCCTTGCACGAGGAGGGCGTGGAGAGCGTTTTCGTCACCGTGGTCGCGGACCTGAGCCGCATGCCGGAAAACCATTTCTGGAACATGATGAGTTTCAAGGGGTGGACTCATCCGTACGACGGCACAGGGCGCAGGCGTCCTTATGCGGACCTGCCGAAGACAGTGACGGGCCTGGAGGACGACCCCTATCGTTCGCTGGCCGGAGAACTGCGTTACAACGGCGGCTTCGCCAAGGACTCAACGCCCTTCGCCGAGTTCCTGTGGGCCGACTTCCTTCGCGCCCGCATCAAGGCCAAGACGATCAAGGCGGACTTCAACGCCGCCGTCGCCGAGGCGCTCAACCTCGCCAAGACCGGAGAGGCGGACTATCTGCCCGGCTGGTGCGGCCCGCACGGGTATGCGCCGCCCGTTGTCGTGAAGCCCGCTAGCGCGAAGGCCAAGGGTCCCGAAAAGACCGGCAAGAAGAACAAAAAGACCAAGGTCGCGTGAGGCGCGGGCGAAACCGCCCCGCGCGGCGGCAGGCGTCGATTGGCGCAGGGCTCGCGAAGTCGCTAAGACTTGAGCCTCCGTCGGGCTGCTAATTCCATGTCTTCCGAGCCCCAATCCAACCGCATCGCCGGGCTGACGGCGTTTGCCGCGACGACTTTCGCGGTCTGCGTCGTGGCCATCGCGGCGCTCGACCGGGCCGGCGCGCCGGACCGGCTCGTCCGGGCGCTCGGCCCCGTCCTCGCCCTGATCGCGCTCGTGGTCTTCGGCGTCGGCGCCCGCAATGCGACGCTGGCCCTGTTCATCGCCGCCGGCCGCCGCGCGCCGCTGACCTACGTCGCGCTTGCCGTCGCCGCCGTCACAGCGGGCGCCGCGGTCGGCTTGGGAATGCAGACGGCGTCGCCTGCGCAAACCGTCTGGCCGGGCGCAATGGTTGGCGTCGGACTCGGCGCAGCGGCGCTGGGGCCGCTCATCCGGCGTTTCGGAGCGGCATCGCTCGGCGATGTCGTCGCCACGCGGTTCTCGAACCTGATGGTCCGAGGCCTCTTCGGCATCGTCGCCGGCGCAGCCTCGAGCTTGGTCGCATTCGCCGGCTTCGGGGCTGCCGTCGCCGTCGTCGAGGCCCTGGTCACGGCGAGCCGCCCCGCGGCGGAGACGCTTGTGTCGGCGGCCCTGCTGGCGTCGGTCGCGTCGGGCGGACTGGCGAGCCTCATCTGGTGCGCGGCGGCGACGGGCGGCGGGGTCATTCTGATCGCCCTCCTCGCGCTTGCTTTTCCGTCGGAGTTCGCCGCGGCTGAGAAACTCCCGGTTTTGGCGGCGGCCGCCCTGCCCGCGCTCGCCTCGCCTGAGGCGCTCGCATCGTTCATCGCCGCCGCAACGGGCGCGGCTTGCCTGATCGGCGCCGCGCCGCCAACGGTCGCGTGCCGGAGCGCCGGGACGGCGGTGAGAGCCGGTATCGAGGGCGTGCTGCTGTTCATCGCGCTCGCGGCCCTGTCGTTTTCCGGCGTTCCCGTTTTCCTGGTCGACCGCGGCGCCGCGACGGCGAGCCCGGTCGCGGCGTCCGTCGCCGGGGCCGCAACCCTGGCTGCGACGCTCGCGCTCGCAAGCATCGGCGTCCTGGGAGCGCCGCGCGCCTTCGGCGTCGCCCTCGCCCGTCCGCCCCGGCCCTTTGCGACGCTTGCGAGCGTGCGGCTCGCGCGAATGCGCGTCGCGCAAACGGCCGTTGTGGTCTGCTGCGCTGTCGCAGACAGCTTCGGCCTTGCCGATCCGCCGAGCACCCTGATTGCAGCGATGGCCCTTGCGGTCGCCGTGCCGGCGCCGATCGCAGCCCTGGCGGCGATCCCGCGCGCGGGGCCGCTCGCAGCGGCGGCCGCGGCGCTGACGGCCGTCGCCGTCGCCGCCGCCAAGGTTTTCGCGCTCGGCGCGCCCCCCAACGCGACGGATATGCTCATCGATGCGCTCGCCGCCGCCGCGGCCGCTTTCGTCGTCGGCTCGCTGATCGCGCTTGTCGCTCCGCGCCGGGGGCCGGCCCCGACCCCGAGGGCATTCGACCCCTTCGCCGAGCCGTCAGGCTGACATCCGAAGCAAGCTCAGCGCCTCGTCGTACACGCGCTGGTCGCCGGCGGCGAGAATACGTCCCCCCTTGGAGGCGTCGTCGCCTTCCCAAGTCGTGATGACGCCCCCGGCGCCCTCGATGATCGGCGCGAGCGCGACGATGTCGTGCGGCTTGAGGCCGGTCTCGATGACGAGATCGACGAAACCGGCGGCGAGCGCGCAATAGGCGTAGCAGTCGCCGCCGTAGCGGGACAGGCGCGCCTTCTGCTCGACGCGCCGGTAGGCTTCGAGATCGGCCGCGTCGCGGATCAGCGCCGGACTGGTCGTCGACACCGTCGCCTCGGCGAGCGCGCCGCAGGCGCGTGTGTGCAGCGTCCGGGTCGTCCATTCGGAAGGCGGCGCATCGCCGCGGCTCGCCGCCACGGTTCGAAGGCGCGCCCGTTTCCCGTCGCCATAGAATCGCTCGCGCGTGAAGGGCTGCGCCATCATCCCGTAGACCGGCCGGCCGCGGTGCATCAGGCCGATCAGCGTGCCCCAGGTCGGCATGCCCGAAATGAAGCTCTTGGTGCCGTCAATCGGATCGAGCACCCAGACGTATTCCGCATCGCCCCGGTCGACGCCGTATTCCTCGCCGATGACGCCATGCGCCGGGAACGTTTGGCTTATAAGGCGCCGCATCGCCGCTTCGGCGCCGCGGTCGGCTTCCGTCACCGGGTCGAACACGCCCCCGCGCGACTTGTCCTCGGCGCCGATCGCGCTGCGGAAGAACGGTAGAATCACTTCGCCTGAGACCTGCGCAAGCCGCTCCACGAAGGCTGCGAAGTCGACCGCCGTCACCTTGCACCCCCAAAATAGCGCCCTGAGGCATGCTTTTTGCGCATATCAGCCATCCGGTCTTGCAGTGCCTAAGCCGCCCCTGAAGAGGGAATCAACGGCGTAAGACGCTGAATTTATACATCGAAGTTCAAAATCGGCCGCCAAGACCGTTCAGAGTCGCCTGCCCCGCCAGAAGCGCCCTCGACGATAATCCGCGTATCGGAGGAAGAAAACTCTTGCAAGAGCGGGCCCGCGCGCCGATATTGTTGCGGTGCGGCATGATCTGCCGCATATGCCCTCCTTGGGCGTTTCCTCCCTAGACTGAAGGCCGCCGTGGTGACATGGCGGCCTCCTTTTTTGTGCCGCCTGCCTGAAACCTAGGGAGGCAAGCGAATTTTTTGCGACCATCCGCTTGCTTTTTGTGCGGCGCACCATCATTTTGCTGCGGTGCGGTAAAAACGCATGCGCTCCTCAGTCGAGCGTTTCCTCCCCGGACTCGGACCGCTGCAGCGATGCAGCGGTCTTTTTCGTTTCCGCCCTGGTTATTCGGCCGCGAGCCGCGTTGACCCCGCTGCGCCGCCGACTTCAGCCGCGAGAGCCTTCGCCGCCATGAAGAGGTCGTCGCGCAGCGTCGTCCATCGCTCGTTGCGCACGATCAGCCGCTCGTCCATGTAGAGCGCGCGCGCAATCTCAATCTGCACGGCGTGAACGCCGCCGCTGGGCGCTCCGAAGTGCTCGGTGATGTAGCCGCCGGCGAACGGCTTGTTGCGCCGGACCCTGTATCCCGACCCTCTGAGGCTCATCTCCAGCGTCTCGATCACCACCGGCGCTGCGCTGGCGCCGAACCGGTCGCCGAGCACGATGTCCAAGCCGCCAACGTCGGCGGCGTTGCTGGGCATGGAATGGCAGTCGATCAGCACCGCGCGTCCGAAACGCCCCCGGGCGCGCTCGATGAGCGCCTCGAGACGGGCGTGATACGGGCGATACAGGGCGTCGATGCGGGCCAGCCCCTCGGTGAGCGACAAGGGCTGCTTGTAGATGGGCTGCGCGTCGCCGACGACGCGCGGGATCGTGCCGAGGCCAACCGCGACCCTTAGCGAGCGCGTATTGGCGAAGTCGGGCAGCGGCCCATCGAACACTTTCGGATCGAGTTCATAGGGCTCGCGGTTGACGTCGAGAAAGGCTCGCGGAAACACCGCCCGAATGAGCGGCGCGCCCAGATCCACGCAGGGCAGGAACAACGCGTCAACGAAGGCGTCTTCGGAGCGGCGCAGGGTCAGCGCGTCCAGACGCGACGCAGCGAGAAAGGCGTCCGGATAAAGCGAGCCCGAATGCGGTGAGCTGAACACCAGGGGAGAGGTCAGGCGGACCGGCTCGATCGTCTCGACGGGCGGATCGAATTGCGCCGGCGCAGGCCTCTCGAATCGCTTCATTGTCTCTCCCGGACGCACTGCGCGCTTGCTCTCGGCGCACGCATCGGCTTTATCATATGGCATCGCGGTGCCCGGGTGCGCCAGAACCTGCCGCGTCCTTCAAGGAATTTTTACCGGGGCGCGGCAAGGTTGCAAGCCCGAGCGGGGGATAGGAATGCGTACGCCGGTCGAGATTTCAGCCAAGATTCTCCTTGCCGAGGACGACAACGACATGCGTCGGTTCCTCGTCAAGGCCCTTCAGAACGCCGGGTATGACGTCGCCTCGTTCGACAACGGCATGTCGGCGTACAATCGGCTGCGCGAAGAGCCGTTCGAACTGCTGCTCACCGACATCGTCATGCCGGAGATGGACGGAATCGAGCTTGCCCGCCGCGCGACCGAGCTCGACCCCGAGATCAAGGTCATGTTCATTACCGGATTCGCCGCGGTGGCGCTCAATCCTGACAACAACGCCCCGAAGGACGCCCGCATATTGTCGAAACCGTTCCACCTGCGCGAGCTGGTTTCCGAGGTCGAGCGGCTCCTCAGGGCGGCGTAGCGGCTCGGGACCCGAATCGGCATGAATTCGGGCGGGGCCCTCCGGCTTTTCATTCTCGCCCTCGGCGCGGCGCTCCAGCCGGCCCTCGCCGAAACGTCGCGCCTCGATGCGATCCTTTCCGCACAGGTGCTCCGCGTCGGAACAACCGGGGACTACCGGCCGTTCACCGCGCTCGACAAGACGACCGGCGCCTATTCGGGCTTTGACGTGGATATGGCGCAGGCGCTCGGCGCAGGGCTCGGCGTCAAGGTCGAGTTCGTGCCGACTGCCTGGCCTCAGCTTTCCCACGATCTTCAGAGCGGCGCCTTCGACATCGCCATGGGTGGCGTATCGGTCACGCTTGAGAGGCAGAAGATCGGCTTCTTTTCGGAGCCCTACCTGCGCGACGGCAAGACGCCTATCGCGCGCTGCGCCGACCAGGAGAGGTATCAGGCCCTGTCCGAGATCGATCGGCCCGACGTCCGCGTGATCGTCAACCCCGGCGGCACGAACGAGCGCTTCGACCGCGCCCATCTCCGTCAGGCCCAGATTGTCGTCCAACCGGACAACACGACAATCTTCGATGCGCTGGCGAGCGGCGGCGGCGACGTCATGATCACCGACGCGTCAGAGGCGCGGCTACAGGCCAAGCTGCATCCCGGCGTCCTTTGCGCCATCCATCCGGACCGCCCCTTCGACTTTGCCGAAAAGGCCTATTGGATGCCGCCGGACCCCGCGCTCAAGGCGTTCGTCGACCAGTGGCTCCATATGGCGATCGAAGACGGCGACTTCGACCGGCTCGCCGCCAAATGGCTGCGCTGAATGACTTGGGCGGCCGGAGGGCCGCCCCTCGTCAAGCGCACGCGGCCGCTTCAGGGTCGATACGGTAAGCGGACGTGGCAGGAGCCGTAATTCGGGAAGCAATAGAACGGATACGCTGCGACCGAACCCAGATCGGCGACGCCCCCGACGACTCCGGTTGCGGCTTCGCCCACGGGGTTGTCGCTACTGTAGCCGTAGCGATTGTAGCCGTGGCGATGCGCGCTGCGCCACTCATGGCGCGCGTAGGCGCGCGCCCGGTGGTGCGACGGGACCGCCCCGCTTGCTGCTTGAGCCGGGCCGCCTTCGGCCCAGCCCGGCGTGGGCGCTGGCTCGCTGAGCGAGGGCGCCGCATTCTGCGCCGCCGGCGCGGACGTGTCCGCGTAAGCGGCGTAAAGCGGAGCCGATGAAACAAAAGCGGCCATACCAAGCGCGATGGCCGAGAGTCCAAGAACGCGGCGGGTCATGACGACCTCCCTTCCTCATCCGACGTCGAATGGCGGCGTCAAAGCTATTCAATGAACGCGCGACTCGGCCGAACGTTTCCAAACGGACTCCAAAATGGGAAAGTCGGGGCCGCGTCATGAGTCCGGAGACGCCTTTAGCCCGATGAGCGGCGAGGCCAGTGCGGCTCAGCCGAACAAACTCGCTCCGGCCGATCCGAACTCGCGAGTAAAGAGGGGCGCTCCGGGCCGGTCCAACCGCCCTCCGAAGCCGGGCGGCTGTGACGCCGTCTCTTCATAGCCGTCGGCCACTATCCGCCCG
>Ga0074045_10003249_pt1 | contig 14689 bp, 10 predicted proteins | sample BogForMeECP23OM2_FD_94442 | JGI IMG/M metagenome (GOLD analysis project Ga0074045, IMG submission 94442) | Bog forest soil microbial communities from Calvert Island, British Columbia, Canada - Bog Forest MetaG ECP23OM2 | ecosystem: Environmental > Terrestrial > Soil > Wetlands ... | reverse complement strand
GGCAGCGACGGGCCGAGCGCGATGGCGCGAAATGCCGCCTTGTCGGGAGCGGATGTATCGGCAGGAAGCGCATGCAAGGCGCGGTTGAGCCAGCCGTCGTCGGTGACCTTGACGCCGGGCGTGCCGGATTCCATGAAATCCTGGGCATCGAAGTGCGAGCGCGTTGGGTCGGGCGATCCGGCGGCGTGCACGATGGCTAGATGCTTTTGTTGCCAGAGCGGCTGGAAAGATGCCATCGCCGGATGCAATCCGAAAAAGCCGTCGAGGTCGAGCGCGGATTTCTTGGGAATGTTGATGGTTGGCCGCATGGCGTAGTAACTGGGCTCGCCGTGCGGCACAACGATGTTGAGGCCGTCGGCCGCGCCACGCTGGAAGATCACGACCAGACGCTTGGTGCGAACGCCGGGGTCAGCCGCGCCGAAAGCCGCGCGTGTCAGAAAACTTGGTAGCGCCGTTGTGCCGACTACTGCCAGCGCGCCGCTGCGTAAAAAAATGCGTCGAGTTATGGACACGGGAACCTGCTTTCGGCTGTTAGTTCTTAGCCATGAGCCTCTTAGGGAACCCCACTCATTCGCAGAGGACGCGAATGAATGGGGCACCCGGCTATCTCCTTTGGAACTCCGGCGACCCTAGAATCAATCCCGTGATCGCGGCTACGTTTGGCGGACGCTTGGGATCATCCAATCGTCGCTGGCTGATTTTTGGGTCTTCCAGTTGCTTGCTGATGGTATCGTGCGTTTGCCTGGAAACATCGCCAGAGAGCAGCGAATTTTCCAAGTTCACCAGCGCCTGCTGCGGATCGGCCGGAGCGTCTTTCTCTGGACTAGTCCCCGAACCCGTTGCGTTGCTCCCCGAAGGCGAAGACAGGCTGACGGCATCGACCTTGACTCCTCTTATTTTTCCCGCGGCCAGCCCCAGCGCGAAATTCATGCGCGCCAGGAGCGCCGAGGAGTTCACCCAAACATCGGCTTTCATCGAGTAGCCGGTTGGCGGCATCATGCCATACGGCATCATGCCCATGTTGTTGAGCGTGCCGACGAGGGCGCGGGCGTCGTCGACTTCGGCGCCGCTGGCGCGTACGGCAGAGACCACGAACTCGAACGGCGTTTTCACCTTCGCGCGGTAGGCCTCGGGCGACCAGAACTCGGGCGACTTGAACATGATGCGCAGCACCTCGCGAAGGTCACCATCTTTCTTTAGAAAGGTTTGTGTCATGCGATCGACCAACGCGGCAGGAGGATCGTCGGAGACAAAGCGCATCGCCAGTTTTTGCGAAATGAAGTGCGCCGTCCTGGGATTGTGCGCCAGCAGGTGCAGTACTTCCAATCCCTCTTTCTCGCCGTCTTGTTTGATGCGATGTCCAAGGACGACCCTGTCGCCGGGTTCGTGCATGTTCGGCTCGTAGTGGAAGCCGCCGCCTTTTTTCGGCTGGTCGAGCGTCCACCCGGTGAACACCTTCGCAACCTCGGTGACATCTTTCTGCGAGTAGCCTCCGTTTACGCTGAGGGTATGCAGTTCCATCAGCTCGCGGCCGTAGTTTTCGTTCAGGCCGCTGGCTTGCTTGGTTTTGGAATTGCCCGGCTTCCGCGAACCATTTGCCGGACCGGGGCCATAGCCGCGCCTATGCGGGGCGATGCCGAGCGCGATGTCCGAATCCGGCCCGACGCTCAGCCAGTTATCGAGATAGAACATCATCGCGGGGCTTTTCGCGGTCGCGACCAGCAGGTCTTCGAATTTACCGAGCACGTGCGGGCGGATCGTGTCGCGCTCGTAACTGGTCAGCAGATAGCGGTCGGCACCCTTATTGATGAACACGTTGAAGTGGTTGAACCAGAAGTCGGTCATGACCTCGTCGAGTTGCCGTTCGCTATAGACCGCGCGCAGTATCTTGGCCTGCGTCAACTCATCGACCACCACTTGCTGCGGATTCTTGAGTGCCATCACCGTTTCTTTTTGCTGCGGGCTCATTCCCGCCATCATCGCGTCTGCCTTGGCGCCTTTGGCGGAGGCAGCGATCTCCTTGCGCTCTTCCGGCGACATTTGCAGAATCTCTTTCATGCGCTCGTCGGGAGGCAGATCGAGAAGTTCCTGCGTCTTGAGATTCGCGACCCGGCGTTCTTCGCGGCGCTGCATTTCGCCGGGATCGGCGGGCGGGGCGCTGTCGGCGGAGACGGGGCAAGCCCCGTCTCTACAGATGGGGCTGGGAGTGTTCGACGCGTCGCCGGTCGCTGCGGCGCTGGCTGCGGCAGTCTTGGCAGCTTCTTCTTTTTCCTTATCCTGGCGCTCCTGCTTGTCTTCGTAGCGTTGGAGTTGCGCTTCGTAGATCGCGCGCTGGCTGGGATCGCGCGGCAGCAAGGCTCTTCCGTCGGCGATCTGCTTGATCAACTGGTCGGTGGGAAAATTCTCGACGATTTGTTTCGTGTCCATCCGCAGTGTGCGGAACGGAGCGAGCCTGGACTGAAGCGCTGAGTCATCAATTTTTTCGGGGTGGAGTTGAAGTTCGATCCACTTGTCAACGCCTATCTGCGTGACTTGTGCCACATCGCCCGGCCGCGGACCGAAAGTCAGCCGGTTCAGCGCGTGGACGGCGCGTTTTTGCGCATCCACGGCCATTGCCCCGGCGGGTTTGTCCTTTTTCCGGCCGAGAGCGAACTGAGCGGTGAGGCAGGCCGCCACTAGCAAAGCAGTTGCCACCAGCAAGCGGCGTCTGGGCAAAGGCATTCGCATCCTGATTGGCCTCATTATGAATGAACCCGGACTGCGGGAAAAGTTGCTGGCAAGGGTGGGTGACTTGGGAGAGGAACGGTCTTAATCCGACTGGCTCTGGCTAGCCCGCACTAGCCCTTTAATTGCGCCACATAGGCTTTCCCGCTTTGCGACTTACGCGAAGTACTCTCGACGAATTTGAGAAATTCTCGCAGGTGTTCCTTTTCCGACAGTTCTGCCTCTGAGAATTTCACACGCACGCCAAACGACGGTGTGGTGCGGGTCGCAACTCCGCTGATGATGACGCCTTTCACCCAGATCTTTCCGCTTGACACCCACAGCCCGATCTCCAGGGCCATGCCCGGGGGCACGGGGGTGGCGGTCTCGACCAGGCAGCCTCCGCGGCCCACGTTCACCAGATTGCCCCAGACCGGCTCTTCTACGCCTTCAATGTTAATTTCCACTGCCACGTAGCACTTGATCCGCTTGAAACGGCGGCGATCCGTTCCCAATTCTTTGGGAGCGAACAAATCCGGTTCGAACGGGGGCGCTGCGTCTACTGGTTCGGGATGGTGGAGCTCGATGGGCGCTGCCGGCGCGGACGCAGCGGGCAGGTTCTCCCGTGCATCTCGCGCCTTAACGGCGGCGTCTTTGATCTCGCGCATGGCATGCAGCAGCGCAATTTCGCGCTTTTCCGCAGGCACTTCACGATAGGTCTGGAGCAGTTTCCCGAGGTGGCTGACCAAATCTGGATCCGTGAGTAGACGGGTCCAGTCCGATCCTTTGGGCGACAGTTTCGTGGCTTGGCTCATAAGCGCGATTTCCCTCACGTAGTCTTCCGTTCGTGGGGAAATGCCTGACTCGCCTCATAGATTGAACCGCGGCTTGAGGTTACGCAAGATGACCAAGGTCACCGCTGCGCAACCTGGAGAAAGGTGAAGTTCGCGCTCCATTGCCATGCGGATCAACAATTTGCGTCGGATTTACTCCGAAATGAGTCCAAAAGGCCTATGATTTTTGTTTTTCAAGGAGATATCCCAGGTTCCATGGCCTCGGCTGACCGTCATACCCTCCAATTGCGAAGCCCGCGCGCAAGCTTTCTGCGGAACATTCTTCTGCAGATTGTTCTTCTGGTCGCGCTGGTGGTCATCTACTCAATGGCGCTTTTCGCCCAAAGCTCGACTTCGGATTCGACGGCGAGCGCGACGGGCGGGACGATACAGGTTCAAACATCGGCACAGAATCCCGTTTTTGGCAGTGTGCCGGAGGCCAAACCTACCGCCGGAAGCCTGTCGCTGACCTTCAGCGACGCGATCGAGCGGGCGCTGCGCCAGAACCTGGCCGGCCTCTTGTCCGAATACAACACCATCGAGGCCCGGGGACAAAAGTGGCAGCAACTCAGCGACTTGCTTCCGAATATCGGCGGGGATGTGCAAGAGGTTGCGGAGAAAGAGAGCCTGCAAGCGCTAGGAATTCGGAACGGCGGGCTTTTTGGGAACCATGTGCCTAGCGTCATCGGGCCATTCTCTTACTTTGATGTACGCGTCTCGGCGACGCAGCGTGTCTTCGACTGGAAGTCAATCCAGAAATACCGTTCTTCCGTGATCGGCGAAGGCGTGGCCAAGTTCAATCTGAAGGATGCACGCGATCTGGTCGTGCTCGCCACCGGCAACGCCTACCTGCAGGCGATTGCCGGGGCAGCCCGCGTGGAAACCGCGCAGGCGCAGGTGGAATCGGCGCGCGCGCTCTATAACAAGGCGGTTGCGCAACAACAGGCAGGGGTTGCTCCGGCAATCGACACGCTGCGTGCGCAGGTTGAATACCAGACGCGTCAACAGCAGCTGATCGCGGCCACGAATGATTTTGCCAAGCAGAAAATTTCGCTGGCCCGCGTCATCGGACTCGCAACCGGCCAGGAATTCGAACTGGCCGACAAGGCTCCTTATGAGGCTTTTCCCGTCCCCGATCTTGAAACCAGTTTGCAGCGCGCGTATTCTCTGCGCTCCGATTACAAAGCGGCGCGAGATCGGCTGGTCGCCGCGCAACTGGAGCGCAACGCGGCCACCGCCGGATATTTTCCGACTGTCGATATGGCGGTGAACTTCGGCGAGATCGGCGCGGTTCCCGGTGATGTGGAGCCTACATATGAGGTTGTCGGCACGCTGAACATTCCGATATTTCAAGGTGGCAAAGTTCATGGAGATGTTCTGAAGGCCGAAGCCAGCTTGCGGCAGGCGCAGGCGCAGATGGCGGATGTGCGCGGACAGATCGATCAGGATATCCGCAACGCGCTGCTCGACCTCAAGTCCTCCGCCGATCAGGTGGAAGTCGCCCAGAGTTCGGTGAATCTCGCCGAGCAGGCGCTCACCCAATCGCAGGATCGTTTCTCCGCCGGAGTCACCGACAACCTTGAAGTGGTTCAGGCGCAGGAAGCGGTGGCCGCCGCGCACGAAAGTTTGATCTCGAGCCTCTATCTTCACAACCTGGCCAAAGTTTCTTTTGCCCGCGCCCTGGGTCGCGCTGAAGAGGGCGTCCGCGAATATTTGAAAGGGAAGTAGCTTATGGACCAAACCAGCAGCGTTGTAACCGAGCCCAAACCGCAACCGGAAGGGCGCGCGCCGCAATCGCAGCCGCCGGCTGACAGCGAATCCCGCTATCAGCGGCGACCCGCATTTCTGAACCATCCACGCACGAGGGTGGGATTGATACTCTCCATCCTGGTGATCGTGGTCGCTGTTTTCTTTCTGTGGCGCTATTTCGGGAGTTACGAATCCACCGACGACGCCCAGATTGACGGGCACGTGAACTCGGTAAGCGCGCGCGTCAGCGGCCATGTGCTGACGCTCAACGTGCAAGATAACCAATATGTGGAGAAGGGAACCGTGTTGGTGGAAATCGATCCGGCGGACTATGAAGTCGCGGTGGCGCAGGCGCGCGCTGAATACGCCGACGCCGAGGCACAGGCTGCAGCCGCCGGCATTAGCGTCCCCATCACTGACGTGAGCACTTCGAGCCAGGTGAGCGGCGCACAGGCGGGCGTCTCTGGCGCGCAGGCTGGAATCGCGGCTGCTCGCCAGCAGTTTGAAGCCGCCAAGTCGCAGGTCGTGGAAGCGGAAGCCAACAATACGAAAGCGCAGAATGATCTAGTCCGCTACAAACAACTGATCGACAAGCAGGAGATCTCGCAGCAACAGTACGATCAAGCGGTCGCCAGCGCGCAGGCCGCCGCTGCAACCGTGCAAGCGGCGCGCGCCAGCGCCGACGCCTACGCGGCGCAACTCCAGCAGGCAGAGAGCCGACTGCAGCAGGCTGGCGCCGAGCTTCGCACCGCCGGCACCGCGCCGCAAACCATGCGCGTTACGCGCGCCCGCGCCCTTTCCGCGCAAGCCAATGCCGATCGCAAGAAAGCTGAATTGGACCAGGCGGAACTGAACCTTCTTTACACCAAAGTGATTGCCCCGGTCAGCGGAGCGGTCAGCAATCGCACGGTAGAGGTTGGTCAAAACGTGCAGCCCGGCCAGGAGATGATGAAGATCATCCCGCTCGATGAAGCGAACATCTGGGTCACGGCGAACTTCAAGGAAACGCAGCTGAGCAAGATGAAGGCGGGTCAGGCGGCGGAATTTAAAGTCGATGCAACAGGGAAGACCTACAAAGGGCATGTCGATTCCATTGCCGGAGCCAGTGGAGAGCGCTTCAGCCTGCTGCCTCCCGAAAACGCCACCGGCAACTACGTGAAAGTGGTGCAGCGCATTCCGGTGAAGATCGTGCTCGACCAGGGCGAGGTCAAGAACCATGAACTCCGCCCGGGGATGTCGGTTGAGCCGAAGGTGTGGATTAAGTAGCTGCGAGCTTCGAGCAACCGAATCGTGTTCGCTCGTAGCTCGTAGCTCGAAGCAAGGGGGATAGATTAAATAATGGGCGCTGCTGCCATTACCATGAATGAGGCCGCCTGGCGGCCGGCGGTCAATCCGTGGATTATTGCGCTCACGGTGACGCTGGCCACGTTCATGGAGGTGCTCGATACCAGCATCGCGAACGTGGCGCTGCCGCATATCGCCGGCAGTCTCTCGGCGGGTCAGGACGAGAGCACCTGGGTGCTGACGTCTTACCTGGTTTCGAATGCCATCGTGCTGCCGCTGAGCGGTTGGCTCTCGTCGATTGTCGGGCGCAAGAATTTCTACATGGGTTGCGTGGCGCTGTTTACCGTCAGTTCGTTTCTGTGCGGGTTTGCGCCCAATCTCTCCATGCTCATTTTCTTCCGCGTCCTTCAGGGTGTGGGCGGCGGCGGATTGCAGCCCAGCGAACAGGCGATCCTCGCCGATACGTTTCCTCCCGCCAAGCGCGGCATGGCATTTGCCGTTTATGGCATCGCGGTGGTGATGGCGCCGGCAATCGGTCCCACGCTCGGAGGCTGGATCACCGACAACTTTACCTGGCGCTGGATTTTCTTCATCAACATTCCAGTCGGCATTCTTTCGCTGGCGCTGACGACGCGGCTGATTCAGGATCCTCCGTACTTCAAGCGCCGCCGGCTGAGCGAAACGAAGATCGACTACACCGGGCTCGGATTTGTTGCGCTCGGACTCGGCACGCTGCAAGTGATCCTCGACAAGGGGCAGCGCGACGACTGGTTCGAATCGGATTTCATCGTGTGGATGACGGTGATCTCAGTCGCGTCACTGATCTTTGTTGTCTTTTGGGAATGGAACCACAAAGATCCAATCATCGACTTGCATTTGTTTCGCCTGCGCAGCTTCGCGACGGCGAACTGTCTGATGTTCATGCTTGGATTTGCGCTGCTCGGCAGCACGCTGCTGTTGCCACAGTTCATGCAGACGCTGCTGGGCTACACCGCGGAACGCTCCGGGTTGGCGCTCATGCCGGGCGGTTTCACGATTATGATGGCCATGCCGCTGGTCGGGTTTCTGCTCTCGCGGTACAGTCCGCGCTGGCTTATGTTGTTTGGCTTGTCGATGCTGTCGTTTTCGCTGTTTCGAATGACCACGTTCGATCTGGGCGTCGATTTCCGCGCGGTGATGATGGCGCGGGTCTTGCAGTCTTTGGGACTCGCGTTTCTTTTTGTGCCCATCAACACGGCGGCCTATTCGGGTCTACCGCGCGATAAGAACAATGCGGCGTCCGGCTTGATGAATCTTGCCCGAAACATTGGCGGCAGCGTCGGCATTTCCTTTGTCACCACCGGCCTGGCGCGGCGGGCGCAGTTTCACCAGGCGCGGCTGGCGGCGAACCTGAGCGCCGCCAATCCGAAGTTTGAGTCGGTGTTGCGCGGCATGACGAATACTTTTTCGGGCAGCGGCGCCGGGCCGGGTTTCGGAACTGGCTCGGCGCAGCAGCACGCGTATGCCATGATCCAGGCGAACGTCATCCGGCAGTCGACCATGCTGGCCTACATCGACAATTTCTGGGTGCTCGGGGTCGCCATCGCCTGCCTGATTCCGGCCGTCTTTCTGATCAAGAAAGGGAAATCGGGAGGCGAGATCGTGGCTCACTAGTGGAGAGCCGGGCGTCCGCCGTATTACAAACGGAGGTTGGCAATGTTTCGCATTATTGCTCTGGAACGGGAATTTGGCAGCGGCGGCGGAGGCATTGCCTGCGAACTGGCCCGCCGCTTGGGCTGGAGGCTATGGGACCAGCAACTGACCAGCGAGATTGCCCAGCGCGCGCAGGTGGCAGAATCGGCAGTGGCTTTGTGCGATGAGCGTGTCGACAGCCGCCTCTACCGTTTAGCGAAGGCCTTCTGGCGGGGCAGTTACGAACGAAGCATTCCTCTAGCCGATTCGCTTGCGTTTGATACCGACCGCATGATGGCCATGGTGGGAGAGATCATGCGCACGATTGCGGCGGAAGGCAACGCGGTGATTGTCGGCCGGGGCGGCCCGTTTTTCCTGCGCGAACGCGAAGACACTTTTCGTGTCTTCACCTATGCCTCGCACGACGAAAAAATCCGCCGCCTGCTGGCCATGGGCAAGAACCGCGAAGAGGCCGAAGACCTGGTGGAGAATGTGGACAAAGAACGTATGGCCTACATCAAACACTACTTCAATGCCGATTGGCCGACGCGCAGCCTCTATCACCTGATGATCAACACCGTGGTCGGGGACGAGAACGTAATCGCCACAATTCTCAGTGGCATGCAGAGGCTTGAAGCTCATCCCGTGGAGACGGGCCTCCGCGGCATTCGCTGAAGCTTCGAATCTAGCGGCTGGATTTGCGGGCTACGGCTATCAGCCGCGTGGCTTCCAGATTGTAAGCGGAACCCTGCAGGTCTCCGAACAACTGCACTTGCTCAAACCCGCAGCTCAACAGGCGATCTTTGAGTTCACGGCCAGAGTAGAGGGCGTGCTCAAAGCTGAAGCTTCGGGTGCGGCCGTCTTTTATCAGGATCCACTCCGAGGCAACACGGGACCAATCATCTCGAAGTTGCGGACGCTGCACCATCAACGAGCCTTCTGCGAGTTCGGTGCTGATTGTGTTTTGCCAGGTTCGCGCCAGCCGTTCTTTACCCACAACCTCAATCACCAGCACACCGGTCTTTTTGAGGCTCTGATGAATGTTGCGCAGCACTCGAAGATCGTCTTGCTCATCTTTGAAGTATCCAAATGAGGTAAAGAGATTGCACGCCAGGTCAAACGCCTCGGGACGAACGAAGGCGCGCATGTCTTCCATGACCCATTCGATGGACGCGCCGGCTTTGGACGCGTGCTCCCGCGCCCGGTCCAGGAGAAACGGAGATCGGTCAACCCCTGTGACCCGAAAGCCGCATTGCGAGAACTCCACCGCATGCCGCCCTGGTCCACAACAGAGATCGAGCAGGCTGCCTCCACCGCATTGGGTGAGCGTGATGATACGGCTGACCTCCTCCTTGGCGGCAGCAAACCGCTCCGGAGGAAACATGTAGGGATAGAAGTCGCGCCAGAAATCTTCGTTTTCGAACCATTCCATAGAACCGAACCAAAGAAACGGAGCTTACAACTTGTGCGGTGTGATGGCGCATCGGGCTGCGCCCTCTTGGACGGGGCAAAGCCCCGTCACCACACGCTAGTTGGGTTTCTTTTTTCCGAGAAGGCCGCCCAATCCGCTCAAACTCTTGCTGCCATTTACCAGGCCCTTCACTTGACTGTTGACGATCCCCTTCATATCGGGCATGAAGGTTGGGTTGGAAGTTGTGCCGCCAACGGTGACGGGGATGCCGCCCGATCCTCCGCCGACGACTTTGGTGAGACCGGCGCCCACTCCGGCCAGGTTGGCCACCATTTTGAAGTCGAGTGCCTTGTTGGGGCTGATGGTGCCGGCGCCGGTGACGGTTCCGAGCGACGGGATCACCACGTCGATCTTGTCGAGGCGCGTACCCTCGGGCCCATTCCGCACATCGGAGCTCAGGTTCTGAATCACGGTGTCTTTCCCGTTTCCTTTGCCACCCAGCCCGGGGATTGCCGAAAGCTTCGATTCCAGGTTGAACCCTTCGAGGGCAGAGTTGCTCAGCTTTACCGAGCCGGTGGAGACGATCTTGTCGAGGGGACCCGCGGAGTCGACGTCGACCGTGATCGTTCCGCCTTTGAGCTTCGAACCGGAGGGAAGAACTACTCCGAGCGCGGGGAGCATGCCTTCAAGGTCGTCGACCGGCATGGCTTGTCCGGTTAGCCTCATGTGGATCGAAGTGGTTTCGCCATGCATATCGTAAGTGCCGGTGAGTTTTGCCAGTGCCTTGCCGATGGAGACGTCCCCCTGCAGGAGTTTTCCGGACTCATTTTTCAGATCGTGCTCGACCGCGAAGACAACCTGAACTGGTACTGCGCCGGGAGAGCCCTTGGGCACCAGCTTTAACGACGTGGCCTTCAAAGTCCCGCTGGCCTTCGCGTCGTGGCCATCGGAAGTCAGCGTGCCCTCGAAATCGGCCGAGCCAGCGATGCCTAGCGCCTGGTCGACGAAAGCCGACTGGGAGAGGTCGACTTTGTGCAGAGTGACCTTTGCCTGCACCGGCGTGAGCGAGGCGTCGGTTGGGCTAATCGGACCAGCGGTGCCGTCAATTTTAAGGCTGCCGCCGCCGGGGAGCCTGGCGGAGACGACCACGGGAAACGCAGTGGTAAAAGAAAAATTGCGCACTGCTACGTCGAGCTGGTCGTAGACGATGGGGGTGCGCTTACCGGTGGTGGATCCAAGAGTGATGGTTCCGTCGGTGAGGTCAAGTTCGGCCACGTTCACATTCGCCGGTGCAGCAGAGGTTTTTGCGCCGGCTTGGGCTGGCTGATTTCCGGCTCGATTTCCGAGGGAGGAGAAGTTCCAAATGCCATCGCGGTCGCGCAGCAAAGCGATTTGGGGTTGTTCGATGCGGAGGTTGGTGACGTTAAGCTGCTTGCTGAAAATGAGCGGTACCAGTTCGACTCCCACCTTCAGCGTTTTCGCCTGGATAAACGGGGCGCTGCTGAACTTGGGATCGTCCGCGATCGCGAGCTGGTCGGCTTCCACGCTGCCGGAGAGGATACTGAGTCCTAAGTTACCGACCTTGACCGGCCGTCCCAGAGCTGAGCTGAGGTTCGACTCAATCTGGGGACGGAAACTGTTGACGTTTACCAGGAAGGGGACCGCAATGATCACAACAATCAAAAGGGCGATAACAACGCAGGCAATTTTCGCAGCAGGCTTCATAGCGGTACCTCCAGTGACGGGCGGGGGGGTGGATCGGGAATCTTCAACAAGTCTATCAAAAGCAAAGGCAATCAGTCGTTGGTCGTTAGCGCTCGTTAGCTATAAGTCGTTAGCCAGCCGCTGGTTTGCCGACGACTAACGACTGGCGACCAACGACTTGAATCCGCTGCGAACGTTATAAGATAGGCGAAAGCATGGAGCCAGTTCCGCAAGTGGCAGCTTCTGATTTATATCCACCGGTGCAGGAGGAGGTAGCGCGGCTCGCCGGCTCGCCGGAAGTGCGCGCGGCATTCGAGCGGTTCCGCTCGCAGGAATCACAATTCGCGCGCTGGCAGATGGAGGCGACGCGGGTGGCAGCGCCTCCATTCGGCGAGGCGGCACGCTCGGCGTGGCTGGCCGAGCGTTTTCGCGAGCTCGGCCTCAACGACGTGCAAGTGGATGAGGTCGGCAATGTGTTCGGCATTCGTCCCGGCTACGGAAGTCGTTTGGTTGCGCTCAGCGCCCATATTGATACCGTGTTTCCGGCGGCGACGCCATTGAACATTCGTCAGCAGGGCAGCCGGTTGTATGGCCCGGGAGTCTCGGACAACGGCGCCGGCATTGCGGCGATGCTGGCCGTGGCCAGCGTGCTCGGCAGCGCGCGAATTTCGCACGGCTTGCCATTTGTGTTCATTGGCAACGTCGGGGAGGAAGGCGAAGGCGATCTGCGCGGCATGCGCCACGTTTTTGCGACGCCACGCTGGCGCGACGCGATTGCCTACAGCGTGATTGTCGATGGCGCCGGAGCGGACACGGTGGTGGCCGAGGCTCTGGGCAGCCGTCGCTTCGAAGTGATCGTGCGCGGTCCGGGGGGGCATTCGTGGAGCGACTTCGGCGCGCCCAATCCGATTATTGCGCTCTCCCGCGCTATCGAACTCCTTAGTCAAACGCCGGTACCTTCGTCGCCGAAAACCACATTCAATGTCGGCGTGATTCGGGGCGGGACTTCCGTGAATTCGATTCCGGAATCCGCCAGCATGCGGGTCGATTTGCGCTCCACGTCGAGGGTGGAAATTGACCGGCTGGAGCGAGCGCTGCGCATCGCGCTGGAGCAGGCGGTTGCGGCGGAAAATCGGGCCGCTGCACATTCTCATTCTCATTACGGAACACGGAAGCCGCAGGCGGTACAGAGCGAAGTGGTGGAGATCGGGAATCGTCCGGCGGGTGAACTGACGCCGGATGCGCGGCTTTTGAAGGTGATTCGTGCCGTGGATGCGCAGCTGGGCAACGCAGCGCAGGTGCAGCGGGCGTCGACCGACGCCAACATTCCGCTATCGCTCGGCCGCGAGGCCATCGCGATCGGTGCGGGCGGTTCCGGTGGCGGCGCGCACACGTTGCAAGAATGGTTCGACTGCAATGGACGGGACCTAGGACTAAGGCGCATTCTGCTTACAATGCTCACACTGTCGGGGGTAGGAGAATGATGACGCGAATCGCTCCAATTCTGTTGTTGGCCGTGGCCTCTGGCATGTCGGCACAGAGCGGCGTGCCACCCCAGGACACTCCCCACGACGTTCTCAATGACGCTAACTATGGCGCTTCCCAAAACGCTCAGAACAGCGCGCCGAAGCCGAAAGCGGACGTGATCTTTACCCACGCCAACATCTACAGCGGAGTGGTCGACGTGACGGCGTCGTTGGGCGCGGGCAAGCGCTCCGAGGCGCTGGCCGTGCGTGGCGACCGCATCCTCGCCGTGGGCACCCGCGACGACGTCATGAAGTCGAAAGGGCCGGAGACCAAGATCGTGGACCTCGATGGCCACTTCGTCATGCCCGGATTCAATGACGCTCACCTGCACCTGGTCAGCGCCGGTCTGGAGAAGATGAACGTGAACTTGGTCGGCGTCAAAACTCTTGACGAGTTCCGCGACCGCTTGCGTGCCAAGTGCGAAACCGCCGAACCCGGGGAGTGGGTCGTCGGGGAAGGCTGGGACGAGACTCTATGGCCGGTCAAGGTTTTGCCCACACGCTGGGATCTGGACGAAGTAAGCGGCGGACATCCGGTTTACGTCGAACGCGTGGATGAGCACCTTGGAGTGGCGAACACGCGCGCCTTGCAACTTGCCAACATCACCGTCGCCACTCGCGATCCGGAAGGTGGAAAGATCGATCGTGATGACTCCGGCACACCCAACGGCATTCTGCGCGAGATGTTGCCTGCGATGCAGGCAGTGATTCCCAAACCATCGCACGACAAGCGCCGGCAAGCCATCGAACTGGCGCTCGCAGATCTGGCCAGTCACGGCGTCACCTCGGCGCAGGATTTCTCGCAATGGGATGACTTTAAGATTTACGAGGAACTCGAGCACGAGGGAAAGCTGACGGCGAGGATTTCAGAGTGGCTGACTTTTGATGACTCCATCGAAGAGCTGAATCGCAAACGCGACTCGCATCTCGCCTCCGACAACCTACTCCACACCGGAATGCTGAAGGCCTTCCTGGATGGTTCCTTCGGTTCCAAGACCGCCGCGCTGCTGGAGCCTTACAGCGACGATCCGAAGAATAGCGGCTTGCCGCAATACGAACCGGCCAAGCTGAATGCGATGACGAAAGAGCGAGTGCTGGCGGGATATCAGATCGGCTTTCACGCCATCGGCGACAAGGGAGTGCAGTTAGCGCTGGACGCGTTTGCCGAGGCGGAGAAGGCGGCAAAAGAAGCCAAGGTAAAGGCAGCCGATGGTGGTACCGACTACCGGCTTCGCATCGAGCACGCGCAGGTCACCACGCCGCAGGAGATTTTGCGTTTCAAGGAACTCAAAGTGATCGCGTCCATGCAGCCAAGTCACCTGCTCGCGGATATGAGCTGGGCTGAGGCGCGTCTGGGACCGAAGCGCGCCGAGCATTCTTATGCGTGGGCTGATTTCCTTCGCCACGGGGTGGTGCTGGCGTTTGGCACGGATTATCCGATGGAGCCGGTAGCGCCGTTTCGCGGGATTTACGCGGCGCTTACCCGTCAGAGCGAAGACGGAAAGAGAAGCTACTATCCCGAGCAGAAATTGAACATCGAGCAAGTGATCGCGGCCTACACGACGGGTTCAGCTTTTGCCGAGTTCGCCGAAAAGCAAAAGGGCAAGCTCGAGCCCGGCATGCTCGCCGACTTTGCGGTTCTTGATCAGGACATTACGGCAGCCCTGCCGCCGAAAATCCTACAGACGAAAGTTCTGCGTACGGTGGTTGGCGGCAAAACTGTGTACGAGGCGAAGTAGTAGTGGAAAGCCGGGCGCCCCCGCCCGGCCCCCGAACAGCCGAAGGACGGGCGAAACGCCCGTCGCTCC